>ENA-OPBO01000140-OPBO01000140.1-human-gut-metagenome-genome-assembly--contig:-NODE-140-length-63435-cov-18.026854_pt1 | contig 63435 bp, 50 predicted proteins | sample MGYA00241071_ERZ501458 | MGnify/ENA primary metagenome ERZ501458 (study PRJEB25962, sample SAMEA2042509) | human gut metagenome | biome: human gut; feature: human-associated habitat; material: faeces... | reverse complement strand
CATATCTGAAGAATCTGAAGGCGCCTGCCCAGACACACTTTTTGAAACACTACCAGAAAGGCCAAAATCGCTATATTTGCGTCCTGATGCCGACGGAACGACCGGCATCAGCGGTACACCACGCCATGGCCATGAAAGAGAAGGATTACGGGATTTTGACGGGAGGTATCCATCAACACCTCTCACCGGGAGAGTTCGGCCGCATGTTCGCCCAGCTGCGACCCCGTTTCGAGTCTCTCGCCAATCGCTATGTCCGCAATCAGACCGTTGCCGAGGACATCGTGGCGGAGAGTTTCATGACCCTCTGGGAACGCCGCGAAAAGATCGCTCCCGACAGCAACATCCCCGCCTATATCCTCACCATCGTACGGAACCGATGCCTCGACTGGCTCCGTGCACAGATCCGCCACTCGCAGATCGAACAGCGGCTCTACGGCCTGCGTCAGGAGATCGTCGAAGCGGACATCCAGTCCCTGGAGGCCTTCGACCCCAACGAGATCTGCTCGAAGGAGGTGGAGCAGATCATCCGCGAGACCCTCGAACGGATGTCACCGCTCACGCGTCAGGTCTTCGAAGCCCGCCGCTTCGAAGAGAAATCCTACAAGGAGATTGCCGAAACCTGCGGAATCACGGTCCGCCGTGTCGAGTTCGAACTGACCAAGGCGATCAAGGAGTTCCGGACAGCTCTGCGGGACTATCTTCCGGCATTCCTTATCCTCATCGAAATCAGTCGGTTAAGATCTTAAAAAATTTTAATTGCATTTTGGTTACAAAAACGTGCCGCACGGAGTGGGAATCCGATGCGGTTGTTCGTTATCTATATACCAAGGCAAACAGAAAAACGATGAACCCGGATCTACTGCTCAAATACCTCGACAACACGGCCTCCGACGAGGAGATGCGCCAGGTGCTCGACTGGCTCAAGGCCGACCCCGAAAACCGTCGCGAACTCGACCGGCTCGACAAGGCGCTGGCCGCCTCGATCATCTACGGCCCGCAAAGCGTGGAGGAAAATGGCTCACAACCGGCTCCGAAGGTTCCCCTCGCGGCGGAAAGCCACCACAAAGGGCACCGGATTCCGCTGCGCCGCTACCTGCGCCGTGCGGCAGAGGTTGCCGCCGTCCTGCTTGTCGGCGCCGGCTTCTCGTGGGGGTTGACCAGCCACCGGCTGGCCCAGTGGTCGAAACGCACCTCGGCCATCGAGGTCCCCGCCGGCCAGTACCTGAGCATGCGGCTCGAGGACGGCACCGAGGTCTGGCTGCGCGCCGGAACCCGGCTGGAGTATCCGCTCGTCTTTGCCGGCCGCGAACGCCACGTCAAGGTGCAGGGCGAAGCGATGTTCGATGTCAGCCACGATGCTGACCATCCGTTCATCGTCGAGACCTTTGCCTGCGACGTCGAGGTGCTGGGGACGAAGTTCGACGTCATGGCCGAAGAGGACGAAGGGCTCTTCTCGACCGCCCTGCTGCGCGGCCGCGTGAAGGTGACCAACAAGCTCAATGCCGGAGAAAGCGTCGTTCTGAACCCCGATGAGGAGATCACGCTCGTCGGCAACCGCCTGCAGCGAACCCGCATCGCCGATCCCGACGAATACCTCTGGACCCAGGGGCTGATCAGCATCAAGGGACAGAGTTTCCAGGAGCTGATGGACAAGTTCGAGACCTACTTCGGCGTGCGAATCGTCATCGAACGCAGCGAGCTGCCGAAGGTCAACTACAACTACGGCAAGATCCGCATCTCGGACGGTATCGACACGGCGCTCGACATGCTGCAGCGTTCGGCCGACTTCACCTATACGCGCGATCCGGACAGCAACACAATTCGAATCCACTGATTCCCCGGGCTCCGGCCCGACGGGGAGAGATGACAACACCCGATAAAAACCAAAACGAACAGCCCATGAAATGATCCTGCATCCGTTTCCGAAAATCGCGGCAGAAAAAAGCTGCGGGTGCTGGCACACCCGCAGCAAAATGGCCAGCCAGAGAACGACTTCTCAATCTATCAACTAACCACTATGTAAAAGTATGAACAAAAAACGTATTCAGCAAATTAAATGCCTGTTTACACTCCTTTTCGGCGTGTGCCTGCTGCTGGGCTCGACACGCTCGTACGCCCAGACCAACCGGGTCTCGATCCGTCAGGAAAACGTCCCGATGGAGCGCGTGATGAATGAAATCGAGAAACAGACCGGCTACCTCTTTCTCTCGAACAACGACGTCGACATCCAGCGTCCGGTGAGCGTCCGCCTCGACAACGGCACCCTGAACGAAGCTCTCGACCAAATGCTCAAGGGCTCGGGCGTCACCTACAAAGTCGACAACAAATACATCTCGCTCACCCTCACCCCCGCGCAGAGCAACGACCCGACGACGGTCAAGGGTATAGTGAGTGATGCGCACGGTCCGGTGATCGGCGCCACCGTAACGATCAAGAACGGCACGACCGGTACGACCACCTCGGCCGACGGTGGCTTCGAACTGACGGCCCGCCGCGGCGACGTGCTGGTCTTCGCCTTCATCGGCTACAAGAGCGTCGAGGTTCCCTTCACGGGGCAGACCCGCATCGACGTCACGCTTGAGGAGGAGAGCCTGCAGATGAATGCCGTGGTCGTTACGGCCCTCGGTATCAAGCGCGAGGAGCGTGCCCTGGCCTACAACGTGCAGCAGCTCAAGGCCGAGGAGCTGACGACGGTCAAGGATGCCAACTTCGTCAACTCGCTGGTCGGCAAGGTGGCCGGTGTGACGATCAACGCCGGTGCCGGCGGTGCCGGAGCCTCGACCCGCGTGGTGATGCGTGGCCAGAAGTCGATCGAGAAGAGCAACGCCGCCCTCTACGTAATCGACGGTATCCCGATGTATAACAGCAGCTTCGGCGGTTCGGGCGGCTCGTACGGCGACCAGGTCGGCTCGGAGAGCGCCGCAGACATCAACCCCGAGGACATCGAGTCGGTCAACATGCTGACCGGCCCCTCGGCCGCAGCCCTCTACGGTTCGGAGGCCGCCAACGGCGTGATCATCATCAACACCAAACGCGGTACGGCCGACAAGACGGTCGTCACGCTGAGCAACAGCACGATGTTCTCCCGGGTGATGATGATGCCCGAGATGCAGAACCGCTACGGCACGAGCAACTCGACCTTCAGCTGGGGTTCGCCCGTCGAGGGGACGTTCTACGCCCGCGACTTCTTCAACACGGGTACGAACATCATCAACTCGGCTTCGGTCTCGACCGGCAACCAGAAGAATCAGACCTACATCTCGGTCTCGACGACCAACAGCGCCGACATCATCCCCGAGAGCTCGTACGACCGCTACAACTTCACGCCCGCAACACGACGACCTTCGCCAAGGATCGCCTGACGTTTGACTTCGGCGCCAACTTCATCATCCAGGACAACAAGAACACCGTTTCGCAGGGCAAGTACTTCAACCCGCTGCCGGCCCTCTACCTCTTCCCGCGCGGCGACGACTTCGACGAGATCCGTCTCTTCGAGCGTTGGGACCCGATCCGCGGCATCATGGCCCAGTACTGGCCCTACGGCGAGGGGGCTCACTCGATGCAGAACCCCTACTGGATCCAGAAGCGCATGAAGCGCGAGACGTCGAAGCGCCGCTACATGCTCAACGCCTCGCTGAAGTGGAAGGTGACCGACTGGCTCGACATCACGGGCCGCGTGCGGGTTGACAACTCGGAGTACCGCCTCACGCGCAAGTACTACGCCACGACGCTGACCACCTTCGCCGGCGACAACGGCGGACTGACCGACCAGAACCAGACCGACCGCACGTTCTACGGCGACGTGATTGCCAACATCAACAAGACGTTCGGCGACGACTGGACCCTCAACGCCCAGATCGGTGCCTCGATTGACGACCAGCGCTACGAGATGTCGGGCGTGGGCGGCGACCTGAAGACGGCCAACTTCTTCACGACGCTGAACCTCAACACCACCGAGAAGTTCAAGGTCTTCCAGTCGGGCTGGCACGACCAGACGCAGGCCATCTTCGCCAACGTCGAGGTGGGCTGGAAGTCGATGCTCTACCTGACGCTCACCGGCCGTAACGAGTGGCCCTCGATGCTGGCCTACTCGAAGCAGTCGTCGTTCTTCTACCCGTCGGTCGGCCTCTCGGGCGTCATCTCGAACATGGTGCAGATGCCCGAATGGTTCTCGTTCCTGAAGGTGCGCGCCTCGTATGCCCAGGTGGCCTCGTCCTTCGAGCGTTACCTCTCCAACCCGCGCTACACCTACGTCGAGCAGAGCCACGGTTGGAAGGCTCCCGCCACCTTCCCCAACACTGATCTCCGTCCCGAGGATACGCGTTCGTGGGAGGTCGGCGTCAATGCCCGCTTCCTGAACAAGATCAACCTCGACGTCACCTACTACCGTTCGAATACGCGCCACCAGACGATCTACATGCCGCTGGCCAGCTCGACCGGTTACGAAAACTACGCCGCCCAGACCGGTAACGTCCGCAACCAGGGTGTCGAACTCGCCGTGGGCTACAACAACAAGTGGGGCGACTTCCGCTGGGGTACGAACTTCACCTACTCGTTCAACGAAAACCGCATCGTCGAACTGGCCCATGGCATGATCAACCCGCTGACGGGCGTGGCCGAGGATCTGACCGAGATCAAGAAGGACTGGCTGGGCGCCTCGGATGTGGCTCCGCGCGTGATCCTGCGCGAAGGCGGCTCGCTGACCGACATCTACGTCAACCACCAGCTGGCCCGCGACCTGAACGGCAACATCCTGGTCAGCAACACCGGCAACCTCTCCATGGAGGAGATCGAGCCGCAAAAGGTCGGCTCGCTGGCTCCGAAGTGCAACCTGGGCTGGAGCAACAACTTCGCCTGGAAGGGCATTGACCTGGGCGTGGTCTTCACGGCCCGCATCGGCGGCGTTGCCTACTCGGCCACGCAGGGTATTCTCGACTACTACGGCGTTTCGGAGACGACGGCCGCAGCCCGCGACCGGGGCGGCATTCCGATCAACTACGGAACGGTCGACGCCCAGACCTACTACCAGACCATCGCCTCGGCCGAAGGCGGACACGGCGCCTACTACCTCTACGATGCCACGAACGTCCGTCTGCAGGAGCTCAACCTGAACTATACGCTGCCGCAGCGCTGGTTCCGCAACAAGGCCAAACTCACCGTCGGCTTCGTGGCCCGCAACCTGTGGATGATCTACTGCAAGGCTCCGTTCGACCCCGAAATCTCGGCCGCCACGGGCAGCAACTACTACCAGAACGTAGACTACTTCATGCTGCCCAGCACCCGGAACCTCGGTTTCAACATCAAACTCCAATTCTAAAACGCCAGTCTACCCATGAAAAACAGACTCAAGATAACACTCGGAATCCTGCTGGCAAACTTACTGGCAGGTTGTACGGGAAACTTCGAAGATTATAACACCGACCATTACGCCCCCGCCACGGCTGATCCGACCATGGTGCTGCCGACGATGATCGACGCCATGATGTACGTTCAACAGAACGACTCGCAGATGATCGATCAGATGGTCGGCTCGCTGGGCGGCTACTTCACCTGCTCGAACCGCTGGGGCGGCCAGAACTTCGATACGTTCAACCCCTCGGCCGACTGGAACCAGACGCCCTACAACACGATGTTCGTCGATATCTACGGCAACCTCTTCGAGGTAGAGGAGACCTCGCAGGGTTCGGGCCACTGGATGGCCATCGCCAATCTGATCCGTGCAGCCGTCATGATCCGTGTGGCCGACATCTATGGACCGATTCCCTACAGCCAGGTGAGCGCCGGTCAGATGTATGTTCCCTACGACTCAAACGAGACGGTGTATAAAAATATCGTTACGCACCTTCAGGATGCCGCAACGACACTCTACGAATACACGCAGCAGTATCCCTCGTCGAAACCCATGGGGACAAGCGACCCGATCTATACAGGCGACTACGCCCTCTGGGCCCGTCTGGCCAATTCACTGACCATGCGCGTGGCCATCCGTACCAATGACCGGGAATCGTTCGAACAGGCCTACTCGAACAAGGCAGGTTTGATCGAGACCAATGCACAGAATGCCATGATGTCGGCCGGTATCCAGGGCAACCCCTATCAACTGGCCTCTGTTTCGTGGGGCGACCTGCGCGTCAATGCCTCGATCGTCGACTACATGTCGGGCTACAACGACCCGCGCATGGCGGCCTATTTCACCAAATCGACCTTCTCGGGTTATACCGATCAGTATGTCGGCATGCGGGCTGGCGAGGCTGACTTCGCCAAGAGCGATGTATCGGCCTATTCACTGCCCAATCTGACGTCGGAGTCGCCGCTGCCGGTATTCGTGGCAGCCGAGACGCAGTTCCTGCTGGCCGAAGCTGCCCTGAAGGGGTGGATCGATGGCGGTGAGACAAAGGCCCGCGAGTACTACGAGGCCGGCATCCGCCTCTCGATGGAGCAGAACGGCGTGACGGACAGCAGCATTGTGACCGACTACCTGAACAACAGCACGCTTGCCCCGAACGGTCATGAAAATGATCCGCGCGGTACGAAATACAACTACGCCCGCAAAACCAACGTGAAGATCAGTTGGGACGCCGAGACCTCGCAGGAGCGCCACCTCGAGCAGATCATCACCCAAAAGTGGATTGCCAACTACCCGATGGGACTCGAGGCATGGGCCGAATACCGTCGCACAGGCTATCCGGAACTGACTCCGGTGATTGACAATCTGAGCGGCGGAACTGTCGACTCGAACCGCGGCATGCGCCGCCTCTCCTATCCGCTCTCGGAGAAGGACTATAATGCCACGAACTACCAGACGGCCGTTTCGACCATGCTTGGTGGTATCGACACCCCCGCAGTAGACCTCTTCTGGGCGAATAAAAACTGACCTTAAAACGAGAATAACACTATGAACTGGAAAAGAAATATGGGAGCGATCCTCCTGGCCTCGGTTTTCATCCTCGGATTCACGCGCTGCAGCAAGTGGACCGAGACCGAGAATATGGATGTTTTCGAATATGGCAATACCGAGACCAATAAACCGGACAGCTACTACAAAGCATTGCGAGAATGGAAAAAGACCAAACATTCGGTTTCATTCGGCTGGTTCAGTGGCTGGGGTGACGGAGGCAGCCAGACGTTCAACATGCTGGCCGGCATCCCCGATTCGATGGATATCGTCTCGCTGTGGAGCAACTGGAGCAATCTGAGTGAAGCCCAGAAAAGGGATCTGAAACAGGTGCAAGAGCAAAAGGGAACCCGTATCGTATTCTGTACGTTCACCCGCTGGGTGGGCCAGGGTGCCACTCCGGCCGAATTCGACGAAAGCGACGAGAAGCGCAACGAGTTCTGGGGCTGGAACAAGGATCCGGAAGAGGCCGTCCGCAAATATGCCCGCGCACTCGTCGATACGGTCCGCAAGTACAACTACAACGGTCTGGACATCGACTACGAACCGAGTTACTACCCCGGCCCGCTGGTCAACAGCGAGCAGTACATGACCGTCCTGATCGAAGAACTGGGCAAATACCTCGGTCCGAAATCGGCCAATCCCGATCTGCTCTTTATTCTGGACGGACAATCCATCTTCTCCAATCTGGGCGGCTATTTCTCCTACATCGTTAGCCAGGCTTATGCAACAACCGGATCTCCGAATGACAATACCTACAACAGCGTGGCCTATCTCGATCAGATTCTCGAAGGCTACATTGAACACTTCAACGGAGTACTGACCGAGGAGGAGGTAACCAACCGACTCATCGTCACGGAAAACCTCGAGGCAGCCGACTTTGCCCTGAAGGGTGGATACAAATTCTACGACCGGAATCAGATGCTTCTGGACGGTGTTCCGTCACTCGTCGGTTTTGCCATGTGGGAGCCTGTCAATGGCTACATGAAGGGAGGAATGGGAGCCTATCAGTTCGGCTACGAAGCGACCAACACCCCCTCGTACAAATGGATGCGTACGGCCATCCAGACGATGAATCCGGCCATCAACTAAACCGAAGAATCTTATAAACCGACATTATGAAATTCACTGCAAGAAAAATAGCATTCCTCGCTTTGGCATCACTGACTGCCATGGCCTGCCAGGATGCCAAATATGACACGCTGGGCCTGCATGCCTACATCAACGAAAGTGTCTCGTCAATCATCCACAGCCAAAAGGTTACCATCGACGGAGAGAAGGGAGCCTCAACCCAGCTGACCATCTCATTGAGCGAAACAGCCCCCCGAGAGGCCCGCTTCCGCCTGGAGGTCGATCCCGAACTGCTCGACAGTTTCAACAAGAGCCAGAGCACGAGCTATGCGGTCATGCCCTCGGAAATCTTCGAGATGCCGAATGAGATTGTCATCCCGGCCGGCAGCTACAGTGCATCGCCCGTCAATATCCATATCAAGCCGATTCCGGACGAACTGCTCGGCGAGAGTTATGCCATTCCGGTCCGTCTGGTCAGCCTCGACGAGTCGATTCCGACCACCCATGCAACGAGCGGATTCGTCATCACCACGGAGAACGTCTTCGATCTGACCCTGCCGATGTTTACGGGACCTTCGGGCATCTGCTGCACGGAGGGCTTCCCCAAGACCTTCCCGCAGTTCACCGTCGAGGTGCGTTTCCAGGTCAGCAACACGGCAAACCGCAACCGCTCGGTCTTCACGAACGGCAGCGAGGGCAACGGACTGGTGCTGCTGCGTTTCGAGGACCCTCAGAACGACAACGACAACTTCAAGGCCCACTCGCTGGTACAGTTCCAGGGCGGAGCCGGCTTCCTGAACCCGACCCGTTCGTTCGAGCCCAACAAATGGCAACACCTGGCCATGACCTATGATGGAACTACGGTCCGCCTCTACATCAACGGCGAGGCTGCCGGACTGAGCCAGATTCCCGTAACGGGAGAGTTCCTGGGCGCCGGATGGTTCGGCGGAACCGTCACCGGAAGCGGCGACCACGACATCGCCGACGAGAAGTGGTGGCGCGATTGCAAGATTCTGATGACCGAAGCCCGTATCTGGTCGGTATGCCGCACGGAGGCTCAGATTCAGAACAACATGACCTCGGTAAGTCCCAAGTCGGAAGGGCTGGAAGCCTACTGGCGCTTCAACGAAGGACAAGGCAATTCGTTTGAGGATCTGACCGGCCACGGCCATACCTGTACGACGTATGCGACTCCCGTGTGGGTTCCGGGTATCAAGTCGAATGCAACCGCTACCAAGTGGCCCGAATGACCCGAGTAATTCGAAACAACGAACCGTAGAAACAAGGCAACAATGAAAAAAATCATAAAATATTTGGGGATTGCGGGCTGTGGAATGCTGGCAGCCCTGGGCTTTACGGCCTGCAACGACGACAGCGATCCGGTAAGCGAGTGGGACGCGGAATACATCTATATCGAACGTCCTTCGCTGGGTGCCACAGAGGTCAAACTGCCTCTTCAGCATCTCCCCTCCGGAATCAAGGGAACTGAAAAATACCCGATAACCGTAAAACTGTCGCAAGCCCAGCCATTTGACGTACATGTCTACCTGTCAACCGATGTCGATCCAGATCTGGATCCTTCGCTTGTCAGTTTTTACAACGGCGGAGATGTGGTTATCCCGGCCGGAAAGACAACCGGAGCAGACACGCTCCTTTTTGCGCTGGATCGTATGACCGATGTTCCGCTGACGGCCAAGAGTTATCAGGTCACCATCTCCATCAAGGATGCCTCGCACCTTTCGGATCAATTGAGAATCTCGACCAAGCTCGGGGCGATAAAACTCCTGCTCGACAAGGGAATCTATTCGAATGCAATTTACGATACGACACCTCAGGGTCAGAGTATTGCCGACAGATCGGGATGGATTGTCAAGGTCCTCAAACAAAATGAGGGTACAGATAACTGGGTAGAAGAGACGAAGATGACCGACGACAATACCTCGACCAACATGTACACGTTCTACTATTGCGGTATCTGCGTCGATCTGGGCGACACTCATATGGTTACTGGTATTCAGAATCACCGCGGCTCGAACAAGAACTTTGCGGCTTCAGAATGTTGGATCGAGACCAGTGAGGACGGTCAAATCTGGGAGACACAGCACGAACGAGCCGCCATTTCGCGGGATGAGGCTCTGCAAAGCATAGCCTTCATCGAACCGGTCAAGGCCCGTTACGTACGTGTGCATCTCTACGCGTCAATGCGTATCGTATCTGCTGAATTCTACGTTTGGGAGGCAACCGACACGATGGAGTGATCGACCGATTCATCCTGCCCAAACGGACATAAGAAGCACCTCACCCATACGGGTGGGGTGTTTTTTATGCCTTTATATCAAATCTACTGCATAATAAGGATATTCAGACATCGGTATTAAAGATGTTTTCGAGAACAGCCGGCCAATCACAAGGGAAATGCAGATACTCGTTCTCTGCTTCTGGAAAAATACGCCAATAAATTGATGGGATGATGGGTGAAAAGCCCATTTGTAAAGATATGGGAGACCGCCTTAGATCTGTCAGGTGTAAAATCGACCGGTTCCCAGGGATTGGGGAAACAATTTCATTTCCGCCCCCGAAAATCGCGCTCTCAGGAAAACTGCGATAATTATCAACCCCATAAACGACTCAAACAAAGAGAATCAAATTCAAACATTGATTGAAGAATTACCATCCACATTATTCCCACCAAAGAAGCACTCAAAATAGGATCAGAGATATTCGATGAGCCAAAAACCGTCAAAATTGGGAACACGGATAACGACAATTTAGCCCAAGCCATTATGAACTGTGAAAAAGTATATCCACCCCAAGCTGGAATCATAATCAGGGCAATTGACCCCTTAAATCCCATAGTAGAATAATTCGATTCTGCGTATTGCAGCCTTCCATGTTCCATTTATGTTCCACGGCAGCAGCGAAGGGCTGGTGCAAAAACGAAAAAGGCTCGACAACCGTCAGATTGTCAAGCCTTTTCTTCAGTCGGGGTGACTGGATTCGAACCAGCGACCACACGCCCCCCAGACGTGTACTCTAACCGGACTGAGCTACGCCCCGATTCCGCCCGCGAAGTGTAAAACCCTTCGCTTTGGGACTGCAAATATAAGCACATATTTTTTATAAACAAATACTTTTCTGCAATTTTTTTTCCTACTTTTGCAGAGATGAAACGATTCGCCCTACTTACCCTGGCCCTTGCAGCAGCCCTCGTGTCGGGTTGCTCGGGATCCGCTGAGCACAGCCTAAGCGACTTCACGACAAGCGTTTACACCCCTTCCTATGCCTCCGGATTCGACATCCGGGGCACCGAAAAGGATGCCTCGACCCTCATCACGGTCCGCAACCCCTGGCAGGGCGGCAATCAGGTCGAACAACACCTGATTCTCCTGCGCGGGAAGGCCCAGGCCCCCGAAAACGGCGAGCTGCAGGCCGCCAAGGCCCCCGTCCGACGCGTAGTCTGCATGTCCTCGAGCCACATTGCGCTCTTCGATGCCACGGGGCAGGTCGACCGTGTGGTCGGTGTCTCGGGCCTCGACTATATTGCCAATCCCCGCATCCGCCAACGCGCCCTGCAGGGCGAGGTGCGCGACGTAGGCTACGATACGAATCTCAATTTCGAGCTCCTCGCCGCCCTGCAGCCCGACCTGGTCCTGCTCTACGGCATCTCGGGCGAGAATACGACCATCACCGGGAAACTCCGCGAACTGGGCATTCCCTACCTTTATATAGGAGACTACGTCGAGGAGTCGCCGCTGGGCAAGGCCGAATGGCTCGTGGCGGCAGCCGAGCTGTGCGACCGGCGCGAGGCCGGAGCCGACACGCTGCGCCGCATCGCCTCGCGCTACAACGCCATCAAGACGCGCCTCGATCCGGCGGACGCCCGTCCGAAGGTGATGCTCAACACCCCCTACCGCGATACGTGGTTCATGCCCTCGACCCGGAGCTACATGGTGCGTCTGATCGAGGATGCCGGCGGCAGCTACGTCTACACGAAGAACCACTCGAACGCGTCGGTGGCGGTCGATCTCGAGGAGGCCTACCTGCTGGCCCACGAGGCCGATTTCTGGATCAACGTCGGGGCGTGCAACTCGCTCGGCGCACTGACGGCGCAGAATCCGAAATTCGCCGACGTCCCGGCCGTCGTCGACCGCTGCGTGTGGAACAACAACCGCCGCCAAACCCCGGGAGGCGGCTCCGACTTCTGGGAGTCGGGGGTTGTCCGCCCGGATGTCATCCTGCGCGACCTGCGCACGATCCTCTGCGGAGGCAGCGACTCGACCTATTATTACAAACGTCTCGAATAACCCCACCGACCGATGTCCCGAACCACGCTGCTCTTCGTGCTGCTCACGCTGCTCACCGCCGCACTCTTCGTCGGCGATCTGGCCGTGGGATCGGTCGATATTCCACTGGCGGAGGTCTGGGCGGCCCTGACGGGCGGCGCCTGCGACCCGACAACCGGCACCATCATCCTGAAGATCCGCCTGCTGAAGGCCCTCACGGCGCTGCTGGCCGGCAGTGCGCTGGCTGCCAGCGGTCTGGAGATGCAGACCCTCTTCCGCAACCCGCTGGCCGGCCCCTACGTCCTGGGTATCAGCGCCGGAGCATCGCTGGGTGTCGCCCTGTTCCTGCTCGGAGCCCCGCTGCTGGGCGTCGCCGGACACTCGTTCGTCCAGTCGCTCGGCACGGCCGGGTCGGCCTGGATCGGTTCGGCCCTCGTGCTGGCCATCGTCATGGGGGTCAGCCGCCGCATCAAGGATATCATGGTGATCCTGATCCTGGGCATGATGTTCAGTTCGGGCGTCAGCTCGGTGGTCGAGATCCTGCAGTACCTCTCGAACGAGGCGGCCCTCAAGTCGTTCGTCATCTGGACGATGGGATCGCTGGGCGACGTCACCGGAAACCGCCTGATGCTGATGCTGCCGGCCGTGGCGGCGGGACTGGTGCTGGCCGTGGCGGTCATCAAACCGCTCAACCTGCTGCTGCTGGGCGAGAACTACGCCCGCACGATGGGGCTCAACGTCCAGTGCACACGCCTGCTGATCTTCCTCTCGACGGTCCTGCTCGCCGGCACCGTCACGGCCTTCTGCGGCCCGGTGGGCTTCATCGGACTGGCCGTCCCGCACCTGGCGCGCATGATCTTCGCCTCGGCCGACCACCGCATCCTGATGCCGGCCTCGATGCTGGCGGGGGCGGCGCTGCTGCTGATCTGCGACCTGGTGGCCAAGGTGCTGGCCCTGCCGATCAACACCATCACGGCACTGATGGGCATTCCGGTCGTCATCTTCGTCGTCATCCGCAACCGCAACCTCTTCTGAACGCCATGAGCATCCTCCTCGACCACGTCACCCTCGCCTACGGCAGCCGCACGCTGCTCGCCGACGTCAGCGCCTCCTTCGCACAGGGGACGCTCACAGCCCTGATCGGCCGCAACGGCACGGGCAAGAGCACCCTGCTGCGGGCCATCGCCGGACTGGGCCCCATAGCGTCGGGAGAGATCCGCCTGTGCGGACACACGCTGGCGGAGCTGACCCCGCGCCGGCAGGCCGAGACCATCGCCTTCGTGACGACCGACAAGGTGCGCATCGCCAACCTCTCGTGCGAGGATGTTGTCTCGCTGGGGCGCGCCCCCTACACCAACTGGATCGGACGCATGCAGGAGGAGGACCGCGCCGTAGTAGAACGTTCGCTGCGGCTGGTCGGCATGTCGGACTTCGCCCGCAAGACGATGGACCGCATGTCGGACGGCGAATGCCAGCGGGTGATGATCGCCCGGGCGCTGGCCCAGGATACGCCGGTGATCCTGCTCGACGAACCCACGGCCTTCCTCGACCTGCCGAACCGCTACGAGCTGGCGACACTCCTGCGCCGGCTCTCGCGCGACGAGGGGAAGTGCATCCTCTTCTCGACGCACGACCTGGACGTGGCGCTGTCGCTGTGCGACACCGTGGCGCTGATCGACACCCCGACGCTGCACAGCCTCCCGGCCGACGAGATGGTCGCCAGCGGCTACCTCGAGCGCCTCTTCTCGGGCGAAAGCGCCCGATTCGACCCCGCAACACGCAGCGTCCGGCTCCGATAGTGCAGTTCGGGGCCGCTCCCTCCGGACCGCCGGTTCGGGGGAATTCCTTCGCCCGTCGGAGGCCAAGCAGGCATCTTCCGACCCGGCCCGTCACCCCCTGAGAGGGCGATTCTGCGGCACATCACGATTTTTTTCACATTTTTTCACCCCATTTATTTGCGCAAGAAACTTTTTTACTTACCTTTGCACCGCTAAAGCGCCCCATTACGGATCGCGCGATAGTGGTAGAGGCCCATTCGTCTATCGGTTAGGACGCAAGATTTTCATTCTTGAAAGAGCAGTTCGATTCTGCTATGGGCTACCAACGGGCCGAAGGAGGGCCGCGAGAGAACGGGGGGGGGAGAGAAAGACGAAGAGACGAGAGGCGAAGGACCGGAGACGAAGCGAGGCCGAGTGATAAAACGAGGCTGAGTGACGAAACGAGGCTGAGTGAGGCCGAAAAAATCGACATCCGAACCGCCTGAAATCCTCCACAAAAAGAGACTCCCCAACCACATTCCCGCAACCATCCGACAGCCTTGACGGGTGAAAACCATTCAGGAGCGGACTTCAGGTCTATCCGAAAGCGGCCACGGCCGTTCAAGTGCAGAAAACTGAAAAAGTAAAAAAATAAATCAAAAACGGATTATGGCAAACCATAAGTCATCGAAAAAACGCATTCGTCAGACCGTGGCGAAGCGTGCGCATAACCGGCTCTATCACAAGACGACGCGTAACGCCGTGAAGGCCCTGCGCGCCACGACCGAGAAGAGCGCTGCCGAGGCTCTGCTGCCCAAGGTAACGGCAATGCTCGACAAGCTGGCCAAGCACAACATCATGCACAAGAACAAGGCAGGCAACCTGAAGAGCGCTATCCAGCTCCACGTGAACTCCCTCTAATTCTTGAGCAAACGACTGCAAGGCCCGGACCGCAAGTCCGGGCCTTGTCTTTTCCACCCCTGTGTACACGGGATCCGCCGAAAAAAGAAGGAAATCGCGGGATGGGCATGCAGGAGGAAGAGTCCGGAAGTGAGTCCGGAAGTGAGTCCGAAGACCGGAAAGGACGGGAAGGAGTCAGAAAAACCGGAAACCTGAGCGGCCAGGGGAGAGGGAGGGGGCAGAAAAAACCGGTCCGCCCCGACGGGCGAACCGGCCTGCAGATACCGAAAGACCGATACCTATTTCAGTCCGTCGACAACGGTGGCGATGCGGTCGAAAACCTCATCCATCGTACCGACACCGTTGACCGAAGCATACTTGCCCTGAGCAGCGTAGTAGTCGGCCACGACAGCCGTCTGCTTGTGGTAGACGGCCAGACGCTCGCGGATCACCTCCTCCGAGGCATCGTCGGCACGGCCCGAGTCCTTGCCGCGCAGCAGCAGACGACGAACCAGCTCCTCCTCCGGAACGTGGATGTCAACCATGATGTCGACCTTCAGCCCGTGCTTGGCAAGGATCTTGTCGAACTCCTCGGCCTGCACCGTCGTACGGGGGAACCCGTCGAAGATGCACCCCTTGGCATCGAGGTGGTCGGCCACGTAGTTGGCAATCATGCCGATGACGATCGAGTCGGGGGCGAGCTTGCCCTCCTTGATGTAGGACTCCATGCTGCGGCCGAGTTCCGTACCGCGGCGGATCTCGTCGCGGATCACCTCGCCGGTCGAGACATGGTCGATTCCGTAGTGTTCTTTCAGACGCTGCGCCTGGGTTCCCTTGCCGCAACCCGGAGCACCGAATAAGACGATATTGATCATAACTAACCCGTTTTTAGGATTTCATGCGGACAAAAATACGTTATTTTTGCCCAAATCAAGAATGTTTGGCTAATTTTGTAAAAAATCTAAAGAATATGGAGCCCAAGAAACGCACCGAGATTGCGACGCTCGGACAATTCGGACTGATCGACCTGTTGACGAAGGATTTCCCCCTGCACCAGGCCTCGACGCTCAAGGGGGTCGGCGACGATGCCGCGGTGATTGCCCCGACGGATGGCGAAGAGGTTCTGTTCACCACCGACTCGTTCTACGAGGGGGTTGACTTCGACCTCACCTACTTCCCGCTCAAGCATCTGGGATACAAGGTCGTGACGGCCGGCGTGAGCGACATCCTGGCCATGAATGCCCTGCCGTCGCAGATCACCGTATCGCTCGGCGTCTCGGCGAAACTGCCCGTCGAGGCGCTGCAGGATCTCTACGAAGGGATCTCGTTCGCCTGCCAGGAGCAGGGGATCGATCTGGTGGGCGGCGACACGCGGGCCTCGATGACCGGGCTGGTGATCACCGTCACCGTGCTGGGGCATGCGGCCAGGGAGCAGATCGTCTACCGCAGCGGCGCGCAGCTCCACGACCTGATCTGCCTGACGGGCAACCTCGGGGCCGCCTACATGGGACTCCACCTGCTCGAACGTGAAAAACGGGTGCTTGCCGACGTGAAGAACCCCGAACCGCAGTTCAAGGGGTATGAGTACCTGCTGGAGAAGTATCTGAAGCCGCGGCCGCGGACCGACATCATCGAGGCGCTCCGCGAGGAGAAGATCCAACCGACGTCGATGATCGACCTCACGGACGGACTGGCCAGCGATCTGATGCAGCTCTGCAAGTCGTCGAAGTGCGGGGCGCGGATCTACCTCGAACGGATCCCCATCGCGCAGCAGACCACGTCGCTGGCCGAGGAGATGCATACGGATCCGGTCGTGGCGGCGCTGAACGGCGGTGAGGATTACGAACTGCTCTTCACCGTGCCGCTGTCGATGCAGGAGCAGGTGATGCGGCTGGGGCTGGTCGACGTCATCGGCCACATCACGGCCGAATCGACCGGCGCCTACCTCGTGACACCCGACGGCGGCGAGATCCGGCTGAAGGCCCAGGGTTTTCCGGAGAAATAACCCATCGACGCAAGAATCCCTCGATCTGATCGGGGGATTTTTTCAGAAGCGGCGCAATTCATCGTTTCGGCTTCCGATCGCCCCAAACACACAGGCAGATCTGCAAGGCCTCCAGGATGAACCCGAACGACGATGGTCGAACGGGAGAAAAGGGCCCCGTCGCGAAAGATCAGATCCCGGATCCCGCAGGAAACCGCACACGAAATCAGTGCATATTTTTGTTTTTGCGGAAATTATGCTTATCTTTGCGGTCCCGAAAAGGGACTAACAACTAATTAAAAGCATTATGAACAATTACGAAACCGTTTTCATTGTCACGCCGGTTCTGTCCGATGCTCAGGTTCAGGAGGTCGCTGACAAATTCCAGGGTGTCATCACCGAAAACGGCGGTCAGATTGTGAACCGGGAGTCGTGGGGCCTTCGCAAGCTCGCATACCCGATCCAGAAGAAGACCACCGGTTTCTACTTCCTCATGGAGTTCACGGGTGAGGGCTCGCTCATCAACACCCTCGAAACGCAGTATCGCCGCGACGAGCGCGTGATCCGTTTCTTGACTTTCAAGCAGGACAAGTTCGCCGTAGAGTACTCGGAGAAGCGTCGTGCAAAACTTTCTAACAAACAGGAGGAGTAAACCATGGCACAGGAAAACAAGGCTCAGTCGGAAATCCGTTACCTCAACCCCGTATCGGTCGACGTTAAGAAGAAGAAATACTGCCGTTTCAAGAAGCTCGGCATCAAGTATGTAGACTACAAGGACGGTGAGTTCCTCAAGAAGTTCCTCAACGAGCAGGGCAAGATTCTGCCCCGCCGCCTGACGGGAACCTCGCAGAAGTTCCAGAAGAAGGTCGCCCAGGCCGTGAAACGTGCACGCCACCTGGCTATCCTGCCCTTCGTAACCGATTGCATGAAATAATTTAATGGAGGACTAGACCATGGAGGTAATTCTGATCAAAGATATGGAGAACCTGGGCTACGCCAACGACATCGTCAACGTTAAGCCCGGCTACGCAAACAACTACCTGATTCCCCAGGGCTTCGCCAAGGCCGCTACGGCTTCGGCAAAGAAGGTGCTGGCCGAGAATCTGAAGCAGCGCGCCCACAAGGATGCCAAGATCCTGGCCGACGCTCAGGCTCTGGCCGAGACCATCGCCAACCTGCCGCTCAGCCTCTCGATGAAGGCCGAGGAGGGCAAGCTCTTCGGTACGGTTACCGCTACCGACCTGGCTGAGGCTCTCGCCGCCAAAGGCATCACGATCGACCGCAAGCAGATCGTTGTCGAGCCCATCAAAACCGTCGGCGAGTACGAGGCTACGGCCCGCCTGCACAAGGAGGTCAAGGCTACGATCAAGTTCTCGGTTTCGGCCGCTGAATAATCGATCGCCCGATACAAGCAACAGGGAGGATTCCGATGGAATCCTCCCTGTTTTTTATTAACAACGGCAACCGGTTGATCTGCAGCGCCAACCAAACCCTTCAGAGTCGGCAAATATCGGTTATCAACAAGTGATGTGGAGAACCGGCCCGGTTTTTCAACCCGTTTTCAACAGAGTTATCAACAATTTTCGGAGTTATTAACATTCAAAATCGCACGCACCTGCTGCCAAAAAGTCCCGCACCCAAGAAATTCGGCCGGAGCTGCAGACCGACCAGACTCCCCAAACTGACCAGACAGCCCAGACCGTCCAGACAGCCCTGACTGACCTGGCTGACCTGACTGACCTGACAATCCAGACTGACTTGTACCGATACCCGACCCGCCGACCTTACAGACAGATTGCAGACGGGGCCCCAAACCAGCCTCTGCAACCAATCACGAATGGCAATCCCGATCTTCGCGTACCAACCGACCACAAACGTTGATTCGCTCCGTCCGTGACCGCCCATGACGGGGCGACCATTCGGCGAAACTGCCCGTCGAGGCGCTGCTGGATCTCTACGAACCCCGGCGCTGCAACCAATTGCCACCGTGCAGCAGCGGGAAAAGCCGGCGTCACCGGGAGCTGATCCGCTGACCGCGGAACCAGCGTCCCCACGCATCGCGGGCATAACCGCGGCCGAGGACCTCGAATGAAGCGGCATCGGCCCCTTCGAGAGGCTCGCCGCACCAGAAGACCGTCCACGCATCGCGGGCATACCCGTCCGCAAGCTCCTCGAACGAAGCAACCGAAGCCTCCCTGAGCGGCTGTCCGGCCCAGAAGACCGTCCAGGCATCCCGTGCATAACCGTCGCGCAGGAGGGAGAATGACTGAACGGCGGCTCCCTCGACCGCCGATCCGCAGAAATAGACGCGCCACGCATCCCGCGCATAGCCGTTGCCGAGCACCTCGAACGACGAAGCCGCGGCATCACGAATCTCCTCCCCGGCGAAAAAGACCCGCCAGGCATCCTTGCCGTAGTCACCGCCAAGATCGACAAACGTGCTGGCCGATACATCGTGCAGTTCGCGCCCCCGGAACCAAACCCTCCAATCATCCTTCACATACCCCATCGGCCAGCGTGAATACTGCGGAACGGGCTGTTGTTCAGCCGCCGCGGCCCGAATCGGAAGGCAACCGAACAGACCGCATCCGCACATCACCAACCACAATCCGACAACAGAAAGAGCATATTTCATAAGTTTGACTCTTAGTTTACAAAACGACGTCTGTAGATAGAACGTTGCAGGAGGGCTTCATCGTACCCGACCGTCGCAGAGTCTGCAAAAAAAGCGCCCGTCCGGGTTTCCCGGGGCGGGCGCCACATATCAATCAATGGATGGCGGGACTACTCCTCGCTCTCCTTGGCCTCCTTCTTGGCGGCAGCCTCCATGGCGCTCTTCAGAGCAGCAAGACCGGCGATGTCACCCAGCGTGGTCTTCTCGACCGAGGCGTTGATCTTCTTGACGGTCGACTTCGTAGCGTCGGCAGCGGCACGCTTCTCAGCCTTCTCGGCGGCAACAGCCTCCTTGCGGGCATCATCGTACGTACGCAGGTGCGAGAGGGTGATGCGCTTGGTAGCCTTCGAGAACTCGATAACCTTGAAGTTGAGCTTGTCGCCCACCTTCGGGGTCGTGCCGTCCTCCTTGACGAGCTGACGCGACGGGCAGAAGCCCTCGACATTCTCGCCCAGAGCGACAACGGCGCCCTTCTCGGTCATCTCGGTGATCGTACCCTCGTGGATGCTGTCAACGGGGAACTGATGCTCGAACTCGTTCCAGGGGTTCTCCTCGAGCTGCTTGTGGCCCAGCGAGAGACGACGGTTCTCCTTGTCGATCTCCAGGACAACGACCTCGATGTCGGCACCTACCTGCGTGAACTCGCCCGGGTGCTTGATCTTCTTGGTCCAGCTGAGATCCGAGATGTGGATCAGGCCGTCGATACCCTCCTCGATCTCTACGAATACGCCGAAGTTGGTGAAGTTGCGCACCTTGGCCATCGTACGGGTTCCGACGGGGTATTTGGTTTCGATGTTCTCCCAGGGATCGGGGGTGAGCTGCTTGATGCCGAGCGACATCTTGCGCTCCTCGCGGTCGAGGGTCAGGATGACGGCCTCAACCTCGTCGCCGACCTTCATGAACTCCTGAGCCGAACGCAGGTGCTGGCTCCAGGACATCTCCGAGACGTGGATCAGACCCTCCACGCCGGGAGCGATCTCGACGAAGGCACCGTAATCGGCCATAACGACCACACGGCCCTTGACCTTGTCACCAACCTTGAGGTTGGGATCGAGAGCCTCCCACGGATGCGGGGTAAGCTGCTTCAGACCCAGAGCGATACGCTTCTTGGCCTCGTCGAAGTCGAGGATCACGACGTTGATCTTCTGATCGAGCGAAACGATCTCCTCGGGACGGTTTACGCGGCCCCACGAGAGGTCGGTGATGTGGATCAGACCGTCTACGCCGCCCAGGTCGACGAATACGCCGTAGGAGGTGATGTTCTTGACGGTACCCTCGAGGATCTGGCCCTTCTCGAGCTTCGACATGATAACCTGCTTCTGAGCCTCGAGTTCGGCCTCGATGAGGGCCTTGTGCGAAACGACGACGTTGCGGAACTCCTGGTTGATCTTGACAACCTTGAACTCCATGGTCTTGTCGACATATACGTCATAGTCGCGGATGGGCTTGACATCGATCTGCGAGCCGGGGAGGAAGGCCTCGATGCCGAATACGTCGACAATCATACCGCCCTTCGTACGGCACTTGATGTAACCCTTGATGATTTCGTCCTTCTCGAGAGCCTCGTTGACGCGATCCCACGACTTGAGCTGACGGGCCTTCTTGTGGGAGAGAGCCAGCTGGCCGTTCTTGTCCTCGGCCGACTCGACGTAGACCTCCACCTTGTCGCCCACCTTCAGATCGGGGTTGTAACGGAACTCCGAGACGGGGATAACGCCCTCGCTCTTGTAGCCGATGTTGACCATCACCTCACGCTTGGTGATGCCGGTAACGGTACCCTCGACCACTTCGCCGACGTTGACGTTCGAAAGCGTCTTGTCATAGGCCTCGGTGATCTGGGCCTTGTCCTGGTCGTAAACGGCCGAGTCGTTTTCAAAGGCGTTCCAGTCGAAATTCTCGTTTGCGACTTTCTTTACTTCTTCCATGTTGGAAATTGTTTTTGCGATACAATCGCTCGTTAAATGGTTAATAATTAAGTTTATAGCCCGTCGTAACGCGCCTTTCACGCGCACGCGGGACTGCAAAGGTACATCTTTTTCGCTGGAAATCAAATTTTTCGACCGATTTTCAGCCGTTTAGCCCTACAGGCCGTTCTCCGGCCGGGCGCCGAAGCCGCCGCACGCCGTCAGCGCAGTTCCGTCACGGGGCGGGCGATGCGCTGCAGGGGACGGTTGTCGGGCTCGAGCGGCGAGTGCTCCTCGAGCTCCTCCAACAGCACGTCGGTCACCTTCGTATCGGTAATCCGCCCCTCGGTGCAGTTCAGTTCGTGGTAGTTCTTGAAGACGTAGTCGCTCAGCGCCACGCGGTAGCTGCGCCCCTCGCGCAGCTTCGGGAAGCGCACGTCGAGGGCACTGTCGGCCGCATTGGTGATGATGGTGTAGGGGATCGTCGAGATGAGGTCGATGCGGTGCGACTCCTTGCGGTTCTGCGTGTCGTTGTACTTCGCCAAAATCATGCGCCGCATGTCGGCCGGCGTCATCCGCGCCACGACCACCCGGCTGCCGAAGGGCTCCAGATCGAAGATCCGCGCCGTGCTCATGCCGCCCGCCGGGATCGAATCCAGCCGCACGCCGCCGATGTGGTAGAATCCCACCTCGGCATCCTCCTCGTCGGTCACGGCCCGCACCATCCAGTTGGCCACGCCCCACGCATCGGCGGCACGGGCAAACTCCCCGACGGGACGGTTCAGTTCCGGATCGGCATAGTAGCGGTCGACCTCGGCCACGTACTGCGGATCGGGTTCATACCCCTCGAGCGGGATGATGCGGTAGTCGATGCCTGTCACCTTGCCGCCGCGCAGCCGCACGACCGCCGCTCCGATATTGGCGAGATTCTTGCCGGTCTGCGTCAGCAGCGTGCCGTTGACGAGCGTGTCGCGCAGTTCGTGGGTGTGGCCGCCGATCACCAGGTCGTAACGCGTCTCCGAGGCGAGCAGCTCCGCATCACGGTCATCGCCCATGTGCGAGACCAGGATCAGCAGGTCGACCTTCGGCCGCAGCTCTTCGGCACAGCGGCGCGCCGCCTGCTGCGGATCGGGGAAGCGAAGCCCCGCGAAGCTGGCGGCATTCCCGGCCGGATGGCCCGGTCCCTCGTAGTTGGTCACCACGCCGACCAGCCCGATGCGGACCCCCTCGCGCTCGATCACCACCGACGCCGGCAGCTGCGGGAAGGTGCACGTATCGCTCACGACGTTGGCGCAGACGACCGGGAAATCCATGCTGTCGATCATGCGGCCGAGGTAGGCCTGTCCGAAGTCGAATTCGTGGTTGCCGAGCGTGGCGGCGTCGTAGCCGAGGCGGTTCATCAGCGCGATGACCGGCAGTCCGGGGACGGGCGCCCGGTCGACATAGGCGTTTCCGGTCCAGCGGTCGCCGGCATCGACCAGCACCGTGCAGACCGTATCGCGGCACGCCTCGACGGCGGCCGCCAGGCGCGGGAAGTTCTGAATGCGGGCGTGCATGTCGTTGGTCGACAGCACGACAAGGGTCGTTTCGCGGGGCGAGCAGGCCGCCATCATCGCGACAAGGGGCAGCAGAAGCCCCCAACCGAAGCGTCTCTTCTTCATATACTCGTGATTTATTGTCATTTCAGGCAATCGGTTGCCAAAAGTACAAATTATTCTTATCTTTGAAATCCGACACAGCTAAAATTCTTTCGATGAACGATACCATTCAGATCATCTGCGAAAATCTCGGCGGGAAACTCTCCGTGGAGATGGGGACCCCGCTGCGGGAGATCGCCCGCCGGCTGACACCGGGGAAATACCCCTTCCTGGCCGCCTTTGTCAACAACCGCGTCAAGGAGCTCGACTACCGCGTCTACCGCCCCGTCACGATCCGCTTCGTCGACATCACGTCGTTTGCCGGCATCCGCGTCTACCAGCGCACGGCATGGTTCCTGCTGCAGAAGGCCGTCAAGGACCTCTACCCGGGGCAGCGGCTCCACATCCGCCACTCGATGGGTCAGAGCGGCTTCTACTGCGAAATCGAGGGGATCGACGAGTTCTCGACGGCGGAGACCGACCGGCTGCGCGACCGCATGCGCGAGCTGGTGCGGCGCGACCTGCCGATCGAACGGCAGCGGATGCTCACCACCGAGGTCCGCGCCCGCTACGCCGAGGAGGGATTCACCGACAAGATCGAACTCCTCGACACGCGGCCGCGCCTCTACAGCGACCTCTACACGCTCGACGACACGGTGGGCTACTTCTACGGATCGCTGGCCCCCTCGACGGGCTACCTCCACCTGTTCGACATCGAACCCTACTACAACGGCTTCTACCTGGCGCTGCCGCTGCGCACGGACCCCGACCATCTGAACAAGAACGTCCAGCAGGAGAAGATGTTCTCGATCTTCCAGGAGTACCAGTCGTGGGTGACGCTGATGGGCGTGCCGACGATCGGGGCGGTCAACGCCCGCACGCTGGCAGGCGATGCCGGCGGCATGATCAAGATGGCCGAGGCGTTCCACGAGCGGAAATTCGCCGAGGTGGCCGACACGATCTACCGCGCCAACGTCGAACGCGGCATCCGCATGGTGCTGATCTCGGGCCCCTCGTCGAGCGGCAAGACCACCTCGGCCAAACGGCTCGGCATCCAGCTGGGCGTGCTGGGGCTGCGCCCGGTGATGATCTCCCTGGACGACTACTTCGTCGACCGCGAAAAGACCCCGCGCGACGAAAACGGCGAATACGACTACGAGGCGCTGGAGGCGATCGACCTCAAGCTGTTCAACGACCACCTGCGGCGGCTGATGGCGGGCGAGAGCGTCGACATCCCGCGCTACGACTTCATCACGGGGCGCCGCACGCAGCACGGCACGCCGCTGACGCTCGACGAGCGGTCGATCCTCATCATCGAGGGGATCCACGGGCTCAATCCGCGGCTGACCCCCTCGATTCCCGATTCGAAGAAGTTCCGCATCTACATCTCGTGCTTCACGTCGGTGGCGATGGACAACCTCTCGCGCATCGCCACGACGGACAACCGTCTGCTGCGCCGTCTGACGCGCGACTACAAGCAGCGCGGAGCCGACGCCCTGCAGACCCTTTCGCGATGGGCCTCGGTGCGCCGCGGCGAGGAGCGGCACATCTTCCCCTATCAGGAGAATGCCGACGTGATGCTCAACTCGTCACTCTTCTACGAGATCTCGGTGCTGCGGCCCTTCGCGGAGAAGATCCTGCGCGAGGTGCCCGACACGGTGCCGGAGTTCGACGAGGCGCGGCGCATGCTGAAGTTCCTCGACAACTTCATTCCGATCCCGCCCGACGAGATTCCGCCGACGTCGATCCTGCGCGAATTCATCGGCGGTAGTTCGTTCAAATACTGAGGCAACGCCGCCGGGCCGGGCGGTCCACCCGGCCCGGCAGCCGACTCCCAACCGGCAGTGACCGGCTCCTCGGCGGCCCGGCATCCGTCTATCAACCAACCCGGCACCGGCCGGCCCCTTCCCGGGCGGTGCCATCACCCAAACTCCCCACTCTCCATGAACTCCCGTCCACTTCTGGCACTGGCCGCCCTGCCGCTCACGGCAACGGCCGCAGCCGCCGAACCGCAACCCGACGCCCCGCGTCCGAACATCCTCCTCTTTCTGGTCGACGACATGGGATGGCAGGATACGTCGGTCCCCTTCTACGAGCAGCGCACGCCGCTCAACGACCGCTACCACACCCCCAACATGGAGCGGCTGGCCCGGATGGGTGTCCGCTTCACGGCGGCCTATGCCTGCGCCGTGTCGTCGCCTTCGCGCTGCAGCCTGCTCTCGGGGATGAACGCCGCCCGCCACCGCGTCACCAACTGGACGCTCGACTACGACCGTCAGACCGATGCCCGGAGCGAGGTGATCGACCTCCCGGTCTGGAACTGGAACGGCATCCAGCCCGACACCGTCACCTCGGCGCACAACACGCGCAACGCCACCCCCGTAACGACCCTCCCGCAACTGCTCCGCGACCACGGCTACTACACGATCCACTGCGGCAAGGCCCACTTCGGAGCGAAGACCACCCCGGGGGCTGATCCCCGCACGATGGGCTTCGACGTCAACATTGCCGGCGGGGCCAACGGCGCTCCGGGAAGCTACCTCGCCCGCCGCAACTTCGGCCAGGGGACGCCGCAGGAGGTGCTCGGACTCGAAAAGTACTACGGCTCGGGGCTCTTCCTGACCGAGGTGCTGACGCGCGAAGCAATCGAGGCGCTGAAGGTGCCGATCGCCTCGGGGCAGCCCTTCTACCTCTACATGTCGCACTACGCCGTACACGCCCCCTACGAGGAGGACGTGCGCTTCACGTCGCACTACCGGGGCCGTTACGACACCCAGCTCGACGCCCCGCTCAACGAAAACGAGACGCGTTACGCGGCGCTCGTCGAGGGGATGGACCGCAGCCTGGGCGACCTGCTCGACTTTCTGGAGCAATACCCCGAGACGGCCCGCAACACGATCATCCTCTTCCTGTCGGACAACGGCGGCCAGGGGCTGAACAACGTCCGCCAGGGGCGCGCCAACCGCGATCAGAACTGGCCCGCACGGGCCGGCAAGGGGTCGGCCTTTCTGGGCGGCGTCCGCGAACCGATGCTGGTCGTCTGGCCGGGCGTGGTCGAGGGGGGCACGACGTGCGACCAGCCGGTGATGATCGAGGACTTCTTCCCGACGGTGCTCGAACTGGCCGGCGTGGAGCACTACACGACCCGCCAGACCATCGACGGACGGAGCTTTGCCGGAGTGCTTCGCCACCCCTCCCGACGCTACCGCCGGCCGATCGTATGGCACTTCCCGAACCTGTGGGGCGAGACCCAGAATCAGGAGGAGGGTTACGGCGCCTATTCGGCCCTCCTCGACGGCGACTGGCATCTGATCTACACCTGGGAGACGGGTCGGCTGCGTCTCTACAACATCCGCCGCGACATCGGCGAACAGCACGACCTGGCGTCCGAAGAGCCCGCCCGCGTACGGCGCATGGCCCGGCAGCTGGGCGAACGACTGCGCCGGGCGGCGGCCCAACGCCCCATGTTCCGCGCTACGGGCGAGCCGTGTCCGTGGCCCGACGAGGTCCGCACCGGAAAATAGCCCGCTCCGCAGCGGCAATCCCGACACACGATCCGACCGAAAATAATCCGATCGAAATTTTTGCGCTTCCATCGCTTTTACCTTATCTTTGTATAACCTTGTCCGAAAGATCGACAATTCTTAAACATACCGTATGTTCGACAAATTCTCCGGACGCCACATCGGCGTCAACAACGAAAAGGATCTCCGGGCCATGCTCGACGTCATCGGCGTGGGTTCGGTCGACGAACTGATCGCTCAGGTCATCCCGCAGTCCATCCGTCTCAAAAAACCGCTGGCACTCCCCGCCGAAGGGATGAGCGAATACGAATTCGCCGCCCACATCCGCGCCCTGGCCGACCGCAACCGCACGCTGCGTTCGTTCATCGGCATGGGATGGTACCCGTGCGCCGTGCCGGCCGCCGTCTCGCGCAACGTCTTCGAGAACCCCGCCTGGTACACCTCCTACACCCCCTATCAGGCCGAAATCTCGCAGGGACGTCTCGAGGCGCTGCTCAACTTCCAGACCGCCCTGATCTCGCTGACGGGCATGGAGATCGGCAACTGCTCGCTGCTCGACGAGGGCACGGCTGCGGCCGAGGCCATGCTGATGATGTTTGCCCTGCGCTCACGCGAGGCCGTCAAGGAGGGGCGCAACCAGCTCTTCGTCGACCGCAACATCTTCCCGCAGACGCTCGACGTGCTGCTCACGCGCAGCGAACCCTTCGGCATCGAGCTGATCATCGACGAATACGACGAATATGAATTCACGGGCCGCGAATTCGGCGCCATCGTCCAGTATCCGGCCGCCGACGGCACGGTGCGCGACTACGCCGACTTCACCGCCGCCGCCCACGCCAAGGGGGCACTCGTCACGGCCGTGGCCGACCCGCTCGCACTGGCCCTGCTGAAGGCCCCCGGTGAGTGGGGTGCCGACATCGCCGTGGGTTCGACCCAGCGTCTGGGTACGCCGATGGGCTTCGGCGGCCCGAGCGCCGGATACATGACCACGCGCGAGGCCTTCAAACGCAACATGCCGGGCCGTATCATCGGCGTGTCGGTCGACCGCCTGGGCAACAAGGCCCTGCGCATGGCCCTCCAGATGCGCGAGCAGCACATCAAGCGCGAACGTGCCACGTCGAACATCTGTACGGCATCGGCGCTGATGGCCTCGATGGTGGGCTTCTACTGCGTCTACAACGGTCCCGAAGGGCTGCGCCGCGCCGCCGAAACGGCCCACTTGGCCGCCGCAACCGTCGCCCGCGGCCTCGAGGCGCTCGACTACAAACTCACCTCGAAGGAGTTCTTCGACACGCTGGAGGTCGAGGCCGAAGCCGCCGTCGTGCAGTCGCTGGCCCTCGAGCAGGGGATCAACTTCTTCTACCCCTCGGAGGGGAAGGTGCGCATGTCGTTCGACGAGGTGACCACCCCCGAGGAGGTCGAGACCGTCATCGGCATCTTTGCCGCCGCCAAGGGCAAGAAGGCCAAGGCCGTGAAGGCCGTCACCGAGAGCTGCATCCCGGTGGCGCTGCGCCGCCAGTCGCCCTACCTCGAGGAGCCGGTCTTCAACCGCTACCGCTCGGAGAGCGCCCTGATGCGCTACATCAAACAGCTCGAACTGCGCGACATCTCGCTGGCCAACTCGATGATCTCACTGGGCTCGTGCACGATGAAGCTCAACGCCGCGGCGCTCATGCAGCCGCTCTCGCTGGCCGGTTTCCAGAACATGCACCCCTACGCCCCGGCGGATCAGGCCGAAGGCTATCTGACGATGATCGCCGAACTGGAACACGATCTGGCCACGATCACCGGACTGGCCGCCTGCTCGCTGCAGCCCAATTCGGGAGCCGCGGGCGAGTATTCGGGACTGATGGTGATCCGCGCCTACCACCAGAGCCGCGGCCAAGGCTACCGCAACGTGGTGCTGATCCCGGCATCGGCCCACGGCACGAACCCCGCATCGGCCGCCATGGCCGGCATGAAGATCGTCACGGTGGCGTGCGACGAGCGCGGCAACATCGACGTGGCCGATCTGGAGGCCAAGGCCAAGGAGTACAGCTCGGAGCTGTGCGGACTGATGGTGACCTACCCCTCGACGCACGGCGTCTTCGAGAGCCGCATCCGCGAGATCGTCGACGCGGTGCACGACGCCGGCGGTCTGGTCTACATGGACGGCGCCAACATGAACGCCCAGGTCGGGCTGACGAACCCCGGCTACATCGGTGCCGACGTCTGCCACCTGAATCTCCACAAGACCTTTGCCATGCCTCACGGAGGCGGCGGCCCGGGTGTGGGCCCGATCTGCGTGGCCGAGCACCTGAAGGCCTTCCTGCCGACCCACCCGATCGTCGCCACGGGCGGCGAAGAGGGCATCACGGCCGTGGCTTCGGCTCCGTGGGGATCGGCCATGCTGCTGCCGATCACCTACGGCTACATCAAGATGCTCGGTGCCGACGGCCTGCGCCAGGCCACCGAAATGGCCATCGTCAACGCCAACTACATGTCCTCGGCCCTGAAGTCGGAGTACCGCACCTACTACTCGGGTGAGACGGGCCGCGTGGGTCACGAGATGATCCTCGACCTGACGCACTTCAAGAAGGATTTCGACATCGACTGCGGCGACATTGCCCACCGTCTGATGGACTACGGCTTCCACGCCCCGACGCTCTCGTTCCCGGTACACGAGACGCTGATGGTCGAGCCCACGGAGTCGGAACCCAAGGAGGAGATGGACCGTTTCATCGAGGCGCTGGTGCAGATCAAGCGCGAATGCGAAGCGGCCGCCGCCTCGGGCGAGAAGAACAACGTGGTGGTGAACGCCCCGCACACGGCCTACGAACTGGCCGGCGAGTGGCCCCACCCCTATTCGCGCATGGAGGCCGCCTTCCCGCTCGAGTGGGTCCGCCGGGCGAAGTTCTTCCCCTACGTCTCGAAGATCGACAACGGATACGGCGACCGTCATCTCTGCTGCCTCAACTGCGACTGACCGGGTCGCAGCGAGGGGGGGGTGAATAAGGCTCGGCGTCTCCGTTCCGCGAAGCAGGAGGGCAACTCCAGGCAGGCCGGGCAGGAAGTCGACCTCGGAACAGCCGGGCTGGCGGTTATCCCGTGCAGCCAGGCTGGATCCGCCGGGCAAATGGTGATTCCACGCAGCCAGGCAAGGAGCCGCCGCAGAGCCGCCCCGCAAGGATGAAACCGACAACGGCAAGGGCGACGGGTGAAACCCGCCGCCCTTTTTCGCAGACTCCGGCACGATTTTCGGACGCAGAATTTTGCCCGAGAATTTGGCAACTCGCCTCGAAGTGCGTACCTTTGGGGCCGCAGCCGCCGCACAGCGGACCGCTGCAGACAAACACCTGAACAACAGGCAAACTCTTAAATCAAGCAAATACTCGTATGAAAGTAGAACAGAACAAAATGGTCGCCGTGGACTACAAGCTCACCGTCGACGGCAAGATTGCGGACCAGTCGCGTCCGGGCCAGCCGCTGGAGTTCATCTTCGGCACGGGCATGCTGCTCCCGAAGTTCGAGGAGGCGATCCTCGGCAAGGAGCCCGGTGACAAGGTCTCGTTCACGCTGGAGCCCAAGGACGGCTACGGCGAGGTGATCGAGGAGGCGATCGTCAATCTGCCCAAGAATATCTTCATGGTCGACGGCAAACTGGCCGAGGATATCCTCTTCGAGGGGAGCCAGGTGCCGATGAGCGATGCCCAGGGCAACCGCATGATGGGCACGGTCAAGGAGGTCGGCGACGAGCACGTGAAGATGGACTTCAACCACCCGATGGCCGGCAAGACGCTGAACTTCGAGGTCGAGGTGGTATCGGTTCGCGACGTGACCCCGGAGGATCTGCAGGGCCACTGCTCGTGCGGATCGTGCGGCGGCGACCACGGCTGTGACGACGGCTGCTGCGACGACCACGACGGTCACTGCCACTGCCACTAATCGCCGCTGCGGAGGATCGGACCGCCCGAAGAGGCCCCGGATCGATCCCCACGGCAGGGTGTATCAGAAAAAACCGGGTTTCGATCCGGTTTTTTTCATCTCCGGCCGTTTCCCGGGGAGAAGTCCGGCCATATCCGGCTCTCTTCCGCGCAATCGGCCAAACGTTTCGCACCGCATGCACACGCTACGCCAATATCTGATGAGTCTCTCGGACCCCTGCGGGCTGACCCGCACGCTGGGGGAGGTGGAGGTATGCCGCGATGCCACGGGGCGGATGTGCTTCAGTGTCGGCAACTCGGCCGTGGTCTTCCGCATCCGTCACGAGGGGCGGATCCGCTCGCTGCGGGGCTACCTGCGGCCACAGCGCCACCTGCGCGAGATCTACGGCGAACGGCTGCTCGAAAAGGAGCTCTATCTCTACACGTCGACACACAGCGGCGAGTGGGTTGACGTGGTCATCGGCGACTGGATCGAGGGCGAGGACCTCCACACGGCGATTGCCGCGGCGGCCGGGGCAGGCGACACGGAACGCCTGCGGCGGTTGTCCGAGAACTTCGACCGGCTGGCCGCCGCGATGGTGGCCGACGACCGGGCCCACGGCGATCTGAAACCCGAAAACATCCTGGTCACGGCCGACGGAGAGCTCCGGCCGATTGACTTCGACGCCGCCTACCTGCCCTGTTTCGCCGGAGAGACGAGTCCCGAACTGGGAACGGCCGCCTACCAGCATCCGGCCCGCACGGCCAGTGATTTCAACGCGCGGCTGGACGACTACCCGGCGGCACTGATCGCCACGGCGCTCCATGCGCTGAGCCTCGACCCGGCGCTCTGGGAGCGTTACGGCGGGGTGGATACGCTGCTCTACGATCCGCGGCGAATCGCCACGGACCCGGCCCTGCAGGAGAGCATCGATCGCTTCGAGGCGCGGGGCATGGCCGTGGAGTACCGCATGGCGCGGTTGTTATACGCGCCGCGACCGGAGCTGCCCGAACTCGGGGCGCTGCTTGCCGAGGCGGTCCGGCAGGCCGACCGCCGTCGGGAAGAGACACCGCAGTGCGGAGCACACCCCCTCGGCGAACCTCGCCCCGCCGCAGAAGAGACCGGAGCGGTCGCACGGGATACGGCCGGCCAACCGGCAGACGAGCGGGGCGTCGCCCATGAGATCCCGGAGCTGTTCGTCGAGAGCGGCCGCTGGGGCTACCGGACGCACGAACGGGTGGTCATCCCGCCGCTCTACGACAACGGATTCGACTTCACCGAGGGGCTTGCCGCCGTGCTGCTGGGCCGCACGTGGCACTTCATCGACACGGAGGGGCGCACGCGGCTGAGCTGCCCGGGATGCGAGGCGGTGAAGCCCTTCCGCGCGGGCCGCGCCCGGCTGCTCCGCCACGGACGACGATCGGAGATCGATCACGAAGGGCACGAATTTGAGATTTGACCGCAAATCGCTATATTTGTGATTTGGAACATGGGAGGCCGTCGCGGACCGGATCCGAACCCGTCCACGCCGCCCCCGGCGAGATACCACGAATTATGACTCCATTCAGAACCCTGACGGCTGCGGAGATCACCGCACTCGAGGCCCTCGGCAATTCGGCCGAAGAGTGGTCGCAGGTGCGCGTGGCGGAGGATTTCCGCCCCGAACAGCTGCGCAACAGCCGCCTCGAAGGCCGCGTTGAGATCGCCTCCGCCGCCCGCATCATCCACTCCCGGGTGCGCAACTACCGCATCGGTGAACGCTCGATTGTCGAGGATGTCACCGCGCTCGAATGCCGCCACTGCTCGACCTTCGGCAACGGCGTCGGCGTGGCCACGATGAACGAATGCGGCGGCCGCACGGTGAAGATCTTCGATACGATGTCGGCCCAGGTGGCCTACGTCATGGCCGTCTACCGCCACCGGCAACAGACCATCGAGACCCTCGAACGCATGGTCGAAGCCCATGCCGAAAGCCGCGCCGCGGAGATCGGCCAGGTGGGCTGCGACTGCCGCATCACCGGCGCCCGCTTCATCCGCGAGGTGCGCATCGGCGACCGCGTCGAGATCGACGGCGCCTCGCTGCTCGAAAACGCCACGCTGTGCAACGACGTCACGATCGGCGTCGACGTCAAGGCCTGTGATCTGATCGCCGCCGAAGGGGCCAGAATCGGCAACGGCACCACCCTCGAACGCTGCTTCGTGGGCGAGAGCTGCATCCTCGACAAGGGCTTCACGGCCGCCGAATCGCTCTTCTTCGCCAACTCGCACTGCGAAAACGGCGAGGCCGCCTCGATCTTCGCCGGTCCCTACACCGTCTCGCACCACAAGTCGTCGCTGCTCATCGCCGGGATGTTCTCGTTCTTCAACGCCGGCAGCGGCTCGAACCAGAGCAACCACCTCTTCAAAAGCGGCGCCGTCCACCAGTCGGTCCACCTGCGGGGCTGCAAGTTCGCCTCGGGGGCCTACATCATGTCGCCGGCCCTCGAGGGGGCCTTCACGATGATCATGGGCCACCACTCCTACCACCACGACACGTCGGCCTTCCCCTACTCCTATCTGATCGAGAAGGAGGGGCGCAGCCACCTCATGCCGGGGGCCAACCTCACAAGCTACGGCGCCGTGCGCGACATCGAGAAGTGGCCGGCCCGCGACCGTCGCCGGAAGGGCCGCGACGTGATCAACTTCGACGAATACAACCCCTACGTTACGGGGGCGATGATCCAGGCCGTGAACATCCTCCACACGCTCCAGGATCAGGATCCCGACGCAGCGGTCTATACCTATAACAAAACACTGATCCGGGCCGCCTCGCTGCAGCGCGGTCTGAAACTCTACAACCGGGCCATCGTGGCGGCCCTCGGGGCGATGCTCGACCGCGGGGAGGAGAACCCCCGCTACGACGGTTCGGGACGCTGGGTCGATGTGGCCGGGCAGTACATCACGCGGCGCGCCGTGGAGGAGATCCTCGATGCCGTCGACCGCGGCGAACTCACCGATCCGCAGGCCGTCGACAACCGTTTCCGGATCTTCGACGTCCACTACGACGACTATGCCCACAGCTGGGCCTGCTCGATCTACGCCGCCATGCTCGGCCATACACCCACGGCCGGGGAGACCCGCGAGGCGATCGAGGCCGGACGCAACGCCCATGCGGCCATGCGCCAGACGACCGACGCCGACCGCCAGCGCGACTGTTCGCTCGACATGGCCGTCAGCTACGGTCTCGACTGCGAGAGCGAGGAGGATCGCCGCAAGGACTATTACGCCGTAAGAGGCCTGAACTAAGACGCCCATGTATACGCAAAGCATCACACGCACCCACCGCACGGCCTTCATCCTGCTGATCGACGGTTCGGGGTCGATGGCCGAGGAGATCCTCTACCACGGCCGGCGGATGACGAAGGCCGAAGCCGTGGCCTCGATCACCAACGGACTGCTCTTCGAGCTCGTCGAACGGGCCCGCCGCAACGACGGCGTGCGCGACTACTACGACATCGCCGTGCTGGGCTATTCGGGCAACGACGAGGTCGGTTCGCTGCTGCCCGACGGACGGGAGCTGATCTCGGTGGCCGAACTGGCCGCCCGGGAGATGCCCACCCGCCGCGAGATCGTCGAATACCGGATGCCCGACGGCACGCCGGCCCTGCGCGAAATCCCCGCTCCGGCGTGGATCGCCCCCGAAGCGGCCGGGCAGACGCCCATGCACGAGGCGCTGGACCGCGCCCGGGAGATCGCCGAGGCGTGGTGCCGCAATCCGGAGCATGCCGAAAGCTTCCCGCCCACGGTCTTCAACATCACCGACGGCGAGGCCACCGACTGCGACGAGGAGGAGCTACGCCACATCTGCCAGCGGCTGCGCGCCGTGCGTACGTGCGACGGCAACGTGCTGCTCATCAACATCCATATCGCCCCGGGCGAGGCCGGACAGGCGGTCTTCTTCCCCTCGGAGGAGGAGGCCGGCTATCCGAACCGCTATGCCCGGCTGCTCTACGACTGTTCGAGTCCGATGCCCGAGGTCTTCAACGAGGCGATCCGCGACGCCAAGGGGCCCGGAGCCCTGCCGCCGTTCCGCGGCATGAGCTTCAACGCCTCGGCCGAACAGCTCATCGCCATGCTCAACATCGGCTCGATCAGCGTCAAGACCGAATGACACGACCATGACCCCTACGATCCAAACTTTCACCCGGGCGCTGCTGACCCCCGACCTCTCCTTTACCCGGCTTGCGGATGCCCGGGCCGTCACCGGCGCGGACGGGCTGCCGCGGCTGATGCGGACAACCCGCTTCGCCGAGGCCGAAATCGAATGGCACAGCCACCGCTGGCTGCTGTCGCTGCCCCTCTCGTCGGCGGCCGTCGCCTCCATCGAGCGGACCGCCGCGCAGATCGGCCGGCTGAATACCGACTGGCTGACCCCCTACCGCATCCTGCCCGACGAACTGCGCTGGACGGATCCCGCAGGGGTGGAGCGCCGCTGCGATCTGGTGCTGGAGTATCTCCCGGCCGGCGTCACCTTCGAACAGGCGCTGCGCGGTGAATCGGCCGGACGGCTGCTCGAAGGGCTCAACCGTCTGCAGGAGGAGCTGCGCCGGCTGGAGTTCGCCCACAACAACCTTCGGCCGCAAAATCTGCGGTGGGCCGGCGGACGCTTCATCGCGATACGCTACCACGACGCGCGGTTCGGCCATCCGGAAAACGACGAACGGGCCTTCGACCGGCTGCGCGAGGAGGTGCTCCGACGGGCCGATCCGATGCAGGTATCGGACGTCGAGACGCCGTACGACCCGCTGCGGCGGATCACGGGTCACCGCTGGACCAGCCAGCTCTTCGAAGGGCTGGTCTGCGTCGAGGACGAGGGTGGATACGGCTATGTGGATGCCGAAAACCGGGTCGTGATCCCGGCGACGTTCCGCTGGGCCGGGGACTTCCACGAGGGGCGCGCCGAGGTCGAGACCGAAACCGGCATGGGGCTGATCGACCGCCAGGGCCGATGGATTCTCCCGCCGCGCTACGAGATCGTCGACTACGATCCCATCGAGAGCATCGTCCGTGTCCGGCAGGAGGGCCGCTGGGCCGAATTCGACTATCTGGGCCGCCAACAGACCCGGTTTGAGGAGCGTACGCCCCAACCCTGACCTCAACCCCCGACAAAAGCCATCCAAACAGAACGAACAACAAACAAAACGAAACATACCATGGAAAACACACAGGAAACCGTCAAAGTACTGATCATCGGCAGCGGCCCGGCCGGCTATACGGCTGCCATCTACCTCTCGCGCGCCAATCTGGCCCCGGTTCTCTACGAGGGAATCGAGCCCGGCGGACAGTTGACCACCACCACCGAGGTGGAGAACTTCCCGGGATTTCCCGAAGGGATCGACGGCCCGGAGCTGATGTCGCGCATGCGCCAGCAGGCCGAACGCCTCGGAGCGGAGCTGCGCTCGGGCAGCATCACGAAGGTCGACCTCTCGCAGCGTCCGTTCCGCATCGAGGTCGACGGCGAAAAGGAGATCCTCGCCCAGAGCCTCATCATCTCGACCGGCGCCACGGCCAAATACCTCGGCCTGCCCTCCGAGACGAAGTTCCGTGGACAGGGCGTCAGCGCCTGCGCCACGTGCGACGGATTCTTCTACCGCAAGAAGGATGTGGCCGTCGTCGGCGGCGGCGACACGGCCTGCGAAGAGTCCACCTACCTCGCCTCGCTCTGCCGCAAGGTCTACATGATCGTCCGCAAACCCTTCCTCCGGGCCTCGAAGGCGATGCAGGAGCGCGTCTTCAACACCCCCAACATCGAGGTCCTCTTCGAGCACAACACCGTCGAGGTGCTGGGCGACGAGCAGGGCGTGACGGGGGCTCTGCTGCGCCGCAACGACGGCGTGGAGCGCACGATCGACATCGCGGGATTCTTCCTGGCCATCGGCCACCACCCCAATACGGAGCTCTTTGCCGGGCAGCTCGATCTGAACGAGGAGGGCTACATCCGCGTCGAGGGCAATACGTCGAAGACCTCGGTCGAGGGAGTCTTCGCCGCCGGCGACGTCAAGGATCCCCACTACCGGCAGGCCATCACCGCCGCCGGATCGGGCTGCATCGCCGCCCTCGACTGCGAACGATTCCTGCTGCATTAGACAAAGCCGACGGACCCATGAGCATGAGCCCCATGAAACGGTTTGCCATCCTCGCCGGGACGCTGGCCACATGCTGCGCCAGCGGCTCCTGCGTCGTACAGACCACCTATATCGGCAAGGCCTATCCGGCAACGGAGGCTACAGACCTCTTCTTCAGCTGGAACGACGTGCCCGACGGCTACGAAACGATGGGCCATATCCAGGCAAGCCCCCGCTTCTTCGGCACGCTCGAAAAGGCACAGAACGTCATCGAGAAGAGGGCCCGCGAGAAGGGTGCCGACGCCGTGGTCTTCGAAGGGATCGACACAACGGTCTCCAACCCGACCTACACGACCACCGAACACATCGAGAAGAACCAAGACGGCAGCAGCACCCGCACGGCCACGACCACACGCGACGTCACCACCTCGCATGAACTCAAGGCCACCTTCATCAAATACAGGAGAGCGTCCCGATGAGCTTTGCGGTAACCATACTCGGCTGCGCCTCGGCCAAGCCCACCCCGAGCCGCCACCCCTCGGGGCAGGCGGTCAACATCCATGAGCAGTACTACCTCATGGATGCCGGCGAGGGGACGCAGCAGCAGTTGATCCGTTACGGCATCAACCCGCTGAAGATCCGTGCGGTCTTCCTCTCGCACCTCCACGGCGACCACGTCTACGGGCTCTTCCCGCTGATCTCGACCCTGGGGCTCTACGGCCGGCGCACGCCGCTCGACGTCTACGCCCCGGCACCGTTCGGCGAGATGCTCGACGCCCACCTGCGTCTCTTCGACACGCAGCTGCCCTACGAGGTCGTCTGGCACCAGGTCGACACCACGAAGCATGCCCTGCTCTTCGAGAACCGCACGATCGAGGTGTGGAGCATCCCGCTGCGCCACCGCGTGCCGTGTGCCGGGATGCTCTTCCGCGAGAAGGAGCCGCCGCTGAATGTCGACAAGTTCAAGATCGCGAAATACGGCCTCTCGATCGCCCAGATCACCGCCGCCAAACGCGGCGAGGATGTGCGGCTCGATTCGGGCGAGGTGATCCCCAACGGCGAGATCACCTACCGCCCCTACCGGGCCCGGTCGTACGCCTACCTCTCCGACACGAACTTCTCGGCCCGCGCCGCAGAGCTCTGCCGGGGGGTCGATCTGATGTATCACGAAGCCACGTACGCCGCCGACGAACAGCGCTCGGCCCGCGAACGGGGCCACTCCACCTCGGTCGACGCCGCCCGGGCGGCCCTGAAGGCCGAAGCCCGACGGCTCATCATCGGCCACTACTCGTCGCGCTACAAGGACGAAGGGGTGCTGGTCGAGGAGGCCCGGGCCCTGTTCCCCGAGACGTGGCCCGCCACCGAAGGGGTCACCTTCCGCATAGACAAAGAAGCATGACAAAAGCCGAAATCCAACTCGTCCGCTCGCTGGCCGACAAACGCGCCCGCGAAGAACACGGACTCTTCCTGGCCGAGGGCGAAAAGCTCATCGGCGAACTGCGCACGTCACACCTCCGCGTGCGGCGGATCTACGCCCTCGAGGGGATCTTCACGGGCGATGAGGTCGAGGTGGTCACACCGCGCGAGATGGAGCGCATCTCGCAGCTGAAGACCCCGTCGAACTCGCTGGCCGTGGTCGAGATCCCCCGCTACAGGCTCCGACCCGCGGAGCTGCGCGACCGGCTGACGCTGGCCCTCGACGAGGTGCAGAACCCCGGCAACCTGGGAACCATCATCCGGCTGGCCGACTGGTTCGGCATCGTCGACATCCTCTGCTCGGAGGGGACGGCCGACTGCTTCAACCCAAAGGTCGTGCAGGCCACGATGGGGGCCATCCTGCGCGTGAGGGTCCACTACGTGCCGCTGGCGAAGCTGCTTGCGGAGGCCGCCGAGAACGGGATCCCCGTCTACGGAACCTTCCTCGAGGGGGAGAACCTCTACGAGAGCCGCCTCTCGCCGACGGGAATTGTCGTCATGGGCAACGAGGGGCGCGGCGTCACCTCCGCCGTGGCACGAAACATCACCCGCAAGCTCTTCATCCCACCCTGGCCCGCCGACCGCCGCGGTTCGGAATCGCTCAACGTCGCCATGGCCACGGGGATCGTCTGCGCCGAATTCCGGCGTCAAACCGCTCTGAAACAGCACCCATAGCACGGTTTTGCAAAGTTTTGCGATTTTTATCCGTTCTTCGAAACGTCGTATTCCGAAATTTTATACTTTTGTGAATTGTAACAGTTGCATTTAGCGCCCGCAGGCCCGGCCCCCGGCCGGAACCCCGGACGGCAACGAAACAGAACGTATGACCGAACAGAAATACAAGATAGGCATCACGCAGGGAGATCCCAACGGAATCGGATGGGAGGTGATCATCAAGGCACTGGCCGACCCGCGCATCACGGAGTTGTTCACCCCCGTCCTCTACGGATCGCCCAAAGCCGCTGCCGCATACCGTAATACACTGGCCGAGATCGAACAGTTCGCCTGGACCGCCGTCGCCTCTGCCGCCGAGGCCCGTCGCGGACGGATCAATCTGGTCGCCTGCGGCGAAGTGGCCGAGATTCAGCCCGGCAAACCCACTCAGGAGGCGGGCCGCGCTGCCGTCGAGGCGCTGCGCAGGGCCATGGAGGATCTCAAGGCCGGCGAACTCGACGCCCTGGTCACCGCCCCCTTCGACAAGGAGACCGTCCAGAGCGACGACTTCCGCTTCACGGGCCACACCGAATACCTCGCCGTGGAACTCGAGGGCGAATCGATGATGATCATGTGCAGCGACGTGCTGCGCGTGGGGCTGGTCACCAAGCACATCCCCGTCTCGGAGATCGCCGCCCACATCACCCGCGAGGAGATCGTCGAGGATCTGCGGATCTTCAACCGCTCGCTCGTCGAGGACTTTGGCATCGTCAAGCCCCGCATCGCCGTGATGGCCCTCAACCCCCATGCCGGTGACGGCGGGCTGCTCGGCCGCGAGGAGCAGGAGATCATCCGCCCGGCCATCGTCGAGGCCTTCAACGAGGGGATCCTCGCCTTCGGGCCCTTTGCGGCCGACGGACTCTTCGCCGGAGGCGGCTATGCCCGCTACGACGGCATCCTGGCCATGTATCACGACCAGGGGCTGGCTCCGTTCAAGAGCCTCTCGCCCGACGGCGTGAACTTCACGGCCGGTCTCTCGGCCGTACGCACGTCGCCCGACCACGGCACGGCGTTTGATATCGCCGGCAAGGACAAGGCCGATGCCCAGTCGATGCGCAACGCCATCTACACGGCCATCGACATCGTGCGTCACCGCGCTGCCTGGGCCGAATGGACCGCCAACCCGCTCCAGCATGCCGAACGCGAAAAGTCGAGCCGCGACGCAACAGTCAAGGAGGTCCCGCAGCCGGCCGACAAGGAGTAAGGGCCGGAAGAAAGAGGGGCCCGAGTAGTAGAAGGGGCGAGAGAAGAGGGGCCGAGAGTCGGAGGAGGCTGAGCAGTAGCAGGAGAAGACTAAGAAAGGCCCGAGCCGCCAAGCCGGGCAGCAGAAACGAAAAACCAGGGCAGAAAGCCGAACCGGGAAGCCGGAACGGCTGGAGCACGATAGACACGACAACATAGAGAAGAAAAAACCGGACAAACCGGAGGCGTATTCCGTCTCGTAATTGTGGAAGCGCCGAAGGTCCCGAAAATTTTAATTATAAAAACTTTTATGATCAAAATCACTTTCCCCGACGGTTCCGTACGCGAGTACGCCGAAGGGACAACGGCTTACCAGATCGCCGAGAGCATCAGCCCTCGTTTAGCTGCGGACTCGCTGGCGGCCTCGGTAAACGGCGCAACTGTCGACATGATGCGCCCGATCGACGCGGATGCCTCGATCAAATTCTACAAATGGGACGATGACGAGGGCAAGCACGCTTTCTGGCACACCTCGTCGCACCTGCTGGCCGAGGCCCTCGAAGCCCTCTATCCGGGCATCAAGTTCGGCATCGGCCCCGCCATCGAAAACGGCTTCTACTACGACGTCGATTCGCCGACGCCCATCACCGAAGCCGATCTGCCGGCAATCGAAGCCAAGATGATCGAGCTGGCCCGCAACAAGGAGCCGCTCGTCCGTCGCGAAGTTCCGAAGGCCGAGGCCCTCGAAACCTTCACCAAAAAGGGCGACCAGTACAAGGTCGAACTCATCTCGGATCTCCAGGACGGAACCATCTCCTTCTATACGAACGGTGCCTTCACGGACCTCTGCCGCGGTCCCCATATCCCCAACACGGGATACATCAAGGCCATCAAGCTGACCTCCGTGGCCGGCGCCTACTGGCGCGGCAACGAGAAGAACAAGATGCTGACGCGTATCTACGGCATCTCGTTCCCCAAGAAGTCGATGCTCGACGAATACCTTGTCATGATGGAGGAGGCCAAGAAGCGCGACCACCGCAAACTGGGCAAGGAGCTCGAACTCTTCACCTTCTCGCAGCGCGTCGGACCGGGTCTGCCGCTGTGGCTGCCCAAAGGCGCCGCCCTGCGCGACCGTCTGGAGCAGTTCCTGCGCAACGTCCAGAAGCAGTACGGATACCAGCAGGTGATCACCCCGCATATCGGTAACAAGGAGCTCTACGTCACCTCGGGCCACTACGCCAAGTACGGCAAGGACTCGTTCCAGCCGATCCACACCCCGATCGAGGGCGAGGAGTATCTGCTCAAGCCGATGAACTGCCCCCACCACTGCGAAATCTACCGCTCGAAACCCCGTTCGTACAAGGAGCTGCCGGTTCGTCTGGCCGAGTTCGGTACGGTCTACCGTTACGAGCAGTCGGGTGAGCTCCACGGACTGACCCGTGTACGCGGATTCACGCAGGACGATGCCCACATCTTCGTACGCCCCGATCAGCTGCTCGACGAGTTCGAACGCGTGATCGATATCGTCCTCTACATCTTCAAGACGCTGAAGTTCGACAGCTATACGGCCCAGATCTCGCTGCGCGATCCCAACAACCGGGAGAAGTACATCGGTTCGGACGAAAACTGGGAGAAGGCCGAAGCCGCCATCATGCAGGCCGCCAAGGAGAAGGGCCTCAACACGGTAATCGAGTACGGCGAGGCCGCCTTCTACGGCCCGAAACTCGACTTCATGGTCAAGGACGCCATCGGCCGCAAGTGGCAGCTCGGTACGATCCAGGTGGACTACAACCTGCCGGAGCGTTTCGACCTGACGTACAAGGGCGCCGATGACAAGCTCCACCGCCCGATCATGATCCACCGTGCGCCGTTCGGCTCGATGGAGCGTTTCGTAGCCGTGCTGCTCGAGCACACGGGCGGCAAATTCCCGCTGTGGCTCTCGCCCCAGCAGGTGGTCGTCCTGCCGATCTCGGAGAAGTTCAACGACTACGCCCAGCGCGTCTGCGAGTATCTGAACCGCTACGACGTCCGCACGGAGGTCGACGACCGCAACGAGAAGATCGGCCGCAAGATCCGCGACAACGAACTCAAGCGCATCCCCTATCTGCTGATCGTCGGCGAGAAGGAGGAGGCCGAAGGTCTGGTATCGGTCCGCGCACAGGGCGAGGGCGACAAGGGCCAGATGACGATGGAGGAGTTCCGCGACTTCCTGACGGGTCTCGTCAAGGAGGAGGTCGAGGCCAACAAGCTCGGCACGATGATGAGAAACTGAAGTCTTTCGTGAGAAGACAACGCATTATTAACTTAAACACGTACAACTATCGCAGCACCGAAACCATTCCCGCCGCGGCCGTTCAACCCCGGGAATAACAGACCGAAACCGGCAACCGGCAACAATCCCCGCCTCGGACGCAAAGCGCCCGAAAAGGAGAATCCCCACCGGATCAATGAACAGATTACGGCTCCTGAAGTGCGCGTGGTAGGCGACAATGTGCCCCAGGCACAGGTCATGCCGATCCGCGATGCACTGCGTCTGGCCGACGAAATGGAGCTCGATCTGATCGAGATCTCGCCGAAGGCCGATCCGCCCGTATGCCGGATCGCCGACTACCAGAAGTTCCTCTACCAGCAGAAGAAAAAGGCCAAGGAGCTGAAGGCGAACCAGACGAAGGTCGTCGTCAAGGAGATCCGATTCGGACCCCAGACCGACGATCACGACTACAACTTCAAACTCAAGCACGCTCAGAACTTCCTCAAGGAGGGTGCGAAGGTGAAGGCGTATGTCTTCTTCCGCGGACGTTCGATCGTCTTCAAGGAGCAGGGCGAGATTCTGCTGCTGCGCTTCGCCACCGATCTGGAGGACGTAGCCAAGGTGGAGATGATGCCGAAGCTCGACGGCAAGAAGATGAACATGATGCTTGCCCCGAAGTCGAAGAAGTAGCGCGCTGCACCGGTCACGGGCCCACAGGCTGATCCTGTGACGACCCGATGAGCGGAGTTTCACGGAGTACAACCCCCGACGGAATCCGATTCCGCCGGGGGTTGTCGTTTTTGCGCTTTTTGTGTAACTTTGCCCGTATGATCACCACCGACGACATATTCCGCCTGCGGAGCGACGACTCGCAGGCCTTTGAAGAGGCCGCACTGGAGCTCTTCCGGCGTCAGGCCGCCACCTGCCCGCCCTACGGCGAATACCTCGGACGAATCGGAGTCCGCCCGGAGCAGGTCTCCGCGCTGCGGGAGATCCCCTTCCTGCCCATCGAGCTCTTCAAGAGCCACGAGGTTTACTGTGCACCGGAACCTCCGGAGGCGGTCTTCACCTCGTCGGCCACCACGGGCATGGTCCCCTCACGCCACCCGATGCGCTCGCTGGCCCTCTACGAGGAGGCGTTCCGCGGGGCATTCCGCACCTTCTACGGCGAGCCGTCGCACTGGAGCCTCTACGCCCTGCTGCCCAACTACCTGCGCCGCAAGGGTTCGTCGCTGGTCTACATGGCCGACCGGCTGATTAAGGAGTGCGGTTCGGGCGGCTTCTACCTCGACGACTACGACGCCCTGCTGCGCGACATGGCCGCGGATCCGAAACCGAAGATTCTGCTGGGGGTGAGCTACGCGCTGTGGGATCTGGCCGAACGCTACGCCCCGAAGCTCCGCGATACGGTCGTCATGGAGACCGGCGGCATGAAGGGCTACCGCGAAGAGATCCCCAAGGAGGAGTTTCACCGCATTCTGTGCGATGCCTTCGGCGTGGAGGCGATCCACTCGGAGTACGGCATGGCGGAACTCACCTCGCAGGCCTACTCCCAGGGCGGAAACCGGTTCCGCTGTCCGGGGTGGATGCGCGTGGTCTGCCGCGACGTGAACGACCCCTTCGAGCTGCTGCCGGACGGCAGCCGCGGCGGACTGAACATCATCGATCTGGCCAACTGGTGGTCGTGCGCCTTCATCCAGACGCAGGATGTCGGGCGGGTCGACGACGATGGGTCGTTCGTCATCGAGGGGCGCATCGACCACGCCGAGATCCGCGGCTGCAACCTGCTGGTGCAGTAAACGGTCGGCCGGTTCAGAAAATCTTCAGATAACCTTCAGAAAACAGGCGATCAGGCCCGCTCGTAGGTGTCGATGAGCGACCCGCGGGTGTGGTTGACAATCCGGGCCCCGATGCGTTCGGCATAGCGGGCCAGGATTTCGTGTCCCCGGAAGAGCTCGCACTTCTCGGCCAGATAGCTGTGGACCGTATAGGGGCGCGGCGGGTTGACCGAGGTGAGCATCAGCGGTTTGAGCTGCGGCGCGGCGTCGTAGAAGTAGGTGCGGCGCACGCACGCACGGTTCTCGTCGTCGACGCAGAAGCCGTCGAAGAAGGTGTGGTCCACGCCGTAGAGGTGCAGCACCTTGTAGCCCAGCTGCAGGGCCACGTACTCGCCGTTCTGTATCACCGAGCCGTAGTTGCCGTTGCCCAGCCCGTGGCGGAAGCACCAGTAGCCCAGCGACGGGAAGCCGCAGTAGGTCTGCGAATGGAAGCGCACGATGCGGATCAGCGGATTGGGCAGGGCGGCGCGGTAGTCGAAATGCTCGGGGTTGTAGAACTGCACGTAGAGGGTCATCGGCCACGCAACCCGTTCGTTGAGCACGGCGTAGAGGCGTTCGACACGCTCCCAGTCGCAGCAGCGGCGGAAGAAGGTCGGGTCGGAGAGGATGTAGTACTTCGGCCGCACGGTCGTAAAGCGTTCGTCCTCGGCGAAGTAGTTGACCGCCAGGAAGTCCTTGCGGAGGTGTTCGCCGCGGGCGATCAGTTCGGGCAGCTCGTCGCGCAGCGAGGGGCCGTTGGCCAGCAGGACGATCTCGTCGGTGGGGGTCCCCTGCGGACCGGCGCGGCGAATGTAGTCTCGGAAGTTCTCCTTCACGGCCATCATGGCGAAATAGAACGCCGTATCGTAGAGATTGCGCAGGAAACGGTCCAGCTTTTCGAATGCGGTCATTGCCCCGGGGGATTTTCTTGCAAAAGTAGCAAAAGATCGGTATCTTCGCAAAAAATCAGCGCAACAGATGGTCAAACCCACCTTCACGGTCGTCATCCCGCTCTACAACAAGGAGCGCGAGATCGAGGGGACACTCCGCTCGGTGCTGGCGCAGAGCCGCTTGCCGGAGGAGATTCTGGTGGTCGACGACGGCTCGACGGACCGCAGCACCGAACGGGTCGAGGCGATCAGTTCGCCACTCGTCCGCCTCATCCGCCAGCCGAACGGCGGGGTCTGCACCGCCCGCAACCGCGCCATCGCCGAGGCCCGCGGCGAGTACATCGCCCTGCTCGATGCCGACGACGAGTGGGAACCCGACTATCTGGCCCGCATCGAGGAGTTGATCGCCGACTATCCCGGCTGCGGACTCTACTGCTCGGGCTTCTCGATCGTCAGCCGCGAGGGGCTGGTCCCCGCTCCGGGGCTCACGCGGCGGGGTGTGGTCGACAACTTCTTCCGCGATTCGGCCCACCGCTACATCGCCATCCCCTCGACGAGCTGCATCCCCCGCCGGATCTTCGGCGAAGTGGGCGGATTCCCCGAGGGGATGAAGATCGGCGAGGACCTCCACCTGTGGATCCGCATCGCCCGCCGCTACCCGGTCTGCTACACCCCCGAACGGCTGGTGCGCTATTCGCGGGTGGCGTCGAACCGTTCGGCCGCGAGCTACACCCCCGAGCGGACGCGCTACTCGTTCGAGGAGCTCTACGACGCGTCGGCCCCCGAGGAGGAGCAGGAATTCATCGCCCGGGCCGCACTGGGCAAGGCACTGATCCTGAGCGCCAAGGGCGGAACGGCCGAGGCGGATCGCACCGTGCGGTTCTTCCACTGGACGAAGGTCTACCGCCGCACGCTGCGCAAGGTGCAGGTGCTGAACCGGCTGCCGGTCGGCTGGCGGGCACCGCTGCTGAACCTCTACAACCGGCTCGCCTGGCTCATCGCCCGCAAAGGGCTGTAAACGGGAGCAAAAACCTCCAAAACCACACCTCATGACACCGATCCAAAGATTGATTCCGGCCCTTCTGCTGATGCTGCTCACCACAGCGGCCCAGGCCCAGACGGACCGTACCGAGACCCTGCGTTCGGGCGGCATCGACCGCAGCTACACGATCCACCTCCCGGCGGATCTTCCGTCAGACGCGCCGCTGGTCGTCGTTCTCCACGGCTACACCGGCAAGGCCGACCCGGACCGTTTCGGCATGAATGCCACGGCCGACCGCCACGGATTCGCCGTCTGCTACCCCCAGGGCGAACGCGACGGCCGCGGCAAAACCTGCTGGAACGTGGGATATCCCTTCCAGGCCGACATGCGGATCGACGACGTGAAGTTCCTCTCCGATCTGGTCCGCCACCTGCAGCGCCGCTACGGGCTGAGCCGCCGCAACGTCTTCTGCACGGGCATGTCCAACGGCGGCGACATGTGCTACCTGCTGGCCTCGAAACGCCCCGACCTCTTCGCCGCACTCGCACCCGTGGCGGGTTTCATGTCGGTCGAGATCCTGAGAGGGGACGAATGCCGCCGGCCGATTCCGCTCTTCGAGATCCACGGCACGGCCGACCCGACGACCCGCTGGGAGGGTGACCTGGAGAACCGCGACGGCTGGGGCGCCTATCTTCCGATCCCGATGGCCGTCTCCTACTGGGCCGCCCGGAACAAATGCCTCGAACACCGCATCGACACGCTGCCGCACCGCGAGGGACAACTGCAGGTCATCGCCCACCGCTACACGGGCGGCACGGACCATCACGAAGTGTGGCTCTACGAAACGATCGGCGGCCGGCATTCGTGGCGCGACACGGGCGTCGACACCTGCGAGGAGCTGTGGCGCTTCTTCAGCCGCTGGATCCGCTGAAACGGCTGACGCAGGAGCGACCCACCCGACGCATCGGCACCCGCCGGGCCGAAGATGCCGCCGGCCGCTCCGCCGCGAAATACGGACACAAAAAAAGGGTTCCGCCCCCGTGGGGGTGGAACCCTTTTTCATACAGACCCCGGCGCTCAGTTCGCAAAGGTCAGGCCATTGGCATCGGCATCGATCGAAATCGGTTTCGAACGGTCGACATCGCCGGCCAGAATCCGCTTCGAGAGGTCGTTGACCACGTAGCGCTGGATCGTCCGCTTGACAGGACGTGCACCGTAGAGCGGATCGTAACCCGCCGTAGCGATCCATTCGCGCGCCTTGGCCGTATACTCGAGCCGGATGCCGTTCTCCTCGAGCATCTTCCGCACCGAACCCAACTGCAGGTCGACGATGCGCTCGATGTCGTGACGCGTCAGCGGCTCGAACATCACGATCTCGTCGATACGATTCAGGAACTCGGGCTTCAGCTGCTGCTTCATCAGGTCGATCACCTCGCGGCGCGTCCGCTCCAGCACATCCTCCGGAACGCGGTTGCCGTCGAAATTGGCGAAGTTCTCCTGGATCACCTGCGACCCCATGTTCGAGGTCATGATGATGATCGTGTTGCGGAAATCGACCGTACGACCCTTGTTGTCGGTCAGACGACCGTCGTCGAGAACCTGCAGCAGGATGTTGAAGACATCCGGGTGCGCCTTCTCGATCTCGTCGAGCAGCACGACCGAGTAGGGCTTGCGCCGTACGGCCTCGGTCAGCTGACCGCCCTCGTCGTAACCGACGTATCCGGGAGGCGCTCCGACGAGTCGCGACACGCTGTGACGCTCCTGGTATTCGCTCATGTCGATACGCGTCATCATCTGGTCGTCGTTGAAGAGGAACTCGGCCAGGGCCTTGGCCAGCTCGGTCTTGCCGACACCCGTCGTACCGAGGAAGATGAACGAACCGATCGGCTTGCGGGGATCGTTCAACCCGGCCCGCGACCGGCGCACGGCATCCGAAATGGCTGCAATGGCCTGATCCTGACCGACAACCCGCTTGTGAAGCTCCTCCTCCATGTGGAGCAACTTCTCACGCTCCGAGGCCAGCATACGCGTGACCGGAATGCCCGTCCAGCGCGATACCACCTCGGCCACGTCCTGCGCGTCGACCTCCTCCTTGATCATCGAGCCGTTGGCCGAAGCCAGCTTGTACTCCTCCTGCAGGGCCGCAATCTGCTTCTCGGCCTCCTGGATCTTGCCGTAGCGGATCTCGGCCACCTTGCCGTAATCGCCCTGACGCTCGGCCTGCTGGGCCTCGATCTTCAGCTGTTCGATCCGGTCCTTGTTGGCCTGGACCTTCTTCAGCAGATCACGCTGCCCCTGCCACTTGGCCCGCATCTCGGAGTCCTTGGCCTTCAGGTCGTCGATCTCCTTGGTCAGCGACTCGATCCGCTGCTCGTCCTTCTCGCGGCGGATCGCCTCACGCTCGATCTCCAGCTGACGGATCTTCCGGTCGAGGGCATCGATCTCGTCGGGCACGGAGTTCATCTCCAGCCGCAGCCGCGAGGCGGCCTCATCGATCAGGTCGATGGCCTTGTCGGGGAGGAACCGCGAGGTGATGTAACGCGTCGAGAGTTCGACGGCTGCGATGATCGCCTCATCCTTGATCCGCACCTGATGGTGGTTCTCGTAACGCTCCTTCAGACCACGCAGGATCGAGATGGCATCCTCGCGCGAAGGCTCGTTGACCATCACCTTCTGGAAACGACGTTCGAGGGCCTTGTCCTGTTCGAAGTACTTCTGGTACTCGTCGAGGGTCGTGGCACCGATCGTACGCAGTTCGCCACGGGCCAGGGCCGGTTTGAGGATGTTGGCGGCATCCATCGCTCCGGACGACTTGCCGGCGCCGACCAGCGTGTGGATCTCATCGATGAAGAGCAGGATCTCACCCTCGCTGGCGACCACCTCCTTGACGACGGCCTTCAGACGCTCCTCAAATTCACCCTGATACTTCGCACCGGCAATCAGCGCACCCATGTCGAGCGAGTAGATCACCTTCGACTTCAGGTTCTCGGGGACATCGCCGTCGATGATCCGGCGGGCGATACCCTCGGCGATGGCCGTCTTGCCGACACCGGCCTCACCGACCAGGATCGGGTTGTTCTTCGTACGGCGCGACAGAATCTGCAGCACCCGACGAATCTCCTCGTCACGGCCGATCACCGGGTCGAGCTTTCCGCTGCGGGCCTGTTCGTTGAGGTTGATGGCGTACTTGCCCAGCGCATCGAACTCCTGTTCGGAGGTCTGCGAGTCGACCGTCGATCCCTGACGGAAGGTCCGGATCGCCTCGATGAGCTCCTTCTCGGAGGCACCGCTGCGTTTGAGCAGGTCGGACGTCGTGCCGCGCTCGGCCACCAGACCCAGCAGCAGGTGTTCGACCGAAGCGTACTTGTCGCCGAAGTTCTTCGTGAAGTCGACGGCACGCTGGATCACCCGCGAAGCGTCCTGCGAGAAGAACTGCTCGCCGTTGCCGCCCTCGACACGCGGGAGCTGGCCAACCTGGCGGTTCACCTCGTCACGCAGACCGCGGACATTGACCCCGACACGCCCCAACAGAAAGGTTGCAAGCGAATCGTCCTCGCGGATGAGCACCGCGAGCATGTGGAGCGGTTCGACAGCCTGCTGTCCGCGCTCCCGGGCAAGAGTAAGCGCCGATTGCAGCGCCTCTTGCGCCTTGATGGTTAAAGTGTTGATGTTCATATCCGTGTTGTTTTACTTGTTTTCCAATTTCGATTTTAATCCGAGCAAAACCCCTGCCACACTCCGCAACCGGACATTTCGGCACACTTTTCATTCAAAATGTCATGAATTGTCACTCGCCGACTGCCACCGTCCGCCAATCCGGCAGGTTCCGCCCCGGGCGCCTGCCGCAGACTGGGGCCCTCCCGCCGGAACCGCCACAAAAAAGGGAGGCCGAAGCCCCCCTTTCGTGGGTGTCGATCGCTGCGGGGCGCCCCCGGAAGGACCCCGCCGCCGGTGTCAGTTGCCGCGATAGGTCGAATAACCGTTGGCCGACATCGTGATCGGGATGTGGTAGTGACCGTTGCCCTCGATGCGGAAGACCACCTCGACGAAGGGGTAGATCGACTCCTCGCCGTGCGCCTCGAAATAGGGCTCGGTCTCGAACTTCAACTTGTAGACCCCGTCGTTGCCGCGAGGCTCGCCGACGGGCAGCAGATCGCCCACCCGGCCGTTGGCATCCGTACGCCGCTCGGCCAGCAGCCGCCAGCCGCCGTCGGGCTGCGCGGCGAGGAGCTCCACGGCCACTCCGGCAGCCGGAACTCCGCGCGTAAGGTCCAGCATGTGGGTACTCAACTGCGGGACGGGTTCCTGCGCCTCCAACCGTCCCACGAACAGCAGGGCCGCCACGGCCACCGCTCCCATTCGAATCCATCCTTTCATAGGTCTCGTCGTTTTAAAAAGGTTTGACATCTTGCGGCAGACGCCTCCGCACCGACTCCGGCAACCACCCCCGGAAAAGCTCCGAAAGAGCCCCGCCGGGGCCGCAGAAAATCGTCCGCCGGCTCCAAAATACGAATAATATTCCTTATCTTTGCAACACCATGAGTGATTTCATCGTCAGCGCACGCAAATACCGCCCGGCAACCTTCCGCTCGGTCGTCGGACAGAAACACATCACCTCCACGCTTCAGAATGCCATCGAGCGCGGACAGTTGGCCCATGCCTACCTCTTCTGCGGGCCGCGCGGCGTCGGCAAGACCACCTGCGCGCGGATCTTCGCCAAGGCCATCAACTGTCTCCACCCACACGGCGCCGAAGCCTGCAACGAGTGTGAATCGTGCCGCTCGTTCAACGAGGGTCGCTCGCTCAACATCCACGAGCTGGATGCCGCATCGAACAACTCGGTCGAGGATATCCGCTCGCTCATCGAGCAGGTGCGCATCATCCCGCAGGTGGGACGCTACTCGGTCTTCATCATCGACGAGGTCCACATGCTCTCGGCCGCGGCCTTCAACGCCTTCTTGAAGACCCTCGAGGAGCCGCCCGCCCACGCCATCTTCATCCTCGCCACCACCGAGAAACATAAGATCCTCCCGACGATCCTCTCGCGCTGCCAGATCTACGACTTCAACCGCATCCGCGTCGAGGATTCGGTCGAATACCTCAAGTACATCGCCTCGCAGGAGGGGATCACGGCCGACGAAGAGTCGCTCAACCTCATCTCGCAGAAGGCCGACGGCGGCATGCGCGACGCCCTGTCGATGTTCGACAAGGCGGTCTCGTTCTGCGGCCAGACGCTCGACTACCGACACGTGGCCCAGACGCTCAACGTGCTGGATTACGACACCTATTTCGACGTGACGCGCATGCTGCTCGCGGGCAACTACGTGGAGGCGCTCGTGAAGTTCGACGAGGTTCTCTCGAAGGGTTTCTCGGGGCAGACCTTCATGGCCGGTCTGAACCGCCACCTGCGCGACCTGCTGATGGCCAAGCGCCCCGAAACGCTGCGGCTGATCGAGATGACCGGCACGCTGCTCGAACGATACCGCGTGCAGGCGGAGGCCTGCAGTGTCGACTTCCTCTTCGGGGCGATCGCCCTGCTGACGGATCTCGACGGGAAGATCCGGCAATCGTCGAATCAGCGGTTGCTCGTCGAGCTGGGCCTGATGAAGATCGCCGGGCTCGGACAAAAAAAAAATAATCCACTGACATCCTCCGGGGAGTATCCGCTTCCCGACCTGAACGCCCGACCGGCAGCCACCGCCCAACCGGCCCAGCCGGCGGGGGGAGTCACGGCCGCACCGGCGCCGACACCGCATCCGGCTGCGGAGGCCGCCACGCCTCCGACTGCCGCGACACCGCACGCCGGATCCCCGGAAGGACCGGCAGTCGGGATGACACCGGGAATCACGGCATCCCCTGTCCAGCCGGTCGCCCAAACAACCCCGACGGGAGGTGCAGAGGCTGCGCCCCGGACGGAACCGGCTCCGCAGTCAACGACCGCACCGACGGTCGGAACGGAATCGGCCGCACAGCCGACAGCCGCACCGACGGTCGGAACAGAATCGGCCGCACGACAGACAGCCGCACCGGTCTCCGGGACCATTACCGGCAGGGAGACGCCGGCCCAACCGACCCCGCAGCCCGCACAGCCGACACGGCCCCGTGCGGCATCCACCCGGTGCAAACCGCTGATCTCGGGGACGTCGCTCACGGATCTGCTGGCTTCGGCGGGCGAACTGCCGACCGCAGCCCCCGCACCGGAGACGACACAAGAGACGATACAGGCCGCCGTTGTGGTCGATCCGGCGTGCGAGAACAAGCTGGAATGGGCCCGGGAGCAGATTCTCCACCTGATTCGCGAACGCCGGCCGCGATTCGTGGCCGCCTTCGAGGGGATGAAGTTCCGCGGCAATACGATCACGGTGAGCGTCCCGACCCAGGAGCTGCGCGAGGAGATCCTCCGCACGAAGACCGCCATGCTGATGCGCTTCGCCGAGCTGGCCGGTATCAACGGAGCGATGGAGCTCGAGGTAATTGTCAACGAGGAGATCCGGGCCGCCCGCCCGATCAAACTCGAGGACCGCGTCAAGTACATGACCGACAAGAATCCGCTGTTGACGGAGTTCCGCAAGGCGCTGGATCTGGAGGTCGAATAGCGGAAAGGTGAACGACAACAGACAACGAAAAACAAAACCATACGCGGGGCCGCAGAGGTTCCGTCCCCCGAAAACGAACAAAAACAGAGAAAGCAATATGGCAACGAAAAACTTTATCGAAGAGCTCGAATGGCGCGGCATGATCCACACGATCATGCCCGGAGCGAAGGAACAACTGGAGAAGGAGATGACGACGGCCTATCTGGGCATCGACCCGACGGCCGACTCGCTGCATATCGGTCACCTGGTAGGTGTGATGATCCTCAAGCACTTCCAGATGTGCGGCCACCGACCGCTGGCCCTCGTCGGGGGCGCCACGGGCATGATCGGCGACCCCTCGGGCAAGTCGCAGGAGCGCAATCTGCTCGACGAGCAGACGCTGCGCCACAACCAGGAGGCCATCAAGGCCCAACTCTCGAAACTGCTCGATTTCGACTCCGATGCGCCGAATGCCGCCCGGATGGTCAACAACTACGACTGGATGAAGAACTTCACGTTCCTGGACTTCATCCGCGACATCGGCAAGTGCATCACGGTCAATTACATGATGGCCAAGGATTCGGTCAAGAAGCGCTTCAACGGCGAGGGCGACGGCATGTCGTTCACCGAGTTCACCTACCAGCTGGTGCAGGGCTACGACTTCCTCCACCTTTACGAGACGATGAACTGCAAGATCCAGCTCGGCGGTGCCGACCAGTGGGGCAACATCACCACCGGCACGGAGCTCATCCGCCGCAAACTGGGCCCCGAAGCCGAGGCCTTTGCCATCACCTGCCCGCTCATCACGAAGGCCGACGGTACGAAGTTCGGCAAGACCGAAAGCGGCAACGTCTGGCTCAATCCGCGCTACACGTCGCCCTACAAGTTCTACCAGTTCTGGCTCAACGTCAGCGACGAGGATGCCAAACGCTACATCAAGATCTTCACGCTGCTCGACCGCGAGACCATCGAACAGCTGATCGCCGAGCATGAGGCCGCTCCCCATCTGCGCGTGCTGCAGAAGCGGCTGGCCGAGGAGGTCACGACGATGATCCACTCGCGCGAGGAGTACGAAAAGGCCCTCGAGGCCTCGAACATCCTCTTCGGCGGCGCCACCTCCGAGGCCCTTCGCCGGCTCGACGAGCAGACGCTGCTGCAGGTCTTCGAGGGGGTTCCGCAGTTCCGCGTGGCCCGCACCGAACTCGAAACGGGCGTCCCGTTCGTCGAACTCGCTGCCGAAAAGGCACAGATCTTCCCCTCGAAGGGCGAATGCCGCAAGCTCATCCAGGGCGGCGGCGTCTCGATGAACCGGGAGAAGATCGCGGATCCGATGCGCGCGGTGACGACCGACGACCTGATCGCCGGAAAGTACCTGCTCGTGCAGCGCGGCAAGAAGAACTACTATCTGGTGATCGCCGAGTAAGCCATGGAATACCGTATCGTCCTGCAACGCATGGAGTTCCGGGCCTACCACGGCTGCTATGAACTGGAACGCCAGGTCGGCAACCGCTTCACGGTCGACCTGGAGATCACGACCGAACTGGGCGACGTAGCCGCCGAGGACAGCGTCGAAAAGGCGGTGAACTACCTGACGGTCTACGAGGTGGTCCGCCGCGAAATGGCCGTCACGCAACGCACGATCGAACGCGTGGCGATGAACATCATCGATGCCGTGCGGGGGCGGTTCCCGCAGATTCGGCACGTAAAATGCACCGTATCGAAGCTGGCCCCGCCTCTGGGAGGCAAACTGGAACGGGTCAGTGTCGTACTGGAAAAATAACCCGAACGCCGGACGGCGGGAGTGGACTCCCCTCCGCCCGGCGTTTGTCTAAAAAGTCCGCATATGCATCATTCGCACAATCGCGCCACATTGGGCGGCAAGTTGAGCGCCGTGCTCGTCGCGGCAGGCAGTTCGGTAGGTCTGGGCAACATCTGGCGATTCCCCTACGTCGCCGGTGACAACGGCGGAGGAGCCTTTCTGGTGATCTACATCCTCTGCGTCATCCTGCTGGGGCTGCCGTTGATGATCGCCGAATTCACCGTCGGCCGCGCCACCCGCCGCAATGCCGTCGGAGCCTACCGCTCGCTCGACCGAAAGTGGAGCTTTCTGGGTTACAACGGCGTGTTGGCCGCCTTCCTCATTCTGGGATTCTACTTCGTCGTATCGGGATGGACGGCCGAATACATGGTGCACTCCGTAACGGGGGATCTGGCCCGCTACACTACGGCCGAGGAGTACGAATCGCTCTTCGCAAACTTCATCCGCAACCCCTGGCGGCCGATCCTCTATACGGTGATCTTCGCGCTGGCCACCCACTTCGTCATCGCCCTCGGCGTGCAGAAGGGGATCGAACGCTCGGCCAAGGTGCTGATGCCGCTGCTCTTCGTCATCCTGATCGCACTGTCGATCCACTCGCTGCTGATGCCCGGCGGCGGGGAGGGGCTGCGCTTCTTCTTCCAGCCCGACTTCTCGAAGGTGACCCCGTCGACCTTCCTCGTAGCCCTCGGACAGGCCTTCTTCTCGCTCTCGATCGGCATCGGCACGATGGTGACCTACGCCTCCTACTTCAAGCCCGAGACCAATCTGCGCCACACGGCACTGAACGTCACGATTCTCGACACGCTGGTGGCCATACTGGCCGGCGTGATGATCTTCCCGGCGGTCTTCAGCGTCGGGATCGAGCCGACATCGGGGCCCTCGCTGGTCTTCATTACCCTGCCGAGCATCTTCAACGGCATGCCGCTGAGCATGGTCTGGTCGGCGGTCTTCTTCCTGCTGCTGGTCGTCGCGGCGCTGACCTCGACCATCTCGCTCCATGAGGTGATCACGGCCTATCTGCACGAGGAGTGGCACATGAGCCGCCGCGCCGCCGCCTGGTCGACAACCGCCGCCACAGCGCTGCTCGGAGCCGTGGCATCGCTCTCGGTCGGCGTATGGAGCGGCTGCACGCTGTTCGGGCTCAACCTGTTCGATCTGCTCGACTACGTCACGGCCAACATTCTGCTGCCTCTCGGCGGATTCTTCACCTGCATCTTCGTCGGCTGGAGGCTCGACAGCCAGGTGCTGAAGGATCAGATCACGAACCACGGACAGCTGAAATTCCGCATCTATCGGGTCTTCATCCTCCTGCTGCGGTATCTCTGTCCGATCGTCGTGCTACTGGTCTTCCTGGACAACCTCGGGGTCTTCTGACACTCCACGGGGGGGGCGGAAAGGCCCGGAGGCCGTGCGGTCGACACGGGACATCGGAATCGGAACGAGCGACACGAGGCGGCCGGCAAAGTACCGGTCCGACCCGGTTTTCGCAGGCGGACTCACATGGACTTCATATGGACATAAAAAAAACCGGACCCGAACGGTCCGGTTTTTCTTTCTCCGGGATGAGATCTCGAAGGATTCCTCCAGCGACTATCGTCGGTTTTCACATCACAAGCCCCTTGCCGACCTCGGTTTCTTCCGCAGCCAGGCAAAGTCCCGACCTCTCCGGGGGGGGGTCAGTTGATGTTGCGACGATCGGGCTCCTTCTCGGGCGAGGCGGCCTCCATGTCGATCTGCAGCTTCACCATGTTGATGGCGGCTGCAGCGGCCTCGTCTCCCTTGTTGCCAAGGCGTCCGCCGCAACGATCCAGCGCCTGCTGCATGTCGTTCACCGTCAGCACCCCGAAGGCAATCGGCATGTTCCACTGGATCTGCAGCTGCGTAATGCCCTGCGTCACCCCCTGGCAGATGAAGTCGAAGTGGCGCGTATCGCCCTGGATGACGCATCCCAGCGCAATGACGGCGTCGACATCGGTATATTCGGCGAAGAACTGCGCACCGAGCGAGAGTTCAAAGGTTCCGGGAACGTACTTCACCTGGATGTTCATGTCGGGGCATCCGGCCGCACGCAGCGTCCGCACGGCACCTTCGAGCAGGGCTTCGGTCACCTCGCGGTTCCACTCGGCCACGACGATTCCGAAACGCATGTCCGCAGCCGAAGGCAGCGGCGAGTCGAATTTCGAAAGATTGTGATTCCGGGTTGCCATCGTCGTCGACTATTTAACGCTGCCCAGCAGTTTCTCGGCCTCACGGGCATCCACCGAAGCGGGATACGAGGTGAGGATACGCTCGTAGTAGGCGGCAGCGGCCTCGTTGTTGCCCTGAGCCTGCTCGGCCATGCCGGCCTTGCGCAGATACATCGGGGCGGTGAAGTTGTTGTCGGCAGCCTTGACGGCCTTCTCGTAGAACTTCACGGCCTGTGCATAGTTCTGCTGCTCGACGGCCACATCGCCCTGCAGACCGTAGTTCTGGGCGTTGATCAGCGCACCGGGAAGCCCCTTCACGGCCGAATACTTGGCCAGATACTTGGCGGCATTCTCCAGGTCGCCCGTACGGAGGTAGCAGATACCGGCGTAGTGCTTGGCCAGGTTGCCCGAGGGGGTCGAACCGTACTTCTCGATCACATCGAGGAAGCCGGCGCCGTTGGCATCACCGTGCAGGGCCAGTTCGAAATCGGGAGTCTCGGCATCGAAGCGGTTCTGGGCTTCGGCGATCATCTCGGCGGCCTTGGCCACACGCGGCTGGGCGATCAGGGCCCGATAGCCGTAGATCAGGGCTGCAAGGATCAGCAGGCCCAGGAAGATGTAGGACATCAGGCGGCCGTTCTTTTCGAAAAAGAGCTCCGTTTTGTTCATTGCTTCGCCGAGAGTTTCGGGTTCGGCGACGTTCTGCTTTGCCATAGTTGCTATTTGTGTTTTTAGTTTATAATCCGTACGATAGTTTGCAAAGATACAAAACTATTCACAATGTGCAATGTCGTGTCCGGATTTTTTGTATTTTTGTCCTATGTATCTGAAGAAAATAGCGCTGCTGAATTTCAAAAACATCGCCCGGGAGGAGCTCTCGTTCTGCCCGGGGATCAACGCGCTGGTGGGCGACAACGGCGCCGGAAAGACCAACATCCTCGATGCGGTCTACTACCTGTCGATGTGCAAGTCGGCACTGCAGATGACCGACGGACAGAGCATCCGCCACGGCGAGGAGTTCTTCCTGCTCGAGGGGCGCTACGCCACCGATGCCGGACGCCGCGAAACGATCGTCTGCTCGTTCTCGCGCCGCAGCGGCAAGCTTCTCAAACGCAACGGAAAGGAGTATGACCGACTCTCGGACCACGTGGGGCTGATCCCGGCGGTGATCGTCTCGCCGGCCGACAGCGCCCTGATCTCCGATGCCGCCGACGAACGGCGCCGCTACCTCAATGCCTTCATCTCGCAGCTGGACCGCCCCTACCTCCAGGCCGTGATGCGCTACAACGCCGTGCTGGCCGAACGCAACCGCCTGCTCAAGATGCATCCCGACGAGACGATGCTCGCCATCTACGACATGCAGCTCTGCGAACACGGCCGGCTGATCCATGCCCGCCGCCGCGACTTTGTCGAGCGGCTGCAGCCCGTCGTCGAGCGCTACTACCGCATGCTGGCCGAGGATCGCGAACAGGTCGAACTGTCGTACCGCTCGGAGCTGAACGACCGTCCGTTCGAGGAGGTGCTGCGCGACGCCCGCCAGAAGGATCTCGTCAACGAATTCACGACGGCCGGCATCCACCGCGACGATCTCGTGCTGAAGATCGGCGGCTATCCGCTGCGCAAATACGGTTCGCAGGGGCAGCAGAAGTCCTTCCTGATCGCCCTGAAGCTGGCCCAGTACGCCATCGTGGCCGAGGAACGGCACGAACGGCCGATTCTGCTGCTGGACGATCTCTTCGACAAGCTCGATGCCGGGCGGGTCGAGCAGTTGATCCGGCTGGTGTCGGAGGCGACCTTCGGGCAGATCTTCATCTCGGACTGCAACCCCACGCGGCTGAAGACGATCCTCGACCGGTCGGGAGGCGACTACGCGCTCTTCACCGTAACCAACGGCTGCGTCACCCAGGAGCGGCAGGCGGCCGAAGGGTTCGATGAGACCGACGAGGCGGACGAAACAGTCACGCCGGACGAAACAAGCGTAGCGAGCATCGACGAACCCGGAGAAACGGGCGACACTAACAAGACCGACCAAGCGAGCGAAATGGGCGACACCTACGCAACCGGCGAAGCAAGTGTAGCGGGGAAAACGGGCAACACCGACGAACCCGGCGAAGCGGACGAATCAACAGCCACCCCGCCGGCTGCCAAAACCGACAGCGAATCATGAGACGGACGAAAACCATGCTGATGGGCGAACTGCTCGACGAATTCTTCAAACGCCCCTACGTGGCGGCCAAGGTCGCCGAAGGCAAACTGCCCGACACCTGGCGGGCGATCGTCGGAGACCGGGCGGCCGATCTGACCACCGAGCTGCGGCTGGAGCGCCACATTCTCTATGCCCGGATCCAGTCGAGCGTCCTCCGCTCGGAGCTCTTCTACCAACGCGAGGCGCTCAAGGAGGAGATCAACCGTCGTTCGGGGGTCCGGCTGGTCAACGCCGTTATCATCCGCTGAACCCACTCCACGAGGAAAGATCCGCTCTCCAGGGCCTCCCGGCAATGCCTCCGCCCGATCATTCCCGCCAAGGCACCGCGGGCTTCATCCATCTGCACAAAAAAACTCCCGCCCCTCTCGGAGGCAGGAGTTTTTTTCAGTTCCCACCGACACGGCCTTCCAACCGGTCGTCTCGGCAGTATGCTACTTGATGATCACCGAACGGTTGGCCTTCTGGATGTTCTTGTAGACATCCGGCTCGTTGCCCAGCCCCTCGTAGGTGAGCTGCTTGGGGTTCACACCGCACTTAACCAGGTAGTCATAGACGTTCTTGGCACGGTTCTCGGCCACACGGCGGTTACCGGCAAGCGTACCGGTCTGCTGGTCGGCATGACCCTGAATCGTGTAGACGCGATCCTTCGGACCGTTCTTGATCAGCTCGGCCGTCAGCTCCAGACGCGTCTTGTCCTTGGCCGTGAGCTTCGACATGCTGTAATCATAGAGAATGATCGACGTCGGGCACGACGAATTGTTGACCTTCTTGGCCTCGGCGGCAGCCTTGGCCCGTGCATCGGCAGCAGCCTGCTCGGCAGCCTTGGCCCGTGCGTCGGCAGCCGTCAGTTCGTCATTCAGCCGGTCGTTCTCGGCCTGAGCAGCCTCGAGAGCGGCATTGCTCGAAGCAACGGCATCCTGGAAGGCTCGAATATCCTCGGCCGTATATCCCGGAACACCACGCTCCCAGTTGCGCTGGTTGAAGCGGTAGGTGATACCGGCCGTTGCCGTGAAGCCGAAGAGGTAAGCGCCGCCAACCGATGCCGGGCAGATCTCCGATTTGGCAATCAGCCCCTTGAGTTCGATGTTGAAATCGAACGAAGGCGAGAGGCGGAACTTGTTGAGCAAACCGGCCGTGAAGGCAAACTCCTGGTTCGTACCGGTCTGATTGTCGCGCTGGCTCGAATCGGTGAAGTTCGAGGCCATGTATCCGAAGCCGACAAACGGCACACCATACCAGGCACGATCCTCACGGTAGCCGCCGATCCAGTTCGAGGCGTTGATCATCAGGTCGGCATGAGCAAACATGTACGGCCACGACAACTTGCCCAGTTCGGCATCGACATTATTGAACCAACCGCCCTGCAGCTGGCCGCGCACACCGACAACCGGGTGCAGCCACTTGGTCAGCGAGAAATTGCCCTCGAAGCCGAAGCGATCGCCCCACGAGCCGAGGTTACCGCTGTTCGAGAAGGCCGTTCCGCCACCCAGACCGGCCGATATTTCCCAATTGTCCCAGAATCCGTTGGAGACAAATCCCGAGAAGCTCGGCTTCTTGGGGGTGCCTTCGGCCAAGGCCGAAGCCGCGAATGCCGCGAGCATGAAAGTCAGGAAAATCTTTTTCATATCCATCAAAAAGTTAAATAAGTATGTTTTACATACATGCTGTAAAGGTACGCATTTTTCCAGATCGTTACTCGATTATCTTTCAAAAAAAGTGCAAAAACCGGTTTTTGTCCCATCAAAAAGGCCCGAAGCATCCGCTTCAGGCCTTTTCCGAGTAATTTCAGGACGTTTTCCGTCATGTCGGATCAACCGCACTTCGAATAGCCGCACGACATGCAGGTCAGACAGCCGTTCTGGTAGGCCATGTTCTCTTGACCGCAGTTCGGGCATTTGCCCTTCGATTTGGTACCGTCGACGATATACTGCTTCAGGGCGCGGCAGACACCCGTCTTCCACGTATTGATCGACACGCTGTCCAGATGCAGCGACTCGATGAGCGAAACCGTCTTCTCGATCGGCATGCCGTGGCGCAGCACACCCGAGATCAGTTTGGCGTAGTTCCAGAACTCCTCGTTGAACAGACGCGAGATTCCGCCGATCGTATTCGTATATCCGTAGCGGTCCGTGTACTGGAAGTCGTAACGCTTCGTTCCGTCCTCCTCGCGCACCTTAATAATATAGCCCTTCTTGATCTTCGGCGGAATGTACATGGCATCCTCCTCGATCTTACCGGTGAAGATCTCGTACGGGCGGCCGTTCTGCAGTCCGACGAAGGCGATCCAGTCCTCCGAACCGTTCTTGAAGCGGACGATATCGGCCGGGATCGACTTCGGACGCTTCGCCACCACACCCGGATGCTCCTCGCAGGAGGATTTCTTCTCCTTCGAGTTCTTGTCGAGCAGCACACCCGAGCGGCAGCCGTCGCGGTAGACCGTGACGCCCTTGCAGCCGCACTCCCAGGCCGTGCGATAGACATCGGCCACCAGCGCCTCCGAGACGTTGTTCGGCAGGTTGACCGTCACCGAGATCGAGTGGTCGACCCACTTCTGGATGGCACCCTGCATCTTCACCTTGGCCACCCAGTCGATATCGTTGGCCGTCGCGCCGTGGTAGGGCGAAGCCTTCACCCACTCGTCGAGCTCCTCGTCGGAGATCGTGGCCAGTTTCGACGTATCGTATCCGTTCGCCTCGAGCCACTTGACGAAGTTGTGGTGGTAGACGTTGTACTCCTGGAACTTTTCGCCCGTTTCGTCCTCGTAGTCGACATGCGTGTCGTGGTCCGAGGGGTTGATCTTGCGGCGGCGCTTGTAGACCGTCCGGAAGACCGGCTCGATACCCGACGTGGTCTGCGACATGAGCGACGTGGTGCCCGTTGGTGCGATGGTCAGCATGGCGATGTTGCGGCGGCCGACCTTGGCCATCTCCTCGTAGAGTTCCGGATCGGCCTCGCGGATGCGGGCGATCATCGGGTTGTTGACCTCCTTGGCCGTGTCGTAGATCGGGAACGGACCGCGTTCGGCAGCCATCCGCACCGAGGCCCGGTAGGCGGCCAGCGCCAGCGTCTTCTGCACCTCGACGGCGAAATCGATCGCCTCCGGCGAACCGTAGCGCAGCCCCAGAGCCGCCAGCATGTCGCCTTCGGCCGTGATGCCGAGACCCGTACGGCGGCCCTTGAGCGCCATCGTGCGGATCTTCTTCCAGAGCTCCAGCTCCACCCGACGGACATCGAGATCCTCCGGATCGTTCTCGATCTTCTGGATGATCAGGTCGACCTTCTCCAGTTCGAGATCGATGATGTCATCCATCATGTGCATGGCCTTGCCGACGTGGTCGCGGAACTTCTCGAAGTTGAACTTCGCATCGGCCTTGAACGGGTTGTCGACATAGCTGAAGAGGTTCATCGCCAGCAGACGGCACGAGTCGTAGGGGCAGAGCGGGATCTCACCGCAGGGGTTGGTCGAAACCGTCACGAAGCCCTCGTCGGCATAGCAGTCGGGGATGCTTTCGCGGATGACCGTATCCCAGAAGAGCACGCCCGGTTCGGCCGACTTCCACGCATTGTGGATAATCTTCTCCCAGAGCTTCTTGGCATCGATATCCTGTTCGTATTTCGGGTGGTCCGAATCGATCGGGAACTGCTGGTGGTACTTCTTGCCGGCCAGGGCCGCACGCATGAACTCGTCATCGATCTTGATCGAGACGTTGGCGCCGGTCACCTTGCCCGTATCGACCTTGGCGTCGATGAAGCGCTCGGCATCGGGGTGTTTGATCGAGAGGGTCAGCATCAGCGCACCGCGGCGGCCGTCCTGCGCCACCTCGCGCGTCGAGTTCGAGTAGCGCTCCATGAAGGGGACGATACCCGTCGACGTGAGGGCCGAGTTGAGCACCGGGCTGCCCGTCGGACGGATGTGCGAGAGGTCGTGGCCCACGCCTCCGCGGCGCTTCATCAGCTGCACCTGCTCCTCGTCCATGCGGAAGATGCCGCCGTAGGAGTCGGCCGGATGCTTGTGGCCGATGACGAAGCAGTTCGACAGCGAAGCGACCTGGAAGTTGTTGCCGATACCGGTCATGGGACCGCCCTGCGGGATGATGTAGCGGAAATGGTCGAGCAGATCGAAAGCCTCCTCCTTGGAGAGGGGGTTGGGATACTTGCGCTCGATGCGCTCGATCTCGGCGGCGATACGCTGGTGCATCTCCCGGGGCGTACGCTCGTAGATATTTCCGAAAGAGTCCTTGAGGGCATACTTGCTCACCCACACCGTGGCGGCAAGGTCGTCACCTTCAAAATACTTTTTCGACTCGGCGACCGCATCGTTGTAATCCACCTTTTGCGGCGCTTCGGCTTGGTTTGTTTTTGACATAACTAATTGATACTTATATTTTTATAGTTTTTATCGACAAACAACCGGATAAAGCCGGTTCTACAAATTTCAGACTTTTCCCCCTAAAAATCCAACGTGCGGGACCAAACTTATCGACAATTTATCTACAAAAGGCGAAAAGGCGCGCCCCAGGCTTCCGGAGCGCGCATGACCGTTGCACGGACAATTATTTCACCGCCACGGCGTCGATTTCGACCAGCGCGCCCATCGGCAGCGCCGCGACCTGGTAGCACATGCGCGCCGGCATCTCCGAGGTGAAGAACTCCGCATAGACGGCATTCATGGCGGCGAAATCGCCGATCGACTGCAACAGG
>ENA-OPBO01000138-OPBO01000138.1-human-gut-metagenome-genome-assembly--contig:-NODE-138-length-63573-cov-3.777370_pt1 | contig 63573 bp, 82 predicted proteins | sample MGYA00241071_ERZ501458 | MGnify/ENA primary metagenome ERZ501458 (study PRJEB25962, sample SAMEA2042509) | human gut metagenome | biome: human gut; feature: human-associated habitat; material: faeces... | reverse complement strand
ATATTTAGTATATTGTAAAAACTGAGCTCATGTAATATTAACTCTTACATTTGTTTTTGTATCAATTAATATAATTTTGTTATCAACTATTGAATCAAGTTTTATATGTTGAGCTCAATACCTATATATAAGAGCCCCAATGCGTTGTATGGTAAACATTAACCAGCAGCATTAGTCACCCTATTGTAAAAATCTAATACAGATTTTTCTTTTCTTAACCAAGATCCCTCAGTATTAATAATATCTCTTACAGTCCTTGAAGTATTTTCTTCCTCACGTTGTTCATGAAGTAATTCGCCCTTCTCTGAATCATGACCCATTATAAAATCCCAAGTAAAATAATCGCCTTCATCAAAGGCTAAATCTAGCATTTCTTGAATCATTTGAGTTGTTTCTATTTCTTTGTCAACAGTAATATCAAATGGTTTTTCTAAAGTATCCCATTTTTCTGTGACAGGAGGAATTTCAGGATATACATATTCTGTATCTGTCTCAGACAGATATCCCAAAACCCAATTATGATGCTTCATCTCCTCTTCAGCACGTCTATTATAGTATTCTTCTAATAACGACAATCCCCGCACTCCATAAAAGTTAGCAAAAGAACGATAAATGTTATGATTTGCCATTTCAGATGCTAATTGTCTTAACATTAGTTTTTGCATAGCAGGGCTGAGAGTACATTCCCGTCTCTTAATATCTAATTGGATATCATTTTTTGCAGGAGTTGAAACAACATCAGTTTTCATTTTCATAGTAAATAAAATTAAAAATAATAAATAGTTTCCTATTATCTAAAGAATATGAATCTTATAACCTACTTTATGAAAGTTGAAGTTAAATTGATCTTCCAGAAGCCAATAAAGAGATGATGAAATTTCAAAATTATGATTATTGATAGTAAATCTAATATTAAAGTCATCATCAGTAGTCAGATATCTAGTAATATCTTCCTCACTAAAGTAAACAATATTAAGACCATCCCATATAATATCTAGCTCTTCAAACTCAATAACAACTTCTTCCATTTTGCTAAAATCTAAACAATCTAAGTATCTATCAATTTTTTTGTTAAGTGCTATATTATCGCCAATTTCATGGGAAATACAGGGAAGCCAATGGTTTCCAACTTTTTTCAATCTTAATTGTTTACTATTCATATTTATTAGTCTTCTAAGTCTATTTGTGGGTTTTCGACAGTAGCTGATATATTTGCATAAATATCAGCTAATTCGTTTCATCTATTATCATTATGACCCTTAACTCATACAAACTTTACATTATGAAAATTTGATAAGTTTAGGATCTTAGATCACAAATCCATGTTCTTTTTTGATGTATCATTATCTGATACTCATCTCTGTACATAATTATTAGACATACTACTTACTACATAACTTGAATCTGAATAGATAATAATATCTTGAGGAGTCTTAAAAAACTCTAATGCCTTTAAAACTCCCATAATTTCCATCCTATTGTTTGTAGTATTTATATATCCTTGTTGTAAAATTTTAACTATTTTATCATCATTAATAATGATTGAAGCATACCCTCCTTGATTTGTAGAAGGTTTATAACTCCCATCAGTATAAATTTTAATCACTAACTTCTGGTTCTATTATTTCGCATTCCTCAAAACTATAACTTCTTATTTCTCCCTTGAAAACAGTTTGGTATTTATATAGTAGTTGAGCAAAATCTTCTTGAAATTTATTTAAGTTGTGATCCTCAAGAATGATCTTTCCATTAAGTACAAAATCAACCATCACCTTTCATAGCAAAAATTATACTATCAACTTGATCCTGTATTATCTCCTCTTCAGCATCTTCAAGATCGGTCAATTCTTTAAAATTCCTTAGGGGCACACGAGTTTCTGACTTAAGGTATTTATTGTATTTTCCATCTGAAGCAAGTAGGAAATTTGTATGGTGTTTGAGACATTTCATTACTAATTCTGAGAATGTTAAACCTGTTCTTTCCATTTCTTTAGTTGCATTATCTATGATCAAGAAAGGCTCAGAATCAGCTTTTTCTAGTGCAATTTTTCTTCCAATTGCTTTTTCAAATTTATCTTCAGGACAACAAGTAGCCACACCAAATCTAATACTATCATTTTCATCATTATACACAGAAACCATAGTATAACGTTTACCATAAGTTTTTTTAGGATTTATAATGATATTATCAGTGTCTGGGAAAACTGCACCATCAATAAACTCTATAGGTTTAGGATAATAAAATCTAGCTTTTTTCATATAATGGTCTGTTTAAATATGTACTAAAATCATTTTTAATGGGTTGGTAACTTTCATTTGCAAATAAAGAAGAGGTAAGAATCATATCAGCAGTAGTGCGATTTGTTGCAAATGCAATATTATACAGTGAAGCTAGTCGAGTTAATGCTGAAATATCAGTTTGATGTCCCTGTGTAATAAGATTATCACAAAAGAAAATTAATACATCAATTTGTCCTTTTGCAATCATAGCACCAATCATTTGATCACCTCCCAGAGGACCAGAAAGAACAGGAGTTATATCGAGATATTTATTTACAAAATATTCTTTCTCTCTCCAATCTGTCTCTGTAACTTGTTTAACCATAATATTGCCAAGTAATTTACTAGTGGTACCAGTAGCAATAATGTGATGGTTATATAGTGAATGTATATTGAATTTAACCCAATCAACTAATTCCTTTTTTCTAGCATCATGTGCAACAAGAGCTATATTAAGTCGCTTCATTTTTTATAATAATTTTTGAATTTAATTTAAGTAGGTCCTCTACTGGGATTTTAAGAATTAAATCACTTCTACCACTCCGACGATATAATTCATATGTGTTTAAATTAGTAAGTGATTCATGAATAGTATTAAAGTTAACGTTTTGTTTAAGAAAGGTTAATAACATTTTTCTTTTTACAACAATCCACATACTAACCGTTTCGAAAACTATATAATCAGATTTTCCAAAAAGCCAGCCAGGTTTACCATTAACGTTTTTTAGTTCTATTCAATGAATACTATTGCTGTAAACTTTATCGTTTCTAGACTGCTTTTTAAGAGCCTTAATATCTAATCCAATAGTCTTTCCATTAATGATTCACCATAAATCTATATGATCATGTATATCCTCTTTAGGATTTGCCTTTTGAACAACTCCACCACAGGTACTAACTAATAACTTTGCAAATTCTTCTTCTTTATCAAATCCTCTTTTTAAACACTCCTGATACTTCATTTTTCGGTTCTTTTACTTCAAAATCCTCCACATCTGCCTCATACCATCCACAAGAAGTTTTAACTAAACAATCTTTATTACTTTTAATAATAGTTACATTTTGGCCTTGAGTACAAATAAAAATACCATTATCGTCAATATAGTCCCTTAGTGCTATAGCAGTTAAAGTTTTCATAATTAGTCTTCAACGATTTGTATAAAACGTTGTTCTTTAGTAATTACATATGGATTTTCATCAATAACTGTAATTTCAACAATAGTGTGTTTTTTACTAAACCAGCGAGGTAAAAACCATTTTCTAGGTTTAATTGTTTCCCTTTTTCCTTCAGCTAATATATACTTGGAATTAGTGTACTCATGGTTCATAGTAATCTCATTTGGATACTTTAAATGTAAACAAGATTTATTCCATTCGTCTTGGACACATGTATCTAATACAAACTGAGGATCTTTAAAAATTGTGTCTTGAATTTTTATTGTATCTGTTTTAGAATAATGTTCAAGTTGATATTGTAGTGATTTAATTCTCTTATCTTTAATCCCACTTTCATTAGCAACTTCTTTCAGTTTTCTTGTTAAGGAGTCAGTAGAGCTTTCAAGTTGTTTTATTGTAAGTTGAAAGGTTCTATTTTTTGATTTTAAATCAGTCCTTTCAGCAGCATATGCTTTTTCATTATTAACAGAATATGCCAATCTAGTATTAAGATCTTTGATAGTTTTCCCTAAATGCAATAAAAGAGCAAAAACTGCAATTATAGCTAATACTTCTATTAATGTTCTCTTCATTTTTAAGCTTTAAGTTTTATTTTGGTATTCTGTTTGCTATAACAGACCAATCGATTTTATCAAACAAATTCTCAATATAATCGACTTTGTATGATTGATAATCTAAATAGTAAGAATGTTCCCACATATCCATACAAATTAGAGGAATTAAAGTCTCATCTTCAATAGGAGTTTGAGAATTTTTAAAACATTGAACAAGTACGTTAAAACGTTGAGTAGATGTGTTGTAAGCAGCAACTAGCCAAATGTAACCACTACCAAACAGTTTAGAACTAGCTTCTGCTAACAAATTAGGTATGTTTGGAATATATACGCTATATTTTTTATAAACGCTGCCACGAAAATACCAATGAGATTGCCCAGTAAACTGTTCAAAAAATCTTTCATGGTTCCAAACTTGGGTTGCATTATTATAAATCTCGCCTCCTTTTTCAGAGTTATTTATAATCTGTTCAACGCTTAAAGAATCAAATATTGTATCTTTAATGAGCACATTAAGTTTATTCACGTATTGTAGGTAGTGTTGTTTATAATGAATTTCAAACGCCTTTGCAGAGATTGTTGGTTCTATAACACTAAAGTTGATAATTTCTACTGGATTTATCATTTTAATAAATATTATATAAATCTATGATTTTAGCTCTAACTTCCTCGTTAAACTCAATAGCTTGCATTCTCTGTTTTACCTTTTTAGTATACCAGTTACCAGCTTTAGGATTATGGAGTTTAATAGCTTTATTTATATCCCTATCAGGATTGTGATAATCATTCATCATCTCAAACATACTCAATGCTTTATCCAAATTATAGGCATCTTGTAAAATGAAATTAGTTTTATATACTCTATTAATTTCACTAATATAAGACTGTGTTATTTGAAATGGTCCTACTGCACCACCAGGGGATTTAGCTTTAGGATTTCTTTCACATTCAACTTCAATAAGCGCCATGATAAATACTTGCCATTCTGTTAACGAATCCCTTAAAATAATAATAGAGTCTTCTTTCGGAGACTCTATTTTAATATTGGAAGGTTCTGCAGATACAGATTCTGTAGAAAATTTAATATATAAGACACTAAAAGCAAGTAAAGCGATTACAATTATATAACCGTGTAACAATATTTTAAACTTTTTCATTATTTTCTATAAGATTAGGTGCATATTTTAGTAGTGTTTGTCTAATTAGTTTATTGGAAGGATTACCTAGTTTTAATCGTATTTGTGTATAGGTACACCCTTCCTGCCTTAGATAAATGATACCTGCTTCTTGCGTTGTGCAGTTTAATTCTTCTGCTAATTCCTGAATTTCTTCTTCTTCTGAGAATAATAACATATTGTAACTTGTTAGTTTTTTAATCAGTTAGCACCCTTGGCAAGATTCGAACTCACATACACGCTTTTGAAGAGCGCTGTCCTACCATTGAACGACAAAGGCATTTTGTTATTTTTAGTTATACTGCAAAAATAATAAAAAACAGTGAAATATAAAATCTATATATCAATTCTTTTAAGTTTTGATATAAGAGTTTTTAGTACATAATTAGATAAGTCTCTAGGAAATGTGTCTAAATCTGTAAGATGAATATAATTATTAAACATTTTTTGAGGATCAATATCACTTTCAATAGCTATCTGACAAATAACTGTGTCACCTCTTGATTCTATACAGTCAACTGTCTTTTTTACCAATTTTATTGATTCGGATAAACTAGGTAAACCTCGTGCAGCAGGATATCCATCAGATATTACAAACATTAAAAGAGGGTTATTAGTTTGTTTTCTTACAAGTTTATAAACTTCCTCGATTGCTTCATGATCTCTATTGTTACACATTGCTCTTACAGATCCTAAAGAATACTTATTCTTGTTCCAAGAGTCTCGATAAACATTAATAAACGTATCGCCAGATGATACAATATCAGCAGTATGACCATAAATGAACAAGTTACATTTAGGTAATTTTAAACAAACTTCATTCAATAAAATTGCAGCTTGTTGAGCTGTATCAATTTTGCTTCCGTCCATTGAACCTGATTCATCAATTAACAGACATAAATCTAATCCTGGAGTTATTCTTTCGAATGTTTGTGTATAAACAGTCTCAACATTTTGATAAGCTTCAGCAAGTTTTCCTGTATCAAGTTTACCTCTTCTTAACCCACTAAGATTATATTTTTGTTCAACAAAAAATTTGCTAAAAGCATTAACTAGTGGTGTAATAGAAACTCCTAACTGAGTCTTAACTTCATTATAGTTTTCCTGATTATTTTCCTGACGATGCAATACTAAATCATCACTCTCTCTTACTAAATCTCCAGAATATTCTTCTGCATCCCATGATGTTCTAATTTCAGAACTACGTTGAGTAGTGTAACTGCTTGTAACCTTAGAGATTTTTCTCGCTATAGAATTTGCAAAGTCTTTTAACTCCTCTTCAGATCTTGGCTTTACAGTGCCTGTTTCGGCAGGTTTAGACGTTGCTGAGTTAGAGCCTTCGGAATTAGAGCCCTCGGAAGTCGAATTACTCTCACTTTTACCAGAGCGATTGTCAGAAGATTCATTTCCTTGACTCATATCACTGTTATCATTACTATCACCCTCATCTGGTTCTCCTTCTTGAGAATACTCTTTATTATTTGTTGGAGGTTCTGGTGGGAGTTCAAAATAATCACAGATTAATTTCCAAATTTTCTTTGCTTTTGAATTAGACTCTACAAATGATTTGCCCAAAGAAGACATAACATTTTTGATTTTTTCAAATAAAACTATATGCCGATTATAAATGTCTTCACTTACATTTTCAGGATACCTAATAATGTAAAATACTGTTTGCAAAACATCAGTTACATCATTTAAATGTTCTTCCTTGAAACATTTTTTAAAATAGTAATATTTTACTTCTTTTAAGAAGTTAGCGTATCCTGGATAGAAATATGTTGCCTTACTTTCAATCCGCTCATCTTCAATTGTATTAGTTAACTGTCCAATGTAATCGTCTGATTTGTAGTTCTTTACTGAATTTAAATTAGTGTATAAAATATGGGAGAACTCATGAACTGCTAATCCTAAAAAGATATCTAATTTTTGATTATTATTCAACTTAGAATCATCAAAAACATTAGTTGAAATTACAACCTTTTTAGAGGTGCTGTAAGAACTAGGTTGGGCAAATAAACTAACTTTAATTGATTTCGGGACTTCCATAATATCCCTAATATCACAAGCGTGTTTATAAGAGTCTTTAATTAATTTTTGTTTATCTAAGTTTGGAGCAAAGAATGAAGAATAGGAATTCTCCATTCCAAAATCCCATTGTAACTTATGATTACCATGTTCTGATATATAATTCCTATTCTTATTTCTCCCAAACCAATCAGTAACAGCCATTACTTACTCATTATAAGTTTAATAATTTTTTCTCTGTCATCTTGCTCGTAAAGTGGCAGTAATACGGCTTTGACTGCATTAACAAGTTCCCATCCATCATAGATTAAGTCAGCAATCATTAAAGTTTCTCGCGTTGAAATAGCGGTTTCTAAATCAGAATTTCTTTTCATTTTTCTAATAGATTCGGCAAGATTAGAAATAATCTTAGCATCTGATTTAGCAATTCCACATCTTTTTACAAGAACACTAGTTTCATTAGTTGCATTCAAATAATCTAACTCTATAGGAAAGAAACGATTCGTCAACGCCTTGTCCATAGTTGAAGTACCAGTATACTCAATACCGATGTTTGCAGTAGCAAAAAACACACATTTAGGATGTACAGGTATACGTCTAACATCTTTTGAACCCGCTATTTCCACAGGAAGATAACGTCGGTTGTCTAATAACGGATAGATAATATTAGCACAAGTATGTGGCATTCTAGATAGCTCATCAAGAATGATTATCTTAGGTTTCTGTATATCATCACAAAACTTAGCAAAATCAAAAATAGAATTACCATTCTCTAACCTGTGAACACCTAATAAATCAGCAATAGGATCAGCCATTGCACCCATGTCATAATATTCACATTCTAAACCTAATTGCTTAGCAACTAAAGCTATAACCTCGGTTTTCAGTTTTGTTATCTCATAGGCTTTTTATCCTATGATTCTATATCTTCCTTTTTGATATAGCTCAGCGTACATTTTCACCTTTTATGTACTAACATAAATAAGGTGGAGAACACTCTTGGAGATATTATATTCTTATTTCTAAGTTTCAATCTCTACGCGTTACACTACTATTATATATTATTATAATAGTTAGCACGATATTACCATATCATTACTGACTTAGGCTTCATCGTTTTTGCTCGATAATGATTTATGAGATTCCTCTCATAAACGGCAAATTTCCTTATATTTTTGAAATTTTCTATCTAAATAAACAGTAGCGTTATTGTATAATTTATATACAAAATTGTAACACTGTAATCCACTTAATTGAAAGTGGTATACTTGTTCAGACGTTCTAATATCGTGACCTAATGTAGCCTTGATATCATATATATCTATAATTTTAGACAAAAACGCTTTAGTACCAATACACTGACAGTATATTTTAGGATTATACTTTGTTGTATAAATACCTAACGTTCCATCTCCATCTAAATAACCTCTTACGAAAGCATCTACAAATTGAGATAGTTTAGGAAACTCTAAAAATAAACTTTTTCTAGGGATACATCCAAGAGCATTTAATGTAGTTCATAAATGCTTGTTCCCAATAGATCATCTACATCTATAATGGTCTGTTTTAACGTTATCCCCATTATATTCCATAAATTTATTAAATTTATGAAGATGATCTACATCTTTAAGTCCTAAACTTAACTCAAAAGTGTATCTTGACTTTTTACCAGGTTTATGAGCACTAATATACCCATCAGCAAAAATAAACCCTAATCAATATGCTTTTTCTTCTGTATCTATACAGTCAAAAATATGCTCATTAAACTTTGGAAGATTATGTTTATTAATAACTTTTCCTCCTAAGAGTTTAACAGTACTTGATAAGTTGTAAATGTCTAATTGATACTTTTTCGCTAGAGACGTCAAACTTATATCACCATTAATGTATTGCTGTGCAGCTACAATTAATAATTTAGATTTGGCAGGATCGTTATGATAATATCAATATCCTGCGTCTTTTAATGTTTTTCTAATAGTTCCTAAATCTTCAGGAACATAATCCAAAATTTCAAAAATTGAAAGTCCTTGTTCAAATAATTTTATTATATCATTCATACTGTTATATTTTTACAAACAGCACAAAGATACAATAAATTTTCACGCTATACAAGGATTAGGAAAATATTTTTTACCGCACCCATACGGTCCTTCCAACAAGGCTCCAAACTTTAAAGGAATTCCCTTTTCAATACAAATTTCTGGGTGTAAAATTCGGGATTCTAAAGGCTGAAGTTCATATTTAGTCTGCTTTGAGAGAATCATCATTTCACTATGAATATTTGACAAATCCATAATACTTGGCTCTGAGAGATCAGTAATTTCAAGAGCCTGTCCTCGATAAATAGATTCATTGGCCAATAACCATTTAGTACGATCAATGATATCATCAATCAAAGTGCTATATTTCTGCTGACATTTACCTTTAACATAGAGCCTATGTTGATCAGTATTATAAGAAATAGAGATTTTACTGTCCTTACCTAGCTCTTCAAGAGCAATATCTCCATAAGGAACTTTTACACGTTCACCATTGGCAAGAATTACTTCAATTGTATTTACTGCTTCCTCTTCATCATTAGATGGGCTACTTTCTCCTTTCATAGCAGCAACTAATCCAAATACCTCCTGAATAGCTCTATTTAACTGAAAAACACCATCGTTTTTAAAACATGGGAAATTATAGTTAAATGTAGCCATAACCTTTGACTGCTTAATTTCATTCTCAACATAAGCTAAGAAATCAGCATATCTCATAGTCTTGTCAGAAGCTTTTTCTACAAATTTTGCTTTTTGCAGTTGTTCATGTTTAGAAACAGTACTACGCATTGCACTTTTAACACCAACAATAGAATTATTCATTTTTAATCTTTTTAGTATTTTTTAATATTGTTTTACAATTTGCTCTATCTGTAACAAGACAACCTAATGTTACAAAATGAGCTTCTTTAGTAATAGTTAAGGATTTTTCTTCAATTCTATGTTTATCTTCTCCAGAATCGAAGATTTGTTTAATTAGAGGATATTTAACTGTTGTATTTTTACAAAACAAAATATCTCTATCCTTTACATAGATTACTGGATAGTTTTCAATGTGCCCAACAATATACTCACCAGGATTAAGAATAGTTCTTGTTGGTGATTCAATATTTTTCATAGTTTTTACTCTTTAGAGAGAAGCAATATACCCCCCCCCTCTGGGTAATTATTTAATTTATAGTGAATTAGTTTATTCCTCAATATAAAAGATTACATCTTCCTGTTCGAAATATTCTTTAGGGAGATTTGTAATTACTGATAAGTCCTCTGTAGGAAACTCTTTACCTAATTCTTGAATACAGGCAGCTATATAGTTTCCTATATCAAAAGTTTCAGACCGAACGCTATCGCAAACTACTAGTTTTTTCATTAGCCAAATGTAATTTTATTCATACCTTTTTTATATCTGGCGCATATCTTATTATAGAGACTATTTGCCTCGTCTATATCGTTAGCATAAATATATATGTTATCAAACTTGTTTTCATCTACTTTATAACATATATTGACGCATGGATATTCATAAACATCATTTGTTTCATCATTTATATAATATGGAGTGAAACGGTCAATAAAAAATCCATTATCATCCATATAGATTTTTTCAGGCTTAAATATTGCTGTATCATCAATAATATACCAACCTTTTTTATTATGATATGCAGTATATCTTGCTTTTTGCTCTTTTACACAAGTAATAAAAATAATATCAGGGTTAAATAAGGTTATTGACTCACCATAGTCAACTAAATGATTCAAAATATTCATTATTTTTTATTAAGGCGGTTAAACATTTTCCATCTTTGATAAGATCTATCTTTAGTTAAGTATAGGCCAAAAATCCCTATAATAAGCCATAGAATAAATCCAATCCATATTGGCGAAGTAATCCACCACCATGACCAAGTAATGTGCTCTGTAAGCTTTAAAACAAGGAATACTAAGAACACAAAACTAAAATTAATTTCAACTTTCATACTATTAAGTATTATGTAATTCTATAAGGAATCGAACCTTAATCTTCAAATTCGTAGTTTGATATTCTATCCATTGAACTATAGAATTAAATTATTGTTATAGGTATTATATAGTCGTTAACTTCTTGGAAAATATATGTTTTACCTGATTCTCTATGATAACAATCTACTTTTTTAAACTAAAACAAGATTTATTACGAAATGCACAATCTGTACATCCATTACCTTTTGGTCTTTCAATACGACGATATGCCTTACCTCTTATAATAAATACATCTTTCATTATTCAATAGTAATAATAATAACTTCTTGTAAAGACGTTTCTGATTTAAGTTTAAAAATATAATGTTCTCCACCTTGAATACATGCAGGTAGGTTATATTTTTTAAGCTTAGGCAGACAGCTACCAGGTTTGTGGAAAAAATAACAACCAATACAGTCTTTATTCCAAGATTTAATCACTTCAAACTCCTTCATTATATAACATCAATTAAAATAAGGCCATCCTTGTTCTTTACTTCTGCAAATATATGGCGAGGTTTACATAAGATTAGATGCTTCTCGGATAATGTTATACATTTTTCTCTATTATTTTCATAAAAGACACATCCATCACAGGAATTTGTTCCAGTAAATACTAACTGATATATCTTATCTTCAATGTAAATCGGTGGTGATGGTTCAGATAATTTGGACTTCTTGGATAACATCTTTATCTATCATATGTGTTTGTTGAATATACTGGGTTACTTCACAGGAACCTAGTGAAAGTGCTATATCTATACACTCTTTAGAAGTTGGCCAAAATACACATCTATAACAATTATTATGATAACGAGGATTTAATAATCCTTCTATTCTAGAATAATAATTATTATATTGATCTTTAACTATATTCGAATCTATTTTTTCCATAACAAATAAAAAAGAGGAGTATTTCTACTCCTCTTTTAGATTACTCAGTTATATTTTTCACATTTGGATAAGGTACCTTTGTAAAGAAACAAATACCTGAAACTAATGTTAAGATCGTAGATACAATTCCAAACAGAATCTCTCCATAAAAGAACAAGTATCCAATGCTACCAATACTTAACAATAGTATAAACATGAATAAACCAGTTAAAAATGCTTTCATATTATTGCATTTTAATAATAAAAAGTCAGATTAATCTGTTAATTTGTCTTTCTGACTTATCTTTCTATCTCCATACTTGAGATAAGTTATGATTACTGCTATTAGAGTAATACCTGAAATTGTTAGTAAAATAGTATTAAATGTAATTACACTAATTGGCAGAACAACCATAGAATCTAAAGCTAATATAGCAAAAGTTAAAAATAAATAATAAATTATAAGTCGATGATATATACAAAATTTGAAAGTTAGTGATAATATCAAGAAGGCGCACAATTGACAAACATAATATATCATCCAAATTATATTAATCAATCCTATACTTGGCAGCCAATAATGTATGATTATCGCTCCTAAAATACAGATACTCAGAATAATTGGAATATATTTAACTACTGCTATACTTAATATTTTAAGTTCTCTCACTTATTTTTTAGTTGTTGTTTTTGTAGATGCTAAAGTTGGAGTTCGCCTTTCAGTCCTTTCTCTAGTTTCTCTGCGTTTCTCTATGTCAGATTTAATATAGCGTTCACCACCAGGTCGAACTAGACCAAGTAAAGGGTTTGGCAGTTTCATACGTTTTGCCATTACTTTTTGATTTTTGAGTTAACTGTCTTTGCAGATCTGCGTTCATTTTTCTCTCTTATTTCCTCTTTCCTCTCGCCTGCAGATTTTACATACTTATTTGCTCCTGGACGAGCTATTTCAGCAAGAGGATTCGGAATTCGAGCTCTTCTAGCCATTATTTATTTCCTTTTAAATTAACTGTCTTCACAGATCTATATTTATTCTCTCTTCTATCAAATACTTTTATCTTTATTATAATTTCTCGAATTCCTCTTTATTTTCTTTATAAAGACGTTCTAATTCTTCCTGTATTTTTACAAGAAGTAAGTGGAAATCTAGTCCATTATGAGCAAACTCAATCGGCAATCCAGATGAAACAAGAAATCTTATAGATGTAATCTTATTATCTTCTATAGCATCTTTAAGAAATCTTGATATTTTTTTATACTGCAACATTTTACTATGAATAGTAGTTGCTGTTTCAAGTTCTTCTTTTGTCATGATTGTTCTTTATTAATATTAAAGCGACTAATTATTAACTATGACATCCACCTGTAGGATGACATCCTCTAATTCCAGCTATAAATCTTGCTATCCTTGTGATAAGTTTATTCTTTTTCATTTTTTAACCAACCTTTATAAACTGATCCATCTTCATACATAACTCTAAACTTTTTCTTAGGCAAAGGTAACACTTTTCTGAGAATTAATTTAGTTAAATCAGATAAAGTTGCTTCTCGACTTGGCTCAGTAAGAAAACAACTTCTTTTAAGAGTGATGAGATCTGGTAATTTAATTCCTTTTAACCAATCTGGAAGGTTTTCACGATGATACTGAGCAGGTATTACTGGACTTAGATTGGAATCAAGAAAATGAGTAAGTCCTTGATAATAAAGAACAGATTCACATCCATGAGCATATGGAGATGGTAGATCCTCTTCAGTAAGATCCTCAAAAGATACATAGTATTCAGGACTGTCCTGAAGTTCATTGATCTTTACCCAATTACAGCCTAATTCTGCAAAAGTATTGAGAGCATACCTTAAATCATTTAGTGAGTTTACACCATATTTACTAAGATTAAGATTAATTCGAATTTTATGTGAATAACGTCTATTAATCCTAACTAGATATTCTCTCTTTTTAGTTTCTAAGTAAGTATTATATTTTGATCCATAATATACTGCAGCGTTAGTTTCTTTCCATCCTGAATGATAAGAGATATTAACTCCATCAGCTCTAGCTACTAATCCTTCAAACTGAGGATATGTAACAAGATCTGCAGGTAAAGAAGTAGTTACATAGACTTTTAATTTACTAAGCAACTTAATTTCGTAAATAAGATGTATTAAATCCTTAAAATGAAGTAATGGTTCTCCACCTAAGATTAAAACGCTTTCTATATCCTGATTAGGAATTAGAGTACTTCTTAAATCCTGATTTATATTAAGAATATTATCTAACATTTTTTCAGTATCAGGATCTTTACTTCTTGTATTTACACCAGATTTTCGCTCAATACAAAATGGACATTTATTATAACACCTTTTAGTAAGACGAATATCCAAACTTCCGTATGTTCCATCACAGGAATTGCATCTTAAATTCATTAGTTTGTCCAGTTAATAAAAATAGGTCTATTACTTTCGTATTCAGCTCGTTTCTCTTCTATAGTCTTATCGTGAGATTTCTGCGTCATATCCAATTTCTATTAAGTTTAAAACAGGTTTTATTTCATTATCAGCATAAAAAAATGTATGAGAATTAAGATCTTCTAGTGCAATACCATCAGCATTATATAAACTCCCAACTCCATCATGACCACACCGTCGATATGTAGCATAATATAAAAAGTTAAGGTCCCTTGCACACCCATATCCTGTTACTTGAGTAACTTGACCATGTTTGATATCTTTAATAATCGTCCCTATTTGAAGTTTATTAGGATTTAAATAAAATATATCACACACGTGATCATATGGCTCAGTACATTTCCTTATATATTTACAACCTTTATCTTCCATTTTCGAACATTCCTGAATGATATGAATAATGCGATCCTTGAAGAATATATTTTGCACAATCTCCATATATCTTTTTACTTGGATACATCTCTTTCCTCTTAGGATTTGGAGGAAAGACAGTTTTAATGTTCCAAATAATATTTGCACTATTTTTTAACATATACTCTGGAAAAGCATATAAATAATCGTTACCCTCGTAACGTTCTCCAGTTTTAGGATCAATGTCATATTTAGTTTTAACTATAACTTTATCTCCAACTTTATACTTAGCTTCCATATACGTAATTTATTGATTTAGTGGAGGATATGGGATTCGCAATATCCACGTTTTCATTTGTAACTTTCCACAGTTTTTATTAAATTTGTAATTATTAACTTAATATAAAATGATATTTATGCTTAAGAGATCTTATAAAAACCGTAAGTTATCTAAATTTACATGCACCTACTGTGGAAAAGAAGCAGAAAAACCTACTTCAGAACTTGTTAGAAATGAAAAATTAAGTAGACCTTCCTTTTGTTGTCGACATTGTGCTTCGTCTTACAATATAAGACATCATAGACCAAAAACCTTGTCTCCAAAACAAATTGCCCAATTGAAAAATATGTGTGAGAAAGCAAAACAACAAAAGAGAGATGAATATAGTTGTTTTCGCTACACATTTAGATCAATAATAAGAAGATGTCAACAGATTAATATCACATTAGATGACTTAAAAGAACAATGAGATTTACAAAAGGGAATTTGTCCCTATACCAATTTGCAATTAACTCTTCCAGAAGAAAATAATTTAAAAACTATTTCATTTTGAAGAAGAGCCTCTCTTGATCGTATTGATTCGTCATTAGGTTATGTAAAGGGTAATATTCAGTGAATTGCTTTACCTATTAATCTAATGAAATTGACATTCTCTAATTTAGAGACTAAACGTTTTTTAAAGGAAATTTCTACTTATACCTCAACTTTCGTTGAAGATTAGACTATATCATCATCCTTACAAGGATGTTGGGCGCTCAAGCTGGTTATTAAGAGGACTTTACCTCTCCAGTAGTCGTTGCACTTTTATAGAATGTATTCTATACTTAGCTCAGGATTGGCATGTAAAAAAGCTAGTTCTGAGCTTTTTATTTAGCGTTCCCTGAATTCACCCAATTATCACTTATACATTACTGTACAAGGGGTCCGAATCTTAAACCCATGTGTTAGTATTCTATTATTATTAATATACTTACAAGCTTAGGATACATTTCTGGTTGTCCACACCTCGATAGCATTAGTTTTTAGTTCCCAACGTCAATGGAACAGTAGGGCTGGCCAGTTTGGTCAACATCCACCACTTTGTTTTTATGTCTAAACAAAGAAACCCAGTTTATATCTATTATAAGGCGATACAAGCCTACGCTGCATATGCAACCTCAGAACGAGTCAGAGTCATCATAGGAGCGAGAGAGTTCTTAACCTTGTTAATAGCTCTCGAAATAGTTTTGTTTGCGTTTATTTTTTGAATCTGTTTAATGAGTATTATTCAAACTCAGCTTGATTAATAACTTTCGATATACCAGTCAATACCTGTATCCCCCGATGGGGAGTCTATTTAACGTTGAAACTCCTTAACAACGTATTTGACAATGGTATCCCTACCATTGTTTTTCAAATCTATCAAAGACTAACCAATGATGCATTTGAATATCCATGTAGGTCAAATAAATACTGTAATTTTACGTCGAACAGTAAAGACAAGAGTCATACGTTTTCTCTGACGTCACTCAAGCTAGTCAGGAGCATAATTATATTAACGAATAAATTATGAAAGACGGCCTTTCTGGAAAGGTCTACCTCTGATTAAGTAAGGCCAATCAGGCAACACCATATAGAAAAGTAGTTATGGATTTGAAATCCAATTATGGCTAAAGCTAAAACTATGACAATGTCAGATCATCCTGCTAAAACAAAAACCAAGACATATATTTTATCATATTTTGGATGATCTACAATATTTGAAATAATTAATTAGACATTAATTATATTATGCTTTATAGTATCTTATGAATTTCAAATCACATATAAAGAGTAGTAATAAATTGATAAAAATACAATTTAGTTACTTCTCACCTACTAATATTTATAAATTCCTGCTAAAGATTAGACAGGAATTCATAAATATATTGAAGATCGTTTGGAATAACTATTTTTAATTTAGAAATAGTTTTTGTTTCTTGTATTTTCCATTCCTTAAATTGTGCATCTAAAGTTTTCTTTTTAGCCTCATACTCCGTGCATTCCCTAGTATAAGTTGCAGACTTTGATGCATTTTCTATAGTTACCTCTTGTTCAAGGCTTCCTTTCAATGCATTAAATGAAGCCTCAGTTTCTCTATGCATTTTTTGAAGCTTAAAATACAAGGTGTCTATCTCGTCCATAGGCAAAGATACCTCTTTGGAGAACACTTTATTATCCACTAAAGTATTTGGTTTAGAAGCAATTTCCATTGCCTCTACTCGTGCTTCATGAACAGGCCCGCCTGGATGAATAGCTTTACCGATTGCTGCTGCTTTAGCCTGGAGATAATAGTAAGTAGCTCGATCTTTAATAGACAAGAGAGCAACTTTATCCTCTAAAACCACATAAGATGGTTCTTTGGGAGGATTAATTGTTAAGCCTCTTTCTTCAGCCCAACTACTTAATATCATATGCTTAACTGCGTCAAGCTCTTCATTCTTAGCTCTTATTGCCTCTTGCATCCAAGCAATAAAGCTGTTGATCTTACTGATTTTTAACAAATCAGCTTCAATATTATCTGTAGTTGTTAAGCCTCTTTTAAGGTTAACTGATTCTACACTGCCTAATAAATCAGAAACCTTACATGATTATTAAATCTCCACTCTTTTTCTAGTCAATTATATAAATCTTTGTTCATTTCTTAACTGTTCCTTTAAAAGCCTTCTCATACAGGAATTAAAAAAATATAATCTTTTTAACTTGAATTTCTTTTCAACTAACGATTTATTTCTAAATGTATAAGAATTTTTAGCTTTATTCTTTTTATTAATACTAGCCATATAATTCTAAATTAATTACCTAACTGCGCTCCTTAGTCATTACAACTGTGGCTGTTCGGCTAATTAAGCCTACTCGAGGATTCAGGTTTGCAATCGCTACTATAATCCTTTGTTCGCTAACATGTTTACTTCTTAAACGTACTGCCTGCAGGACTCGAACCTGCGTACACCAACTACGCTTTTAATGACTGTGTATAAGACAGTGGCGATAAGGCAGTATATTAACAATATTACTATTGTTAATTATAATAAGGAACGAACTCTAGAGCGTGTATCAGTAAATTTCTAAAATTGTCTAGAAATTTTATCGCTAGATCTTCATTCAAAAAACTAAATAAAGTTGGTCTAGTGGTTTCTAGAACTATCAGTTTATCTGCTTTTTCGCTATAAACAATGCTACTATAACCAGATTTTATTAATAGTTTGTCATGGTTTTTATATTCATCTCTTAAGTTAAGAAGCTGTATAAGTGCTAAAACAGCTTGAGCTTGATCCTTTTTGAAAAATATGTTTCTATTTGCTTCTGCATCCAATGCTGAAATAGGAGCTCTTTCTGCGATTTGGCTGATGGAATTTATATAATAACTGTTGACAATACCCTTATTTTTGACAAATTCGTTCCAGCTTCTAGGCAAATTATATGGTTTTTTATATACTAACTTAGAATCAGTACTTGCTTCCTTATCTAGTACATATCCTTCTGGAATTTCAAATTCTATTTGACTCATATCGTTTTAACTATATTATTGTTTATCTGTTGAAGAATCTTTATTAAGAGACCATCCATACCAATTCTTAAACCCTTCATATTGTTCGTTGTTAAAATATTTATTATAACAATCGTCACAATATGGAGATAGCCAACCATTTGATATTTTAGTTGCAGGTCTACCACATAATATACAAGTTCTTTCACTTATATATTCATATTTTTGAATGATTCTATGTACTTCCTCAGGAGCAGCCGCATCATACCACCTCAAAGATCCATACTTTTCTTTAATCTGCATAATTCTATACTTATACAGATAGTTAGATCTCTTTAAAGATGCCTTAATTTCTTTACACATTTGAATGCCAAAACACTTTCTCCAGCCTTTAGGCATTGCATCAAGCTCGGTATATGTAGGAATAAAACATATTGAATTAATTATGTATTGATTTATCCAATCAATAATAGCAACAAGTTTAAGATAAAACTTGCTTTTTACTATTTGTAACATTTTCCATTGGAAGCCATAGTTAGTAGATGTAATTTCATTTTTACTTACATGATAATAAATAACATGCTTACCAAAAAGAGACCGACAAGACTCAATACCCAAGATTTTAAAATCTTTACCAACATGATCTTGTAGATTGAATTCAGTAGAAGTTTTGGCACTTACAATTTGTAAGATCTTATTATTTAGTAAGTTGATAGTATAGGAGTTTTCTATCTTAAAACTGAAAATGCCATCTTTAAATTCTTCAGGATCTTTATGAAATTTGTACACAAGTGAAAATTTATCCGTGGCTTTATCATGAAATATATCACGTAACTTATAAATCCAAGGAATATAAACTTCATGTTCTCCTGAAAATCGATTTCTAGGATATAAGAATGGAAACCTTATACAAAGGTAAATATTTTTTGGTATGTTCAAATACTTCTTTATTCTGTATTTAAACTTGTTATACAATTTTGCCATCTTCAAGTAGGTTTAGTGCCTCTGTTAAGGCATTTTCTAATGCGTCTTCATAAGTTAAGAATGTTCCTATTCTAGTTTTAATACTATTATTCGGATTATTAATTACATGAATATCATATCCCCATTCCCATTCTACCGTTTCAGGTTCCGTTAAAGGTAAATTAGTTTGTAGAACTACAATGTGTATTCTATGTACTTCTCTTAACCATTTTTGCAAAAGACTTTGAGTTGGAACAGAAATAGTATACAAAACTCGTCTCTTTTTGTCAATATCTTCTGTAAAAAGCATTTGGCTATGTAATTCACAAGGCTTGTTTGAGTTACACATACTTTGTATATAATCATGATCTGTCCAAACATAATTATGTGTAGGATAATCAAATCCCTTTCTTAATGCTAGTTTAGCAAGCTCTAAAGAAACTAATTTTTCTTTCATATTCAGTAGTTTAAAATAAAAAGTTGTATAGAAAATAATCCATACAACTTATAAGGCAGCAAATAATGACGAGGATTACTTGGGCCTTTTAGCTCCTATAGACTCGATCAAAAGTCTATAGGAAAGATTAAAAATGTTTATCGTCTTTTGTTAGCTTCATAGTTTTCTTATGGGCTTTAAACTATAGACTTCTGCTATAGAGACTACACCTTTGATAAAGCAGTTAGGCTTCTCTGCTATATGATTTATTTCTTTTTGGGGAAATATGCTTTATTATGACGAACGTTTCTGTGGACTACTGCAATTACAGGATTTCCGTTTTTATCCTTTTTAGGATTCCCTTCTTCGTCATAAGTTTGTTCTCGAAAAGGCATTTTAATTGCTCCAAAATTTACTTTTGCCATATTTATGATTTAAATAGATATTTTACCAAACGTGAATCTTCCTTGATTTCTATACCTTCATCTAAAACTAAGTATATAAAAACTCCCCAATAGACTAGACATGCAATAAATCCTAGTATTGGAACTAGTACTACTAAAAATAATACCCAGCGCAGAATTCTAGGAATGTCTCCTTTATCCTTAACAATTTTTGCATATACAATATACAAAATGATGGTTAAGATAATAGGTAAAATATAAATAAAAAATACACACATACTAATATTATTTTACTTCAATAAACGGAACAGCCCCATTACCACTAAATTTAGGCATTACGCCATCCCATCTTTCAATCGCATTTTGTCTTACTAGAAGCTCATTCAGTGATGCAGAAACTACTCTATTATAATATGCTTCACCATCACCTTTAATCTTTAATGCCTTAGCTTCACCTTCAGCTTTAGCAACTACAATCTTAGCATTAGCTTCTGCAGCCTTAACTAAGTTTTCAGCTTTAAGACTGGATTGTACTGCTTCATTTTTTGCATTAATAGCTGCTACCAAAGATGCAGGAGGAGTAATCTGAGTAGTAAACTCTTCAACAATAAATCCTTCTTCCATTAATGATTTTTCAAGACGTTGACGTACTTCAGATTCAAATTCTCCACGGTTTGACATCAGATAGTCTGAAGTATATACATTTCCACAAGTTCGGTAAGCTTCATAAATGCAGGTACGGATATACCCATCTTCAATTTCATTAATAGGCTTACGATACTTTACGAAAATTTGTTCAATCATATCAGGATTCAAACGATATGCTAAGGTTGGAGTCATCTCAAAAATAGCCGCATCTTTTGCATTTACTTGAAAAGGTTCATAACTGCAACGTTGAACAAATGTGGGATATTCGTAGATGTCTTGTGAGAAAGGATTATAAAAGACAAATCCTTTACAGGTTCCTTTTACACCACCTTTTTCAGTTTCATCGGAAGACCATTTATAAAACTTAACACCAATACTACCAGAGTCAATGGTTGTACAACTTGTAAATCCAATGATGGCAATAGCCATCAACAATAAAATCTTTTTCATCAGTTTATTTTAAAGTTTATGAAAGTTTGGAAAATTTCTTAATATTTCTGCTAAATCTTGAGCCCATTTACCTGTAAGATAAACAGTTATCCATAGAGTAACTGTGATTAAAATTAATCCTCCTAATACACCTAAAAATATCCACATATATTTAAATTTTATAGCCATCTTGGTGGCTTTATTTTTATGTTTAAATCCTCAAAATTTACAATAAGCCAGATTATAGTACTTATTATGGGAGCAATAAAACTTAATGCTAGTATGAGGATAATATCACTCCAATCCCAAGATTTATATATACTCTTAGTTATATATCTTGTTCCATAATAGGATATTATAACTATAACTAAATAGATAATTAAGATCATTTTGAATAAATTTCAATTTTTTGTGGATGTACTTGAATAAGAATTGTATCTTTCTTATTAATTAGTACTTTTTTAATTGTTGTATTTAAAGAATCGACTTGATGGATAGTTTGTTTTAATTGAATTTGGAGATTGTTAATATCATTAGATACTTTGTTATCTAACGAATTATAAAATCCAAAAGCAATTATAAACATTACAGCTAATGCACAAAAACAAAAAAGGAATATTAATATTCCATCATTATTAAAAAATCTTTCTTTAATCTCTTCCATAATATTAAAGTATTTGGATTAGTAGTAAGGCTCGAACTTACATCTCCCGCTGGGTTGCGTGGTATAATAACCATTATACGATACTAATCTTTTTAAGTAAAAAGAGGGTAATCCTCCACGATGCAGACTTATACTTTACCGTCACTCCTGCCAGAGCTATACTGTTTCGACAATAAATGGCAGTTTATTATCTTATCAGTTTCTATAGAATTATATGAATTCTACCTTGCCAACTACTAACGACGTAGTATTACCTAATCCTAATCCACGAAGTAGCGTATTTCTGAGAGTTGCTGAAAACTCATCAAATGTATTAAAATCAGATAAGGTTCCTATTGAAATAGAATCAGATTTATATCCTAAAATATCACTTGCTTTCAACACTATATGTTTCCATGCTTCAGATTCTACTTTATATGTTATATCTACCTTTAGCATATTAATCTTTATGTTTAAAAACTATAATTGTGTCTCTTGAAATAAGCTTCCTAGAATCTGTGATAGTCTCTTGATATTGTACTTCTATATTACCTTTAAGATAATCTTTAACAATATTTTGTTTGGTCCTTTCTGACGGAATAAAAACATAACCAAAAAAGATCGTACAAACTACTATACCAGATAAATAGGTACTAATTGAATCTTCACACTTTATTGCAATACCAAATAGTGCAAGACATAAAACAAAACATATAATTGAAAAAAATTCTATCATTGTATTATTTAGTAAGTTCTAATCCATTTTGTTCTCCAAGTTTGTATACTTTAGTGCAAATATCAGCTTGATACTTTGCAGTTGAAATACTTAGAGTTGCTAAAACTACTAAGCCATCAACAGTTACTTTATACAATGAACCTTCTGGAGTAGAAATTTCTACAATACTAACATGATCTGAAATTTTAATCGTATTCATATGACTCAATAGTTTTAGTTAATAATTAGAGTGCTAGGAAGGTGTTGCTCCTTCTTCTAAACGAAGTCAATCTTATTGACCTAGCACTATTCGAACCTTTTACTATTAGTTGGATTCGAACCAACGCTCATAGTAACATAGGGCCCTACGTTACACTTGCTCTACCAATTAAGCTATAATAGCAAAAGGTTGTTTATCTTGAAATTATAGGAATATCTGTTTGACGAGAAAACTCCTTTTCAATGTATTTTTGTGAGAGGTAAAATCCAAATAATGTAAGATTATAACCAACATTATCAAACTTAATTACATTTGCAAAACATTCTGAAACAGGATTTGGACTATCTTTTACAATTTGATAGAATCCTTGTTCTTGTTTATACTGTATTCTATAATTAAATTTGGTTTTCTTAAATGCCTTCTTAAACTGCCTATATGAAGCTTTTATTTGAACAGGAGAAAACTGTTTGTTTTGCATGTAATGTAATTTAGTTCTCCAAATATATATAGGTTGCCATATAGAAAGAAAAAATCCAATAAACAATTCTAAATATCTCATAATTTATTATGGAATATACCAAGTTTGAAACTCAGGAAAAGTAAATATAGAATTTAATTGTTCGTCTGTTAGTGCCTGAAATGATGAAAGCCTAAAAACGTCTTTAACTCGTTGTCTTTGCTTTTTAGTTAACCTGTGAATAAAATATTGCCTTTTATTTGGATCAACTTCACTTAGTTTTGTACTCTCAAGAAGAGGTATCTCTGCTAACTTTTCTTCTAAAGATCGAACATATTTAGATAATCTTGCGTTCTCTAGTTTCAAATTGGTATTATCAAAGCATAATTGTTGATGAAGTCTTGGATTTCCAATTGAGAATGTTTCGAAACAAAGAACTATACTCTTAATGAATAATTTAACTTCACTATAGGAAACTAGATGTACACTTTGGCTTTTTGCATTATAAAGCAAGTAATTATTATTGCGGTCTATAATAATTGTAAAGTCTCCATCAGAATGACGTCCAATATGACTTGAGACTCTGATTATTGTACTGCCAATTGTATAATACCTTGATTCAGAAATACTAGATTGTGTAACAGAATGCGAAACTTTTCTTAAGTATTTATCTAATTTATCCATAGTTATTAATATAATTTGTATCCCTGGTTGGGCTCAAACCAACAACTTGCATTTTAGAAGAATGCTACTCTATTCAGTTGAGTTACAGGGACTTACCACTATTTACTATCAGGCAAAAAGGCTAAAGCTTTACTGATAACAGTATCAACTGCTTGTGAAAACGTAATATAAGATGGACTGATTCACATATTTTCATATGGAGGCAATCAGAGTTTTCCAAAATATCCTTGCATTAAGGTTCCGTCTTCATTTCATCTCACTCCTACTTCTATGAATATTCCATATGAGTGTAATCAGTTAATAATTTCAGAAAGGTCATTAGATCCTTTATAGCCTTTAGGTTTAAGTAATTCTTGTGTACTACACATGCGTCATTATGTATTCATAACTTTGAGTAACTTCAATGAATTTTTCTTGACTACCACCTTTGTCAGGGTGAGATTTTAAACACGCTCTTCTGTAAGCGTTTTTAATGATACTTTTGTTCTTTGTATAGGTGATTTCAAGAGTATTAAAACATTGAGTTAATCTATCTTTTACTGTCGAATGTGATGATCTATAGACTTTATGCTGTTTAGTGATTTCTGCAAACCAGGTATATAACCAACTAGCACTATTATCCCAAACATGCCATTCAAATTCCACTGATTTTGAATTTAGTGAAAAGATTTTCTTCGCTTTTCTTAGATTAATGTCATAACTATTAAGCATATAATTAATACGAAATGCTTGATAGTATTTTACACAATCTTGCCAAACATGGAAACAAGGATCACATTCTGGAGAACTCCATTTTTTAATCAACTCTTGGATATATTCTCTGTTATATTTAATAAGCATATAAGTACCAATATACTCAAAAGTACTGATCCTTTTATTTGAGATTTCTTCTTTTTGGCACAACAGTCTTACTAGATATTGAAAGAAAATTAAATGATGATTTCTTTTAATCAAAGGTCTTCTATATAAATCGTCTATTAATAGCTTTTCACAATAATTGTATGGATGATATGGAATCTTAACAGAATCAACAATATGATCTGCAAAAAATTGCTGATGTTTGATATTAATACGAAACATCTTACATAACTTAATTAATGCAATATCATAATCATCGATATCCGTTTCTTTATTTTGCCCTAACGTTAATATATTGTATCCTAACATCTTTTTAATTTTATCTATAATCATCATATTACAACAAAATTAAGTTTTTTGTACTGCGAGAGGGATTCGAACCCTCAATCCCGCTAGGGCACAACATTTTAAGTGTTGTATGTATTCCAGTTCCATCATCGCAGCAAAAACTAACCCTCTTACTTGATTATTGAGTTAGTGTGTACATATGTCTCTCGGTTTAAACAAATTATCCAAGTTTACTGAAGCTTGAAAGACTATTTTTGATTAAATATTTTTATAACTTATTCTTCCCATTCTAGTTTAGTTGTACATATATAATCATTATGTTTCATTCCCATCTTTTGAGCTTTTTTAAAAGATGAATACCAATTACGACCTATACTTTTACAGCCATTAGAACAACTATGTATATTCACATATTTTGTGAATTTTTGAGGAGCCATTACAAGATCATCAACATAATTTTGAGAAGTAGTTCCGACACTATCATATGCACGAACACTTTCAAAACCAGTTTTTGGATCTAAAACAAGACCTATCATAGATATACCAGGACGTTTTACATCCCAGCATATTATCCTAACAGATCTACCATCCCTTGTACAAACAGGCTTTCCTGCTTTAGCTTCTTCATAATTAAATGGTTTCATACTTAAACTTAATAAATTATTTTAACCAAAAGTTAATAGGCATCCTTCAGGATGACTGTCGAAAAATTGTTTAAGTTCTTTTTCAACTATAGTATCAGTTTCTCTATCTTCTTTAGCGTATACTAATTCATAGTAATTCTTGTCACGTGCATAGGTATATGAGGTCGGATTACTATAATAATAATTTATTGCTTGTTCATAAGATGTTAAGTCAATAGAGGGATAATTTGAAACCCTAAATATTTCAGGAATAGTTTCATCATAAATATAAAATCCGTTACCTCTACTATAATAGAAACCTATAATAGGGTCATCTCCTTGTTTGTCTTTTGGCAAAAGATTATTAAACAATGAGGCTGCTTTAGTTAAGGTTGCTTCTCTACACAATTCTTTTTCAATGAATTGAATAGTTCTATCTAAGATAGGAATATAATCTACAAATCCTTTTATACCTTCTTCATTACACCATTCAACATTGTACTTAATAAGTAAATCGTGTAAAGACAACCCTTTATCTAAATCAGCTTTCCATGCCAACCTTTCATTTAGATCCTTTTTATACTCATTTAGTAACTTATCTTTACACTCTTGATATGTAAATTGTCGAGCTGATTTAATATAAGCCCAAGTATGACATCCCATATAATTGATTATTAAATAAATAGTTATTTACACATTTCAAACATAATAATCTGTCGAGACCCCAATAAGATTATTTATCTGAAATACCTCCTTCTTAGACTTCTGTCTCGTTCGTCGTCTAATTCCTAATGCCTCAATAACTATCTTTAGTTTTCTTGTAACAATTTATATTTATAGGTTGTATCCTGTCCAGTAATGATAATAACTTCTTGATACTTACCTTTTTTGTAATCATTAATTATGGTACTATGATTTACAGTTGCACGACCTATTGCAATACCAAAACCAATCATCGCAACGATAAAAACTATAAAAAGTATTATGTCATATATTGAATTCATTTAATAATGCTTTTAAATAAATAATCTTATACATCTGACCCTTACATATTACAGCGCTCCTGTAACAGATTGTATAACTTCCTGCATCGCTGCTATAGATATAAAATTATTTGAAATTAAATTAATCTACTTTAAACTTGGTTACAGATTTTCACTGTTTTTATTCAGAAATAGGTTTTCTCATCCCTGGTCTGTTGTATATCTCAATACCCTTATCCCCAAGTTATTCCAATATCCCCAAGTTATTCCAATGTGTCGCTTTACACGCCGATGTAACTGTAGACCCGATTTGCTCATACGCAGTTACTCCTACCCAATTAATTTAATTTTACAACTATTATGAAAAAAATGAATATTAAAAATATTTTTCAAATCTAGGTTGCTATGCATCCTGTCATCGGGATCTCCTTTCTGTATTCATTGGAGTTTATCCCTTGTCATAGTGCTCTCTATGACCTAACCTGTTTTTGTAGCAACTAACTAATGTTAGAGGAGCATCTACATTATCAGGATTTAAAGTTATTATCTGTCTACTATAGTTGATAATAAAGATAGTCCTACTCTCAACCCATTCTCAAAACATTTTTCAAAAGAACTACCTTCAATTTGATAATCATCAGTATGCCAATTTTTGTTTTCAATATACCATACTTCACCATACCATTTAGTCAGTCGTTTGTTAGGACGAAGTAAAGTTATGAAAATGTTTTTAGTTCGAAGCCACTCTGCTAATTCTTCTTGATACAAAGCTGGGATTATATCAGTATATAGTTCACATGTTTCTTTACTATACTTATATGTAGGAGCATTTTTACCTTTTACAGAATCTCCATAACTATATTGAACAGGATAATATTTATCTCTGCAAATAGGATAGCTTTTCTTTACAGCTAACTCTGCAGTCTTACAAGTTATTCTCTGCATACTTATATACTTATTACAGGTAACTCAGCGATATTGGTATTAATTTTAAGAAGTAAATTTTTCATAGAATTTACAGCTTCATCCTCTGTTTTATAGAGTTTAGATATAATCCTCTTTTCATTTTTCATTTCTACTGAAAATCTATATCCCTCTTGTGTATGAGGAAATATGTGAGTAGGACTAACTTTAAAAACAGAACTTACTTTAGTAATATCTAAAGTATTTATAGGGACATTATTTAGCAATATAAACATTATAGTTTTATTTTAAGCTTGATTTTATAAAGTTTGTACTCCTGGTCAGACTCGAACTGACAAGCCTTACGGCGCACCCTCTTAAGAGGTGTGTGTTTACCATTTTCACCACAGGAGCAAATGTATAGAGACTATCTTACAAAGATATAAAATAATCTCTACACTATAACAACATTTTGTGATGGTTTTAAAATAATGCTTTATAAGCTTCAATCCAATCAGAATTACGTTCTGTTAAAGGGCGTTTGAAATCCTGAATATTTTGAAGAAACTGTTGAAAGTCAGGAATATCATCCACTACTTTATAAAAAGCAAGAATAATATCCCGTCTGAAAACAATGTTCGATAAATGTGAAGCCATTGATTGAAGTGCTCTACAACGAGATAATGCTGTTGCATAATCTGCAGGAGAAACCTTCAATGCTCCATTGTTAAAAGTGCTTGTTGAATGAGAACCTTTAAGAATCTGTACAGCTGCTTTAAGATCGAGAGCAGGAAATTTCTGCATCAATTTCTCTACTCTTAGATAATTTTTGTTACCGCGAGTACAATAAGATTTCATATAATTCTTAGCAACCCAATTCTTACGTTTGGAATTGAATGCAATAACCAGATCGATAGTAGATTCGTCAGAAACTACTTCCTCAACAGGCATTTCACAATCAATACCGTTATCCCATGCCATCAAATAGGCATAATAACGATGTTGACCATCAATGATAAAATAATTTTTATCAATATATATTGCAGGCATCCATTTACCTTCTGCAATAGCTTGATAAATCGACTTTACTCGTTTGAGATCAACGTCTCGGTTTGACTCTAAAATTTGGAGTTTACGAGCTTGTTCACGGTTAATTAACCATGTTTTCCGATATTTAGTATCGTCAGAAAATAAATTTGCCATAATTGTAATTTTAAAAACTCTTCTAAGTATAGGTTATTTTAATTTGGACGAGCTTTTTTTATATATGAATAACAAACATTTTTTTGATTGATCCTTGAAGTTATTTTGGAGTGAGTCTTTAAGTTTTTTGGTAAAATAACTTTTACTTAGAAGAGTATAATTAAAATAAAATTAATTAGCGGCTATTAGAGAAACCAATCTCTAATAGCCTAATATGTTACACTGCGGTAAGTAACCACCTACTATTCAATAATTAAATATTCATCATAATAAGTCTATACTACGGCATATCTCTAATCCTCATTATCTACTAGATTAAGGTTAATACTTAGTTAGTAAACTGAACAATATATGATTACCAACCTGTTTGGTAATTGATGTTGTACGAGTCTAACAACAGTTGTGCATGTGTGATAGAAATCTCTCCAACATCGTACTTTTTTGTCTCCTCATTAGGAGATGACAAAAACCAACCACGTTTGGTACGATAGAGCATGGATTTGCCTACTTTAAATTTCTTAAAACCAGGTTTCTTAGCCTTCAATGCAGCAAAATCCTTCTGCCGCATAGTTTTCTTTGAGATATACATAATTACAATTTTAGATATTGTTAAACTTTAAATAAACTCATATAATCCCATTGTACACTGGATAACTTAGAGTTCACTAGTTATAAGCTTAGTGTTACTTATAACCAAGTTTGGAGTCACCTTCATTATCTCATGATATAGTTGACGAAACTATATAAGACCTAAGTAGCTCTGCAGAACTCTTAGGATTTTGTTATTAAATATAACTATTTACTTGTATGTTTCTAATTTTTTAGAATATATTTTTCTTTCAGGTGTTACAATAGTAAACAGTCCAGTAGCTACTTGTAATTCCAATACAACGTTAGTTACAAGAACTTGTCTTCTAATGTTTACTGGAAGTTTGTAAGAATCACGATTAAAAACAATTTGATTTTCCTGAAAATCTATATAAAAATATGATTCACCCTCTCTATCAGAAAAATTATCCATATTAGGCTGAAATGTCTCTATCAACCACTTATATAAATTAGGAAACGTATCCTCATAAACACAAAAATGTATCATATGCTAATTTATTTCAACGGGTTCAAAATCAGATTCTTTTATTAATCCTGTCTTGTAAACAGCTTCAAGAAATTCCTTTTCAGAATTAAAATTACTTGGATTTAAACCAGCTTCTTTCAAAGCAAGTTTCATTTGAAAAAAACAAGTAACATTATTATCCTTAGCAATTTCAAATTGGTCTAGATCAAAGTCTATATCTTTTCGAAGAACCAACTCTCCAAGGCTTCCGTCTTTCTTTTCCAAAACAAGATTAAATCCCTTTAAAACTTGAAATTTATCGAAAACAGGTATACATATATGTACTTCTTTAAGTACAGTAATTTGATCAGAAGTACTCTTGGAAAATCGAATAATCATAATATGTTATTTTTAATTTTAAATCTTAAAGAAACAATATAGATTATCCATTTAATGATATCTATATTGTCTAAAACATGTGAACTTGAAGGCTACATAGCTTTAATTTTTTAAAATAAGATGTGTATAATGGTGTACTGTCAGAAAACTGACATTATGTCATATTTGACAATATGTTGAAAATGAGGAATATATAAATAACGTATATCCCACATTTTGTGAATTTTCGAGAGAATAAAAAAGTGTGGAGGATGAGAAGGGAGTTGATAATCAACAAGTTACATCGATCAATTCAACTAATTCTTCACCCTCACACTACCCATAAAAACTTACGTTATGACCGAAAAAATCCCTATCATCCCGACAGTGATACTGACATTTTGTCAGTTTTATCTGCCAATTTGTCATGTTCAACTGACATTTTGACAGGTGTGTTTTACACTCGAACCACGTTATGATGTGGGAGCCTGAGTGTCCTCAACAACTTGGAAGGAGTTTATGGCTTTGTATGTGTTAATTGGTTGTAGCGTTGTAGATTATGAGACCTACGGCTACGATAATTAGGATAATCGCTACTACAGGCATAATTTGGAAGAATACTGAGAAGATGTATACCGCTAAGAATATGCCTATAAGAAATACGATTATTGAGTAAATTGTTTCCATGTTATTGTTTTTTAACGTGTATACAGCGTTGGATGAACCATTGTCCTTGTGGGTTACTACATAATGTGAAGTAGCTTTCTGGATTGTGATATCATCCACGTCAATTTGTTATACTAAAGATCCCAGCATTTGTGTTAAGAGAAGTCAAAGGCTTGTCTCAGAAGCCTTTGACTGTTATTTCTCCGTTTCGTTTTTTAGGCATATACGAGAACAGGTACCGTACGGGGTTCGAGATCGGTAGTACGAACACCGTTATCGAAGTGATACACCTGGATTTCAGTGGTTTCGTTTGCCGTGATCTTTTTACCGAGCATACGTTTTACACGTTCGTAGTCGTTGCTGCAAGAACGCAGGTCTTCGCATACAGGGCCTACAGGCTTACCCTGATAGTCCATACGGCGAAGTCCGCCGATGCTGAACCAGCTGGGTTTGTCGTTACGTTTTACAGCGACGAGCATTTCTTCGGGACCGTTTTCACGAACAGGTCGGGCCCATACAGTTGCGTCTTCTTCGGTGTCGGGGAATTCGATGACTTCTCCCTTCTGTACACCATACGATACGATACCGAGACCTTTCTCTTCGAGCGCCTTCAGACTTACCTCTTTAGCTTTGAGGCCATTACGTTCAGGAATCGGTGCGAGTTCTTCTTTTGCAAATTTTTTCATTATATAAATAGGTTTAAAAGGTTTATTATTTAATTACTACCCAGTCGATAGTGTCCTGTGTTTCTACCGTTTCATTGCCGTCATATTCGTCGATTTTGTATATATCATCATAAATCTCTTCAATAGCTAGTTCTGCACATTCACCATTCGCAGCTTTTCCAAGTTCTTCTACGCATTGAACTAAGAGAGGATGATGTCTTGGTATTTCAGTATATATACTTGTGACGATAGATTCAGGATCGTTTATCTTTTGGATACTGCTTTCAGTATCTGATTTATATGGTTCTTCGATGTTGTGTTCAAGAAGCCATTCACCTGCTTTTTTAGATAAAGAAAATCCTCCAAAACAGTTATTATATACTACTTTATGTTTCATATTGTAAAATTTAATTCAAATGTCACTACATATTTGTTGGTAGCTTTGGTACATGTTGGTAGCTTTGGTTGGATTAGAAAAAAAAAAAATAAACTCAACCCCGTGTGAGCAGGGTTGAGTTGAGTGATTACTTTTCAGTAAACAGCGGAATACGTTTGATATCGAACTTGCCTTCCACAACGACGTTCTTTTCAAAACGAGCGAACTTACCGTCAAAAAAATCGACAACTTCGAGAGTTTTCCCAGTGCACAAAATCTTAGCCGCTTCGCCTTGATGCTGAGCACGGAGCAGTTCCGTGTTGATAGGGTGCTTTTCAGCAGCTTCACGATATTCAGACGCATTGTGCACACGATTGCCACGCAAAAAGTTCCCAAGCGGCATCCAAATCGGTGCTCCATTGCGATGAACGAAAATAAGCGTGGGTCGTATAACACCGTCCTCGATTTCACCAGTTTCCTTGTTCTTGACACGGGTTTTGAACGGCTTGCCCTCACAAAAATAGTCGGACGAGAGTTCATCTGGTAACTCGATAACGTCGCCTTTCAGCAAAATATTCTGTGAAAACAGTCCCTTTTGCTCGAGATCTTTAGGATCCAGAGGAGTTGCACCTTCGGGCATGGTTTCTTTTGCTTCATCTTTAAATCTTTTCATAACGCAATATTTTTTATGGTTGTAACCACTCTTTTGTGGCTTTTGTTAATATAAAAAATCTCTGGAGAAATTATCTCCAGAGATTGTGGTGATTGTTATTTACGCCTTACCCAGCCATCTTCACGCATGTCCTTCATCGCTGCACGAGCTGCAGATTTACTGTACTCTTTACGAGAGCGGTTTTTCTGACGAATAGGTTTACGAGTGAGGAGCATTGACAGCACGTCATCACCTGCGAAACTGTCATCCATAAGATAAGACTCAGCTTCAGTAACTCCAAAATTAGTTGCAACGTGTACCATGACGTAATAAGTTTTAAGATTATAATCTACCAACCAATTAGTTGGTTTGGTTAAAAATAAAAGAGAAAGAGATTACTCTCCTTCTCTTTCTAATATGTCATTGAGTTCTTTAACCAAATACTTAATGACTTCAATAGTTTTACCTCGAAGTTCCAAACAAAGTGCATCGAAATGATCGTTGTCTTCTTCACATTCTATAAGTTCTTTACAAAACTTATCAAGAACGCTAGCATGGCCCTGTACCGTTGCATACTGTTTTATAACAAACTTTGCGTTAACATTATCGCTCCACATAATTTATAAGTTTATAAACATATAAGTAGTTTTGATAAAGAAAAAGGAGAGTTTACTCTCCCTTTTCTTTTATACTCCAGATAAGCTTTGTAAAAGCATCATTGACAATCCTATCTGCGACAGTATTAACAATTGTGCAGGAAATTTCAGTATGGTCCAGAGCCTTACAGCAATTGTGTAGTTCGTTTAAGACATCTTCAACAACTGAAATACGATGTTTAATGCGCTCCCGAACAATCTGAGAGGCTTCTTTAGGATCTGCTCTTCGGCCACGAAGCTTAGCGACACAAATAATGTCAGAAGATTCTGAAGCTATAGACTGAAGATACTCAAGAGTTGTTTTCATAACGTAATAAGTTAATGGTGTAAATAGTGAATGGATAGATTTGGTTTTCAAAATCCAATTTTATTTTTTAGGAATTTTTCGCTTAAAAATAAAATCGTTTTCCATTTGAAAGGGGCGGGGGATGAAAATGTAGAGTAACCTCATGTGTATACTATATGGGGAGGGTTATATTAGGAAAACTAAAATATTTTGTATAAATTTGTAATTATAAATTTAATAACTTATGAAAACGAGACAAAAATTAGCATTAATGGCATTATCTGCCTTTGAGAAAGATGGATATGCCGATTTTACATTTACCAATTTAAATGCTGTTGCTAAAAATGATTTTTTTAAAAACAGCATAAAAGAACTTCAACGTATGAAATTAATTGAAGATTGCACTACCAATGGTTATGCAAAACACATTAAAATTAATAAAGTATTAGACTGTCCAAATTTTATTTGAGAAGAGAATTTAGATATAAGATCTAAAGAATACTTAATCGAATTATTAGATCAACTTACAGAATGAGGTGAAGTAGTAACCTATAACACTGTTAAGGATAAGAAAATTGAAAATCAAGGATATACTAGAAACCAACTTTTGGGAGGAATATCTTATGTTAAGAAAACGATTGAGTCTAATGCTCATTTAGAAAAAGATGACAAGGGATATAAGATATATAACAGATCAAGTAAAACAGAACCAAAATGTATTTACTGTGGTGAATCTGACGTTAAAAAGTTTAATACATCAAAGTCTATATGTATAGACTGTTATAACAAACATTTACGTGACATAATACCTTTAGAAGAAAGATTATATAAAAGGAGCAAACAAAATGCCCAAAGCCAAGGCTATGAATATAATTTAGACATTAAATACATTAGAGAATTATTAGATAAACAAGATAATAAATGTATATACAGCGGCACTGAATTTAAAAACAATTTTAGAGACAAGCTAACATATCCCACAATAGATAGAATTGATTCTTCTAAAGGATATATTAAGGGCAATGTATATATTTGTACATTAATTGTTAATATGATGAAAAATAATTTATCGATTGAACAATTTAAGATGATAATTACTCAAATCTATAATAATTTAAATAACTTCTAAAGCTCAGTGTTGTTTAAGTCTGAAGACTTAATTCTAGATCTATTCGACCCAAGGAGGATATATAGTACTATAGATATGTATCTCCACGGGATAGTAAGTGTATCTCTGAGGGGCACAAATGTATCATATAATCTACCAACCTAAACCGAAAAACTTCCGTAGGAGATTAAATATAGATCTGTCACACGAAGTGTGACATATAGTTATATAGATAGATATCAAAATATGACATTAAGTGTATCATCAAATGACATGTTTTTATAAAAGGTGTATCAAAAAATGACAGTAACTATCTAAAACTGTATTAAAAAATGACACAAGAATAATGAACAATTTTTATTAAAAATATTGGATAATATTTTGTGAATATTTACGAATATATATTATATTTGTAAATAAAAATTTACTATGGAAAATAAAAACACACAACACATTCAAGTGCCACATAACTTAGGAGGCACAAAGGAAATAAAATTAAATCCCACAGATTATTTAATTTATGGGTATATGCGAAAGTACATGGATGGTAAGACTTATCAGACATTTATTTCATTACGTACTTTGGCAGAAAAAGCTGGCATTTCAATTAATACCGTTAGTAACAGTATTAAGAAGTTGCAAGCTGCTGGGGAGATTAGAATATTAGAGAAGAAACAAGGTAGAAATAACATATATGAGATTCTAAAAACAGGGAAATATTTTGAAAGGTTCACATATGAATTTATGGATTCAGAATTAATGACTCAAGAAGAAAAAGGAGTATTACTAGCTATGCAGCAATATACTAATAAAGATGATGGTAACTATGCTGTTACTACGTATAGTAATGAAGAATTATCTAAGAAGATGAATATTAATGTAAGAGCATTATCAAAAGTATTTCGGTCTTTAGAAGATAAAGGTATATTAATTACTAATAGAACTAGTGCTTTTGATAAGATTACAGGACTTAGAAAGACTGCGAAACTTGTTGATTTAGCTTTAGTTTGTCAAGCTGTATTATTCATCAATAAAAAGGTTGATGAGCATACAGAGCAACTAGAAAGACATACAGAAGATATTAAGATGTTAAAGAAGGAAATTTTAGCATTAAAAAGAGAAAATGAAAAACTTCTTAGACAGAATCAAGATTTACATAAATTTAATTTTTAATATATGACTACTACCAGTTACATTGGAGATTTATTTTCAGGTTCTTCGAATCCTTATAGTACCCCAAGTTATTATTATGATACAACTACACATCCTATTAAAAATGAGCTAACCCCTTCTATCGATTTATCAAAAGTTTTACAAGAGCTTAAGACTTTAAAAGATCAGATTACTTATTTGCAAAATAAAATAGATTTGCAAGAATCTCATATTACTAATCTTAACACAAGAATTGTTGAACTTGAAAAATTGAATAAAATTCACACTGTTGAGATAATATAATTATTTGCAATACTGTTTATTAATTATTATATTTGCAAGATAATTAATAAACTACATTATTATGGATATAACATATAGACCTTATATACGAGAGGACAGTTTTAATACAGACTATTCTTTATCCAGACCTGTTCCTGTATCTGAATATACTCCTAAATATTTAGTTACTAAAGAAGCTACTGATACGCCAGAAGAAAATTCAGTTGAGTCTTCTATTGATTTAAGTATACAAGAAACTCCCATAGAAGAATATCAGTCTTTAGTTAAGAAACCGATTAAAAAGTTTACTTCTAAGGAAGAGTTTAAATCAATAATGACTCCTATATATGAAAGATTACTAAGGCAAAAAGGATTAAATCCCACATTTGCTAAGGCTTTAGTAGCACAAGATGGGTTGGAATCAGCTTGAGGTAAAAAGCCTTCTGGATTATTCAATTTTGGAGGGATCAAAGGTAAAGGTACTGTTGCCAGCACACGAGAAGTTATTAATGGTAAGGATATAAGATTAAATCAGGAATTTAAGGATTTTTCTTCTTTAGAAGATTATGCTAATTATAAGATTAACTTATTAAATAATAAGAGATATAGAGCATTTTCTGGATCTGTGAATGATTTTGCATCTAGAGTAGCACGAGGTGGTTATGCTACTGATCCTAAATATCAGTCTGTATTACACAAGATGATACAAAATTCTAAACTAGGAGGTATTCTAAAAAAGTTACAAGAAGGTGGAAGAATTAAGGATCGCTGAACAGATCGAGAAGACATTGAGTCAACTCAAGAATGAATGACTAACTGGTATAATAAAAGAAGACATATTATTAATAAAAATCTTTGAGAGCGGTCATCACTTCCAAAATGATTACAGAGTAAAACATTAGGATACCATTGATTAAATGACAGATTAACTTCTGTTGATACATATTTATATAACTCTGGTCCTGAGGAACAAGAAGAGTATAAACAAGTTGTCAATGGTCCTCTGGGTAAGTTACTTAGGTACGATATTTCTGATAAGCTTATGGAAAATAAAGAAGGTTTTTATAATCCAGAGGATCACTATTTAGTTGTAAAAGCTAATAGTAAAGTACCTGTAAGTGAAATAGCAGCCCATGAATTAGCTCATTCTACGAATCCTTATTTTATAATCGACACTATTAAAGAATACGAGAAACGTAGACCTATCCATACTATGCATGTTTCTCAGGATGATTATTTAGATAATCCTGCTGAGATTTATTCTAGGTTAATGCAATTTAGAAGACAGCATAATATTGATCCCACACATGTCTTTACTGAGAAGGAAATTGAGGAGTTTAGAGATAAACAGACTCAAAAAATACAATATGGATATACTTTTAAAAATAACAATACAGGTAAGAAAGTAGCTAAAGTAGTTGATAAAATTGATTTTTCGATTTATCCTGGATCTACTAAAGATTGGCATTTAGAAGATGCTACTATGTTTCGTCATTATAAATCAGAGGGAGATCCTGATTTATTTAATAGATACAATGATGATTTCTTATTATTCTTATTAAATGATGTAGCAAAGGCTCCTGTAAAGAAAAACGATAACGTTAAAAGTGCCAAATTAGGAGGTATTATTCCTAAATTTCAGAACAGTGGTAAATTTTATACTATAAAACAGGGAGATACTTTATTAAATATTGCAAAGAAAAATAATTTACAGTTACCGCAAATTTTAAAGTTAAATCCATCTATTCAAGACCCTAATAAAATTCAAGTAGGACAACAAATAACACTTATCCCATCTACGAATCAATTATATGAACAGACAAATGATTTAATTCGTGATAATCTTTCTAAAAGAAAAGGTCCTATGTTTTTTCAGACTGATTTAGAAAAAGACCATAAATTAAATTTTATTCCTAAAGATTCACAATTTAAGGATTTAAAGGAACAAGTCAAAAATATGGTTCACCATCCTCAATATCAAAATATTGTAAATATTCTAAGTAAAGCTGGATTAAAGGATTATGTAGTACATGGTATTATTGGAAATATGTGGCAAGAATCTAAATTTGACCCTAATAGTAAATCTAGTAATGACACATACAACGGTTTAGTGCAGCTTAGTCCTAGATTATGAAATAACTATCAACTCTACTTACAGAAAAATAATCTAACTAATACTATAGAAAATCAATTACAATATTTGATTCCTATATGAACTAATCAGACTAATTCAAATCCTCATGATATTGAGGGCGTTGATATTTTTAAGGATGAATGAGGAGGTGGTGGGCGTCAAGATGAATTTTGGTCTGAGATAAGCAAAACTAATTCTGCCTCTAAAGCCGCTATGCTATTTAGACATTATTTTGAAAGGCCCCAAAGTTCAGATACCTATAGAAGAGAATTATTAGCTGATTGGTCATATAGATATATAAATGGAGAATAATATGAAAACTTGATATATACCTTTAATAATCATTGGTATATTGTTTATTATATTAATAATACTACTAATGAGTAAGAAAAAAGAAAGAAATATATTTACATTTCCTGAAACCTTTCAAGTAACTAGTCTTATTGAATCTTCAAGAGATTATGATATTACTGACTTAGTAAAAGTTATTGGAAATAAAATAATGGGGTATGATACAGCTAATATAACAATATATTCTAATAATAGCATATTAAATAAATATTCAACTAAAGATATAGAATTACAAGCTATTTTATATAAAAACATAGTTCCTCACACTTACAGTTTAATTATAAGGGAAGGTCCTGGAGTCTCTTTAGAATCCATTATATGTCACGAAATGGTTCATTTTGATCAGAATGAAAGAGGTGATTTAGTAATGGAAGAAAAAGATAATAAACTATACTTTATTTGAAAAGGAAAGAAACAGATTCCTTTACAGTCTTATGCAAGCAGACCTTGAGAGAAAGAGGCTTCACAGAGACAATGAGAACTATGAAATGAGTTTAAGAATCTATATTATAAGTAAAAACAAAAGGCAGTCTTATTGACTGCCTTTTTCATTTTTATCATTAAAACGTGTTAATTCATCTAAGATAGTAAATACTAATGATATTACTAAACAACTAATTGGAATTAAATAATATAAATTTACAGTAAAAATAAATAGGAATAAGAATAATCATCCTAATATTCTACAGATATATTTACGCCCTAAAGAAATAAATTTTACCATTTCCTGTAAAACTCTTTGTATCAATATGTAATCACGTTGTTTCATTGCCTTTTTGATCTCATTTTTCTATTCTAATTGGATACGTTAATCTAGATTTATTCTGTTCAAGTTCATATCTCATGAGTCTTGCAGATTTACTTTTACAAATTAAATCAAATGCATTACCTTTTTTATGTTGGCTAGCTTTAGCTCCAATAGGACAATTTTCTTGTCTATAACCACTATAATTTCTAGTACCACCTGCTGCTCAGTTATTACAAATTAATGGCACACCTAATATTTCTCTAACTTCTTCTAAAGCTTTTAATGCAATAGGATTTAGTAAATTTAATGATCCTTGATCTCCAAGTTCCTCATATACTTCTTTTGGAACTAATTCTTTAACATCAAAATATTTATTAGCTAACATTATTTAATTCCTCCTAATTTATTTGCTCATTTTTCTGTTCAATAATGTATATATTTCTGTAGTTTTCTACAAACTTTACTATGTAATAATGCGTGTATACCACTATGTAATCCAATAATTGGGAGATATAGTCATCCAAAATATAAAGATTGCTTAGTATGACCTCATTCATGCAGAATATTATTTTTATTAGCATATAATTCTTTATGTAGTATTACATAAATACCACATGATATGCCACCTTTCATTCTATCTGTAATATAGAAATCTATTTTCTTATAAGTACTAATATACTGAGCTTTATATAAGTTTATAAGAACTATACCTAGTAGACATTGTGGAAATTCTCAAATTCATCTAAGAATCTTTACTATCTTCTTTGTCATTTTGGTTTTTGTGTTTATAAAAAGGTCTCATAACAGCATCTACTCCTAATAAAGCAGCACTACAGATAAATAAAGTATCAGCAATTATAGGTGCTTGAATAGTATATATCGTGCATCATATACAAATAAAAAGACATACTATCCATCCAATAAATCCACACACTCGTTTACTTGATAAACCTGAATGTGCAGTAAACATCTTAATAAAGAAATTGCTTTTCATTATTTATGTCACTTACGACTGTTGGCAGCAAATGTAGCCATCTTTCTAACTTTAGGATCAGGAGAATTTTTACCTTTTGTAATACATTCTGAGGTCACTTTTCCTTTACAATAAGCAGTAAATTTTCCACGATTAGCTTTCTTGATATGAATTTTACTGCCTTTCTTCATCATTTCTAGATAACCATTCATAATATTATCTAGATGAGTTTTGTTGTCTACTTTTTCTGATGTTGTAGAAATTATTTTGTTTAAAATATCGTTATTGTATTTCATAATAAATATATTTATAATTGTTATTATGCAAAGATAACCAATCTATAACTCATTTGCAAATAAACATTTAAATTATTTGGATAATAGCTATATATGTTGTATATTTGCGATTAGTATTAAATTGATTAACAATATGATTACTTATAATAATGAAAAAACAACCTAATATTGATTCTGGCCTCTCTTGATTGGGAACTCTCTTAAATTATATAAAACAATATGGAGTGTTTAATATTATTAAAGCTACAATGTTATTAATAATATTAAGTTTTTCTTTACGACTTTGTTTTGATCCTGAATATATATTTGAAAGGTATAACAAGTTTGTAATAGAAAAACACGATATTGAATTACATGAAAGAGCAGAATTAGATCGCCAAATTAAGAATAATCTCCCAACTTATCTCTACAAATATAGAGCAGATCGTGTTTGAATAATTCAGTATCATAATGGGATTATGGATTGGCAACATGGAACAATGAGATTTGAGTTAACACGTTCTAATTTAGAACCAGTTCAAACCCAATATAATGATTTTAATTTGACATGATTAAATCTTCCTTATTATCTTAAAGATCATAACTTATTTGTAGGAAGTTTAAATGAATTACAGAAGTATGATAAAGTATTATATGAACAATTAGCTAAAAATCATGTTTCCTATTTAGCTTGTATTCTTATTAGAGATAATACAGGAAAAGATATTGGAATTTTTGGTGTTACTTGAGCTTCTACACCTACAGATATAGATGTCGAAACTATTGTACAACGTTTATATACAGATAGCGGTGAAATAAAATATTTAATACAACGAAATTAATATGCCTAAATTAGATAATGCAAAAGTAAAATATGTTAATGGTTATAAGGTAGATAAAGAGGATGATAATGTTATTTATTCTGATGATAAACATATCTACATAGATAAGCAAGATAATATTCCTTATGTATCAGTTACTACGTTGATACATAATTATACTAACCCATTTGACTCAGCATTTTGATCAGCATATAAAGCTGCTGAAGCATTGCTAAAGCCTGAAATTTTTTCATCATTAAAGCCTGTTTTATTAACAACAAAAAGATGAGATCCGAGTCTTATAGAGAAGTTGGGACTAGATCCAATTGTCTTTGAAAACAAACGAGCTGAAATCCTTCAGGGATATGAAGATGAAAAAAATAAATCTTGTGAAAGAGGGACTAAAATACATGCTGAATACGAAAATCAATTTTATAAATCAGAAGAACAGGATTTAAAAAAATTTGGACTGGGAGGAAAATTTACTTGTAAAAAAGGTTACTATAAACTTGATCTGCCAAGAGGAGTGTATCCTGAATACTTAATTAGTGTAAAGTCAAAGGATGGATTATTACGTATTGCAGGTCAAATAGATCTGTTGATTATTGATGGTAATGACGTCTATATTGTTGACTACAAGGGATTACCGTTAGATACTAAAATTCCTACTAAAACAGGGTGAACTACAATTAAAGATATAAAAGAAGGGGAAGAGATTTTTGATAAGGATGGTAACCTTACTAAGGTAATCCATAAGTCAGATATTCATTATAATCCTTGTTTCAAAATCACTTTTGATAATGGAGAATCTATCGTTGCAGATCATGAGCATCGTTGATTAGTCTCTTTTAGAAATTTAGATAAAACTTTTAGAGAATCTATATTAACTACAGAAGAGTTAGCAAAGTGATTAATCGAAAAGCCTAGAACTTCATATAATATTCCAAAAATAAAAAACTCACAACCTTTAAATCTCCCTGATGTAGATTTACCCATAGACCCATATGTTTTAGGTTGTTGATTAGGAGATGGAAGTAAGTCTTGTGGAATTATTACTAATATTAATGAAAAGGTATGGGAAGAAATCCAAAATAGAGGATATTCTATTGGGGATGATTTGTCTGATATACATCATGCTAAAATGAGAACTGTTTATAATATTAGGGGAATATTAAATGAGCTAGGAATACTACATAATAAATTTATTCCAGATCTTTACATGCGAGCTTCTTATCAACAACGGTTAGATTTATTGCGTGGGCTAATGGATACAGATGGTTACTATCATGAATCTAGAAAGAGATTTGTAATGGGAACAACTCAAAAATGGCAGGCAGAAGACTTATTGAAGTTAGTAAGTACTTTAGGTATAAAGGCAACTATTTTTGAAGTTGATAAGAAGTGTAATGGAAAAATATTTAAAGGATGAGATGTATGTTTTTCTACAAATGGATTAAATCCATTCCTAGTTAGAAATCAAAGTATTGAATTCCCAGAAATTGATAAAAATTCTTTTAGAAATATTGTATCTGTAGAAAGAGTAGATACTGTAGCGACACAGTGTTTAGAAGTTGATAGTCCTTCTCATACATTTTTGTTTGGAGAATCTATGATAGTGACACATAATACTAATAGAGAAATAAAACAAAAATCTTATTTTGATAAAACGACTCGTAAATATCAAACTATGAAATTTCCATTAAATAATTTAATGGATTGTAATTTTTATCATTATTCTTTACAGTTGTCGTTATACGCTTATTTACTTAAACAAATAAATCCAAAATTTAAAATTAAATCATTAAGGATAGTTCACACTGATCATAATAATAAAGTTACTGAATATAAATGTGAATATCTTAAAGATGATGTAGAGAGAATGTTAAAACATTATAAGAGATCGATAAAAATCAAAACAGAATTAGATAGAGATAAACCTATTAAATTTTAATGAGTATGAAGGTAGGAGATATAATTAATGGTCATGTTAATGAAGTTTTAGGAAGAAATGAATCTTTATCAGAACAAAGATTAAAAATCTGTAAAACCTGTCCTCTATATAAGGAGGGACCAATTGGTGCAATTTGTAATCCTAATTTATATATTAATAAAGATAAAGAAGTTTCAGACAAACCAAAATTGGGATTTACAAGAGGCTGCGGATGCAGGATCAGCGCGAAGACCAGAGTGCAAAATGCACACTGTATTATAAATTTATGATAATGTTTAATTTAATGTTTATGAATTATGAGTAATATTTTAGGAAACACACACATGGAAGCCGTAGGAACCCATTATATGGGCATTGGTCTCAAAAACAATACTGAACCTACAAAAGAAGAATTGGAAACCTTAAAACAACAAGAAGAACAAGAACGCCTAGCTTTAGCTGCCAGATTAGTAGAACTTAATGAGGGCGCAAAAAATTGTGATAATAAATATTTAGCAGCGACAGGATATACTATTATTCTAAAACCGTATAGTAAAAATCCCTATAGAAAATTAAAAACTTCAGCATCTGGTTTATTAATTGGAGGATTTGATGTTAATCGAACATATAAATCACACGAAAGTGGCGAACAGGAAGATGCAGAAGAATTTATTGCATGTGGTCATGTTATATCAGTTGGACCTGAATGTAAATATGTTAAGGTTGGCGAAGATATATATTATAGAAACACTGCCGTCCCAGTGCCGTTTGACACTAGAGGCTATTATGCTCTAAGTGAGCAAAATGTTATATGTCGAGTATTAGAAAAAGATAAATAGTATGATTGAAGAAATTGAAAAAACATTTTTTAAACCAGGAGATATTGTAACATTAAAACATGTACAATTAAATGCTCCTATTATGTATGTAGTTGAAAAAGTTACAAAAACTTTTAAACATAATGATGAATTAAATAATGTGTTTAAGGGAATTAAATGTAGATGGTTTAATACTAATATGGATCTACAAGAAGCTGTTTTTTCAACTAAAGATTTAATTCACTTTGATGGTAAACTAACAGAACTTGAAAAGAACTTTAGATCTTGTGATCCTAAGTTTTTCAAGTAATAAATAATAAGTCAAATAATTCAATATAATATGGAAGAACAAGAGCTTAAAGCTTTTATTGAGTGGTTACCAACCAAAATAAAGGAATTAGAAGGTAAATCTCCAGAAGAAATTGTTTCTGCTTTAAACCAAATCTCTAAAACGGAAGAAGGAATGAATGAAATTAGTAAGCTAATGGAAGAGTTTAAAGTAGAAACAGAGGCTCCTAAATCAGAACTTTTTAAAGAAGGCGGTAAGTTAGCTTATTTAGTAAATTGTTACAAAAAAGGAGGTAAAACTTCTGATTGTGGGTGTAATAAAAAGAATGCCAAAATTATAAAAGGTCAAGATGGTGTAAAAACCTGATCAAAATGGCTTCTAACACCTTGGAATTTTTCTTTTAATTGGCGCGCTCCACGCACTACTTTGCCTTCCTTAGGTGATGGCAGAACTAGAACTCTTCAGAGAGTTAAGTCCCCTTCAGGAAGACAAAAGGATCGAGTTCATAATGGAGGTATATATACTGAAAGAGATATACGTCCGTCGGGAGATACTACGTTCCAAGTAACTCATTCTTTACCAGATCTTGACGTTGTGGTAACAAAATCACATCCCGATTATAAATTTTATCAACAAAGGTGAAAAGATCTTGGTATATATCGTCTGGGAGGCTTAATTAACAAGAAAAAATAATGCAAGATCTATTTCTTTATGATAATGCAACTGGTTCATTACGCATAAACGAATACGGAATCTTGTTAATTAAAGAGTTTAAAACCCTTTGAGATCCTGAACGTAACAAGTGTAAAGAGGATCCAAAGGGTTTAAAAAGATTAAGAGCTTGGAAAGAATTTAAGTATATATGGCTGATGATAGATTGAAAAAGTCCTTATCAGCAATATCTTGAGCAAGAGAGACATTTAGCAGCATTAGAAGATAGTGGATTAACAGATGATGAGTGAAATGATCCAGATTTTAGAGCAGCTTGTAGAAAGTATCAAGAAATAAAAGATTCTTCAAGAATTCTTAGTCTTATTAAAACTGCGTATAGAACCTTAGAAAAAATGAGAGTATCTTTAGATAATATCGATTTTGAAGAAAGAGATAATAATTTGAAACCAATATTTAAACCTAAGGATGTTTTAGCTGATATTGCATCGATTGGTACAATGGCTGATAAATTAAAAGAATTAGAACTCTCATATAAAAAAGATTTACTCACTACTACCTCTAAGAATAGAGGTGATGTAGAAGAAGGATTTGATGATGAATAATGTATGGCAGAGAGTGTTAAAATTAGACTTAGAAATACGGCTAAATTATATGAACAAAAATTAGCTGAACAACAGAAAGAAAAAGAAGTCGTTACCTCAATAAAAAAGCCTAGACAAACAGCTAAAGAGATGTATAAAGAGCTAAAAGAGTCTAGAAAAGAAAAAGTTAATCCTGCGTCATTTACAGACAGATATGAGGAAGAACTTAGAAAACAGTTATTTGAGATAGAACGCTTACAGGAAGAATCAGAAACAGAAGAAAGTGAATATTATGAAAAAGCTAAAACAACTCATGTGAAAAGAGATGGCCTATGAGATGTTTTAGTTGACGAGGAGATTAATTATTTTGATCCCGACTTGTCTTATGAATTAACAGGATATAGACCAATTACAATGGATGAAGGATTAGATTTTGATCCTGATGCATTTACTGAAGTTGGTAGATTATATGATCAAACTGGATCTTATACTGAATATCCTAAAGGGTCAAAATTATATGCTGATTTTTGAAGAGAACAGCTTAAGCGTTGTGTTGAAGGATATACAGTTGGTAAATATAGAGTAACAGGAGATCATTATTTCTTCCTGAACTTTTATAGAATGAGAACAGTACCTGAAGATATGGCTGCAGGTTCTGGTCGTCTTGAAGCATTTCCATCGTTTCATGCTAAACAGTATGAGTTTTTCCACTATATAGAATTATGCGAAGTTCTTAAAAAAGACGCTATCTTGTTGAAAGCCAGAGGTCTGGGTTTTAGTGAGATGATGGCCGTACTTGGAGTTCGTCCATATATCACAACTAGAAACTTTCGTTGTTTATACACTGCATTCTCTGATCTCAAATTAGATCCTCTACTTGATAAATGTTGGTGACAATTAAACTGGCTTAATAGAAATACTAATGGTGGTATGAAACGTTTAAGACAGAAAATTGATAATATCAAACAAAAACGTGCATCTCGAGTCACAAAAGACGGAGTTGAATTTGGTAGAATGGCGGAGATTGAGGGGATTGTTGCTGATACTTCTGATAAAATCAGAGGTGATCGTGTTGATAGGTTAATTTTTGAAGAAGCTGGGTCTAATAAATACTTAATATCAAGCTGAATTAAGGGAAATGCGCTTGTAGAATTAGGAGGTAAGAAGTTCGCGATTCGAGTCGCTGGAGGTACTGGTAAACACTATCAAACAATTTAAAAATATCACATAACAAGTAATTTTTATTGAATTAAGTTACAATGAAAATAGAACGTAAACAAAATATTATAAATGTTGCAATTAATGAGTATTTAAATACTCCAGAAATAGTAAGAAGTTTAACAAAACTAGGAAGAAAGTACGGCATTAAACGACAAACTTTAGCTAAACATTTAAAGGAGAGAAATATAGAAATTATAAATCAACAGAATCGATGTCAGGTTGACGAAAATATATTTAATATTATTGATACAGAAGAAAAGGCATACTGATTAGGATTTTTATATGCTGATGGAAATATTAGTTCGATAGGAAATCGATTAGAACTCAATCTTGCTTTAAAAGATTTGGATCATATGATTAAATTTAAAAATTTTTTAAAATATGATGGTGATATAAGACTTGAGACTAATAAAGGATTAGGTACGGATATATGTCGGTTTTCAGTACGTAATAAAAATATATGAAATCAATTAAATAGTAAAGGATGTATTCCATGCAAAAGTTTGATTTTACAATTTCCGAATTTATCTATTTTTACCAAAAAAGTTTTAGTTTACGATTTTATTCGTGGATATGTAGATGGTGATGGCAGCTTAGGAATATATACTACAAAAAACTCAAGTAAGCCTGAACTATCTATTTTAGGAACAGAATCCTTTTTAAAAACATTACAAGAAGTTTTAAATATTAAAGGATATATAAGAAATAAGTCTACAAAAAATTACGAAAACAAAGCTTTTGAAATTAAGTTTTCAAGTTTAAGTGCTAGAAAAGTTGCACATCTATTATATAACAATGCAACGATATATTTAACTAGAAAATATAATATTTATAAATTGTTTTGCCAGCTTGAGGAGGAATCCTCTCGAAGAAAATCGAGCAAAATCGGTAAACGCTGAGACGCCAATACCGAGGTAACTAACTAGATTGCGAAAGGCTAGTTAGCACCGTAACGCGTAGGAAGTGAATAAATATAATCTTCCCAAGAGTGTTCGACATCCAGAACGGATGAAAATGTACGCTGATCTATGTTTAATTCAAAATATAGAATCATAGGATAAAAAGCCTATGAGATAACAACAATGGGTGATAGTGGACCTGCACTAGAAGGATTATCAAGAATGTTCTCTGATCCAGAAGCTTATGGGGTCTTACCTTATAAAAATATTGATACCGAAGATGGTAAACCACAATATACAGGATTTTTCATTCCTGCACATAAATTTAGTCTACAGAAAAAATATCTAGATCATAGAGGTGTCACAAATTCTGTAGAATTTAAAAAGTTTTATGAAAAACAACGATCTAAGATGCAAGGTCAGGATCTACTTGATTATTGTGCTGAACACTGTTTTACGCCTAATGAAGCTTTATTTAAACAGGGTGAAAACATATTTGATTCGGTTGCTATTGCAGATCGTCTTACACAAATACGTATTTTAAAAGAAGGATTACAGCCTAAAAAATGTTTTTTACTTTGAGATAGATCTGAGGATGATAACTCATTAAATAAAGTTAAAATCAAAGAAAATAATCTAGGAAATGTATGAATTTACGAAGAGCCGCAGAAAGACTCTTCTGGAAGTATTTATAAAAATTTATATATAGCTGGCATTGACTCTATTGATCAAGGTACAGGTGATTCTGCAACAGACAGAGATGTATCAGATTTTTGCATCTTAATTAAGAAAAGAGCTTTTGGCTTACAAGAACCTAAATATGTTGCTATATATAAAGATCGACCTAGAGACATTAGAGAAGCTTATGATACTGCTATGAAATTATTAGTATTATATAATTGTAAGGCTTTACTAGAACATACTAAAATTAGTATTTTAACTTATTTCAAGGAAAAGAAAAAAGATAATCTTTTTATGCGGCGACCTAAATCAACATTAGGAGATATTAAACGAGGTAATTCTCAAATGATTGGTGTTCCTGCAACAGAATATGTTATCAAACATAGCCTGGAATTAATCAATAATTTCGTAAATGACTATTGTTATTCTATGGATATAGACCCAATGCTTGAACAATTATTAAAATATTCTTATGAGAATAAGCGGAAATTTGATATTGTTGCAAGTATGGGAATGACAGAACTTGCTGATGAAGAACTAATGGGTTTGACTCCTAAAATACAAAATGAAACAAAAAATCAATGAAAGGATATAGGTTGATATATAGATGAAAAAGGTTATAAACAGTATGGTGTAATTCCAAAAAGTAATGGATATAATTGATAAAATAGAGGAACTGATCAGAAAAACCATGTGTGTTGAGTACGTCTCAGATTTAACCTTAGAAATAGATGGTGATGAATATAATCTATTATTAGATTTAAATCAATGAAGAGCACCTCTAAGTATTGCATATCAGGGTACTGAAGATGGGTTTTTAAAATATTTAGAAAAAGAGTTTCAAAGTAGGCAACTACAAAAAACTAAATATTTTAAAGGTATTCAAACTACTCCTGGTATTGGAAATCAATATATAATATTTGATTATGGTAATAGAGAAAGAAGTCAGTAAAATAAACGAAACTATAGGAGCTTTAGTTTATGATAAGATTGCTATAAGAAAAGCATATAATTATTATCATGCACATAGAGACGCTGATCAGTTTAAACATTTAGAGTTAAACTATGGCATTGGAACACCAACGTCAATAAATTTTACTCCTCTAATTAAGAAACATATTGATGTTCTTATTGGAGAATATCTAGGACTGAATCAGGATTTAAAAGTGTCATGTAAGGATACAGCAACAGTATCAAATATTTTAAGAGAAAAGCAACTGAAAATTAATGAAGCTGTATATCAGTATTTAGAATCATATCTTAGAAATAATATTATAGCAGCTATATTAAACAATAAAGAAGTTGTTACAGATCCATTTATAGAAAATGAAATTAAAAGAGTTCAAGAAGCTATTGATCAGTCTTTTGTTTCTGAATATGAAATTGCTGCACAAAATATATTAGAGTATATTAGACAATCTAGAAATATAGATTTAAAAAGGAAAATGCACGAATTGCTAACAGATTTATTAGTTAGTGGTACGTGCTATTATCGTGTAAAGCCTACTGAGAATAACTCTAGTATTAATCTAGAAATTTTAAATCCATTAGATACTTTTGTTGAAAGAAATCCAAATTCGCCATATTTAGCTGATTCTAGAAGAGCTGTTATTCGTAGATGAATGACTAAAGAAAATATACTAAATGAATTTAGGTCAGAATTAACCGCTGAAGCAGTTAAAAAATTAAAAGACATTAAAGCTTCTACGGATTCTAGTTCTCCAACATATATTATTAGATATACAGGCCCTAAAGAATCTGTTGGTAATGTGAGAACAAATTTACATACTGGCATATTAGGTGGGTTAGAAGCACATCCAGGTTGGTCTGGAGATTACAATTCTATCGAACCGATTAAGACAAATTTAATTCCTGTTTATGAGGTTGAATGAATTGAAGTTGACTATAAAACAGGAAAACTTGATCGACACGAAGGTATTAAAATTGGTGATGAAATTTATATTACTAGGGGAGTATCTAAATATATTGTTAGAAGTGTTGATTATCCAAGTAGGTGTAGACTTTCAGTAAATGGAATGTTTTTCTTAGATAAAAATGGAGATCCTTATTCGTTGATTATTAATACTATGGATCTACAGGATAAGTACGACTTATTAATCTTTTATCGGGATAATTTAATTGCTTCTAGTGGGACTGTTGGTGATTGGGTTGATTTACCTTTAATTCCTGCTGTATTAGGGGAGGAACTTGCAGATCGTTTACAAAAATGACAAGCTTACAAAAAACAAGGTTTAGGTATTTTAGATTCTTCTCAAGAAGGAGCTGAAATTACTAATACTATGTTCAATGGATATGATGATACTGTAAAAGCTCAAAGTATTCAAGCAATTCAATTGGCTATACAGGCTGTAGAGATGCAAGCATCATCAATTACTGGAGTATTACCAGAAAGGCTAGCTCAATATGAACAAAGGGATGCTGTATCAAATGTTCAGTTAGGAGTTAAAATGTCGGGATTGTTGACTAAGCAATACTTTGAGGCAATGGACATTATGTACAAGGAAGCAAATTATGATATGTTAAATTTAGCTAAACTTGTGTTTCCAAATGGGCTACAAGGAACTATTATTTTAGGTAATAAGTATGCCAAAATATTTTCAGCTTTACCAGAACATTACACAGTTACTGATTTTGATATTCATATTGAAGACAGTTCAAAATCATTTAAAGATATGGAAACAGTTAAAGCTTTAAATATCGAGCTTATCAAAGCTGGCATGTCTGACCCAGAAATGGCAGTTAATATTGCTGTTGCTAATAGTATGACTGAATTAAAACGTTATGTTGATAAAGCAATGAGTATTAAGAAAAATGAAAACAATACTATCAGTCAGATGCAACAACAACTTCAACAATATCAACAAACTACACAAGAGCTACAAAAACAAAATCAAGACTTACAAAATCAACTTACTGAAGTACAAAATCAATTACAACATAATAATCAGTCTAAATTATTATTAGAACAACAAAAATTGATAATTGAGAAAGAAAAAGTACAAAATCAGAAAGAATATAACGATAAGTTAATTGATGCTAAACAGCAACAAGTACAAGCACAAATTGCTGAAGTATTTGATAGCAATCCGTATAATGATAAAATTAAACAAGTAGTATAATGGATAAAAACTTAATTATAGAACTTATTCAAGATAATAATTGTAACTTAACTATTATTGATAACACTAATTATAGTGACCTGGGTAATAGTTTATTAAATTATGTTACACTTGAACTTCTAATATATAATGAAGATACTAAACCATTATTGAATTCAATTAAAATATCTGAATTTACTAGCAATCGAGACTATTATTTACGTGATAGTACTATCTACCAATTAGATAGAGACGGGATATATTCTTATAATAAGTTTTTAATACCAAAGCTAGAACAGTTAGAAATTAGTAATAAATCAGGTTATTATAATATCAGTAATGAAGTATTTTATTACAATGATAAGATATATTTGGGTCCAATTAATGGAAAAGCTGAATACAATGTAAATGAGGCAATTAGTGTATCAACAGTTTCAACATATTCGTCATATATAAATAATGAAACTGGAAATATAGATATATTAGATTATATTACTACTGATAATAAGGGATCACAAACGTTTTTTGCTGAACAAAAGCTATTTAGTATTTGTAAACTGCAAAAATGTTTAATATCTTTGCAAAAGCGTATGTTATTAAACAATGCAAGATTATGTTCATTTGAAAAATGTAGTATTGACCAAATGCTAAAGGAGAGATGTGATTTCTTACTATGTGCAATATATACGCTAAATTATCTAATTTGTAACCAGAATTATGCAGAGGCTCAGAGAATTATAGATAATTTATCTACATGTGAAAATATATGTGCAGATGAATTAAATACTAATTATAATGGATGTGGCTGTGGATAATTTATATGACCATTTGTATAAACTGTTTACAACAGAATTATTAAATGTTAGTATTGGGTACTCATTTAATAATAAAAATTTAGATAAAATGACTAATCTTATCCATGTTATTAATTTAATTGAACATGGTAATTTACCTAGTAAAGACATAATCAAATTAATAGAATATTATAATGGGATCTAAAAAAAATATACTTCCTCTAGGTAACACAAATTCGTCAAACAAATGTGGGATTTTTAATTCTAGACAATATTACAAAGGAACTTCTTTTAAAATGTCTGGTGAATGAAAAGATGAAACTAATTATTTTAATGACGAATATATTGTTGATTTTGTTGCCTATAAAGGAGCCTTACTCTCATGCTCAAAGAGTCATTTATCTAGTGCAACAACAGAACCTGTTTTAATTAAAAATCCAGAAGGTGAAATTACAGGAATTCAGCCAAATGAATATTGAACATTTGTTTTAGCAGGTATCGAAGGCCCAGAAGGATCGGTATGAGAACCTTCTTATGAAGCATCTACAGGTAATCTGACTTGATCTTTAGTGTCTAATCCTAGTAATCCTGGTACTATGAATATCAGAGGTCCACAAGGGACTCCAGGAAAAGATGGCAAAGATGGTAATACTCCAGTTATTAGTGCAAAAAAAGATACTAATGGTTTATATTACTGGACTTTAAATGACCAATGACTACTAGCTTCAGATGGCCAAAAGGTTTTAGCTCAGGGCTTAACAGGAGCAACAGGCGCTCAAGGACAGCGGGGTGAACGAGGACTTCAAGGTAATACTCCTATATTAAAATCTGGTGCTAATGGAGTATTGCAAGTATCTTATGATGAAGGACAGCACTGAAGTACAATTGGAACAGTAAAAGGAGATAAAGGAGATCAAGGTAATCAGGGCCTTCCAGGTAAAAATGGTATTACACCTTTACTACGTATGCAAAATAATTTTTTGCAAGTATCTTATGATGGCCGTCAATGAACTACACTAGGAAATGTTGTAGGAGCTCAGGGGCTTAAAGGAGATAAAGGAGATCAAGGTAAAAGAGGTGAAGACGGTATAACTCCTGTCATGCGTGTACAGGATACTTTTTGGGAAGTATCTTATAATAAAGGAGAATCTTGGGAACTAGTCGGAAAAGCTATTGGACCTCAGGGAGTTCCTGGCAAAAGCCCCAAACTGCAAGTTTCTTGAGGAGATCCTGACAATCAATATGATGATCGGATTCTTTGAGGATATGATGGAATTCCAATTAGTGAGTGGACAACATTATGCTATTTAAGTGATTTAAGAGGCGATAGTATTGCTGAAGTTAATATTACTGATAAAGAAGGAGCTTTAGAGATTATTATGACATCTGGCCGAAGAATTATTTCAGTTGGTTCTGTATTACCTCGTTTTGTTGCTGGCACTATTGAAACTGTTGAATATGATCAGTTACCCCAGATAAGTATTGATAAAACAAATGCTCCTAGAGAGTGGGCTTTAGATTTAAAAGTACCAAAAGGTAAACCAGCCACGATAACAGTAGTTGAACAAGTAGACAAATTAGCTCCAGATGCTCAACCCTTTGTAACTGATTTAAATCCAAGTATAAGTGATGCTAATCTGAAATTTGGCATTCCTCAAGGTGAAAAGGGGGATCCAGGTGATCAGAATGTGTTTATTGGATGTTATACTCCAGTTGATACTACTCAAATTTGATATGATCCGTGTGACGATGCTATGGATCACTATTCTGCGAAAGATTTCTTATATGAATCTTATTTACTTACCACTGAAGATGCTGGAATTGACGCTTTATCAAAATTAGATTTTGAGAAGGCTTTTGCCACTATTGGTATTAATTCTACAAGTGTTAAATTAGTATTTCTTCAGAATGAAAATCAGCTTCCAGATTTAAAAAGCTTAAGTGATTCTGAAATCAGAAAACTTATAGGAACTTTATATCTTATTCCTGAAGAAAATCCATCAGAAAATAATGGATATACAGAATACACAGTAATTGAAGGTCCATCTTCTGGAGAATTTCATTGAGAGGTTTTGGGAACTAATAGTGTTAGTATTAACATTGATGATTACTATACTAAAGACCAGACAAATGAAATGTTATCAAATAAAGTTGACTATTACAATAGTAACAACATAAAATTAGCTCACAATAGTTCATTATTTGGAACACTAGCAAATGATTCTGTAATTAGTATGATTCATATAGATGCTAGTAATAATCTAACTGTTGGTAGTAATAGTATACCTTTACAATTTCAGACCTCTATACGTCCAGTTATTAATTTATCAAGTGGTGATGAAAAGGTAGCATACTTATCCGAGGTAGAAAGTTTACGTACTGAAGTAGAGAATATTAAACAAGCATTAACCGTTGTAAAAGTAACAGCATAATATGGGAACAATTAAAGAAATTAAAGCACTTGGAGTCGGTTTTGTAGGATTCTATGAAGGCAAAAGAGAAGCCTATCAAGCTGATAGTTATGTTGATAAATTATACTTTGCTTCAGATACAGGTGAGTTACTATTTAATAGTAAGTCGTATAGTGTAATTGTAGATGATTTATTAACTAGTGATTCTACTATCCATGCTTTAAGTGCTAATCAAGGAAAACAATTAAAATCCTTAATTGACAATATAGATTCTTCAGTTTCTGAAATTAGTTTATTTGCTTTAGCAAATACTGCAGGATATACTGGGACGGAAGAAGAATTAATTAATAAACTTAATACTGCTTATCTACCACTAACTGGTGGTACCTTAAGCGGATCATTAACATTAAGTTCTGGAGATATCTATCTATCTCCATCATTTTCATTAAAAGACTCCATAGGTGGTAATCTTATTGGAGTTTTATCTGATGATATTATAACTATTAATATTGGAAATACTAATAGTTCAACAATATTATATACTAAAGAAACTCTTTCTAGAAATAGCGGTTCTACAAGTTACGAAATTTTAGATAGAGGTAATTTTATTGCGGATACTGACTATGTGTCTCCTAGCAACTTAGGTTCTCAGCTTCTTAGTTATTTACCTTTGGTTGGCGGGATGATGGTAGGTTCTATAGACCTTGGGGGGCAAAATATTAGAAATCAAGCACTCGATTTAGTTAAGTTAGAGCCAGAAAAAAACAATTTGTCATTTATATCTCCTACTAGTAGAGGAACTAGTAATAACTATAGTTTTCTTTTGTCGTCAGGAGAAGAAATTGGAGAAGTGTATGTAAAACTAAATGACGGTTCGCAATACAAAATGTATCATGCTTATAATTTTAAAGCGGATACAGACTATATCACCCCATTATATTTTACAACTCAAATAGCAAATTATCTACCACTAAGCGGCGGCACTTTAACAGGAAATGTTAATTTATCATACACTAGTAATAGTGATGCAGCTAGTATAACTGTGCTAGATACTACTGCAAGTAAGTCTTATAATGTTGTTTCTTATTCTGGAACGTTAAATATTGCTGATATAGCTAGACCTACTATTATTAGATCTCAAGTAGCATTACGTAGAGAAACAGGTTATTCAAAGTATAAAATATATGATGAGAATTCATTTGTTGCTGATGAAGACTATGTAACTCCTAGCAAATTAACAACTGATTTAAGTAATTATTTACTTCTGACAGGAGGAGAGATAACTGGAGATATTAAAGTACCAGGTATTCAAACTAATAATATTTATTATACTACTGATACTGGAGATAAATCTAATGCTTGATTAAGTATTGATGATACAACTACAAAGATCGGACTGCCTACTCATTCAACTAACATAATTGGAGAATCTGTTACAGCTAATGGTAATGTGATCTATACTACCGCAAATTTAACAGACCAAGTTGTTAATAACAAGTTATTAACAGGATTGACTACAGCTGGATCAGTTCAGGAAATAGTTGCTACTGATAGTATTGTTGGGGCATTTGGTAAACTTAAATATCATTTATCTCAAATTTATACTAAAGAAGAAGTTGACAACTTGTTGTCAGGTATTCTAAAATATAAGGGTACTAAACAAACTTATAATGAGTTACCACAAACGGATAACAAAATTGGAGATGTATGGACTGTAGTCAGTTCAAATAATACTTATCCAGATAGTTCAGAATTTGTTTGAAATGGCACAGTATGGGAATATCTAGGTAGTATATTTCAACTTACTAAAGAATCTGTTGAGGCGGTTTTAACTGGTAATATTACAAGTCATACTCATAGCTATCTACCACTAACTGGTGGTGATGTGACTGGCGCAGTAACTGTAGCAGAAGGTGTCGAAACGTCTGTATTACATGTTACAGAAGGAGGTGCTATTTTCTTTACAGATGAAAATAGCAATATGTCGACACTTCAAGTTTTAGCAAGTAATCCAGAAAATAAAAAACTAATATATACCCCAACTTCTGGAGGTCAATCAGGCGTTATTCTCCATTCACTAAATTTTGTTGCAGGTACAGACTATGTTACTCCTTCTGAGTTAACTACATCGTTAGGTAATTATCTACCATTAACTGGAGGCAGATTATCAGGTGAACTAACATCTAGTTCTTCTATTAAAGGCACTGGTTATTTAGGTGTAGCTGCTACTGCCTACCCACAAATACAATTTCAAAATACTGGTAGTGCTAATTATACTAGTTTACTATTTACAAATATATTATCTGGTGCTGCAAAATCGTTACTCTTTAGACCTGATAGTACTGATGTCTCTGCGGATGCTGTCATCTATCATTCTCAAAACTTCGTGTCTGGAGTAAATTATGTGGCGCCAAGTACATTAGATAATTATGTAGATTTAACATCTACTCAAATAATATCTGGATATAAAGTGTTCTCTGGAGTTCCAATGTTTGGGCAAAAGAGTTCTACTACTTTTAATACTACAGGTATTATATCAGATAGTAATGATCCATCTATTTTATGTTTTAGATTAGGTAGTGGAGATGGAAACAGTATTTGGAGGTTACAACAAGAAGCAAACGAAACTGTCTTATTAGGTATACAAGGAAGAAAGGCAATGAAGATTACTTCTAATGCATCTAATATTAATATCACTGCTGATAACTTTATTGGCCACCTAACAGGAAATGCAGATTCCGCTACAATGGCAACTTCTCTTGATCCCACTAAAACTTATACTGCTGTTAACTTTAGTACTTCTGATATTAGATTAAAAACTAATATTACAAGTATTCCTGAAGAAACTATTACTAGAGCTTTGCAAGCTATTAGTTTAAATAAATCCTTTAATTATAAAGCTAGTAGAGTTAAGGGATATGGACCTATTGCTCAAGAGTTAGAAGAATTAATGCCAGAATTAGTATATACAAACGAGGATGACGTAAAAGGAGTAAATAATATAGCACTATTACATTTACAGATTCAAGGTCTATTAAAAGAAATTAATAGATTAAAAAATTTAAGTAATTAAAAACATTAAATACTTAGTAATATGACTAACTTAAATGTAGTAGTTAATATAATGAACCCTACTACTGCTTATAGTTATGGCTACATGACTACGGGTATTACACAGTTAAAACCTAATACTACTTATACCGTATACTTGTGTGCAAAATGTTCTCAGGCTTTAAGAGATGCGAATAGATATTTTGTACATTATGTGTATGGATCTAAGACTACAGGAGAGTGAGAGTGGCAACATCCTACATATTGTTATAGTACTGAGCCAACTGTTGTAAGGTCTACATTTACTACATCAAGTAACACTAGTGCTATAAATGGTGTAGGATGTTATAACTTTCCTGGATTATCTTCAGCTCCAGAGGAGCAAAACTCCACTTGTTATTGATATAAAGTTATAGAGGGAGACGTTGATGTAGAAGTTGGAAGAGGATTTAGTTTAACTGATGTTCTTAACACATATTCTGCTATTGGTTATAATAACATGTATGGAACAACTCCTATAACTATTACAGATTTAAACCAATTTAACTTATCAGTGGATGGCGCTGTTGAATATGACACAACTAAATTTGAATTTCCAACATTCCATATTAAAAGGATGGGGGGTAATTGTGGCATAAGTACTTCAAAGTATCAGAATACTCCTGTTACAGTATCATGAGATGCATATGTAGAATCAGATACTGTATTTATTTCTCCATTTAATAGTTATATCAATGGCAGTGTCATCGAACAGGATTTAGAGTTATCAACAGCTAAGGATAGAATAAATAAGTGAGTTAGACTATATGCAACAGGTACTAGTGGATCAGCTATACTTTTTTATGTAAATGGTTTAGTAGATTGCTGAATTAAAAATATTAAGATTAGTATTAATAAACAGTATCTAGACTCTCCCCCAGGATATAGTGCTAATTCACAGGAATGGATAGGTTTGTCTGGAGATGATATTAATGGAATATGTCAAGTTGCTTCTCCATTAGACCTTACTGACTTTTTATCAGCTCAACAACATATAAGACATCTTAGATTCTTTAATGGGAATAATGTATTAGATGGCTCTTTTGGATATGTTGGTACTAGTTGACCTAGTGGTTGACAAGATAATGGTGGGTCTAGTAGTCGAGTATCTAATATAGAAAAATCTTATATGGGTTTTCCTAGCATACAAACTATATTAGGAACAGGAATAGCTTATAATGGATGAATCCAGATTACTCCTGGAGAAACATATACTACAATGTGTTTAATGTATACAGAGAGTGAAATTAACCCTAACAATTCTAATAACATACCTATTCATGCATGATTTAGTAAAAGTGGAACTACTAACGATGGTGATGCTACTTATATAGATTGATCACAACATTGACCTGGAGGATCTTGGAAATGAGGATATACTACTTGAATTCCTAATAGTGAGACTAACTATATAAGACCATATATATATTATGGTGTTAATAGTGCATCTGACGCAACTACTGCATATATCCAAGCCGTGATGATTGTTAAAGGTCCTATAGATTCTTTTAAACATTTAGCTGCTTGAATTGGGTATAGATACCCTATATCAACTCTTTCCTACCACTCTTCTGGCACACAATTACGTTATTTATATAGTGATGGTGCTTTAGATTCTCAAGAAGAATTAGCTGAGACTGAAATTGAATATGGAGACTGAAAGTATGAAGGTGGTAATATTAGTCGTACTAGAGAGGTAACTATTAAATATACTTATCCTGATGAAACAAAAGTTGAACACACTTCAGAAACAGAATATGGTAAAATTGAATATGGAGACTGAAAGTATGATAATATAAATAGAACGAGGTCTATCAGTTATATATATTATGATATTACTAAATCTGGAGGTTGATCAACAGAGACTGCTGACTTGAAAGAGTTAGTAGCTTCAACAACATATGTTGATAAATACAGAACAAACTTAGTTAATAACGGTCCTACCTGAATAGATTCAAACGGTGACAGAAAAACAGTTATTATAACTGGAAATTATATTTTTTATGATGATACTCATGTAAATAGAGATTTGACTAATGTTTGTGAATATATATATATAACAAAAGATATAATAAAGGTAGTCTTCCAAACAACTGAACTTCAGTTTAATATATCTGACTTAAATAAATAATTATGGCTATGGATTTAAAATCAGCATATGGACTTAATGGTAGTGGAGTAGGACTGATAGTGTATACGCCTTCTTTAACAATGAATACGAATTATGCTACTCATGAGTTTGATAATAGAGCATTAGCACAAGACTTAGTAGTAGGTAAACATTATAAAGTTACTATAGACAATTTTCAGTATATCACTGGAGACCAAAAAGGATTTACAATAAGAGAATATAATTATGATACTGGTAATGCTGGAGCTGTATGAAATATTACTAGCGATCCTGGACCTGTAACATTAGATATTCCAAGTCTTAGCTATCCAGATTTATTGATATATAACGGAATAGTAGGAGATACTAAAGGTAATGCTATGTCCTTTACTAATATAAGAGTTTTTGTAGTAGAGGATATTGGAGGAAACCTATTACCAAATTCTGGAGGGGTTAGTTATTCTAATTATTTATGATCAAATTCTAATGTTGCTGTTAAATATCAGTTATCTGGAAATACTTTTTATCCTGAATTAAAAGTTACACATCCAAATTCTGGTGTTTGAGGAATATATTATAATGTTTCTAATTCAATAGGTTATTATGATAACAGATTAGTAAAAGCAGGATCTATTTATAATGTATCTTTTCAGATTTGGACTGCTTCAGCAATTACTGCAATCGGTAGACCTTTTTCAGAGTTATCTCCTACAGATTATGGATCTGACTTAACTGTAACGCCTCAAATTTGAAAGAATTGTTGATATGTGGCTAAACCAAGTGCATCTGGTAATATGACTTTTTATGTAAATTCTAATACTAATTCTACATTCTATATTAGAAACATAAGAGTTACAGAATGTACAGAGAATGATACTTATTATATGGCCTGAATCCCAAGTTATGATTCTCATGAACTAAATACTAAATTACCTGATGTATATGAATCTTCTTCTTTATTAGATCTACATAATCGACCAAGAGATACTTATCATTTTCAACCTAACTGTAGATTACCATCTACATTAACTAAGATAGGATGACCTTTAGGTGGTGATATGAAATCTGGCATACAAGTATTAGAAAACTCGGCATCTACAGAAAATTATCGCTATTCGAGCTACTTTAACATGCCTGCTGGTACTAATTATCAAGTATCTTTTTGAGCTAAATGTTCTAGTAATTTAAAAAATGCAGATGTTTTTGTACTTCCAGATAACTATCAAGGAGAAGGTTTAAATACTGTTACATTTCCTGTTAATTGTAGATGACAGTTCTTTAGGTATATTTTCACTTCTCCTAGTACATGGGTAAGTCCTGTTAGAATAAGATTTGATAATAATGGTAGTACTAATGGTAGTAAAGCTTCTCTTTGGTTTAAAGGATTTAATATAACTACAGACTCTGACACTTCTAATAGTTTAAAAGACTGGGAAGGTTATAAATATCAGATAGCAACATATATAGACACTAGTACAGGTGAATGGGTATATGATGGAACAACTAGAACTCGAGAAGTTTATGATAGAGCAAATATATTATGAAGTGATTCTAGTTCATCTGGTTGAATTGATTTTGGTACAACAACAGAAACTGAAACTGCAGTACTCTCAAGTTTATCACTAATTAGTAATTCTTCTAATATGCCAACAAGTGGTACAGGTGCTAATAGTGGAGCATGAGTAAAAGCAAACGGTGGGGTTTGTACAGTTAAAGTTATGGCAAATTATAAGTTTAATGATGAGGAAGCTGTTGCAGTAGATGTAACAGATGACTGTACATACTCTTATACCTCTAATGGAACTGGAACTTGGGATAGTACTAATCACACAATGACGATTCCAAGCGCAGGTACTACTATTACAGATAACACATATACAAATATAGTTTATGTTACCTATAATGGAATAACACGAGAAGATTTAAATTTTGGCAGGCAAGCTAATGCAGTTACTTCTGTTAGTACGCCAACAGGCGGAACTTTAACTGCTGCTACAATTCCAGCCTCTGGTGGAACAATTAACTCGGGTACAGTTGGTGGAACAGTATCTCAAACTAGAACATTTACGTCAGGAGCTACAGACGTGTATACTGTTAGTACGCCAACAGGCGGAACTTTTAACTCTGTAACAGCACCTAGTTTAGGTACAACAATTAAAAATTCTACTGTAGTAGGTACATTAACTTACACTTATACTCTTAATGGAAAAACTGGTACTATTGGTACAACTATAGCTCAACAAGGGAATTTTGTAACTAATTTAGCTATTACTGATGGAGCTTTATCATATGCTAATGTTGCAGCAGCAGGTGGAAATGGTTATCCTATTGTTAGTACTCAAACAGTAACTTATACTTTTACTAGTGGTAGCACTTCTACTACTGCCCCTTCTACAACATATGGTTCATATTCATTTTCAGTAAAATATTCTTTAGAATCAGTTAAAAATGGGTTTAGCTCAATAACAGATGGTGGAGTTATTTCTGCAACTTCTAGAGGCACAGAAGTAGGACCTGCTAGAAGTTCAGCGTTAATAACGAGAGTAGGAACTGGGACCTGGACACCCACCTCAGATTATAATGGTCAAGGCGTCAAAACAGCAACTACAACACTTACATCAACCTGTACTCAGAATGAAAATAAAGTAACTAAATTAGAAGCGGCAGTTAATAACACTTCAACATCTACTGTTCATTTCTATTATCCAAATCAGCCAATTCCAGCCTCTGGTGGAACATTAAATGTTAGTGGTAATGGAAAAGGAATTCTTACATTTTCTAGTGGCTCAGTGGTTACCGAATCGAGCTTTGCAGGAAATAAGTATGGAGGCACTCTAACCTATTCACGGAATTTCTCTATGCCTGCTACAACTGGGTTTACGTTAAATACAAGTACTGGAGCAGTAACTGGAGCTAATAGAACTACAACAACAGGAGATGCTAGAACTTCTGGTGTAATCACCTCAACATTAACTCTTACATTTACTCATCCTGCCTCAATGGGCAGTACTGCAATAAGTGGAACACTTAATGGTACTCAAACCGTAAGTCAGCAAGCTAATGCAGTTACTTCTGTTAGTTATGGTTCTCCATCAGTTACTTTAACAGTATCTGATATTGCAGCGGCTGGCGGAACGATAAGTTCTGGAACAGTAACCTATTCACAGTCTAGAACACAGAATTACACATCTGGATCTACT
>ENA-OPBO01000135-OPBO01000135.1-human-gut-metagenome-genome-assembly--contig:-NODE-135-length-63840-cov-16.957466_pt1 | contig 63840 bp, 69 predicted proteins | sample MGYA00241071_ERZ501458 | MGnify/ENA primary metagenome ERZ501458 (study PRJEB25962, sample SAMEA2042509) | human gut metagenome | biome: human gut; feature: human-associated habitat; material: faeces... | reverse complement strand
TGCAGGCTGCGCAGAGCAGCACGGCAGCCACACCGAGCAGCGTGTGGAGAATGGTTCGATGTTTCATATAAGCAGGTTGTAATCGGTTTATTCGATCGCGGCGACGAGTTCGCGGGCCGCCTCGATCGGATCGTCAAAGGGTTGTGCTTCGGAGGTTTCGGGCGAGAGGACCCACTGTTCCTCCCAGTCGGCGAGGCGTTCGGGATGGTCCGAGAATCGGATTTCGAGGCGCGGGATGTAGTAGTCGCGGATCATGCCGCACCAGAACCGGGCGGCATAGTCCTCCTGGAAGCCGCCCCAGGTCGAGATGAGTCGGCGGGCGTTGGCGGCATAGTGGCGGCGCAGCGAGTCGTTCGGGGCGGCCTTTTCGGCATATCCGACCCACTTCTCGAGCCGGTAGTCGGGGTGCGAAGCCAGCAGCCGGTCGGCCTTGCGCAGCAGGTCGATGCAGCGGGAGAGCTCCTCGCGGGCCGTCGTGCGGTCACCGGCATCGCGGGCCTCCCGGGCCTTGGCATAGTGGCGGTCGGCCACCTCGCCGAGCCAGACGGCCGAGAATTCGAGGACGTCGTTGCGGTAGAGCGGCGAGTTGTTGCAGGAGTCGGAGGCTTCGAGCAGGAGCCGGACGGCGCGCCCGAAGTCGTCGTTGATGGCGTGACCGTTGGGGCGGCGACGGTCGGGGTCGACGGTCTGCCACGTGAAGCGCGGATAGGAGTAGAGCGAGGCGTAGACGCTCCGTCGCAGCAGTTCCCAGGCGCGGATCACCTTTTCGTCGCAGCAGCCGTAGCGGGCCGAGCAGTACTGGCGGGTCCAACTGTCGAGATCGATATCGGAGCTGCTCCAGCCCATGTCGCCGAGGAGTTCGTAGACGACCTCGTTGTTTTCGATGCCTTCGGGGGCCGATCCGAACCCGACGAGGTTGCGACCGGCGCCCGATCGGAGTGCCTCGACGGATCCCGAGGCGTACATGGCCAGATCACCCGTCGGGAGGACCTTTCCGCCGAAGTTCGGGACGTAGCTGTAGATCCACTGCTTGCCGTAGAAGCCGTCGTGGACTTTCCACGTCTGTTCGGTGTGCCAGACCCATTTGGGGTAGTCGTTTCCGAGGTCGATGATGATCATGTCGCGGTCGGGGACGCGGCTCAGCAGGGCCTGGAGGCTTTCGCGGTCCCAGAAGTCGTGCTGATAGCCGAACGTCCACCCCTGGGTGACCCATACGGCATCGGGATCGCCGGCCTTGATCGAGCGGTGGATGGCCTCGCCATATTGGGCCAGCAGGCGGTGTTTGGCGGCCGTATCGGTGGGGTCGACCGGGAGTTTCATCTCGTTGAAGCTGTCCGAAAGGAAGTAGCGGGCCTTGCCGAATTCGGCCTCCCACTCCTGGATGAACAGCGCTCCGAGCTTCTCGAACCAGGGCGAATCGGGTGCCAGCACGCAGGCGTTGTATTCGGGGGCGAATCCTCCCCACCGGAGCTGGTTGTACGCGACGTCGGGGTGACGGGCGATGAAGGCCTGGGGGACGAATCCGGCGAAAGCCGGAGCGACGGGCTCCATGCCCAGTTCGCGCATGCGGTCGATGATGCGGTGCTGGAGGGCGAGCTGGTCTTCGTGCCAGCTTTCGGGCAGCGGGCCGTCAAATCCGTTGAGGTTTCCCATGCGGTGCCAGGGGAGGTGAGCCGGGCCGGTGAAGAACGAGGCGATCTCCTCCTCCGAGAGGCCCATCTTGAGCCAGACGCGGCGGGCGATGGCCTCGCTGGCAACGGTGGCCAGCGGCAGGTTGACGCCGTGCAGGGCCATCCAGTCGAGTTCGCGTTCCCAGCGCTCCCAGTCCCAGTAGGGGGTCGTGTATCCGAACGTAACGACGTTGAGGAAGTAGCGCAACTGGTAGGGTGACGCCCCTTTGGCCTCGAAGTCGGGCCAACGGTCGGGAATTTGGAGATTTTTGCCGCTCCAGGTGGCCATCGAGTGGCAGGCCTCCTTCAGATAGCGGTTGAAGGCGTAGCAGAGTGCCGTGGCGCTGCTGCCCTCGATGCGCAGACGCCCCTCCGCGGCGTGGATGGCGTAGCGGTCGAGCGAGTCGGTCGGGGCGACGAGTTGCAGATCGATATCTTCGGCCGGGCGTTCGATGGTGCGTTCGATGACGGCGCGTGCGGCCTCCACAGCAGCTTGTGTGGCGGGGTTTTGCCGCGGGGAGCAGCCTGCGAGACTCACGGCGGCCGCAGCCGCGAGCAGGAGGAGTCCGGTTTTGGGTTTGAATTTCATGAATGTAGGTTTGGATCGTGAATGGATGTTGTCGGAACCGTATCCCGGCGAGGGGCGGTCCGGAAGAAGAAACTGCCGACGTTTGGGGTCGGCAATTTCTCGTTTTTCGGGCCGGAGTCCGCGGCGGGGAGGGCTACTTGGTCTCCTCGCACTGTACCTTGATGTTCAGGTAGACGGGTTTTCCGAAGAGATCCTCGGCCAGCGTCTGGTCGATGCGTCCGTCGACGAAGGTATCCTTGTCGTCGTAGATCTGCTTGATCTGCATCAGGCCGTAGTAGTAGACGGGGTTCTCCTCCGTACCGCGCTTCGAGCGGCAGATGATGTAGTCACCGGCGCGGAAGTTCTCCTCGAGAGCCGCCGTAGCCTTCTGTCCGGCATTGGTCCAGCGGCGGAGGTAGTTCTGGAGCGTGAGGCTCGTGGGGTTGTCCGTGACGCCGAGGGTGCTGTTGTCCAGATCGCGCTGGATGGCGCCCAGCTGCCAGAATGCCCGCATCTTGTCGGCCGTGGTCGAGGCCTTGGAGTCGATGCTGATGAAGAGCTTGTCGATGTAGGTGTAGAGTTCGGCGTTGTATTTATCGCCGATCCACGAGCCGGCGATGCGGTAGAACTGGAAGTTGTCGATATTTGCATCCTTGATTCCGTGGCCGTTGACCTCATAGAGGTCGCACTGCCGGCCGGTCGTGCCGCCGCCGAGCTGCGAAGTCAGCAGCGAGCTGAACATGTAGCCGCGCTGACCGCCGATGTAGGCGTTGTTCTTGGTGTTCTGGAGGACGTTGAGGAAGCACATGCTGCCGTTCAGACCGTCGACCGAGCGGAGTTCCGACAGCGAGAGGATGTGCTTCACCTCGCCGTTGATCGACACGCCGTGCATCGAGAAGAACGACTGGGTGTCCGAACCGGCGCCGGTGCCCTCGTCGGGATAGGTTTCGGGATCGTTGTCATGCGTGGCGACCTTCTGGTCGGCATAGAGGGCGGCGGTCTCGTTCATCCAGACAGTGCCCTTCGATTCGCCCGTCACGCCGCTGACGGGATAGTAGTTCGTGCAGCTCAGCGAACCGGCATAGAGGGTGACCTCGATGGCGGTGATCTCCTTCGAATCGGGGAAGAAGAGCAGGTCGAGCGAGTTGCCGTCGAGCTGGAAGGTCTGCGGGTCACCGGCGGGGGTGTAGGCACCTTCGGCGCCCTTGACGCCGGTCATCACGCAGCTGGTCAGCGTTTTCTGGGTCTCGACCGAGGCCTTGAAGCTGACGGGTTCGCCGTAGACGAGCGACGAGGGCAGCGTCTCGGAGAGGGTAATGGTGGCCTCGAAGGTCGAGTTTCCACCTTCATTGTCGTCGTTGCTGCACGATGCGGCAGCAAAGGCGAGCAGCAGCGAAGCTGCGAACAGGGTGAATTTTTTCATGATTTTAAATGTTTAAGGTGAGTTTGGTTCTGTGTTTGGCAGTTGGTCTGGTTACAAAGCGGCGTAGCGGCCGCGGGTTACTCCTTGCCGAGCGCCACCTCCGAGAGGACGGGCCGGTGGTCCGAGAGTTGCGAATCGTCGCACGTGACGGTCCGTTTCAGTTCGATCGGCAGCTCGCCGCGGTAGAAGATGTGGTCGATCTTGATCGAGGGGTCGCTGGCCGGATAGGTTGGCTCGCTGTTCGTGAGGGGGGTCCATCCGTCGTCGGTCAGGCGCTGGATTTCGGGGCTGTCGGGGGCGGCGTTCATGTCTCCGGCCAGGAAGGTCGGATAGGGGGTGCGGGCGAAGTAGGCGTTGATGAAGCCGGTCTGTTCGTGACGGGCCTCCGGCGAGGTGACCTCGAGGTGGGTGCAGGCGAAGGTGACGATGCCGCGGTCGGGCATCTCGACATCGACGACGAGCATCACGCGCTGTTCGGCGCGCCCCTCGTGGGGGAGCAGCACGCGATCGACGCGGATGATCGGATAGCGGCTCAGGATGCCGATTCCGTAGTATCCGCCCATGTAGTCGAGGGCCTTTCCGTAGGCGGTGAACAGGCCGGTGACGCGTCCCAGTTCGTTGACGAACCGGACATGGTTCTGTTTCGGGGCGCGTTTGCGGGCGGTGTTCCAGTCGCACTCCTGGAGGGCCACCAGGTCGGGATCCTTTTCGGCGATGTACTTGCCGATCTGCTCCATCGAGGCGAGTTCGCCGAAGCGGAGGTTGTAGCTCATGATGCGCAGGTCGCGCACCTGGGCCAGCAGGGCGCCGTGGAGGAGCAGCAGGCCGAAGAGGGTAAGGATGCTTTTTTTCATGATTTTCTGCGGATCAGAGTTTTTCGATCGTAAGGAGGTAATAGGGGAGAGCGGCTTCGGAGCGTTTCTCGATGGAGCGGCAGACGAACCCCACCGGCGTGAGGACGAAGAGGTCGCAGGGAGTCGACGCACTTCCGGCGAAGGCGATGCGGTAGTTTCGGAGGTTCCAGCGGAGCCACTCTTCGACATCGGCCTTCACCTCGTTGCGGATCGACCCGACGACGATTCCCGAGGTTTGGAGCAGGCTGCCGCGCTGGGCGACCAGAGCCTCGAAGGCGGCGCGGTCTTCGAATCGCGAGGTGTAGAGGGTGACCGGAGTCGGCTGCGAGAGCGGGGCCTCGAAGGTGCATCCCGAGGTGCGGAGCGACCCTTCCCAGACGGCGTCGAGGGCCTCGACCAGATGGCGGGTGACGATTCCCGTGCCCTTGATCTGCGAGGAGGTGGGTTCGATCTGCACGAAGAACGAGTAGCAGCGCGTGGCGCGGGCGATTTCGACCTGCGGGATCGGCTCGCCGAGGCGGAAGTCCGACCGCTCGAAGAGGTAGATGGCCGATGCCGGGCTGGCGTTGTTGATCAGCGTGGCGAGCGACGCGGGCTGCTGCGAGGCGAAGAGCGTCTCGTCGTCGAGCGTCGAGAAGCAGGTGACGCGCAGCAGGTTGTCCGTGTTGACGGTTTCGGGGGGTTCGGGAGCGATGTATTCGTCCTTCGGCTTCTCGGGCGAGGGTTTTGTTCCTTGGTCGTCGGCCGAATCGGAGCAGGCGGCCAGCAGGACGGCCGCTCCGAACAGTCCGAGCAGTGTGCGGTTTGTCTTCATGGCTTTATTCGGCTTCATAGGTCAGATCGGCAATCAGGGCGCAGTGGTCCGAGAGCGCGGGCTGTGCGTCGACCTGGAAATTCGAGCAGCTCCAGTGCTTGGGGAATCCCATGATGTAGTCGAGCCGGCGGTTGGGGTTGCTCGAGGGGATGGTGAAATCGGTCGTACCGCCGAGGTTCTGCCAGTTGATGCGGGCATAGCTGACGGTGTTGCTGTCGGGCGTGGCGTTGAAGTCGCCGCCGATGAGGGTGGGCGTGGTGTAGTCCTTCATCAGTTCGGTGTTGTAGTCGGCGATGTTCTTCACGCGCATGTCCTCCGACTCGACGGCCAGGTGGACCGACGCCACGCGGACCGTCTCACCGCCGGGGAGCTGGATGCAGACCCAGCCGCAGGCCCGGGGTTCGTTGGCCCCCGCGGGCGAGGAGATCACGCGTCCGGCCTTGAAGCAGGGGTACTTGCTGAGGATTGCCACCCCGAACGCGCCGCCCTGATAGGTGAACGACTTGGCGTAATAGGGGAACATGCCGAGTTCGGAGGCGATTTCGGTCAGCAGATCCTTGTTTCCGTTGCGGGTGGTGAAGTTGTCTACCTCCTGCAGCAGGACGACGTCGGGGTTGTACTGGCGGATGAAGTCGACGTAGGGTTGGGCCTTGTAGTCGGCATAGGATCCGCCCTCCTTCATGTTGAGCGACATGACGCGGAGCGACAGCGGCTCCCGGGCGGCGATCGCCTGAGGGATCGCCGCCGCCAGAAGCAGTGCCGTGAGAATACGGAAGATTCGTTTCATGATATCGAATGCCATTGAGCGATTAGTTCCAGCCGGGGTTGTTGGGGAGCAGGTTGGGGTTGAGCTGCGACTGTTTGAAGGGGACCGAGAGCAGGTAGTGCTTCGGGTCGACGAACGTGCGGCCGGTCTCGATGACGAGATACTCCTCGCCGTTGACGTTCTTCCAGGTCAGGTCGTCGAGGCTGACCGAGAGACGCGACTGGTCGAGCCAGCTTCGTTTGACCCCGAGCAGATCCTCGCCGAGGCGTTCGCCCTCCTTCCAGCGGATGAGGTCGAAGTAGCGATGTCCCTCGAAGAAGAGTTCGACGCGGCGTTCGCGGCGGATTTCGGTGCGCAGATCGGAGCCTGCGGGGAGTTTTCCGAGTTCGAGGTGGACCATTCCGACGCGGTCGCGCAGCTGGTTGATCGTGCGGTCGAGGTCGTCCTGGGTGACGTTTCCGAGACGCTCCTTGGCCTCGATGTAGTTGAGCAGCACCTCGGCATAGCGGATCAGGATGATGTCGTTGTCGTCGTGGCCGACGCTGCTGACGGTGCTCGGTTCGACATACTTGAGGAGGTAGTATCCCGAGTAGGTCATGCAACCCGTGCGCATGTTGACCATCAGCGGGTAGGTGAACAGACCGGGGTTGTCGTTGTCAATATTGCCGTCGACGCCGCCCTCCCAGGGGGTTCCGGGAGCGAGGATCGACTGCTTCATGCGGGGGTCACGATGTTCGAAGACCTCCTCGTAGCTTTTGGCCGAGTCGGGGTTCCAGATTTCGCCCGTATCGGTCAGGTAGGATTCGATGGTCGACTTGGTCGGCACGAAACGCGAGTAGTCGTTCGGCACCCAGATTTCGCGCGAGAGGTTGTGCGACGTACGGGCATCCTCGCCGAGGTTGTAGTTGTAGACGAACGCCAGCAGGGTTTCGTGGTTGTTGGCGTTACGCGAGGCACGTCCCGTGTAGTTGAACAGGTTCCGGTAGTCGACATCGGGGTTTCCGGTCTTGTAGAGCGCGTAGTAGGGCGAAGCCATGGCCCGTTCGGCGGCACTGACGGCATCGTCCCAGCGTTCGTTGTAGAGGTAGATGCGCGAGAGCAGAGCCAGGGCGGCGGTCTGCGAGACGCGGCCGAACTCGTCGCTTCCGGCCTCGATATACTCGGGCAGGGCCTTGTAGTGCTCCTCGAGATCCCTGGTGATGGCGTCGATGATGTCGGCGCGCTTGTCGCGGCCGCGGTAGACGTCGGGCGAATCGACGCTCAGCACGTCGGTGATGTAGGGCACGTCGCCGAAGTAGGAGGTGAGCAGCCAGTAGTTGTAGGCGCGGTAGAAGTAGGCCTCGGCGGCGTAACGCTCCTTGACCTCGTCGCTGACGTTGACGGCGCGCTGGTAGTTGGCCAGATAGTAGTTCGTGCGGCCGATGTAGGTGTAGGATTCGTCCCAGATGGTGTTGATCTGGCTGATGTCGGTGGCGTAGTTGCCGCCGCCGATGGTTCTGAATGCGGTGGTGACGGCCCAGGGGGCGCTGTCGGCCATGGCTTCGGTCATGTTGAGCCAGTATTTTCCGCGCAGCGAGGCGGTGAAGGTGTTTGCGACGCTTTTGACATGCTCTTCGGTCTGCCAGAAGTTTTCGTCGGTGATCTGGTCCATGGGGTACCGGTCGAGGAAGGCGTCGTTGCACGAGACCGCCAGAACCCCGGCCAGCAGAAGTGCGTATGCTTTGTTTTTCATGTTCATGCGATGTTGAAGGGTGAGTCCGGATCGCCCGGAGCACTATTTGAAGGAGAGGTTCATACCGAAGACGAAGGTCTTGACCTGGGGGTAGTAACCGCCGCTCGATACGGGGGTTTCGGGGTCGTAGGCGTAGAAGAAGTCGCTGCGGGTGAAGAGGTTGTCGATCGAAACATAGAACCGGCAGTTGCTGATGTGGGCCTTCGAGGTCCATTTTTTGGGCAGCGTATAACCGACCTGGATGTTCTTCAGACGCAGGTACGAGGCATCTTCGAGCCAGAAGGTCGAGAAGGTGCTCTGGTTGAAGCTCGTGTTGTAGGTCAGACGCGGATACGAGGCATTCGGATTGGGGTTTGTCTTGATGTTGTACCGGTCGAGGTGCACCTTCTGCGGGTATCCGGCCTGATCCTGGAAGGCGTGGCGGGCGCTGCCGGTGAGGTAACCGTCGCACTTGCCCACACCCTGGAGCAGGAAGCTGAAGTCGATGCCCTTCCAGGCGAGGTTTCCGCGGAAGCTGTAGGTGTAACGGGGGATGTTGCTGCCGACGACCACGCGGTCGTATTCGGGCGAGATGCGTCCGTCGGGCACGCCGTCCGGGCCGCTGATGTCCTTGTACTTGATGTCGCCGGGCTGGTAGTCGTAACCCAGGACGGTGGGGATGTTGGGCAGGGCGTAGCGGCCGGTCGACTGATCGTAGACATCGAAGTCCTCGGGGGTCATCAGACCGGTGGCGACATATCCGTAGAAGGCGTCGATCGGGTCGCCCTCGCGGCGGATCTGATAGCCGCTCAGGTCGGCGGCCGTATCGCCCAGCGAGGTGATCTTGTTCTTGACGTCGGCGAGGTTGAATCCCACGCCGTAGGAGAATTCGCCGATGCGGTCCTGCCAGTTGACGTCGAGTTCCCAGCCGCGGTTGTTCACCGAACCGAGGTTCTCTTCGGGCCAGTCGGAGCCGATCTGGGCGGGATAGGTTCGTTTGAGGAGCGTGCGGTCGGTGTTTTTGTCATACCAGTCGAAGGTCATGCTGAGGCGGTTGGAGAAGAGGGCCACGTCGATACCGAAGTCGAGCATCTTGATCTTCTCCCAGGTCAGGCTGGGGTTTGCGAGGATGCTCTGGATGTACCCCGTCGTAGCGTTGCCGCCGATGAGCGAGATACCGGTCGAGTAGCTTTCGAGGACGCCCAGATAGGGGTAGTTTGACGAGCCGACATACTGGTTGCCGAGCATTCCGTACGAAGCGCGGATCTTGATGTTGTCGACGACCTTGCGCGTCGCCTCCATGAACGACTCCTCGGAGAGGCGCCAGGCTGCGGAGAAGGAGGGGAACCAACCGCCGCGGTTGTTCTTGTGGAAGCGTGACGAGAGGTCGTAACGGAGGTTCATCTCGAGGAGGTATCGCTCGTCGAAGTTGTAGCTGAGCCGACCGAAGCCCGATCGCAGGGCCCATTGCGTGGCCAGGGCGTCGTTGCTCATCGTTGAGGCGTCGCCGAGGTTGAGCGTCGGATCCTTTTCGGTGGTGAGGTTGTTCCGCGAGGCTTCGAAATCCTTTTCGACGTAGACCTCCTGCTCCATGCCGACGACGCCGCTGATCTGGTGTCGGTTGATGTGGAAGTCGAAGTCGGTCTGGAGGATGAGGGTCTGCTGCGTCCGTTTGTAGTCCTTGTTCGAGAGGGAGTTGGGGGAGTTGTAGGTGACCGTGGCGCCCGAATCGGGGTTGACGAAGGTGATGGTCTTCTTGAGGGTCTCCTGCAGGGCGTTGTAGGAGGAGAAGTTGTAGGTGGCGCTGACGTTCCAGCCCTTCATGAGGTTGACCTTGAGGGTTTCGAGCAGCGAGATCTCCTCGACATCGGTCGACGTCCGTCCGCCGTCGTAGAGGATGGCCACGGGGTTCGTGTTGCCGCCGCCGTAGGCCCACGAGCCGTCGGTGTAGCGGACGGGGACGTTGGGGGCGATACGCATGGCGTTGTAGATGGCTCCGCCGCCGCTCGAGAGCGAATTGAGCGGGGAGGTGATCTTGCGCAGCGTGTAGCCGATGTTGGAGGAGAGGGTGACGATCTTGGCGATCTTCGTATCCATCTTGTAACGGATGTTGTGACGCTGTTCGCCGGTTGTGTTTCCGACGGTCAGGCCGTCCTGGTCGAAGTAGCGGTAGCTGAGGCGGTATCCCGATTCGCCGAAGGCTCCGACGACCGAAGCGCCGTAACTCTGCTGCAGGGCGCTGCCCTTGAGCACCTGGTCGATCCAGTCGGTATCGGCATAGAGGTTGGGCATCGTGCCGTTCTTCACGGCGTCGAACTGCTCCTGGCTCCAGGCTCCCGAGACGCCGATGTTTTCGCGGGCCTCGTTGTCGAGGGTCATGTATTCGATGGCGTTGCACATTTCGGGCAGACGGGTCGGGGTCTGGAGACCGACGTAGGCATCGAAGGTGATCTGGGGTTCGGTGTTTCCGGCGAGTTTGCGGGTTGTGACGAGGATGACGCCGTTGGCGGCGCGGGCGCCGTAGATGGCGGCCGAGGCGGCATCCTTGAGGACCGAGACGCTTTCGATATCGTCGGGGTTGATGGCCGAGATGTCGCTCTCGACGCCGTCGACGAGGATCAGCGGGTTGGAGTTGCCGATCGTGCCGATACCGCGCACACGGATCGTGGTCGAGGAGTTACCGGGCTGGGCCGTGGAGTTGACGACCGTGACGCCGGGCAGCAGGCCCTGCAGGCCGCTCGAGAAGGTGGCCATGGGTCGCGAGGCGATGTCTTCGCTCGAAATGGCGGCGACGGATCCGGTCAGGTTGACCTTTTTCTGGACGCCGTATCCGACGACCACGACATCGTCGATGAGCTGGTTGTCGCTCTGCAGGACGATGTCGAGCGACGTTTGGGCGCCGAGGAGCACCTCCTGCCGGTCGTAGCCGAGGAACGAGATCTGGAGTTTCTGACCCTCCTGGGCCTCGATCGAGAAGTCGCCGTCGATGCCGGTCACGACGCCGCGGTTGGTTCCCACGACGATGACGCTGGCGCCGATGACGGGCTGACCGGCCGCATCTCTGACTACACCCGATACATGACCCGGGGCGAGGGTTTTCGTCGGGTTGGCCGACTCTTTGCTGCCGGGCAGGGGTTTGACGACGATTCGTTTTCCGGCGAGGGTTGCCGAGAGGTGCTGGCGTGCCAGGACGCGGTTGACCAGCGCGAGGACCTCTTCGTTCGAGGCCTTGACGCTCACGGGTTGGGCGAGGTCAATTTCGTTGTTGTTGTAGGCGAAGGTGTAGCCGCTGAGTTTCTCGACCTGTTCGATGAACTCGCGGGTGGAGTGGCCCTGCCCCTCCATGTCGAGCGAGATCGTCTTGTTCTGAGCGGCTGCCGGGAGCAGGGCGCAGAGGGCCAACACAAGGGTAAGGATCGACTTCCGCAGGGGTGAGAACCGGCCGAAGTGCTTCAGGTGTCGGATTTTTTCCATGTCTGAAATTTTAAGTTTGAATGGTATTGCAGTTTGTCGGGGCTTTCCCCGTGGGGGGATTACCGGTAGATGCGGATGAAGTGTTCGTCGATCTGGCGGTAGTTGAGATTGGCCAGCGTGGTGGTCAGATCGAGGGCGCTTTCGAGCTTTTCGGGCTGCAGCGTGAAGGAGAGACCGATCGAGGTGTCGATGCCCGGATCGATCAGGAACCGCACGTTGTAGCGGTGTTCGAGATTGGTCAGGATGTCGGCCAGCGGGGTATTTTCGAAGATGATCGAGTCGTTGCGCCAGTTGCAGTAGTTGCTGGCGGTGACCTGTTTGACGACGAATCGCTGCGACTGGGTGTTGAAGATGCAGCTTTGGTTCGGCTGCAGGCGGAGCGGGTTTTTGAGCCGGTTGCTGAGGACCTCGACGCTACCGCTGAGCAGCGTCACCTCGTTGGTGCCGAATGCCTCGAAGTTGCAGGCGTTGAATCGGGTTCCGAGGACCTTGACCTGCATCTGTCCGAGTTCGACGACGAACGGACGGAGCGAATCCTTGTGAACCTCGAAGAAGGCTTCGCCGTCGAGCCGGACGTAACGGCGGTCGGCGCGGTCGAAATTACGGGCGAAGGTGAGTTGCGAGCCGGCATTGAGCCAGACGACCGTCTGGTCGGGCAGCGTGAAGCGGCCTCTGCTGTTGTCGGCCGTGACGAAGGTGGTGGTAGCCCGCCGGTCGGCCAGCCGGTTGACCACCAGGATGTTGACTGCTACGATGCCGAGCAGGACGGCGGCTGCGGCGACGGGTCGCATGCGGAGGATCCATCCGCGCAGCGACGGGCGGCTGGCATCGATCCCCATGTCGGTATGCAGCCGGCGGAGTTTTCGTTCGTAGCTGCGGCGGTCGACCTCGATCACCGAGCGGGGGTCGAGACGGTTCCACTCCTCCTCGAGGAGCTTCTCCTTGAGTTCGGCATCCGACGGATCGAGACACCACCGGCGGAACAGCGCGCGGGCCTTTTCGGGCATCGGGTGGTGCAGAAACAGGTGAATGATCTTTTTGGCTAAGTCCATCTTCGTGCGATTTACACACTAAAGACGGGCATCGGGGGCTTTCCCCCAGTCGATCGCGGGATTTTTTTTGTTAAGAAACGGTTACAAAAATGCAACCATCAGTTTCATAACCGAATACGTTCAGATGAAGAGGATGAGTATCTGGACGAGTTTGCGCAGTTCGGCCAGCGCTTCGTGGATGTGGTACTCGACGGTTTTGAGCGAGATACCGAGTTGTCGGGCGATTTCGGGCTGCGGGATTCCGTCGATGCGGCTCATGCGGAAGATGCGCTGCCGCTGCGGGGGCATCTTGTCGACGGCCAGTTCGATCAGCAGCAGCAGATCCTTCTGGTCGATGCGGGCCGCGATGTCGTCGGAGACGAGTTCCGAGAGGTCGACCGCCTGGGAGGTTTGCTGGTAACGGGCATCGACGGCCTTGTGTTCGAAGCGGTCGAAGATGGCGTTTTTGGTCATCCGGAAGAGGTAGTTCTTGAACGAGCGGACGTTCTGGAGTGTTTCGCGGTTCTCCCAGATCTTGAGGAAGAGGTCGTGGGCGAGGTCTTCGGCTTCGGCGCGGTCTTTGAGCATGCAGCATGCGAAGGCCTCCACATGCGGGGCATGACGCATGTACAGCGTATCGAAAGCCTTGCAGTCGCCTTCGATCAGATCGTGCAGCAGCATTTCGTCTGTCGGAGCCATCGCGGACGGGATCTTTAAAACCTTTCATCTCCTCCGGAATCCGGCTTTTGTCTTTTGCCGCGGGGTGTCGGGCCCGGGCGTTGGCCGGTCGGAATTGAGTGCGGCAAAGCTATGCATAAATTTTTGTTTATCCAAAATTCTTTGATTTTCTGCCTGCTGCAGCGGCGTTTGTCACGAAAATGTAACATGGCGGCCGACCGCCCGCAGGGGACATCGATCCGGTGAGGCGGTGCAGAAAAGTCGATTTTCATTTGTCGCCTCGTCCGATTTTCGTATCTTTGTTTTCTCATCGATTTGTTATGAAGATCACCATCGTGGGTCCCGCCCACCCGTATCGGGGCGGTCTGGCATCGATTCTGGAGATTCTGGCGCGGACGTTCCAGCGCCGGGGCTCGCAGGTCGACATCCGTACCTTCACGCTGCAATACCCCTCGCTGTTCTTCCCCGGGGAGAGTCAGACCGTGACGACCCCCGCCCCGGCCGATCTGCGCATCACGCGGTGTGTCAACTCGATCAACCCCTTCAACTGGCTGCGGGTCGGGGAACAGATCCGGCGCGAGCGCCCCGACTTCGTGCTGATGAAGTACTGGACGCCCTTCATGGCTCCGTGCTTCGGGACCATTGCGCGCCTGGCCCGCCGCAACGGCCATACGCGGGTGCTGTGCCAGATCGACAACGTCGAGCCCCACGAACACCATCTGATCGACCGCCCCTTCAACCGTTACTTCCTGCACTCGGTCGACGGGTTCATCTACATGTCCGAACAGGTTCACCGCGAACTCGAGGCCTATACGCAGGTTCCGGCCCTCTTTTCGCCGCACCCGCTGTTTGAGAACTTCGGTCGGCGGGTCGACCGTTCGGAGGCGTGCGTGCGGCTGGGGCTCGATCCGGCACTGCACTACGTGCTCTTCTTCGGGCTGATCCGCGACTACAAGGGGCTGGACCTGCTGCTCGAGGCGTGGGCGCGTCTGCGCAGCGAGGGCCGGACCGGCGGCCGACGGCTGATCGTGGCCGGGGAGTTCTACACGTCGAAGGAGCCCTACCTGCAGCAGATTGCCGCCCACGGCCTGCAGGAGGAGGTGCTGTTGCACGACCGTTTTGTGCCGGACGAGGAGGTGAAGTATTACTTTTCGGCGGCGGATTTCGTTGTGCAGCCCTACAAGACGGCCACCCAGAGCGGCGTGACCCAGATTGCCTATCAGTTCTGCGTGCCGATGGTGGTGACCGACGTCGGGGGACTGGCCGAGATCGTGCCTGACGGACGGGTCGGATACGTCTGCCGGCCGACGGCCGAATCGGTCGCCGAGGCGATCGAGCGGATGTATGCGGGCGACAGCCTCGAACGGTTCCGGCAGAATTGTGTCGAGGAGCGGCGTCGCTTTTCGTGGGAGGAGATGTGCAACCGCATCACGGAACTTTACGAGCGCGTGGCTGCCCGCTAGAGCCCGCCAGAGCCTGCCAGAGCCCGCTCGTCGTTCACTCGTTGCCCGCCCGTTGCCCGCTTCTCGCTAGGGCCTGCCGCCTGCTAATTGCCCGTTGCCAGCCCAGCCTGCTAATTGCCAGTCCAGCCTGCTGATTGCCTGCCCAGCCTGCTGATTGCCAGTCCAACCTGCTGATTACCAGCCCAGCCTACCGCCTACTAATTGCCCGTTGCCCGCCAGTCGTTCGCTCGTTGTCCGCCCGTTGCCCGCTTCTCGCTAGAGCCGGCTGCCCGCACGTTGCTTGCCAGCCGCCGCATCCAGCCGTATCCACTGGCATCCGCCGCATCCGCTGCATTCACCCTGCCATTTAGCCTGCCACTCTCTGCCCTTTGGCTCCAGCTCGCCAATTGGCCGCCGCATTTGCCTTCATCCCATTCCACGCACCCGCATTCCACGAAAAACCCCTGCCGGATTGGGTCCGACAGGGGGTCTCTTCATGGATTGGAGTAGTTTGGGCTACTTCTTGATATTGGGCAGTTCGAGGCCGTAACCCTTTCTGCGGTCTTCGAGCTTGAGGTAGAAACTGAAGATGAATGCCAGCACGCCGAACGACGAGAAGATCACCATCGGCATGGTATATCCGCCCGTTGCGTCGAGGACCTCACCGATAAGCAGCGGCACGAGGCAGAGACCGACGTTCTGGATCCAGAAGATCAGACAGTATGCCGAGCCGAGGATCTTGGCGTCGATGATCTTGGGGACCGAGGGCCAGAGGGCTGCGGGGACGAGCGAGAACGAGACGCCGAGCGTAACGACGAGCAGCAGGGCGAGCCACTTCGAGGGGAAGGCCGGAAGCAGGAACGCAAAGCTCAGGTGGCAGGCGATCATGATGACGGCGCCGATCATGAGCATCGTGGCGCCCTTGCCGCGGAAGTCGAGCATGGCGCCGAGGAACGGCGTGAGGATCATGGCCAGAATGGGGAAGCAGCTGAAGAGGCGCGAAGCCGATTCGGCATCGATCTGCAGGGTCACCTCGAGGAAGTTGGGGGCATAGCGCTGGAAGGGGAAGATGGCCGAGTAGTAGAGCACGCAGAGCAGGGCCACGAGCCAGAACATCTTGCTGCGGAAGATCATGCCCAGGTCACGGACATGGAACTCCTCGTCGGAGGATTTCTGCTCCTTCATTTCGCCGGCGGCGATGAGCTGTCGGTCGAGTTTTCGGTCCATGTAGACGAAGACGGTGAAGCACAGCAGGCCGATGATGAGCAGCACGGTGCAGAATGCGACGGGGGCGACGACCGACTTGTCGAAGTGGTTCGAGATCATCGGGGCGAGCCACATGACGGCGAAGACACCCAGTCGGGCGATGGCCATCTCGAGACCCATTGCCAGAGCCATCTCCTTGCCTTCGAACCACTTGGCGATAGCTTTGGAAACGGTCGTACCGGCCATTTCGCAACCGCAGCCGAAGATCATGAATCCGAGCGAAGCCATTTTGGCGCTGCCGGGGAAGGCGACCCACCAGCTGTTGAGCCACTCGTTGAGGGCGGTTGCCTGGAACCAGTCGGAGATGCCGATGAACTTGATCGAGGCGCCGATGACCATCAGCGAAGCGGAGAGCAGGCCCGTGAAGCGGATGCCCATCTTGTCGAGGATGATTCCGGCGAAGATCAGGAAGAAGAAGAATACGTTGAGGAAGTATTCCGAGGCGGCATAGGTTCCGAAGGTGCTGCTGTCCCAGCCGCGGGCCGATTCGATGAGGGACTTGAGCGGGGACATCACGTCGACGAACATGTAGCCGAAGAACATCATCAGGGCGATGAGCACCAGAGCTGTCCATCTCGCCGCGGGCGAGTCGTTGAGTTTGCGTTGGATGGTTGCTGTCATGTTGTTATTTGTTTTGAGTTAGTCTTCGATCGAGGCGTAGTGCTTGAGCACCTCGTAGGCCTGCGTAATACCGAGTTCGCCGGCCTTCGAGAGGTCGAGACAGCCCTTTCGGGTATCCTTCATGAAGATTTGGATCACGCCGCGGTTGTAGAAGGCCTCGGCGAAAGCCGGGTTGAGTTCGATGGCCTTCGAGTAGTCCTCGTAGGCTTCGGGGAGGTTGCCCGAGAGGGCCTGGAGGTTGGCCCGGTTGTAGTAGGCTTCGGCGAAGGTGGGGTAGAGCTTGATGGCCTTGTTGAGGTCGGCCACGGCTTCGTCGTAGCTGTACGTGCGTTTCGAGTTGTTGTTCAGCCGGTTTGCGGGGTCCGAATCGATCGTGATCCGCTGATAGGAGTTGTCGATCGAGGAGATGAAGTCGATCATTTCGGCGCGGGTGGTCGAACGGTTCAGATAGAGGAACGGGTTCGAGGGGTTCTGCTCGATGGCCGACGAGTAGGTGTTCACCGAGTTGGTGTACTGCTTGATGAGCGACTGCGTGACGCCGCGTTCGAAGAGCAGCGTCCACGAGGCGTCGCCGCTCTTCATGCGCTGGACATACTCCTTGTCGAGCATCACGAGCGTATCGGGGGCGATGTTCGACTCGCGGCACGAGAGGGCGAGCAGGTCGTTTCCGATGCGGCGTTTGAAGTCCTCGATACGCTGCGGGCGATAGGGCAACGGCTCCTGGAGCGAGTCGGGGCGCAGCAGGGTGAACTTGTAGAGCGGCAGCAGACGCATCTCCTCGCGGCCGCCGTTGGGGCCGGAGATGCGGTCGAAGTTGTTTCCGGCCAGTTCGCTGTCGAACGACAGCAGACGGTCGAAGCGCTGCGTGGTATCGGCGAAGATCGAGTAGGTGCTGTCGCTGAGGCGGGCACGATACTCGGCGATCTTTTTCTGGGCGGTTTCGCGGTCGCTTTTGGCCCCTTTGGGATCCCGGAGCAGTTCGCGGAGCTGACCGCGGTAGAGGTATGCGTTCGCGAAGTCGGGATAGAGCCGGATGGCTTCCGAATAGTCCTTGACGGCCGCTTCGATTTCGCCCAGCTGGGCATGGACGCCGGCGCGGTTGTAGTAGACCAGCACGTTGTTGGGCGAGTAGAGGGCCACGCGGTCGTAATCCTCCAGGGCGCGGTTGTAGTCGCCGATCTGTGTGCGCAGCATGGCGCGGTTGAAGTAGGTGAGCGAGTTGGTCGAATCGAGCTGGATGACGCGGTCGAAGTCCTTCAGGGCGAGCATCGGGCGGTTCGTGGCATTGTAGACCAGCGCGCGGTTGAAGAACGAGAGCAGATAGGTCGAGTCGCACTCGATGGCCTTGTTGAAGTCGGCTTCGGCTTCGGGATATCGGTGTTGTTCGAGATAGAGACCGCCGCGGCGGTTGTAGCCGTTGGGGCTTTCGCGATTGGTCCGGATGGCGGTATTGAAGTTTTCGTAGGCGCGGACGGTATCCTTGAGGTGGAGGTAGCTCAGTCCGCGGCAGATGTAGGCATCGGCGACCTTGTTTTCCTGGCGGATGAACTTGTCGAAATCGGCGATGGCCTCCTTGAACTGCTGGTTGAGCAGCCGGGTGACGCCGCGGCTGTAGTAGGGGCCGGGCAGATCGGGCCTCAGTTCGATGGCTTCACGGAAGTCCTGCAGGGCGTCGTCGTAGTTTCCCAGACGCGAGCGGGTGATGGCGCGGTAGGTATAGGCCTGGGTGTAGACGGGGTTGAGGCGGATGGCGGTCGAGAAGTCCTCCTCGGCGCCGAGCAGGTCGTCGAGGTTGTACTTGGCGATACCGCGCAGGAAGTACCCCTCGAAGGCATCCTCCTCGAAACGCAGCAGGATGTTGAGCGTACGGATGGCCTCCTGATAGTTGTTGTTCATCATGCACGTGCGGCCGACCCAGAAGAAATACTCCCGGTTGTACTGGGCATTGGCACGGGGTCCGCACCAGAGAGCGATCGCCGTCAGGAGGGCGATGATGAACTTGCGCATGTTTCGAGTTTCTGTTTTAAACGTCCTTTGCGGGGGCTTTATTGTTTTCGGGCGGAGCTTCCGGGGCGGGTTTCTCCGCATTCGGGCCGTTGTTTTTTCGGGCGGAGCTTCCGGGACGGGTTTCTCCGCATTCGGGTCGTTGTTTTTTCGGGCGGAGCTCCCGGGGGCGGGTTTCTCCGCATTGGGGTCGTTGTCTTTCGGGCGGGCGAAGGGTTTATTCGAGTTCGTAGCCGAACCGTCGGAGCTGACGGTCGTTGTTTCGCCAGTCCTCGCTGACCTTGACGAAGAGCTGCAGGAAGACCTTCTTGCCGAGGAACTGCTCCATGTCTTCGCGGGCGGCCTGACCGACGCGTTTGAGTTTTTCGCCCTTGTGACCGATGATGATCCCCTTCTGTGAGTCGCGCGAGACGTAGATCGTGGCGCTGATTCGGTCGATTTCGGGTTCCTCCTTGTAGGAGTCGATGGCGATTTCGCAGCAGTAGGGGATCTCCTTGTCGTAGAAACGGAGGATCTTTTCGCGGATGATCTCCGAGGCGAAGAAACGGAGGGTTTTGTCCGTGAGGGTATCCTTCGGGTAGAAGGCGGGTCCTTCGGGGAGCAGTTCGAGGATGGTCTTGAAGAGACCCTCGATGTTGAACTGCTCTTTGGCCGAGACGGGGACGATGCGGGCATCGGGGAGGATCTGGTGCCACTTTTCGACCAGAGCGTCGAGCGCCGCGGGGTTCGAGAGGTCGATCTTGTTGATGACGACGATGGTCGGAATGGCGCTGTGGCGGATATTGCCGAGGATTTCGGCTGCGCGGTCCGACTGTTCGACGGTATCGGTGACATAGAGGATGATGTCGGCATCGGTCAGGGCGCCGTTGACGAACTTCATCATCGACTCCTGGAGTTTGTAGGCGGGTTTGAGGATACCCGGCGTATCGGAGTATACGATCTGGAAGTCGTCACCGGAGACGATACCCATGATCCGGTGTCGGGTAGTCTGCGCCTTGGAGGTGATGATCGAGAGGCGTTCGCCGACGAGGGCGTTCATGAGGGTCGATTTCCCGACGTTTGGATTACCGATGATATTTACGAAGCCCGATTTGTGCATAAAGGTACTCTTTTTCGGAGATGGTTCGGGCAAAGATACGGATAAAAAGCCACCTCTGCAACTGCCGGCGGGTGATTTTACCGGCAGAAAATACCGTTTCCCGGGGGTGAATTGTCCTTTGGAAACGAAAAAGCGACCTTCGCCCAAACGCGAAGGTCGCTCTATAGGGTGTAACAGGGGATTGTGCGGGCGGCTGCGGTTGCTCCTCCTCTTTCTCGCTACCGTTGTAGGCCGCTTTCGGTTACGCTTCCTTTTGCTGCCCCTTCCGGATGGTTGGACCGATTTCAGCGGACTCTTTCTCTTCCACCCCTCCGGTTGGCAGTGGGCGGCTTCGGTTGCTCCTCCTCTTTCTCGCTACCGTTGTGGGCCGCTTTCGGTGCACCTCCTCTTGCTGCCCCCTCCGGTTGACTGTGGGCCGCTTTCGGTTGCCCCCCTTTTCGCTGCCCCCTCCGGTTGACCGTGGGCCGCTTTCGGTTGCTCCCTTTTTGCTGCCCCCTCCGGGTTGGTCGGGCCGATTTCGGTTGCGCTTCCTTTCGCTGCCCCTCCCTCTCTCTGGCCCCCGGGTTAGCGGCGGCGCATCATGCCGGGCATTTTGGGGATCTTCATGCCGCCTCCGGCTACGGCCTTCATCATCTTGCGGGTGTCGTCGAACTGCTTCATCAGGCGGTTGACATCGGCCATGGTCGTGCCCGAACCCTTGGCGATACGTTCGCGCCGGCGGGCGTTGATGATCTCGGGGTGTTCGCGCTCGGCGGGGGTCATCGACGAGATGATGGCCTCGGTCTGTTTGAAGACATCGTCCGGAATGTCGACATTCTTCAGCAGCTTGCCCATGCCGGGGAGCATCGAGGCCAGATCCTTCAGGTTGCCCATCTTCTTGATCTGCTGGATCTGTGCGATGAAGTCGTTGAAGTTGAACTGATCCTTGACGAGTTTTTTCTTGAGTTTGCGGGCCTCCTCCTCGTCGAACTGCTCCTGGGCGCGCTCGACGAGCGAGACGACGTCACCCATGCCGAGGATACGGTCGGCCATACGTTCGGGGTGGAATACCTGGAGGGCATCCATTTTCTCGCCGCTGGAGATGAACTTCAGGGGCTTGTTGACCACCGAACGGATCGAGATGGCGGCACCGCCGCGGGTATCGCCGTCGAGTTTGGTGAGGACGACGCCGTCGAAATCCAGCCGGTCGTTGAACTCCTTGGCGGTGTTGACGGCATCCTGACCGGTCATGGCGTCGACGACGAAGAGGGTTTCCGAGGGTTTGATGGCGGCCTTGATGGCTGTAATCTCCTGCATCATGGCCTCATCGACGGCCAGACGTCCGGCCGTATCGACGATGACGACGTTGTAGCTCTTCTGACGGGCGTATCGGATGGCGTTTTCGGCGATCTGGACGGGGTTTTTGTTGCCCTCCTCGGTGTAGACCTCGACGCCGATCTGGCTGCCGAGGACCTTCAGCTGATCGATGGCGGCGGGACGGTATACGTCGCCGGCGACGAGGAGCACCTGTCTTCCCTTTTTGCTTTTGAGCAGGGCGGCGAGTTTTCCGGAGAAGGTCGTCTTACCGGATCCCTGCAGACCGGCGATCAGCACCACGGCGGGGTTTCCTTCGAGGCGGATATCGGTGGCCGTACCGCCCATCAGGGCAGCGAGTTCGTCGCGGACGATCTTGGTCATCATCTGCCCGGGCTTGACGGCCGTGAGGACATTCTGACCGAGTGCCTTCTGTTTGACCTCGTCGGTGAACGACTTAGCGACCTTGTAGTTGACGTCGGCGTCGATCAGGGCGCGGCGGATCTCCTTGAGGGTTTCGGCGACATTGATCTCGGTGATACGGCCTTCGCCCTTGAGGATTTTGAACGACCGTTCGAGTTTATCGGTAAGGTTTTCGAACATGATAGTTTCGCGCGTTATTGATTCTGATGCGCAAAGTTAATAAGAAAATCAGAAAGCGCAATCCGCAGTTGGAAAATTGTGCGTGCCGCGGGGAGCCGGGACGAGTTGCGGGGAGCCGTGACGAACTGTGAAGGGCCGTGGCGGGTTGTAAGGTGATGAGGCGAACTGCGGGGGCCGAGGCGAGTTGCGAGTTGCCGAGGCGAGTGCGAGGTGTTGTGTGTGGGGGCGGGATGCAGCGGGGAGCCCGAGAAACCCGAGAACCTCGAAGAGCCCACGGAGCCCGGCAGCCCGAAGAACTCGAGCTCTCTCACGGAACCCGAGGAGCCCGGCAACCCGAAGAACTCAAGCCCCCCCTCACGGAGCTCAGGAAACCCCGGAGGCGCCTCAGCGGAGCAGACCGGCCTCGTAGTAGATGACGATCTGTTCGATCATGCGGTCTTCGCCCTCCTTGTCATACTGTGACTTGAGGTCCTGCCCGAAGATTTTGGAGACGCCCTGCCAGAATCCGGCGACGAAACCGCCGCGGAACTCCTTGAGGACCTCGTAGGCGGTGTATTCGGTTTCGCGGTCGATGAGTTTGAGCAGGACACGCCCCTGGGTGCGGGTCATGTGTTTCAGCACGGGGGTGTACTCCTCCTTGATTTCGTTGTATACCTGTTTGATATAGGCTTTCTGGGACTTTTTGTCCGGGAGACGGCACAGCTCCTCCTCCATGGATGCCATCTTGGCGCGGGCGATTTTGGCGATGGGGTAGACCTTCTTGACGGCATCGACCAGCCGGCGGTAGCGTCTCAGGTCGACCGGGCGGCTGAAGACGTAGACCGGCAGGACATGCACCAGCGGAATCGAGTCACCGTTTTTCTCGACCTCCCACTCCTGGTGCCAGAATCCGCGGCCGCCCTGGGCCCGCACTTCGGGAATCAGGGCGATGAGCAGAGCGATGAGGAGGATCCCTTTTTTCATGGTCATCGAAATTCGTGCAGCGACCCCGTACATCGGGGTCCGTTCCGGTAAAAAACGTCGGCGGGAGTTTGCTTATTGCCCGCGACTTTTCGTATCTTTGCCGGCGTTGATACCCTGCAAATATATATAAACTTCGTATCAGAAGCAAATCGGCCGCCTGTCGGGTCTTCCCGGCGACCGGACGACGGATGCGATCGGGGTATCGTCATTCGATAAAAAGGAGAAAAAGATGCTTGAAAAAGGACTTTCGGCCCGCAGCGTTACGACGGTGACTGCGGAGAAGACGGCCGCCGCGATGGGATCGGGCGACCTTCCGGTATTTGCCACGCCGGCGATGGTGGCGCTGATGGAGCATGCGGCGATGACGGCCGTGGCCGGCGAGTTGCCGGAGGGGTCGACGACGGTCGGCTCGGAGATGAACACCACCCACCTGAAGCCTTCGGGACTCGGGGCGGAGATCACCGCCACAGCGGTGCTGACGGCCGTCGAGGGGCGCAAACTGACCTTCAACGTCGGGGCCCGCGACGAGGGGGGCCTGATCGGCGAGGGGACCCACATCCGCTACATTGTCGACCGGACGAAGTTCATGGCCAAACTGGGCTGATCGGCGACGCTGACGGTCCGACCGGCACGCGACCGGACGCGAAAGAGGCTGCCTCCTGCGGGAGACAGCCTCTTCTGTTTGGTCCTTGGAGCGGGCTTTTCAGGCTCCGATTCCGACGAGCAGGTGCTCGATCCAGATGACGAGGATACCGGCGGCATACCCGGCCAGGGCCAGCAGCGAGATCCGCTTGAGATACCATCCGAAGTTGATCTTTTCGAGACCCATGGCGACGACACCGGCGGCCGAACCGATGATGAGCAGGCTTCCGCCGACGCCGGCGCAGAAGGTCAGCAGATGCCAGAACAGCCCGTCCTGGACGAAGGCCTGGGTGAACGCCGGATCGGCGCTGGCGGCTACGGCGGCGGCATCGGCGACGGGATACATGCCCATGCAGGCGGCGACGAGCGGGACGTTGTCGACCACCGACGAGAGCAGACCGATGGCACCGGCGATGGTGAACGATTCGTGGACGTTCCGGTCGAGCCAGTCGGCCACGTCGGTCAGCACGCCGGCGGTCTGGAGGGCGCCGACGGCCATGAGGATCCCGAGGAAGAAGAGGATCGTGGGCATGTCGATGTGTTTGAGGACCTTGGCCACACGGGGCTGGATCGACTCCTCCATGTCGCGGATGCTGCGTTTGCGGTAGTAGATCAGTTCGGAGAGGATCCACATGAAGCCCAGCGAGATCATCATTCCCATGTAGGGCGGGAGGTTGGTCAGGCTCTTGAAGAGGGGGACGAACAGCAGGCTGAGGATTCCGATGACGAGCATGAACCGGCGCAGGCGGGGGCCGATGTTCTGGGGGCATCCGGTCGGGCGCACCTTGGTGGAGACGGGTATGGCGGGGGTATTTCCGACATACCGCGAAGCGATGAGCGTGGGGACGATGACCGATACCAGACAGGGCAGGAAGAGGTTTTCGACGAGGTTTACGGAGGTGACGTTGCCGCGCATCCAGAGCATGATAGTCGTGACGTCACCGATCGGCGACCAGGCACCGCCGCTGTTTGCGGCGATGACGATGACTCCGGCGAAGATCCACCGTTCGTGTTTGTCGGCGATGAGTCGGCGCAGGAGCATGACCATGATGATGGTTGTGGTCATGTTGTCGAGGGCGGCGGACATGAAGAAGGAGAGCAGGGCGAGGATCCAGAGGAGTTTGTGGCGGTTGTGGGTTTTGATGTGTTCGGTGATGACGCAGAAACCGCCGTAGCAGTCGATCAGGTCGACGATGGTCATGGCACCGATCAGGAAGACGAGAATTTCGCAGGTATCACCCAGTTGGTCGACGAGTTCGTGTTGGATATTTGGGTCATTGCCATGGAGGCTGAAGAGGGTCCAGATGGCGCCGGCCATGAGCAGGGCGACAGCCGACTTGTCGATTCGAGTTTTGTGCTCGAGGGCGATGAAGATGTACCCTACGACGAAGAGCAGAATCATGGAAGTGATCATGAGTAAAGCGAAATTTATGGTTAAGGTTTGCAGCGTGGGTGCTGCATGAACCGTGCGCAAATATAGTATTTTTTGGAGGGCGGGACTTTTTTTTGTAAAAAATTCGTTATCTTTGTGCCGCTTACGAGCAAGAGATTGAGCTGTGGTGTAATGGTAACACAGCAGATTTTGGTTCTGTCGTTCTGGGTTCGAATCCCGGCAGCTCAACCTAACCGCACTGATTCTCAGTGCGGTATTTTTTTTGTTTCACTGAATGTTAAATATTTTCCTTATACCCGGAATGTTGATTGAAGAAAGGGTGATTGCTCAACAATTCGGCATTTTCCTCTGCTGAAACCCGAATATACTTCAGAAAGGTGCTTTCCAGTTTGTGCCCGGTGATTTTCATGATGGCGATGGTCGGAACGCCTGCTTTGTAGGCGTTCGTTGCAAAGGATCGACGGGCCGTGTGTGACGATACGAGCTGGTATTTGGGCAACACAACCTCCGTATTGCGACCTCCGACGTTCTTGTTGACCAAAACCTCTTCGTCGATGCCGGCCATACGGCAAAGACTCTTGATGTGAGCGTTGAGTTTCTGATCGCTCACCGAGTCTGACAAATCGAATCCGCTATCGATGATCTCCCGCACAATCGGGTGTATCGGTATGACGACCGGCGTGCCGGTTTTGTGGGTTTTGATGGTGATGAACTTGCCGATGTGTGCCTCGCTTAGCCGCGAGAAGTCCGACACGCGCAATCCGGTATAGCAGCCTATCAGGAACAGGTTCCTGGCCCGGGTGAGAGCCTTGATGCGTTTGTCGAGCCAGTCGCCGGATATCGGATGCTCCGGATCCTGTACCGTCGTTTCGTCGATCTTCAGCGAGTGGATCCGATCCAGCTCTGCGGGGGAGAGATAGATTGAATCGGCCGTGTCATTCGGGCAGACGAAATCACGGTGATCCGTTCCGGTTCCGTTGTGCAGGTGATCATTGTCTCGGGCCTCCTTATACACCTGTTTGACCACCTTCATGATATTCCCGAAGTAATTGCGGGAGAATCCTTGATTGAAGAACCACGATTGGAACCGGTTGTAAAAGTCGATATTGACATGCTCGAATTTTACCCGGTAGCGGGCGTATGCTTCAAATGCGCGCAGCTTGTTCAATACAACCCGGTAGATCTTCACCGTGTCGATGCCGCGCACATATTGATAGCGGGGGATGTAGACGCTCTCGAGGTAATCGGCCAGATATTGGGAGTTTTGAATGTCGTCGGAATTTGTCACGGAGGAGAACTCGGCTATTTTGGCTGCGAACTCCTCCTTTGACGGGGACAGCATGGCGTCTGAAAAGTATTTGACGGTCTTTTTCCCGATCTCTTCCCAGCGATCTATTGCGTCGTTTACTGGATTGCCGTCGAACTCGGCCGTAGCTCTGGCTCGATGCTTGGAGCTGTTCCAGTACTTGGGAGGCAGGCCGACTCCGATGCTTTTGTGGTATTGCTTGCCGAATAGCGACACGATCATTATCACCGTTGCTTTAGGCCGATTCTTATTTACAATAGTGAACGAGATCATTGTCTGAGGCTCTTTTAGCTGGTTACTTTTGAGTCTCTTTTGTAAGAGGCTGCTTTATTTTTATGGCGGATCCTTTGATACTGTAGTAGTTTGTCCTGCGGTCGAATTTAATATGGAGTCCGATGATCCCGTTAGCGCCCATTGACTTCGCCCGTTCGACGAATTCTGCCAACACCTCGTCGTGCATCCGTGTATGGAGTAGTCGTTTTTGCAGGAGGTCTTTAGGTGTGTATTTTGCAAGTTTTTTGCAAGCATGATGGCTTATTTACAGATGGATAGGACCAACGATATCACCGATACAATAAATGTGGCAATTGCTATGTAGTATGACCGTATGGTTATTTTTCGGCTGAAGGCTCGATATCTTCTGTTTGCTTCGATGTCCTCAATTGTCAATTCCGTGCATCGGTCTTGTTTTTGTTTCCGGATATGTTCCTCTGCTCCCGGAAATATATGATCGTTAGGCCATGACATGTTATTAGTACATTTTATAGGCTGATATTATCTCGTCCCGATATTTGTAGATGTCGTTCAAAGATTCAAGCAGGTGCTTGGTCCCTTTCTTTTCGGCATCGAACGTTTCAATGTATTTGTTCGAACTGTTGAAGTGCAGACGGCATATCGGTTTGCGGTTATTATCGTCAAGCAGGATCCCGAAATACGATTGCGTGTCTCGTTGAACAACTCGCGTGATATCATCGATTTCGGGGTATAGAATGGCTCGGACAATGTAGAACCCCTGCAGCTCTTCGTCGGTTGTTGTTATCTTGTTTTCGGGTTCCTCGGCTGGAGTCTCTTCAGCGCGCGGGCTCTGGACTGGGGTTTCTGCCTTTGCTTCAGCTCGATTCTCTACGACCGCATCCGATCCAATTGCGGATTTCAGTCGTTCGTTCATATAGTCGTTCGCATATTGTGCGAATGCCTGCTTGACGATAGCGCGGAACTGTTCCAGCGTCACATCGTTGAAACGTCCCGGGTAAACCGGGCGTGCGAAATACTTTACGAACTCATCGCTGGGGTTGTTCACCTCCTGGACGATGGCGTTCCGGATCTCGTTCGTGTATTTCAGCTCGCTGGCCGTGTTGAGAATAGTGTCGACATCGAAATAGCTCTTGTGGAATTCGCGCAACTTTTCGACCTGTGATTCCCGGTATTTCTCCAGATTGAATTCGAAGAAGGGTTTCTCGTCCATCTTGTTCTTTTCTACCAGGTCGGTGTAAAACCGATAGACGATTCCGTTTGTCAGGATGCCAAAACGGGCGTTTGATACATGGAAATAGCGGAACAACTGGCCATTGTGGGAGTTCAGATCCTCTTTCCAGTGCTTGCATTCGATCAGGATGATGGGTTGTCCATCCTTGTGGATGGCATAGTCTATCTTTTCGCCTTTCTTGATACCTAGGTCGCAGGTGAATTCGGGAACGACTTCGGTCGGATCGAAGACGTCATAGCCGAGTGCCTGAATCATCGGCATGATGAAAGCTGTTTTGGTAGCCTCTTCGGTCTGAATATTCTCTTTGAGCTTGACAACGCGGTCGCTCAACTGCTTGATTTGATCTTTGAAGTCCATATTTGTGGATTTATTTGTTAGATTCTTCAATTGCTTTCAGCCTATCCTCATACGGTGTTTCGCTGAAGTATTTGTTTCCGAAATTGTCGATTTGGCAGCGGAAAATGCAGCCCGGAACAACCGCTTTTTGGTATGCCTCCTGGAAGGATTTTGCCATGGTCACACTTCCGAATGTTCTTGCTCCGAAAGGATCGGATCGGTAGTACAACACCTCGGTTATTTTGCGCTCTGTCCACATCTGCGAACTGGCGTGTGCTTTGATCTCATCGATTGTAGCAGTCGGGGCAGCATAAACAAACACGCGGAATTTGTCGGGACTTTTGAAATACTCGATCTGTTCGAATTTGTTCCCTGTGCAGGAAACCGCAAAGATCAAGGAGAAAAGGAGGAGAAGTTTCTTCATAAGGTGATGTTTAGAATATGTTTTCGCTGATCTTCCGTTTGGCTTTGTAGATGGCCCGGATGTTCGACAGCTCGATCTGCATTTTCCCGTATTTCTCATTGTCGGATGAGAGGACGATCATGTTGCTATCGAAAATGCGGTTCTCGGCCATCCGTTTGATGACGACCATCTCGTTGAAGACAACGACGACGACCCCTTCGGCGTAGGCCCATTGCGCCTCGTTGATCTCCTTTGCCAGGATTAGCGCTCCATCGTTGATCGTGGGGACCATCGAATCGCCGGAAACCTCGAAAATCTTGTAGCTCGAATCCAGCTTCTCGCCGTTGAGCGGGATGACCGGCATCTTTTCAAATGCGCATTCCTTCTCGTCGCAGATGCTTTCCACGAAGCTGGCCGATGCGTGAACCGGGATAAAATCGATCATGACGACCGATTCCGTGTCGGCTTTGATGGCCACCCCGACTTGGTGCGCAGCCGTCGAGAGCATATCGCCATCGCCGGTAATGACCCATCCGATGTTCAGATCCGGATATTTTTCCCGGACGATGGCTTCATACTTGGGCCCGAATCCCTTTGACATTGCATTGACGTATCCGGTCGATGCCCCGATACTCTCCGCAAAGGCGATCTGTGTAATTTTTTTATAATCCAAGTATGCTTTAAGTCTTTCTTTCGCAGTCATTTCTATGACTTATTTATAGATATTGCTATTTCTATAATAATTAAATATAGTTATTTCTGTATAATAATATAGAAATTACTATATATTTGCATTGTCCAATCAATCGTACAACAAAAGTACGGCGAATTGGACAAATTGAAATGTAAAGATTTACAATTTTTTGGACAAAAGCAAATGGCGGAGGTAAAAAAGGACGATCGGATTGTGCAGATTATCATCACACGACGAATGCACGGAATGCTCGATGATTCTCGATTGAAGCCCTTGGCTCGGGGTGGTGTTGATTGTACAATTGAGGTAGATGGCCAAATCGTATATGAGACCAAGCTATCTTTTATTCACTACAAGCAAACAGAGCCATGGCGGTTTGAGCAATGGCTGATATCTGGGATCGATTCATCGGAACAGGGAAAGGACCGACAGAATGGACGATCCTATCGATGCGATCTTTTGAGCCGTATCAAGTTGTTTTGGGGAAAGGTCGCGCGAAAGTTTGTCGATTTCCATGCCTAACTTTTCGATATTGGCCTTCAGCAGGGTTTCTTGTCCAGTAAATCCTCCTGTTCGCCAGAGATCGTGGGCCTCGATATGAGTTTGGATGAAGACCTCTCCGCCTAAACAGGCATCCATGGAGATCAGGTTGAGTCGTTCAAAATGCTGTAAAATGGCAAAGTACTCGTCGCTATCAATTCCATACCGGTCACAATCGGTATTGATGTTTACTTCGCTGTTGATTGGCGAATTAACGATATCGGAAAGTATGCGATCCTTGAGCTCCGGAGTAATCATAGCATAAATATTTGAATGACAAATATAGTAAAATGACGATGATTCATCAACCATCAAATCCTCGAAATCCCGACAACTCCTTCACCAAGGGGATCCGCGAGATCGCCGCACGCGACCGCCGCGAAGCTGCCGAAGTGCGTCTGGAGATCCGTGAGGTTCTCGGTAATTTGAGCCGCTCGGCCTATTACTACCGGCAGTGGGGGATCACACCGCATTCGCCGGTCGAGCGCAGCGGCATCGAGATGATCTTTCGTCGCCACCAGGTGACGCAACCCTGGGGGCTATGAAACGCGACGTGGACAGCCTCTCGCCGGCCGAGGCCCGTGTGATGCGGGCGGTGATCGAGACCCGCGGCGGGAACATCTCCCGCATCGCCCAAGCGCTGCACGTGACCTACCAGGCCGTGGCCAACACGCTGTCGGTCATGTACGACAAGCTGCAGGGCGAGTTGGACGGCAATCGGACCATCCAGGCGCTGGTTGTCTGGTACTACCGATCGGACCTCGGACGCCGCATCGGGGCCGCCTGTCTGCTGGGGCTGTTCTGCGCGTATGTCTTCAGCGGCGGGGAGTTCGAACGAACGGCGCGACGAGCCCGTCGAGGCCGCCGCGAAACGATTGAATACATTATAGAATAGAGCGATATGACTGCATACGACGCTTTTGAGCATTACTCGCGATTGGAATCGCGGTGTGCGGAACTCGAGGAGAAGATGTCTTCGCTGACGGATGTGTCCCGGTTCAACGACGTGGCGATATCGACCAGTGAGGCGGCTCGCTTCCTGGGTGTTGATCGAAAATCGGTCCTTGATTATGCCAGACGAGGCCTGTTGAAAAGGCATCGCCGGTCGACCGACGAGAAGGTCATGTTGATTGCATCGGACGTATTGACAAAGACGGCCGAGGAGTTGCGCCGTGCGAAACGGAGACTGAAGTGGAATCTTAAAAACTGATAACCATGAAACTGAACGAACTTACCACTTTTGAAGGTGGATCCATCCGCCTCTACGACCTCACGAGGGAGGAGGCGATCCGTCAGAACCGGCGCGATATGCAGATGCTTCGCCGTTCGGTTGTCCGCTGCGCGCTGCGGCGGTGGCTGAGACTTGGCTGCAAACGGTGACGGCCATGGCACTCGCACGACACAACCTGCCCTGGAGCGACGAGGAGATCCGCCGGATGCTCGACATGTTCGACCGGGGGATGAGCAAGGCCGCGATTGGCGAGCGGCTCGGGCGGACGAAGTATGCCGTCACCTTCCGGTTGAGCCGGATCAAGCGCTCGTCGGAGCTGCTCGACCGCTACACGGCAAAGAGCCGCACGGCCGAATACAGCCGCAATCGCGAGGAGCAGCACCGGACGCTCGACTGCATGCCGAATCCGTTCCGGGGTCGATGCCGGGCCCGACGCAACGATTGACAATCTAATACAAGAGACGAGATGAAACGACAAGCAATGAAACGCATCATGGTCGTCGACATCGACGGGACGCTGGCCGAAGTAGGGTTGCGCCGGCGACGGTTGCTCGAGCAGCTCCCGGTCGACTGGGAGGCCTTCTATCGGGACGATTTCGACGATCTGCCCCGACGCAACGTCTGTTCGTTCGTGCTGTTCAACGCCCGCACGATGGAGCTCTTCCTCTGCACCTCGCGGCGCGAGAGCGTGCGCGACAAGACGCAGCGGTGGCTCAAGCGTCACCTGGGGCTCGAACCGCGGGACTATACGCTGATCATGCGGGCGAACGGCGACGAGCGGCCCGAGCATATCCAGAAGCTCGACCAGTTCTTCCGCGAGACGACCGAGGAGGAGCGTCGTCGGGTGCTGTTCGTCGTCGAGGACAACAAGACCGTGGCCCGGATGTGGCGCCGGCGAGGTTTCACCTGCTTTATCGTGAGATAGCCATGGAAGGGTGGATCAAGATACACCGCGGCCTGTTGGACTGGGAGTGGTACTCCGACACGAACTGCGTACGGATGGCGCTGCATCTGCTGCTGAAGGCGAACTTCCAGACGAAGCGCTGGCGGGGGATCACCGTCGAGCGGGGACAGCTCGTCACGAGCCGCTCGATGCTGGCCCGCGAAACGGGACTCTCGGAGCGGGAGGTGCGGACGGCGATTGCGAAACTCGAAAAATCGGATTTTCTGACCAGCCGTGCGACCAGCTCCTATACGATCGTAACGATCTGTAATTATGAGAAATATCAGTCGACGGAGAGCGCCGAGAGACCAGCCGCCGGACCAGCGGACGACCAGGATGCGACCAGCTGCCGACCAGCTGCCGACCAGCCAGCGACCACAACTGAAGAATGTAAGAAAGTAAGAAGAGAAGAATACACACACACGGTAAGTTCTGAAAAGGGGGTTGCAGGGGGAAAACCGGCCGAGCCGTCGGCCGAACTGGTCGAGGCGGCCGATGCGCTTCAGGCGTGGATCGGCGAGCGCTTCCCGAAGATCGCCGCGATGGCGGAGCCCTTCTCGCGGCAGCAGCTGCTGTGGATGTTCCGCAAGTACGACGTCGAGGACATCCGGCGCCTGGTGGCGGCGATGGACAACAAGGGGGCGTGGAAGAACCGGAGTGCCTTCTGCACGTTCTCCTCCTACGCCGCCCGGGACCACGAACTGCTGACGCGCCGGCGGGCCGAGGCCGAATGCGGCCGGTTATACACCTACCTGCAGATGGTGCAGATGCTCCCGACGAACGGCGGTCTCTACCGTGCGGAGGATTTCGAGACGGTCCAGACGCCGCAAGGGGTCCGCTGGCGGATCCGCACGCCGCGTGACTGACCGCAGGATCGGCAGGGCCTCCGTGCCGACGGAGGGTGCCAACGGCCTGTTGCAGCCGTTGTCCGGGTTCGACTCCCGGCGATCCGCAAACCAAACACCGAAAATCATGCAAGCAAACGCAACACCCGAATCCCGGGATCAGGAGGTGCCGACCCGTTACAGCGAGCGCCGCGGGCTGGCCTATTTGCCGGAGGATATGCTCGGGCTCTACGTGGCCGCACCGCTCAAGCGGACGTGGCGGCAGGATCTCTTCGACGAAGAGACGGGCGCAGTCACCTCCGTCGACCGGAGCGAACTGATCGCGGCCGCCGGTACGAAGATCGACGACGACCTGCTGACCCGCATCCAGTTCCACCTGCAGGCGGGCGATATCACGTGTGTCGAGGTGACGAACCAGCTGCGGCTGGGCGAGGAGCGCACGGCCTTTGGGCTGATCCCGTGGAGTGTGACGGCCCTCATCGGCAAGAAGCGCCGCAAGCTGCTGCTCTATGCCGATTCGGCACGGATGGCCCTCGACGTGGCCCGGGACTGGATCGAGCTGAACTGCTCGGGGACGTTCCACATTGTCGCCCTGAAGATGTTCGACCACTGCGTCTTCATCAAGGAGCCGCAGAAAGAGGCCGATCCAAACGAGCCGGCCGAGGAGCAGGACGGCGAGGCTCCGGAGTTCTACAAGGTCGAGGTGGCCCTTCGCTATCGCGACACGGGCACGACCCGCAACGACACGTTCGTCCTGCTGACGAAGGATGTGGATACGGCGGCGACGGCGATCCACGACTGGATCGTTCATGATGTTCGCAACAACCCGGATCTGGACGACGCCCAGAAGGCGGCCGCACTGGATTTCGATCTGACGGTCATCTCCGGGGTGACGATTCCCTGCTACGGCTTCATCGAGCGGGAGTTCTCGGAGGTCTACTACGCACATCGCCCGAACGGGCTCGAGTAAGATGGGCCGGCAGATTCACCACATGAGTCGCTGCCTGGGGCGAGAGTTCACCTTCGAGGAGTGGAACGCCTATCTGAAGGCGCATCCGGATGCTGGCGGCGAGATCGTGCACTCGAGTCCGTACGGGTTCGGGTTCAACCTCTTCGATGTCTGTCTGAATCCGAACCGTCCCGTGGCCGTCGAGTCGCGCCACGGAAGATTTGAGGTTCACACGGCCCGGTCCGACAACGGGCGATGGGAATCCGGTTACTCCGTCCGGCTCGATACTTCGCGCGGCCGTAGCCACCCGTGCGGGTTTGTCGATTGTGCGCAGGCGGGCTATCCGTCGGAGAACGAAGCCATCCGCGGCGCTCTTCGCGAGATCCGCGAGGTGGCCGAGGAGGAGATCCGTCTGCTGGATCGCTACCGGGACCGCCTGCCGGAGGGTGGCAGCTATGCGACGATGCGCCACTCGCTGACGGGAGTCGCCCGGCTGATCGACGACGAGATCCGCCGGTTCACCTTCGTCCAGCTGGCGCTGTTCTGATTGGTGATCGGTGTTTTTGCAAAACGAAAAAAATCGGAAAATGAAAACTGTTGAACACCTGAATGCTATCATTCAGGACGAAATTGCATCTGTCAAAACTCTTCTATCAGAGATAGACGAGGTAATGCCATGCCGAAATGAAATGTCACAACCAGACTTGGACTTGGTGAAAATTAAAAACATGTGCCTCATGATTGAAGCCCATGACGACGAAATAGCCCGTTTGCGTCGTCTAATCTGCTTCGTAGAGAGTACCTCTGAAATGGGTATTCAAATGATGCTGGACCAGCTAAGTGACAGGTATCGTAGAATAATATCGTCAGCCAGTAAGTACGATTCGGCAGAAATGAGAAAAGAGTATTTGGCAAACGCCGGAATGCAGCTTATCCGCAGTCAGATAGATGAATTAGAATTCCTGCTTAAATAAGATAAATGGATATGCCAACCATTCCGAAACCATCCCGGCGGGCCTATCTGCCGCCGCGCGAAACCCAGGGCCGACGCCTCCATGCGAACTCGGCCTTCTATCAGTCCGCACGCTGGCGCCGCCTGCGCCGGATCAAACTGAATGCCGATCCGCTCTGCGAGGAGTGCCGGCGCCGGGGGCTCGTCACCGAGGCCACGGTCGTCGACCACATCGTCCCGATCAACGAAGGCGGGGCCGCCCTCGACCTGCGCAACCTGCAGAGCCTGTGCGACGCCTGCCACAACCGCAAGTCGGGCCGCGAGGCCCACAAACGAACCTCCCGCCGATGAACACCAGCGCCACAATCCTCGAGGTGATCGACGAGTGGATGCAGAACCTCGACGTCATGGAGACCACGCGCACGAGCTACCGGACGAAGCTCCAGCTCTGGTTCCGCTGGCTGGCGGCGCAGCGTGTCGATCCGCGATGCCCGGCCCGGCGCCACATCCTCGCCTGGAAGCAGTCGCTCGAGCAGCAGGGGCGGTCGGCCCTCACGGTCGACGGCTACGTCACGGCCGTGCGGCTCTTCTACAAGTACTGCGCCGGGCGGGGCTACTACTCGGACATCGGTGCCGGGATCCGCTCGTCGGTCCGCTACCGGGGCCACCGCAAGGGACGCCTCACCTCCGAGGAGGCGGCGCGGCTGCTCGATTCGGTGGAAACGTCCACCTTCAAGGGCAAGCGCGACCGGCTGATGCTGGCGATGATGCTGTTGCTGGCGTTGCGCACGTGCGAGGTCGAGCGGGTGAACGTCGACGACTTCGACCGCACGGAGGAGGGCGTGCCGGTCCTCTACATCCAGCGCAAGGGGCGCCACGAAAAGGTCGAGGCGCTGGCCCTGCCCGACATGATCGTCGAGCTGCTCGAGGAGTTCATCTCCATCCGCGACATCCGGCCGGGCGAGGCGCTCTTCGCGAGTGCCTATCCGAAGAACAGCCACCGGTTGAGGCGGACGTCGATCAGCCAGATCGTCCACCAGCGGCTGGCCGCGATCGGGATCTGCCGGCCGAATATCACGGCCCACTCGCTGCGTCATACGTGCGCCTGCCTGATGGTCGAGTCGGGGGTTGATCTGGAGACCGTGCGCGACATGCTCGGCCACACGACCACCAACACCACGCGCATCTACGCCGAGGAGGTCCACGCCCGGATGCTGATCCGCAACACGCCGGCGCGACTGGTCGAAAAGGCCATTGAATCGGCCCGCAGGCCGGGCGGATGAGGCGTGTAGATATAATTACTTCCGGGACTTATATGATACGAAATTCAGGGCCTTCTTACGGTTTTACGGGCATTTAGACAGCGCGGGGTTAACGCGTTAAATGATTGGTTCCGTATTGTTTATAAGTTGTTGTGCTTGATAAAATTGTAAGTATGGAGGCTGTCAATGTTACGATTTGTTACTCGCGGTTCGGAGGGTAGGGGGATAGGGGGTGAAAATCGCTGGAACCTTTCCCGGAACCAACCGCCCATGAAATTCTTTACACACACATCCAAAATCCAAAATCTATTTGGGTAACGAGAGAATGTTACGATTTGTAAGTCTGTTTTATCGATATGGGAAGAAAACCACTGCCTGATGAGGTCAAGGCGATGCGCGGCACGCTTCGGAAGTGCCGGACCTCGAAAACGGAGACGGAGGCCCCGGCGCGGGGCGTCTGCAAACCCGTCACCAAAGCCACGGCGCCCTCCTGGCTGGCCGACGACGCGAGGAAGATCTTCGACCGCACGGCCCGGATGCTGATCTCCTGGAAGGTTCTAACCAAGCTCGACATCCCGCTGCTCGCGGCCTACGCGGCGGCCTATGCCAACCTGAAGACCGCCTATGCCGACATCGCCTCCGGGCCGGGGTACTTCATCGAGACGGAGACCAAGAACGGCGTGTCGGTCTCGATGCACCCCTCGGCGCGGCTCTTCAAGGATTCGCTCGACGTGGTGAACAAGGTCGGGGCGCAGTTCGGCCTCTCGCCCGTGTCGCGCCGCCAGGTCGAGTCGGCCGATGCCCGCGAGCGCGCCGATGCGACGAAGGTCACCGATCCGTTTGACCAGTTCGTGGGGCAGTCATGAAGAAGCAGCTGCACCCGGCCGAGCAGTATGCCGTGGATGTGCGCGACGGACGCATCCCGGCGTGCCGCTACGTCCGCCTGGCCGTAGAACGCTACTTCCGCGACCGGGCCGAGGCCGTCGAGCGGGGCTGGTACTTCGACGAACGGGCCGCAGCCCGGCCGATCGACTTCATCCGCCACCTGCCGCACATCAAGGGCGAGTGGGCCGGCCGTCCGATCGAGTTGGAGCCCTGGCAGCAGTTCTTCCTGTGGAACCTCTTCGGGTTCCGCCGTGCGGCGACCGGCACGCGCCGCTTCCGGGAGGCCTACCTCGAGGTGGCCCGCAAGAACGGCAAGACGACCCTGCTGGCCGGCATCGGCTGCTACATGCTCTTCGCCGACGGCGAATCGGGGGCCGAGGTCTACTCCTGTGCCACGACGCGCGACCAGGCCCGCGAGTGTTTCGGGGCGGCGCAGGAGATGGTCCGCCACTGCTCGCTCTCGCGGCGGGCGAAGGTCTTCCGCTCGGCCGGCGGGTCGATCTCCTACGAGGCGACCGGATCGGTCTTCAAGCCGCTGTCGTCGGACGCGAACACGCTCGACGGCAAGAACGCCTCCTGCACGATCGTCGACGAGTTCCACGCCCACCGCACCGACGAGGTCTACGCCGTCATGAAGTCGTCGATGGGCGCCCGCCGGCAGCCGCTGCTGTGCATCATCACCACGGCCGGCTACAACCTCGCGGGACCCTGCTACACCTACCGCTCGAGTGCGATCAAGATGCTCGAGGGGATCTTCGAGGACGATGCGCAGCTGGCGATGATCTACACCCAGGACTCGCGCGAGGAGCTCGCGGATCCCGCGACGTGGGTGAAGTCGAACCCCTGCTTCGGGGCCTCGGTCAAGCCCGAGTTCCTCGAGGAGCAGTACCACACGATGCGCACGAAGCCCGAGCAGGAGAGCGCCATCCTGACCAAAAACTTCAACCTTTGGGTGCAGGCCTCGGACATCTGGATCGGCGACGACGTCTGGTGCGCCTGCCGCTCGGAGACGCCCGTCGAGTCGCTGGCGGGGTGCGAGTGCTACGCGGGTCTCGACCTGGGGTCGGTGAACGACTTCTCGGCGCTGGTGCTGGCCTTCCACGAGAACGACCGCACGCAGTTGCTGCCCTTCTTCTGGATCCCCGAGGAGAAGTACCGCACGCGGCGCGAAATGCAGCGCGAGAATGCGAACATCGACGTCTGGGTGCGGCAGGGGCTGCTGCACGTCACGCCGGGCAACGTCACCGACTACGACGTGATCCGCCACGCCATCGCCCGGCTGGCCGAGCGGTACGACATCCGCAAGATCGGCTACGACCGCTGGAACTCCTCGCAGCTGGTCATCGATCTGCTGAACGACGGCCTGCCGATGGACGGCTTCCAGCAGTCGATCTCGAACATCTCGCCGCCGACCAAGGAGTTCGAACGGCTCGTCCGGTCGGGGGATCTGGAGCATTACGGGAATCCGGTTCTGCGGTGGATGGTCTCGAACGTGGTGGTCTACCGCGACGCGAACGACAACCTCAAACCGGTGAAGAACCGCAGCCCGGAGAAGATCGACGGCGTGGTGGCGGCCATCGAGGCCATCGGCGAGTGGATGAGCGCCCAGCGCACGCCGCCGCCCCGGTCGATCTACGAAGAACGCGGTTTGCGAACCTTTTAACGAACAACATCATGGATCAGACAACGACGAATTTCCAACTGGACGAGCCCACCCGGCGCTTCATCTCCGGACCGAAGGGCTTCTACGAGCGCTACGTGAAGATGCTGGCCTACTACGAGACCAACGAACAGGCCTACGAAGCCACCGAACGGCAGTATGCCGAGGTGGTGGGGCGGCGGCGTTTTGCGAGTTTTCAGAGTTTCAAGACCGCCTACAGCCAGTTCTGCCGCCGTCGGCGACCCCGCTCAGAATAGCCTGCAGGGCCGATTTTGCAAAAAGTTAACGTCGTTAACCTCGGAAAGTTAACGACGTTAACCTTTTTTTCGCCGCACATTGCAGAATTTTGTTACAGAAAATCGCAAACGATGGGATTATTTCGCAACATAGTGGCACGCGCCGCCTCGTGGGCGGGTCTTCCGGTCATCGTCAGCCGGGGCGGCCTCACCAATACGATGGGGAAGCTGGAGGATGTCGACGACGACCTCGCTCTGAAGATCTCGACCGTCTGGTCGTGCGTGCGGCTGATCTCGGACTGCTTCTCGACCCTCCCGGTGCATGTCAAGGAGCGGGTCGACGACCGCCGCCGGTGCTTGCGGACCGACCACCCGGTGACGCGGCTGTTGAGGAAGCCGAGCCCGAAGATGAACGGCGTCTCGCTGCGTGAGGCGCTGATGGTCTCGGCCCTGCTGCGGGGCAATGCCTACGCCTTCATCACCGCGCGCGATAGCCGTGAGTACCCAACGCGCCTGGACTTCGTCCTGCCGGAGAACGTCTCGCTGTGGGAGGGTGACGACGACGTCTTCTACTCGATCGTCGGCAATTCGGCCCGCATCCCGAGCCGCGACGTCGTGCACATCAAGGGGCTTTCGGTCAGCGGCCTGCTGGGCCTCTCGCCGATCCGCCACCACGCCCGCCTGCTCGAACTGGCCAACAACTCCGTCGAGTTCGCCCGCTCGTTCTACCGCAACGGCTGCCGCACGACCGGTGTCTTCAAGAACCCGAAGGCGTTGAGTGACGAAGCCTGGTCGCGGCTCTACAAGCAGCTCTCCGACTCCTATTTCGGGGCCCGGAATGCCGGCAAGCCGCTGCTGTTGGAGGACGGCCTCGACTATTCGTCGATCACGATTCCGCCCGAGGATGCGCAGTTCATCGCCACGCGCGTGCAGTCGATCGACGAGATCGCCACCATCTTCGGCGTGCCGCCCCACATGGTCGGCGACCTGAACCACTCGACCTACTCGAACAACGAGCAGCAGAACATCGAGTTCTACAACGTGACCCTCTCGCCGTGGATCACCAAGGTCGAGGAGGAGTTGAACGACAAGTTGTTCCTCGAGTCGGAGAAGGATCGGCTCTACGTCGACATCGACGCCCGGGGGCTGCTGCGGGCCGACACGGCCTCGCGCACGAACTACTACCGGCAGATGTACAACATCGGGGCGATGTCGCCGAACGAGATCCGCGCGGCGGAGGATCTCGATGCCTACGAGGGCGGCGATGCCTTCTTCCGGCCGCTGAACATGGAATCTGTAAAACCACAAGACAATGGACAAAAATAAGGACAAGGCAATCAACCGGCCGGTGATGCGCACGATGCGGATCGTCGACCTGCACGTCGAGCAGCGCGCCGACGGCCAGCCCTCCCGACGGATCGAGGGCCGCGCCGTGCCGTTCAACGAGTGGAGCAACCCGATATGGGGCGAATGGGTCGAGATGATCGCCACGGGTGCCTTCGACGGGTGCGACATGTCGGACGTCATCATGTGCACGGACCACGGTACGAGCTGTGTCGACGTGCTGGCCCGCTCGCGCAACGGCGAGGGAACCCTCGAGATGCGCATCGATGGCGACGGCCTCCACTTCGCGTTCGACGCTCCGGACACCACGCGCGGCAACGACCTGCTGGAGCTCGTCCGCCGGGGCGACATCCGGGAGTGCAGTTTCAAGTTCAAGGTGGCGGAGGACCGCTGGACGTGGCGCAGTGCAGCGAACGGGCTCGAATACGACCAGCGCGTGGTGACGAAGATCTCGAAGCTGTACGATCTGTCGATCGTCGTCAATGGCGCCTATCCGACCACCTCGGCCGTGGCCGAACGGGCGGCAGCCGACGAACGGGCAGCCGTCGAGGCGTTGCGCCGGGCGGCGGCGAAAGCCTCCGAAGAGGCCATGGAACTCGTCCGTGAGCGCGTCGCGTTGTGTACGAAAATCGCAAACCATTAACCACCATACCATGAAAAAGACAATCAAGGAACTCAAGGAAGAGCGTGCAGCGCTGGCGGCCCGGATGTCGCAGATGCTGGACGTGGCCGAGGAGCGTGAGGCCAAGGGCTTCACCCCCGAGGAGCGGGCCCAGTATGACGGCCTGAAAAGAGAGTACGAAACCCTCGACGAGCGTATTGCGCTGCTCGAGGAGGACGAGGCGCGCGCGGCAGCTTCGGCACGCCGTATCGGCGGCAACGATGGCAAGACGCCCGCGGAGCGTGCCGCCCAGCACCAGGAGGAGTTGCGCTCGGCCTTCATCGACTATGTGCGCGGTGTTGCCACCAAGGGCGATGTCAAGCCCGAACTGCGAGCCGAACTGTTCACCGGTACGTCGGAGAATCAGATCATCATCCCGAAACTCGTGGCGGATCAGGTCGTGCACGCCCTCAAGTCGACCGGCACCTTCCTCGAGGCGGTCGATCTGGTGATTACCCAGAACGCGATCCCCCACACGAAGTCCACGCTCAACACCACCGACAAGGCGCTGAAGAAGTTGAACGAGGGAGATGCGAACACGACCGACAAGGTGCAGTTCAAGGGTGTGACGATCAGTGCCTACGACTACGTGACGCCGATCTTCCCGATCCACATCGCGCTGCTCGAAGGTACGAACGTCGACGTCGAGGCAACGATCGTCGAGGCGGTCGCCGAGTGCGTGCGCCGTGGTCTGCAGGAACTGGCGACCCGAACCGGTACCGGAACCAACGACATCAAGGCGCTGCTCACGGCTGCCACCAAGGGCGCAACTGCCGCATCGGACACGGCTGTCACCTACGACGACCTGGTATCGCTTCAGGCTTCGGTCGACAATGCCTACGGCAACCCCGAGCGCGGTGCGTTCATGATGAACTCGGCCACGTTGGCCGCCATCCTGAAGATCGTCGACAAGAACGGCCGCCCGATCTTCATCACCGACGTCCAGACCGGTGTCATCACGCGGATCCTTGGCCGCCGGGTCATCATCAACGAGGCGATGCCCGACATCGCTGCGAGCGCCAAGCCGATCGCGTTCGGCGACTTCAAATACTACCATCTCCGCATGGTGCAGGGCATCCGGATGACGGTCTTCAAGGAGAAGTATGCCGACAAACTCGAAGTGGGCTTCATGGGCCACGTCCGTGCCGACGGCAACCTGGTCGACGCCGGAACGCATCCGGTGAAGTACCTCGAAATGGGTGCCGGTGCCTAAACCTCTGCGGCCATGATACTCAGCAGAACGGAAAAGGTCTATCCGCGGCAGGTGATCGAGCGGATTGTCGGCGGGCAGATGCGGCTCGTCCCCGAAGACGGCGATCTCTACGAGAATGCCGTGCGGAACGTCTACGCGGCCTTCGACATCGCCGAGCAGTACACGAACCGGATCCTGGTGCGCAGCGTCGTAACGTTCGCCTTTGACCGCTTCGAACCGCTGCTCGACCTGCCGACGGCCCCCGTGTTGAGTATCCGGTCGGTGAAGTACTTCGACGCCGACGACCGCGAGCAGACGCTCGATCCGTCGTCCTACGAGCTCCTCGCCTCGGAACAGACCTCCGCCCTCGAGATCTTCACGCTTCCGACCCTCTCCGCCCGGCGCCAGCGGGCCCGGGTGCGGGTCGAGGCGGTCTGCGGATACAGCGACTACCGCGATACGCTCACCCGCGAGCCGGAAGACGTCGGGGGGATCATCCTCCCGGGGAATATCGAGGCGGCGGTGGCGCTCCGTGCCGGGACGCTCTGCGAGGCGGACGGCGATGCCGTGATCGGACGCTCGGTCTCGGCGCTGCCCGTGACCGTCGAACGCTTGTTGAACCCTTATCGTATGACGCCCTATGTCGGCCGGAAAGGTTAAAATCACGCTGCTGCGCCCAGCCACGACACAGGATGCCGGCGGCGAGATTGTCGGCGAACCGACTCCGTGGCGCTCGTTCTGGGCCACGAAGACCGAGAGCGGCGGCCGCGAGAACCTCTTCGCCTCGCGCATCGTCCACGAAGGGTCGGCCGTGCTGACCATCCCCTACGTGAAGGGCGACGACGGACGCTCGCCGGCCGTGGATGCGCGGATGCTCGTCGAGATCGACGGGCGCCGCCGCCCGATCGAAAGCGTCTACGAGGAGGGATTCCGTAAGAAGCTGCACATTCTCATCACGTTGAACGACCTGGACTATGACGCAGGATATTAAGATAGAAGGCTATTCGGAGGCGATCCGGATCTTCGACCAGCTGACCGACCAGATGCAGCGCACGCTCGTGCGGCAGGCGCTGCGCAAGTCGGCCCAGCCGATGGTTGCGACGGCCCGGGCCCGGGCTCCGAAGCGCACCGGGCAGTTGAGCCGATCGATCGGCGTGGTGTCGCTGCGCAAGGATCGCGTCCCGACGGTCATCCCGATGGCCGTGGGGCCGGTCTTCAGCGTGACGAAGAACGGCGAGGTCAACGCCTTCTACGCCCGCTTCGTGCACGACGGCACGAAGGACCGCCGACCCCGCAACAAGAAGCTGCGGGCGCTCAAGTTCCCGGGCCGCGAGGGTGGGGTGGTCTACGCCGCGCGGACCCGCGGCATGAAGGCGCGGCCCTTCCTGCGCGATGCCTTCAATCAGTCGTCCGACGCCTCGGTCAACGACTTCGGGGCGGATCTGACGTCGGCCATCGAGCGATTTGTCAACCGTAATGTTGCAAAATTATGACCTCGACTGAAACGCTTGTGCAACTGTTGTCGGCCGTTCTGCCGAAGGAGAAGATCTACCCGGATGTCGTCCCGGCGGAGGTGCTGCCTCCGTTCGTGGCCTACTCCGAGGAGTCGCAGCCCGATGTGACCTACGACGGCAATGCGGGTGATACCGATACGACCGTCGTGACCGTCGTGGCGCAGACCAAACGCGAGGCCCGGACGCTGGCCGACCGCATCGTCGCGGCCGTCGACGGGCAACTCTCCGAGGGCTATGCCTTCTATTACCAGGGCCGCAAGTTCGTGATGTACGCGGACGAGCGCCTTTCCAGCTACGAATTAACCTTCAATATTCTTTGATATGGCAATGAAAACAGGAAAAGGGCGCAGTCTGACCATGCTGTGCGCCGACAAGAGCGTCTACCACGCGCAGACGCACACCTTTACGATTGCTCCCGAGTATGAGGAGTGGGAGACCAAGGACACCAAGGGCCCGGAGTACGAACTTTCGAAGATCCCGTTCACCGCCTCGGTCGACGGCCTGGTGTGCGTGAAGGAGCGCGAAGGCGATCCGGCCAATGCCCACGACACGCCCGACATGATTGCCCAGGCGATGCAGGGACAGTCGGTGGACGTGGTGGTCAAACTGGCCATCGAGGGCACGACCGAGAAATCCTACACCTGCAAGTGTGTGATCGACAACTTCGAGGTCAGCGAGACGGTCGCCCAGAAGGCCACCTACAAGGCCTCGTTCAAGGGTTACGGCCTGGCTCCGGTGGAGTAACTGGCCGAATATGACAACTCCGGCGGAGGGCCTTCCTCCGCCGGTTAAACACGAAACAAGATGCTGCAGCAATTCACAACCAACGACCGGACCTATCCGGTCAACTTCGGGATCCGCGCGCTGGCGTCCACGGCCGACCAGCTGGGTCTCAAACTCGACACGCTGGCCCGCGAGGCGATCGTCCCCGACATGCCGTTCGGACGTCTGATCGAGATCGTCGCGACCGTCACGGCCGAGGCCATGACCGACGGCGCCCGCAAGAGCGGCGAGCCGAAACACTACACGCCGGACGACGTGGTCGACCTGATCGACGAGGATCCGGCGCTGCTGCCCGTCCTGCTGACGATGTTCCGCCAGTCGCTCGGCAACGGCAGCCCGGTTTTTCAGACGGCGGCCCGGCCCGCCGACCCCGAGGTCGCCGCAGAACAGGCCGTGCCCGAGCGGAGGAGACCCCGGAAATCACCTACGCCCGACTCTATGCCGTAGCGGTCGGAATGCTGGGCATCGCTCCGGCGGACTTCGAAGGGATGACCCTTGCGGAGTTCGACGCGGCCGAGCAGGGGTTCCTGCGGCGGCGGGAGATGGACTTCCGCACGGCGATGAACATCCAGCGCTGGGGCAGCTTCGCCATCATGGCGTCGCTGTGCGACATGAAGGGCCGGGGGATGGAGGAGGTGCTGCCTCTTCCGTGGGACAAGGCGCCCGGGCGGCGGTCGTCGTCGGGCGAGCGGAAAATCACAAAACGGGAAATGGAGCGCATGCGTGAGGAGGCGCTGCGCGATATTGAAAAACTCGAGCGACATGGCAAGAAAAATAGCGGAACTACTGATTAAACTTGGCGCCGATACATTGGGCATTGAGAAGATGTCCTACGATGTTCGGAAGCAGTTGAATAGCCTGCAGAAGGACCTTTCCAGTTTTGGGAAGAGCTGGTCGCTCTACGTGACGGCTCCGCTGACGGCGGCGGCCGGGGTTGCGGTGAAGGCGGCCGACGTGCAGCTCAAGAACGAGCAGCGGCTGCTCACGGCCCTGCGCGGACGCGAGGATATCCAGCAGCGGCTGATCCGGCAGGCGGGTGAGCTGCAGTCGCGGTCGTTGTTCGGCGACGAGGAGATCATCGGACAGCAGGCCTTCCTGGCGTCGCTCGGGCTGACCGAACAGCAGATCAACGACACGATCGAGGCGGCGGCACAGCTCTCCTCGGCGACGGGTATGACGCTCGACAGCGCCGTGAAGAACCTGGCGAAGACCTACGGCGGTCTCTCCGGCGAGCTGGGCGAGAGCATCCCGAAACTGAAGGAACTGACCGTCGAGCAGATGAAGAATGGCGAGGCCGTGAAGTTCATCCTCGACAATTACCGGGGATTTGCCGAATCGGCAGCCGAGACGGGTCTCGGCCCGCTGCAGCAGCTGAAGAACTCGATCGGCGACGTCGGCGAGGAGATCGGAAAAGTCCTGATGCCGATGATTCAGGCGGCGGCCAACGTGCTGAAGGAGTTCGCTACCTGGCTGCAGGGGCTCCCGTCAACGGCCAAGACAGCGATCGTCGTGGTCGGAGGACTTGCGGCGGCTGTTGGGCCGTTGTCGCTCGGGTTGGGATCGATTATCAAAATGTTACCGGCTATTAAGTCAGGGTTTGTCGCATTGACTGGCCCTATAGGGGCGATAACATTATTGATCGGAACAGCAACTACTGCAATTATTGCATTCAATGAATCTCTTAAGCAGGCTTCGCTGGAACGAATATCGGCAAGGGCTAAAAAGTATGTCAATGATGGGTGGTCTATCGATGAGTTGAATCAACTCCGAGAAGAAGCCGAGAAGAAGAGACTGGATGCTGTGAATCGCTATCAGACTGCCTCTGCTGGGTTGAATCCGTTGAAATCACAGTCTTTGCCTTATTATTTGCAAACTTTTACGGACAATCGTCGTGAGCAATATCTTGCAAAAATAGATATGGGTGTATACGACGAGAAGGTCAAGGCCATCGACGAGGCGATCACGTTTCTGCAGTCGCAACCGGGCGCGATTACGATTCCGGAGGTGGTGACGCCGCAGACGACGAGCCGGATCGATGAGGCGACCGGCCTGATCGGCGAACTTACGGCGAAGATCTCCGATCTCGAGGATGCGAAGAAGAAAGCCACTTCGACCTCGGAGATCCATAACCTGACGCTGGAGATCACCTCGCTGCGTGACGAACTGTCGAAGCTGCAGCAGATTGGATCCACGGAGTCGATCGCAGGGGAGAAGGGCAGCAACCTCTTCGGAAAGGGGGTGACTCCGCTGGCCTTTGATTCGAATGCGATCAACCCGCCCGACGAGGCGTGGAAGACGGCCCGGCAGCGATTTGCGACCAACCTTTCGGGTTTCGTTTCCGAGGCGCAGAGCCAGGTGCTGAATGTCATGCCGGCCATCCGGAATCTGTTGTCAGGGATCGGAACGGCCATCGGCGAGGGGTTGGGTGATATCCTTTCCGGAGACGGAACATTTGAAGATTTGCTCGGTGGAATTGTAAAGGTGATGGGACAGTTCTTGAAATCATTAGGTCAACAACTGATTCAGTTGGGTGTCGAGATGCTGCAGATCAAATCGGCCCTTGCCGCCTCGTTCTCTACGCCTTGGGCGGCCATCGTCGCCGGTGTGGCAGCCATTGCGGCCGGGCAGGCGATGATAAGTTCGTTCAACAAGCGGAACGAGGGCGGGGTAGCTCTTGCCGAGGGCGGCCTGGCCTATGGCCCGACGATGGCCCTGGTGGGCGACAATCGCGGAGCGGGGAGCGACCCCGAGGTGATCGCCCCGCTGTCGAAGCTCCGCCAGTACGGGCTCGGCCGCCAGACGATCGAGTTCGTGGGCGGCACGTTCCGCCTGAGCGGTTCGGATCTGGTGCTCGCGATCAGCCGCGAGCAGGCGAAAATCAACTATGTAAATGCACGTTCGTGATGGCAGACTATGGCTTGAAATACCTCTGCGAGTACCGCTCGAAGATGCGCGGCCGGCTCCTCTATCGGATCGAGATCGAGGAGCGCGGCGCCGTGGCCCTGACGGATGCGACGGCGCTGCGGATGCGCCCCTATTCGGAGGTCTTCTCGCTGAAGTGGGGCAACGCCGACGACCCGGAGTACACCGCCGTGAAGGGCAGCTCGCTGACGTTGAAGATCCTCTGCGTCGACGACATGCAGTATTTGTCGCTCTTCTCGGTCGATCCGTTGAAGTTCCGCGTCACGATCTACGAGTACCGCACCGATACCTCCGGCACGGAGCAGCGGCTGATGCTGTGGCGGGGATTCCTCTCGGCCAGCAGCTACAAGGAGACGTTCGCCGCACCGCCTTACGTGGTGACACTCTCGGCCACGGACGGCTTTGCCCTGTTGGACAGCATGCCGTTCCGCGATGCGTCGGGTGTGAAGTTCTCGGGCCGCGCGTCGTTGTTGAGCCTTCTCACGAGCTGCATGGAAGCCCTCGGCATCGACCTTCCGGTTTCGGAGTGGGTGTCGATCGACGGCGCAGGAGGTGTCGAACGGACCCTGAAGAACATCTATGTTGATCAGCCGCGCATCTATGACATGAGCGAGGATATCTCCTGGAAGAGCGTGCTCGAACTGGCCGTAAAGCCGTTCCTCGGGCAGATCTTCCAGGCGGGAGGCGTGATCCACGTGCGGCGTATCGGGTCGCTCGCCGGGACATTCCGTCCGGCCTCGTTCCAGACGAACGAGCAGCAGCTCGGGTTGGATCGTTCCCGGATCCTCGCGTTGTGGGAGGAGCGGTGCGACATCAGAAACTCGGCAGAGTTGGAAATTCTCCCTCCTTATAAAAGAGCAACTCTCTCTGTTGAAGATTCTGATTTTGATGGAAAATCTTCGGAGTATTATGAAAAGAATAGGTGGCGATTGGATGTGATAAATACTTATCCTCACACCGAGTTTTATTCATATAATAATAGGGTCGCATTTATTCATGAACAAAGCGAATATGGCCCCTCTCGTCTATTGCTGGCTGATGATTATGAAATAGGCGTCGCAACGGATATAGAGATCGGGGGAACCGTTGGCAGTTTGGATTCGAGTTACAGTGTCCATGTAAAGGTTAATGTTGTGTTGGCTAAGAATTACCAGAATGGCCAGGATCAATATTATTGGGACTCGACCTCTGAATCGTGGAAACATTATGATGCCGGCGCCTATTATCCTACAGTCGCGTTCGATATTGAACCTTCAGATGGGCAAGGAGGGTTGTTGTCCTATTTTACAGCATCATCTAAATTGAACAGTCATTCCTGGAGCGCCCGTGTGACAAATCTTCCATATGAATATATCGAGCAGGGTTATAAATTATTTCTTGATCTCGGCTTCTATGTTAAACCACCAAACGATAGTAAGATAAAAACATCGATTGTATTGTCGGATGTAAAGGTAGACTATCGTACTGATATCGATGGTGCCGATTTAAGCAATCAGACGAGGCAGATTACTCTTACAAACTTTGAGGATTGTTCCTGGACTGTTCCAATGCGAGATGCGGGGTATCATATCAATGCACGACATGTATTGCATAGAGTGTTCGTTGATAGCGATTCGTCCCCTATTTCATCCTGGATAGCTCCTTCGGAGAGAGGTGATTTGTTAAGCATATCGGTAGATGCGGTTTGTAGTCTTCGGACTGCCGTCAGCCGGCAGATCTCCGGCGAACTGCGATGCCGCCGGACGGTGGATCTCAATTCGCTCTTCGAGGACGGGAGGTTCACCCGCGCGGTCTACTACCTGAACTCGCTCGAACTGCTCGCGGCGCGGCAGGTCTACAAGGTGCAGCTGCGCGAGCTGCAGAGCCTCGACCGGATGCTGCCGGCCGGCGTGCTGACCCCGATCCGCACCTTCGACGAGCCGATGGCACTCGTCTGCTCGCTCTACGGGTCGCTCTTCTTCCGGACCGGGACGGGCCCCTACGGCGTGGCGATCTACAACACCGAGAACGGCGAGCTTCGGCGCCTGGACTACGCGTCCGACAGCCTGGCGATCCGCAAGGGGCTGAGCGCGGTGGTCATCCAGGTCGGGACGACCGACCTCTATGCCGTCGACAACCTCGGCAGCGTGCTGTCGCACCTCGATGCCGGGCCGTCGTCGGTGCTGAACTTCGCCACGGCGCTCTACGACGGCGACCGCCGCTCGTGGGTCTCCTACACGGCCGACGCGGCCACGTCGAAGACCGACGTCACGATCTTCACGCGCAACCTGGAGCTCGAATCGAAGAATGACATGGCGGTCGTGGCGACGGGCATGATGCTGATCTCGAACGGCTACGTGCTGCAGGAGGCCGACGGTTCGACCTGGTGGCACAACTACGAGCTGCACCCCGCTGAGACGATCGAGGCGTCGTCGCGCAAGGTGCTGGCCGTGTCGGATTCGCTCCTCGTGACGCGCAGCAGCGCCTCCTCCGGCGCCCGGTCCGAACTGGAGGTCCGCCGGCGGACGGGGCAGATGTTCGATGCCGACTTCGTCCTGAATGCCGATAACCTCCTCGAGATCTTCGTGACGGATTATACGGCACTCTGCAACTGTGCCGTCGTGGCGATCCGCTTCGTGGATTTCCAGCGGACGAAGAACGTCGTGAAGTATGTCGATGCCCGGACGGGGGCTTCGGGCGAACTGCTGTTCGACGAGCGGGTCGACATCGCCCTCTGCGGCGACCGGATCTACATCCAGCAGGGGCAGGAGCTGTTCGGCCTGCGGATGGACGACACCCGGCAGGTCACCTACACGCTGATGCTCGACTACGAATCGGGCGATCTGACCCAGCAAGTCGGCCCCGAGGGCTACGACCAGGGATTCTCGGTCGATGTGGTGACGAACGGCACGCCCTACATCGTCGCAAGCGATGCACGCCTCGCCGTGTCGCTCACCGTGCGCGAATATACCTCCTCGCTCGATCTTCAGATCCCGCCCAACGCGACGAGCCTCGCGGTAGACTACGATCCGGTCGTCGTCGGCATCTACGAGGATCCGACGCTGACCCGCCGGCTGTTCATCCGCCAGCAGGGCGGCGAGCGGAAGGTCTTCATCGACTGCTCGCAGGGGCCGTTCCAGCTCGACTACGATCAGAATATCAATCTGGTCGTGAAGCGCGGCGAGGAGAACCTCGTCAACAAGACGGTCAGCCGCGTCGACTTCGACAATCATGTGGCGACGTTCACCTTTTCGCAGATCGAGGAAATCCTCGGTGTTTCGCTGGCCGATCACGTCGGCGATACGCTGATGTACTACTCGCAGGCCTATTGGGCTGGAGCCGGGGCCGAGATTCCGGCCGAGGGCGATATTCGCATCCTGCTGCAATAATGATTAAAACGAACTGATATGCAAAGTTTTCGGATTGGAAAGACGCTGAAAATTCGATGGGCGATCCTTTCGGGGGGTGCGCCCGAACCGCTGGCGGGGCGGGATCTCACGCTCGAGATCTCGTCCGGGAACCGCGTGCGGACGATTCTCCCGTTCGTCGCCGACGGCAACGTGGCGGTCTTCTATTACCAGGGCCGCGATCAGCGGTTCACGGGGAGCTACACCGTCACGATGTGGGAGAACTACGCGAAGGAGGGACAGACGGTCGTCGACCGGTGCGACGCCTTTGCGCTGGTGCCCAGCTCCTGCGAGGAGACCCGGACAACGGCCTCGGATATCGGCGAGGGGGAGCTGGAGATCGAACCGGCGGAGCTGGAGATCGGTGTTCCGGGAATGTCGGCCTACGAACTCTACATCAAGCACAACCCCGATTCGGAGCTGACCGAGGAGGAGTATGCCGAGGCGCCCGTCCAGGCGGCGGGGGCAGCGCTGGCAGCGGTCGAGCAGATTGAGGAGACGGAGGCCGCGGTGAAGCAGGCCGAGCAGCTCCGCGAGCAGGCCGAGCAGGGCCGGGCGGCGTCGGAACGGACCCGATCCACGGCCGAGCAGGCGCGCGTTGCGGCGGAACAGCAGCGGGCCCTGGCCGAGCAGACGCGGGTGACGAATGAGTCGGCCCGCCAGACGGATGAGGCGGGACGCCAGGCGGCGGAGACGAAACGCGAGGAGAACACCTCCGAGGCGATCCGCAACTGCGAGTCGGCGACCCAGAAAGCGGAGGATGAAGCCGCCCGGGTTCGGACACTGGCGGATAATCCGCCGAAGATTGTCGAGGTGGACGGAGTCCGCTATTGGGCCTCTTGGAACGAGGCGACGGGGCAGTATGTCGTGTCCGAGAATCGGGCCGACGATGGCACCATCGTGCAGCAGGTCGAGGGTTCTGCCGTTTCATTGGATATCAAGGGCGGGACGATGTACGTCTGCGGGGAGTTGACCTCGCTGAATATTGCGAGTGTCGAGAACTCGACAAAGCCGTCAATAATCCGCTTCACGTCGGGAGCTACGGCTGCGCAGTTCTCCTTCCCGGATGACTTCAACATCACGGGCTGGACGAAACCCGAGGAAAATACAGGTTACACCATCTGCATCTTGTTCGGTGCGGGAAACATGACCTACGATGAATAGCCTGCTGTATTACTACAACAACGTGCAGAAGATGGCCGCCTACCGGCAGGCCAAGAGGATGCAGCGCGGGAGTAAATTTGGATATGGAGATATTTCCACGTATTTATGCTCGGCCGGAATATCATTAGGTGTATCCGATTTCTCTATTGAGTATTGGGGTAATGCTTACGGATCTGGAAATGGAGCTACCCCTATTTTATTCAATAAAGCATCTTTCGGATCATCTTCAAATCCTGCGTATTTCCAAGTTTATGGTACAAAATTAGGGCAGAATAATCTGAATTGGGTTACCTTCGGTATTCCATCTGGTGGAGATATTACTACTGATTCACTTAACTTTAACTATTCTGTCCCAGATTTATCTGCAAAATTCCACTTGGTTATTACGAGAGAGGGAAAGACTATTCGCGTGTATATTGATAATGTTCTTATTGCATCAAAAGAACAGAGTGAAATAAAGGACTTGGGCGATCTGCAACTTGCTATCGCCAACTCCTCGGACGTGGGATTCGTTCGTGTCTGGAACTACGCGCTCTCTGCTGATGACGTTACCGCACATTACAACAACGGCGACCCGGTGGGGTACGTTGTGCCGAAGGCGATGCGATATTCGAAAATAGGGAACTATGTAAAGTATAGGAACATAAATAATGCGCTTGGTTCAAATACCGTTGAAGTCGAAGGCGATACATATACGGACATTACTATTACATCCGGCACATCCCGAGGATACCCGAGATTCGTTGTTGAGTTAGCAGAAAAATACCAAGGAGCGATACGTGTTGAAGTGGACGCTGAGTGTTCAGACGAAGGAGGAATTATTATTCAACCCGTTGAAGGACTTTCCGGTGATAATAACGCCTCGCAAACAATTACACAGAGAGGCATATATAGTTTTACAGGCGTTTGCAATAATACGCAATACCTGTATCACTCGTTTGGCGACGCGCTAAATAACAATAAAACATTACGTCTTTATTCTTATAAGGCAATATATTGCGGCCTCCTTGCCGAGTACCTGCCGCAGTATCTGATGTACGGTCGGGACGACAAGTCGATCGCAACCTCCTGGCTCGACAGTGCGAAGCAGCTGCCGCTGTCTGACGAGTCGATGGAGCCGCTCTTTCAGTCAATAGGCGGTCACGACATGGCGGCCAACGGTGCGCCGGAGATTCTCTACTACGGGCCGAAACCGGACAGCAAGGGTGTGACACTTAGTATATCACCGCTAAAAGCCGTAGGTGTTATATACACTCCTCCTATCAGTGGAGATATGTCTATCCAGCTATTCGCATACGACGATAAAGCAATATCCGATCAGACAATCACTTTAATGGGAGGTGCTATTGGTAACACAGACGTGGACTATCAGCTTATGGTATACGGATATGAAGATGGATATGTTTTATCTATTTTAGCATCCGGAAATAGATTGGGTGATGTGATTATCGGACAACAAGGGGTATTCAGTGAGGATATTATACTTGCTGTTGATAATAGCAATATCAGAGTGTATGCAAACGGTGATTTCAAAGGGAACATCGACACATCCGGATATAATATCACGCTTGATACTATTGTTCTTACCGGAGATGCAAAGGTCACTTCACTTTTCCGCGTATTCAACAAGGCCCTCACGGCCGAAGAGGTTGCGACGCTTCACAACAACGGCAATCCCGATGCCTACGTGCTGCCCGCCTCGATGAAGCAGGGCGACCAGCGGTGCGTGCTTGAATGGCTGCCGGCGAATATCATTCCCGACCAGAGTAACACGTCCACGGCCTCCGAATGGCTCGACACGGCGACGGTCCTGCCCGAGGATAATGTCCAGCCAAAAATCACCCAATCCGTGGGCGGGTACGACGGAATGTTCCAAGGAAATCCAACAATCGTTTACTAATATGGAATACGCGAAACTGATGGGGAGTCTTCTGATTATGGCTCCCGAGAAAATCAAAAAAGACGGGATGGTGATCATGAACCCCGGGCCGGAAATCCTCGGCCCGATGGGGTACAAACCCGTGGAATACACCGAGCGCCCGGAGATCACGACCCCGGGCAACGAGCTCCGCGAGGTCTACACCGACAACGGCGACCGCATCACGGTTACGTGGGAGGAGCACACCCCGGAACCGGCGCCGTATGTCCCCGAGCCGATCCCCGACACGACGATCCGGCAGGTGGCCATGTTCGCCACGATGGCAGTAAACTCAATGTCACTCTCTGACGAGCAGGCATTGGAGATTAAAGATCTCTATCCCGAATGGGCCTCGTTCATCGGCAAGTCGCTCACCGCCGGCTTCAAGGTGCTCTACGAAGGACGGCTCTACAAGGTGCGCCAGCAGATCGCCACGGTGCTGGAGAATCAGGCGCCGTCAGAACTTACCGCCGCACTCTACGAGGAGATCAACGAGACGGCGGCCGGGACGCTGGAGGACCCGATTCCGTACAACGGGAACATGGAGTTGTTCGAGGGCAAATACTACAGTCAAGCAGGAATAACCTACAAGTGCACCCGCTCCACGGGGCAGGCGGTGTATCACGACCTCAGTGCACTGGTAGGGATCTACGTTGAAAAAGCGTGAAGACTATGAAACGAATCTTCAACAAAATCGTCGGCTGTCTGAACGGCATCGGGGCCGAAAGCTGGATGAGTTCAAAGCCTACGACGACTATTGCGAGGCGTGCAAGGCGCAAGTAAAACAGAAACTCGGCATGGTATGAAACAGCCCCTCGACAAGATCGTCGGCTGGCTGAATAAGATCGGGGCCGACAAGTACAAGCATTTCGCGCTCGGCGCCGTCATTGCGGCTATCGTCCTGCTGATCGGGGCGCTGTTCATTCCCAAATGGGCGGCGCTTGTAGCGGCCGTAGCCGTCGTAGCTATCGCGGCCGTCGTGAAGGAGAAAATCGACGCCACGGCGGATCTCCGCGATATTGTGGCCACCCTCGGCGGAGGCGCCGTCGTGTGGCTTCCGTTCCTGATTGCAATCCTGATTGTGTAGCGATATGTTCGACATCCTCTTCGATACGTTCGGGCTCGAAGCCATCGTCCTGCGGCGGGCCGCCCTGCTGGAGATCATCATCTGGTCGGTGATGCTCGTGGCCGTCATGATCGACATGCGCGCCGGGATCCGAAAGGCCAAAGCCCTGCACCAGCCGATCGATTCGCACGGCCTGCGCCGCACCTTCACCAAGTTCGGCGACTACGGCAAAGTCACCGCGCTCTTCATGTGCATCGACGTGCTGGGGCTGCTCTTTGGTCTCTACGCGCTGCCTTACGCCTCGGGAGCTGCGGCCGTGATCGCGGTCGGCATCGAGGCCTGGAGTGTGCGCGAAAATCTCCGGGCGGTGCGTTCGTCGGCGGCCCGGGTGACGGACATCGTGGCCGAACTGGCCAAAACGCAGGATGTGAAGGAGGTGATCGAGTTCATCCAGCAACTCGATCGCGTGCGGGCCGAGGCTGCGAAGAAAACCAAAGACCAAACCCCATAAAACCCTTGAATCATGACAAAGACAACGAAATGGATTCTGATCGGCGTGGCCGCAGCGGTGGCGCTGGTCGTGGCGTTCAACCTGCTGCCGGACGGCATCCGCATTGCCTCGACCATCTCCGCGGGCGTCGGCTTCGTGGCCGGCATTGCCGCCAGGGCATGGTATGACCGCGAAACCGAAGAGGAGGAGCCGTCATGCTGAATATCCTCCTGGACAACGGTCACGGCGAGGAGACGCCCGGCAAATGCTCGCCCGAGTGGCCGGACGGATCGCGCCTGCGCGAGTATGAGTTTGCACGCGACATCGTGCGCCGGATCTTCGATCGGCTGCACGCCCGGGGCGTCGTGGCGGAGATCATCGTCCCCGAGCGCCGGGATGTGCCGCTGTACGTCCGAGCCAACCGCGTGAACGGCATCTGCGACGTCGCCGGGAAGTCAAACTGCCTGCTGGTGTCGGTCCACGCCAACGCCGGCGGCGGTACCGGCTGGGAGGCCCACACCTACCGGGGCGATTCGATGGCGGACCGCTATTCGGCTCTCTTCTACGGGAAGGCCGAGGCGGCGTTTGGCGAGGAGTGGCGGATCCGGAAGGGAAGCGCCGATCCCGCCGACCCCGACTGGGACAGCAACTTCGCGATCCTGCGCGACACGAAATGCCCGGCCGTGCTGACCGAGAACTTCTTCATGGACAACTGGAGCGACTGCCGGTTCCTGCTATCGGAGGAGGGCCGCGAGCGGATCGCTGCGATGCACGTCGAGGCGATCCTGGCCTGCATCGACTACCACCAAACACACGCTGACCGATGAGTAAATGGATCCCTGCAGCGATTGTCCTGGCTGCCACCTTCCTCGGAGGGTGGTGGCTGGGACGATACGTCTCCCGCCCGGAGACGGTCGAGCGGGTGCGCATCGACACGGTGTTCTACGAACGCCCGCGCCCGTTCGCGGTGACGGAGCGTCCGGTGGCGGTGAACGTGCCGCGGATGCTCTTTGCTCCGGCCGACACGGTGGAGCGGACGGTTATCGTCGGCGACAGCGTGCCGGTAACCGTCACCGAGCGCACGCTGAAGTACCACGACTCGACCTACTACGCCCGAGTGGTTGGGCCGGTTGTGGGACCGCTGGGGCCCCGGCTCGACTACTTCGAGACCTACAACAAGACGGTCGAGCGGGTGCAGCTCGTCCGCGAACCTTACGCCTGGGAACTGGGCCCCGCGCTGGGGACCTGGATGAGCGGGGATGGCAGCGGGGTGTGGGCCGGGGCCTACGCCCGACGCACATTCGGCCGATTCAGTGTGTCGGCCTCGGCGGGATACGACGCCCGCAACAAGAGCGCCTTCGGCCAGATCGAGGCCGGCGTGGCGCTGTGGAGACGATAGCGCTCCGCCTTGGAAAGACTCTTCTCAAAAACGGAATCCGGCAGGATTCATCGGGGATCCCCCGTATTGTGTCATCTGTGTAATGTCTCTGAGTGCATGTTTGTTCATAAATTTGCATTTTTATGAAAGAAGTTGTATATTTGCATGCGGATAAATTTAGTTTAAACTAAACCATTGTGGATGGAGCTGTCTTTTCTCGAGTTAAATTTGATCTTGTTAATAATGTAGAATACACTTTCTATAAACTGATGATTGATGGAGAATGTCCATTGGATAATTTTCTCCAAGTGGTAGAGGCTGATCCTAATTGTTCTGCCGACTTTAATCGCATCATAGCAATGATGGATGTGTTTAGTAAGCATATTAAGCTTCCGAAAACAAAATTTAGGCAGATAAAAGGTGTGAATAGGAGTGATTTGTTTGAATTTAAATATAAGAATCTCCGGGTTTATGTTGTTTTGTGTGCCCCTGATGTTTTTGTAGTTTGTGGTGGATTTAAGCGAAATCAGGAAAAGGATATAGGACGACTTAAGCGGCAATTAAGAGATTTTGATGTTAATAAATTATGATATTATGACACGCGCTGAATTATTAAGATCACCAGAGTATTGGATTACCAAAGTGCAAATTGGGTTGTTTAGTTGCGCGGAGATGTTTATGAAGAAGACGAAAAAGAATCGGTCGCAATTGGCCCAACATTTGGGAGTCTCAAAAGGATATGTCTCCCAAGTATTAAATGGTGATTACGACCATAGGCTGTCTAAATTTATGGAGTTGTCATTAGCGTTTGGCTATGTACCTCGTATTGAGTTTATCCCTATAGAACAGGTTTTAGAAGAGGATAGCCATTCATATGTTGGCACACCAATAGTGGAAGATAGTCTTGCTCTGGCTCATTATAATAATGCTATGAGCGATGCATATGAAAATTGTAAGCAAGTAGCTTAAGCCATATGATTGCGTTTAGAATGAATAAAATTACTATTGAGCAATTCGCGATATTGTCGACTGAACTGCAAAATAGTGGACCGATAAATTTAGAGTCTAATGTGAAGTTCTCGGCCTCGATAGAGACTCGGAATGTTGCGGTAAGAATGAGATTTACTTTTTCTCAATCAAACACACCTTTGTTAGTCCTTGAACTTGTTTGTTATTTTGAACTGGAAGAGGCAAGTTGGAAATCTTTGTATAAGGGAGGTGAGATTATTTTTCCGAAAGATTTCTTAGCGCATATGGCTGTACATACAGTGGGAACAGCTCGAGGTATTCTTTTTTGCAAAACCGAGAATACTCCTTTAAATTCATTGATATTGCCGCCATTAAATGTAGCGGATATGATAACAGAGGATTTTGTTATAAAAAAGGATAATTGAAAATAAGAGATGGTAATTTACCATCTCTTATTTTTTGGGGATATAGTCAAGCACCGTTCGGTTCCGGGTAGCTGACCATTGTTTTATTGTTTAATAAAAAAATGACCAACATACGGGAAAATCGATATTCCAGTATTTGCTGTGATGAGAAAGATGTGGATATTCCTCAAATTATGAGATATTTATAGTCCCGGCAGCTCAACCTGAAAAAGGTGATCCTCAGAGGGGATCACCTTTTTTTGATGGATTGTGTTGTGGCAACGGCGGAGTCTTCCTGCTTTCTTTCCTGTTTCCTGCCCGAGCCGCCAGCCGACCCGCTGCCGACCCTTCTCAGCCGGCCGTTTTGCCGGAGAACCTTCTGCCGGACCCTTTGCCGAAACACTTCCTTCCAGCTGGAACCGTCGGCCGACCTGCTGCCGACCCTTCTCAACCGGCCGACCCGCAGCCGACAAATTCCCGATCGGGCGGTTCCGTCAACCGGTTCCGTCGACCGTTTTCGTCAATCTTTACCGTTGACCGGCTTTTCGTTTGCCGGCCGCTTCCCGACGGCCGCCGGGGATTCGGCCTCATCCTTTTCCGGAAGGGGTCCGCAAGCGGTCTGCTCGCAGCCGCAGCGGGTCCGGCTGTCGATGCTGGAGGAGAAGAAGGCGAGGGTTTCGAGATCGGTCTCGTGGGCCGATTCCTGCTTTTTATCCATGTTTTTCGAACTATTTTTTGTGCCTGCCGCGGGTGACGAGCGAAGCGATCCACAGCAGGAAGATGGCGCCGATGACGGCCGAAGCGAGGCTTCCGAGTGTTCCGACGGGGATCCATCCGATGAGCGAGAGGAGCCATCCGCCGAGCATGCCGCCGATCAGGCCGACAATCAGGTTAATGATCAGTCCCGAGCCGGAGCCCTTGACGATGAGGTTGGCGATCCATCCGGCCGCCAGACCGATGAGTAGATACCAGATGAAATACATAGGCGAAGAAGTTGGTTACGGATCGGGTGGTGCAAAATCCGTTCCGAACTCTTGGCCGGTCGTTACCCTGCGGTTCAGACTCCGTACTTGAGGGCTTTGGCGAGCTGATCGGGGCAGGAGGTTCCCTTTCCGTGGCAGTCGATGCCCTCGAGGCGGGCGATCACCTCGTCGACCTTCATGCCGCAAACGAGTGCGGCGACGCCCTGGGTGTTGCCGTCGCAGCCGCCGGTAAAGCGTACCTTGCGGAGGATTCCGTCTTCGATTTCGATATCGATCTGCCGCGAGCAGGTGCCCTGGCAGCGGTGAGAGATCTTCTGAATCATGGCTGTCGTTTGTTTGTGTTTTCAGCGGGCAAAGATACGAAAGGGGATTGGATAAAAAAAGAGAGCCGCATCGTGTGATGCGACTCTCGGATCTCGGGTTTCCGGATGCGAGGTCCGGTATCCGGCTACTGGCGCTGCAGGTCGGAGTTGTCGGCGACGACCATGTTCTTGTCGATGCGCAGCGTGACGTTGCTGTCGACCTCGATGAGGAGGGTTGTCTCCTTGATCTCCTTGACGGTACCGTAGATACCGCCGGCGGTAATGATCTTGTCCCCCTTTTTGAGGCCGTCGCGGAAGGCCTGCATCTGTTTGCGGCGCTTGGCCTCGGGACGCCACATGAAGAGCCAGAGGACGAGCACCATGAGGATGATCATGATGATGAAGCTGTACTGCTGCATGAAGCCCGGCTGGGGTTCAGCGGGCATTGCCTGAAGAAGATTGATCATACGGTTATTCGTTTTTAAGTAAAAAATTCGGACGTTTAGAAAACTTAACGCGACAAAGATAGAAAATATTGTCGAAAAAACAAGGGTTTAATGCACGTCGGCCTCGACAAAGAGTTTGAGCGAGCCTTTGGCGCCGCCGAAAAGGATCTCCATTTGTTTGAGCTGCCATCCGAATTCGCCGCGGGAGTCGAACGTCATCTCCATGCGGCGCATTTCGCCGGGCGGAACGGGCTGAGCCTCATAGTCGAGCGACGTGCAGCCGCAGCTGCGGCGGGTCGTGACGATGACCAGCGGTTTGCGGGTTTGGTTTTCGAGGCGGAGCTGTTTCACGGCGATTTCGCCCGATCCGAGACGTCCGAACCGGATGGTATCCGTACCGCCGTGGACAAGCATCGAGTCCGTGACGGCGATGATCTGCCCCTTTCCGGCGGAAGATTGTTCCGGGGCGGGCCGGTTCAGGTTCCGGCACGCCGAAAGTCCGGCCAGCAGGATAACTGCCGGCAGGGCATATCGGAGGAGTCGTCGCAGGGGAGTCATATGGGGCTGTATCGGGTCAGCGTCGGTTTTTTCCGGAATCGCGTTGTGCCTGTATCGGGTCTGTATCGGATCCGCGCCGGGCTTTTCCGGATTCACGTTGTGCCTGTATCGGGTCTGTATCGTATCTTTATCGTATCCGCGTCGGGCTTTCGTCGTGGCTGAGGTCGGATTCGCGTCGTGCTTTTGTCGTGGCTGAGGTCGGATTCGCGTCGGATTGGCACCAGATAGGCCCCGGGTCAGATCAGACCGCGGCCGGCCTTTTTGATGCGGCCCTCTTCGGTGAGCGATGCGACGATCTTGTCGAGCACGCCGTTGATGAAGGTGCTGCTGCCGGGGGTGGAGTAGAACTTCGAGATCTCGATCCACTCGTCGAGGGTCACCTTGACGGGGATCGACGGGAAGGAGGTGAGCTCGGCGATGGCCGTAGCGAGGATGAGGTTGTCCATGAAGACGATCCGCTCGACATCCCAGTTCGAGGTAAACTTCTCGATGTAGTCCTGATAGGCGTTGAAGTTGACCAGGGTCTTTTCGAAGAGGGTCTTGACGAATTCGGGATCCTCCTCGCTCTTGAACTTGGGCGGGACGCGGATTTCGGTATGGGAGGCTCTCAGGCCGGCGAGCGTTCGGAGGATCATCATGATGATGAAGGGCAGGTCGTCGCTCCAGAGGATGGAGATCTCCTCGAGCGCGACGTCGAGAGCGTCGCAGTTCTGCAGCTCCTTGAAGAACTCCTCGACGAGCTGCTTGTCCTCCTCGAACGAGCGGCTTTGGCGCTGCATGTACTCCTTGTAGTAATCGCTCTGGGTGAGTTGGGCATAGAGGGTCCGGATCAGTTCGGGATACTGGCTCCAGCCGAGTTTGCGTGCGGCGACGCGGTCATTGACGGAGTCGCTGTTGGCGATGGTGCGGATGACGACGTTGTCGACGAACTTGGTATTGGGGTTGAGGTCCTCGTAGGTGGGGAGTTTTTTCTGTCTGGCGAGTTGCTGCCGCTGTTCGGCGTAACGGGCGACCTCTACGGGGAGGATCAGGATCTGGAAATAGAGGTCATAGGCCTTGTCAACGGAGGCCATCAGCGTTTTTTCCGAAGCCATCATGTTGTCGGCACCCGACTTGATGTGTGCGAACAAAGCCTTGATGACCTTGATGCGGAGTAATCTTCTGCTCAACATATATAGAACGATGTTTTTCGGGCGCAAAGGTAGTGAAAAGGGTGTAAAAAATGAAAAATTTCGCATTAAATTCCTAATTTTGCAACCGTATGGAACAGATAGAAGAAAAACAGCCTTACGACGTGATCGTCATCGGGGCGGGGGCCGCGGGACTGATGGCGGCGGGCACGGCGGCCCAGAACGGGCGCCGGGTGCTCTTGCTGGAGAAGATGGAGAAGTCGGGCCGCAAGGTCCGCATTACGGGCAAGGGGCGCTGCAACGTCACCAATGCGCGGCCGGCGGAGGAGTTTGCCTCGCAGGTGCGGACCAATGCGGCGTTTTTTGCGCCGGCCTTTGCGGAGTTCAACAACCGGGCGACGATCCGCTTTTTCGAGCGTCGCGGCGTGAAGCTCGAGATCGAGCGCGGCGAACGGGTCTTCCCGAAGAGCGGCAAGGCGTGGGACATCGCCAACGCGCTGCTGGACTACTGCGTGGACAACGGCGTGAAGATTCTCTACGATACGCGCGTGACGGGGATCCTGACCCTGGCCGGGAAGGTCTTCGGCGTGAAGTATGTCAACAAGCGGGGCTTCGAGCGCAAGGAGGAGTGCCCGCAGGTGATCCTGGCCACGGGCGGGGTCTCCTATCCGGCGACGGGATCGACGGGTGACGGCTACGCCTTTGCCGCCGACCTGGGTCACACGATCGAGCCGCTGCGGCCGTCGCTCACGCCGCTGGTCTCGACGCATCCCATGGTGCGGAGCCTCCACCGGCTGCTGCTGCGCAACATCCGTGCGACACTTTATATAGATAACGAACCCGTGCGCGAGGAGTTCGGCGAGCTGGGCTTTTCGGATCGGGGCATCGAGGGGGCCGTAGCGCTGCGGATGAGCCGCGATGCGGTCGACGCGCTGATCGACGGCCGGCGGGTGAAGCTGGTTGTCGACCTGAAGCCGGCGCTGACGGAGGAGGTGCTGCGCGAGCGTATCGCCCGCGAACGGGCCGAGATGGCGCCGACGGAGTTCTTCGGCGAGCTGCTTCGCAAGCTGGTTCCGCAGCCGATGGTGCTGCCGCTGGCGCGCGAGCTGGACATCCACTCGAAGGACTACGTCTCGAAGATCACCGACGAACAGGTCACGCGGCTGATCCGCACGTTGAAGGGGCTGACCTTCCCCATCACGGACTACGCGCCGTTCGAATATGCCGTGACGACGGCCGGCGGCGTACGATGCGACGAGGTGAACCCGCAGACGATGGAGTCGCTGAAGGTTCCGGGGCTCTACCTGGCGGGCGAGGTGCTGGACATTGATGCCAACACGGGGGGCTATAACCTCCAGATCGCCTTTTCGACGGGGCGCCTGGCGGGGCAACTGAGGAAACGACCGCAATGACACTGCTGAAACATCACCTCTCGTGGCACCTTCCGCGGCGGGTGGCCGAGTTGCGCAACCGCCTTTCACGGGCGCGCTACTTCCGGGGACACGGGGTCCATTCGCCCTTTGTCTACGACATCGTGCGGGAGGTCTTCATGCGCAGCGAGCTGCTGCCTGGCGACCGGAGCCTCTACGCGGGGCTGCTGTCGGCGGGGGTTTCCCACCGGCGGGCCGTGCAGCTGCAGAATCTGGCGATCCATTGCGGCTATGCGACCTTCGGCATGAATCGTGCGGATGCGGATCTGTGCATCGCCACGCGCGATCTGCCGCGAGCCGAGACGCTGTCGCTGGTGCGTGCGGCGGCCGAAGGGGGGCATACCGTAGCGGTGTTGTCACCCTACGAGGGGCGCGAACGACAGGCGATGTGTGCGCAGATTGTGGCGGGTCACCGGTCGACTACGGTCGATAACCGGGCCTACCTGCTGATATTCAACAATTATTTACCGAAACAACATTTCCGGATATGAAAGTATATACGAAGACGGGCGATCGGGGACAGACCTCGCTGATCGGCGGAGAACGGGTTTCGAAGACCGATGAGCGGGTCGAGGCCTACGGTACGGTGGACGAACTGAGTGCCTTTGCGGCGCTGCTGACGGACGAACTGCGGGGCGATGCGGCCTTGAGTGGGACGGTCGACGATCTGAACCGGATCCTGTCGCGGCTGATGACGGTCGAGGCGCTGCTTGCGGCGGACGAGACGGGGCGCGGGAAGCTGACGCCGCTGCCTGAGGAGACGGTCGCGTGGCTCGAGGGGCGGATCGACGCGATGCAGGCGACGCTGAAGCCGATCGACAAGTTCACGATTCCGGGGGGACACCGGGCCGTATCGCTGAGCCATGTCTGCCGGACGGTCTGCCGGCGTGCGGAGCGTGCGGCGCTGCGTGCGGACGCGAAGTACGGTGTGGATCCGACGGCGCTGGTCTTTCTGAACCGTCTGTCGGACTATTTCTACGTGCTGGGGCGGATGCTGACGGTGCACTACGGCGTTGAGGAGACGCTGTGGATTCCCTGACGGAGATCGTCGGGACGCAGCGAGAAACGTTCTGCACCCCGTGTAAAAGTGAGGAGCGACCCGTCGGGGCCGCTCCTTTTGTTTCTGACGGGTGCTTCTATTTGATCAGCATGACGATGCTGCCGCAGGTAATCAGCAGGGCGCCCAGGATCACGCGGGGGCTGGCCGGTTCCTTCAGGAACAGGAATGCCAGGCAGATGGTGATCACCACGCTCAGTTTGTCGATGGGCGCCACACGGGAGACATCGCCGGTCTGCAGCGCCTTGAAATAGAAGAGCCACGACAGACCCGTAGCGACACCCGAGAGGATGAGGAAGATCCACGTGTGGCGGCCGACGTCACGTATGCCGGCCCCCTGGTGCCCGAATATTACGATGCTCCACGTCAGGATCAGGATCACCGTGGTACGGATGGCCGTAGCCAGGTCGGAATTGATATTTTTTACGCCGATTTTGGCGAAGATGGCTGTCAGAGCGGCGAAGAGGGCCGACAGCAGGGCATAATATCTCCACATGTTTTACCAATTTTTCATTCAGACGCAGCGAAGAACGGACGGAACGAGGTTTGGATTGCGCCCGTGCGGTTTTCGCGGAGTCGAAACGTTCATCTTGGGCGAAGGGCCCTTTTCGGGGGCCTGTTGGCGATCGGACAATAGACGGGGATCGATACTGTTCCAAATAGTGTGTCTGGGGAATAAATAAAAAAGTCTACAGATTTT
>ENA-OPBO01000131-OPBO01000131.1-human-gut-metagenome-genome-assembly--contig:-NODE-131-length-64655-cov-9.422028_pt1 | contig 64655 bp, 52 predicted proteins | sample MGYA00241071_ERZ501458 | MGnify/ENA primary metagenome ERZ501458 (study PRJEB25962, sample SAMEA2042509) | human gut metagenome | biome: human gut; feature: human-associated habitat; material: faeces... | reverse complement strand
CTGTATTTGGACAGATAAAATTCAACATGAACTACAAGCGCTTCCGTCATTTTGGGAAGGACAAGGTTCTTATGGACTTTTCCTTCCTGGCCATCGCCTTCAATATAAAAAAGATGTGTACCAAGATGAATAAAGAGGGTATAAATTGGCCAATTAAACACCTTTACGGCCTTATTACCGCTCATTTAAGCTATTGGGAACAAAATAATCGAGATTATCTTCAGAATATCGCTGCCTGAAAAAGTTAACTACGCTCTTATCGCTGATAAAGAAAAGAGGGTGAATCGCGTATTACGACACACCCTCTTCTGTTTTTGCGTCAAGAGGATATCCGCCTCCACGGAAATAAGGAAATAAAAAGCCCCCATCCCCTCACGCCCTATTGCTTTTTTTCTTACTTTTGCACAAACAGGAAAATCCCTAAAAAGAACCATTTACAGAAATATGAAAACCCTCGAAACCAAATACATCAACGTGGGAGGCCGGCTGATGGACCTCTCGACGCCCTGCGTCATGGGCATCCTGAACCTGACCCCCGACTCGTTCTACGCCGACAGCCGCATGCAGACCGACGACGAGATAGCCCGCCGCGCCCGTCAGATAGTGGACGAAGGCGGCGCCATCATCGACGTGGGAGCCTATTCCTCGCGCCCCGGTGCTGCCGACGTTTCGCCGCGCGAAGAGATGGACCGCCTGCGCCGCGGACTCGAAATCGTTCGCCGCACGGTGCCCGATGCCGTGATTTCGGTCGATACCTTCCGTGCCGACGTGGCCCGCATGTGTGTCGAAGAATACGGTGTGGACATCATCAACGACATCGCCGCGGGCGAGATGGATGCCGACATGTTCTCCACCGTGGCCCGGCTCAACGTGCCCTACATCATGATGCACATGCAGGGCACCCCGCAGAACATGCAGCACGAGCCACATTACGACAACCTGTTGCGCGAGGTCTTCCTCTACTTTGCCCGTAAGGTGCAGCAACTGCACGAACTGGGCGTGAAGGACATCATCCTCGACCCCGGTTTCGGCTTCGGTAAGACGCTCGACCACAACTACCAGCTGTTGGCCCACCTCGAAGAGTTCCGTATCTTCGGCCTGCCGCTGCTCGTAGGCGTGTCGCGCAAGTCGATGATTTATCGTCTGCTGGGCACCACTCCGCAAGAGTCGCTCAACGGCACCACCGTGCTCGATACCCTTTGCCTGATGAAGGGAGCCGACATCCTGCGTGTGCACGACGTCCGCCAGGCTGTCGAGACGGTGCAGATTGTGGAGAAGATGTTGAGGAGTTGACGAGTTGACAAGTTGACGAGTTGACGAGAAAAACAAGTGAACAAGATATTAGTAAGGTAATAAGCAAGTCCCCTCGTGGCCTCGTTAACTTGTCCCCTTGTCAACTAACATATAATAAAACCTAATAATAAAACCAACAACCGTGTTTTTCGAATTTGGCATAAAAGACTTTATAGATATCTTGCTGGTCGCCTTCCTGCTGTACTACACGTACAAGCTGATGAAAGCTTCCGGCTCGATCAACGTGTTTACGGGCATACTGGTGTTCATCCTGATATGGCTTGTCGTGTCGCAGGTGCTTGAGATGAAGTTGCTCGGCTCCATCTTCGACAAGTTGGTCAGTGTGGGTGTGCTGGCGCTCATCGTGCTGTTTCAGGAAGAGATACGTCGTTTCCTGCTCACCCTCGGTTCGCACCGCCATGCCAGTGCGCTGGTGCGGTTCTTCACCGGTGGCAAGAAGGAAACGCTCGAACACGAAGACATCATGCCCATCGTGATGGCCTGCATCAGCATGGGCAAGCAGAAGGTAGGCGCCCTCATCGTGATGGAGCACAACATGCCCCTCGATGAGATAGTGCGCACGGGCGACGTGATCGACGCCAACATCAACCAACGGCTCATCGAGAACATCTTCTTCAAGAACAGCCCCTTGCACGACGGCGCCATGGTCATCAGCAAGAAGCGCATCAAGGCTGCCGGCTGCATCCTGCCCGTCTCTCACAACCTGGACATTCCCAAGGAACTGGGACTGCGCCACCGTGCCGCGATGGGCATCTCGCAAGTGTCCGATGCGCACGCCATTATCGTTTCCGAAGAGACTGGCGCTATTTCCGTGGCCTACAAAGGACAGTTCCACCTGCGCCTCACCGCCGAAGAACTGGAAAGTCTGCTGACGAAGGAAGGGTAGGGGACGAGTTGACAAGTAGACGAGTTGACAAGTTGACAAGGGACAAGTTAACAAGGGACGAGTTGACAAGGGACGAGTAATTCCTCCTCGTAGCCTGACGCCTCGTTAACTCGTCAACTAAAAACCGTTCCTCCTCGTTGCCTGACGCCTCGTTAACTCGTCAACTAAACTTAAAAACTCAAAAACTCAAATACTCAAACATATGGATAGAAGAAACTTTTTACGTACAGGAGGTCTTGCCGTGCTGGGTTCACTGGCAATGCCTTCGCTGGCCATGCCCGAACCGGTGCGCCGGGCGCTTGGGGCAGCCGATAACAAGTCGGCCGTGGCTGCAGCGATGCTTCACTTCGGTGTGACCGAAGCCGATCTGAAGAAAGTACTGGCTGCCGCCCTCGAAAAAGGCGGCGACTATGCCGACCTCTATTTCGAACATACGTTCAACAACAGCGTCACGCTGATGGACGGACAAGTGAACCGTTGCGGTTCGAACATCGATTTCGGTATGGGTGTCCGCGTTCTGGCAGGCGACCAGACGGGTTATGCCTATGTCGAGGGAGTGACACTCGACGAAATGCTGCGTGCTGCTCGTACAGCTGCCCGTATCGCTACGTCGGGTAAGGCAGGTAAACCCGTCGGACTGACTGAGAAAACCATCGCCAAGAACCGTTATACCGTGATTTCCCCCTGGGAGGAAGTCAGCCTGAAGACCAAAATTCCTTATCTGGAGAAGCTGAACGAGAAAATCTTCTCGCTCGACCCGCGTGTACGCAAGGTGCAGGCCTCGCTGAGCGACACTACCTCGCACGTGCTTTTCTGCAACTCCGAGGGCGTGAGCTATTACGACTACCGCCCGATGGTATCGTTCATGGCCGTCTGCATCATGGAAGAGAACGGACAGATGGAGAACGGCTTTGCCTCGCGTTCGTACCGCAAGGGCTTCGAATTCCTGAGCGACGACATTGTCGAGACATTGGCTCGCGAAGCGGTGGACAATACGGCCATCCTCTTCAAGGCCGTCAAGCCCAAAGGCGGCGAAATGCCCGTTGTGATGGGAGCCGGCGGTTCGGGTATCCTGCTGCACGAGGCCATCGGTCATGCTTTCGAGGCCGACTTCAACCGTAAGAAAACGTCTATCTTCAGCGACCTGCTAGGCAAGAAGGTGTGCAACGAGCACATCAACGTGGTGGACGACGGTACCATCCCCTTCAACCGCGGCTCGGTCAACTTCGACGATGAAGGTGTGGAAGGTCAGAAGACCTACATCGTGAAGGAAGGCATACTGACGAGCTATCTGCACGACCGCATCAGTGCCAAGTTCTACGGCGTGGCTCCTACCGGAAACGGACGCCGCGACACCTTCCGCTGCACGCCTATCCCCCGTATGCGTGCCACGTACATGGAGGCTGGCAACGTGCGCGAAGAAGACATCATCTCTACCGTCAAGCAGGGCATCTATGCACAGAACTTCACCAACGGACAGGTGCAGATCGGTGCAGGCGACTTTACGTTCTTCGTTAAGTCGGGCTACCTCATCGAGAACGGTAAGCTGACGCAACCCATCAAGGACATCAACATCATCGGTAACGGTCCCAAGGCACTGGCCGACATCACTATGGTGGCCGATAATGCCAAGATAGACAACGGCACCTGGACGTGCGGCAAGGACGGACAGTCGTGCCCCGTCACCTGCGGTATGCCTTCGGCTCTGGTCAGCAAACTGACGGTAGGTGGAGAATAAGGAAAATGAAGAATGAAGAATGAGGAATGAAGAATTAGTTACCATTAATCATTAATAAAGAACATGATAACAGACAATAATAAGAAACTGGCACAATGGGCAATGGACTTTGCCCTGAAGAACGGATGCCAGGCAGCCAAACTGGTGTTGTATGCCAACTCCAATTCGTCGTTTGAGCTGCGCAACGGAAAGATGGACCGCCTACAACAGGCATCGGAAGGCGGACTGGCCATCAGCTTGTATGTAGACGGCCGCTACGGTTCGTACTCTACCAACCGGCTGGACAAGAAAGAACTGGAAACCTTCATCAAGAACGGCATTGAGTCGACACGCTATCTGGCTCCCGACGAGTCGCGCGTGCTGGCCGACCCCAGCCGATACTACAAAGGCGGCAAGCCCGACCTGAAACTGTTCGACAACCGCTTCTACGACATCAACCCCGACGACAAAGTGGAACTGGCCCGTGTGGCAGCCGACGAAGTGATGGGCAAGGACGAGCGGATTATCTCGGTCGATACTTCCTACAGCGACGGCGAAAGCGCAGCCTACCGCCTGATAAGCAACGGCTTCGAAGGCGAAGAGAAGAGCACCTGGTACTCGGTTTCGGCCAGTGTAGCCGTCAGAGGCGAGGGCGAGGCTCGTCCGTCAGATTACTGGTACGGCAGCAGTCTCTTCTACGACCAGTTGCCGAAGACCGGCATCGGCTCCAAGGCGCTGGAGCGGGTATTGCGTAAGTTGGGACAGCGGAAGGCGAAGTCGGGCAAATACACCATGGTGCTGGACCCCATGACTTCGGGCAGTCTGCTCAGCCCGATGCTCAGTGCCCTCTATGGCTCGTCGTTGCAGCAGAAGAACTCGTTCCTGCTCGACAAGCTGAACCAGCAGGTAGGCTCCACGAAGCTGACGCTGAAGGACGAACCCCATCTGATAGGAGCCAACGGTGCCCGCTACTTCGACTCGGAAGGTGTGGCCACAGAACCGCGGCTCATTTTCGACAAGGGCGTACTGAAGACTTACTTTATCGATACTTACAATGCCAAGAAGATGGGCGTGGCACCTACCATCAGTTCGCCGTCGCTGCTGATTCTGGAGCCGGGCAACAAGGACCTGAACGGACTGGTGGCCGACGTACAGAACGGTATCCTGGTGACGGGACTGAACGGCGGAAACAGCAACAGCAGCTCGGGCGACTTCTCGTACGGTATCGACGGTTTCCTGATCGAGAACGGCAAGCTGACGCAACCCGTCAACGAAATGAACGTCACGGGCAACATGGTGCAGCTGTGGAGCTCGCTGGTCGAGGTGGGCAACGATGCCATGCTGAACCGTTCGTGGCGCATCCCTTCGCTGGTATTCGACGGCATCAGCTTCAGCGGACTGTAACGGACAGCGTCCGCTGGGCTTCACACTCGTATACGGGCTAATGGCCCGAAAGGGCGTTCGGTAAGTTCGCCTGCACACAGAGAGGGTGTGTCAGATTAAGATGATATCTCTTAATGCTGGCACACCCTCTCTCTTTTTGTATTCTTCTGCGGAGCGTCGCTCTACAGCAACCCCAACAGCTCAAGCAACGTCGGCGTGAACAGGGCGGTGAAGATGCCGTTCAGCGTCAGGGCCAGGCTGGCGAAGGCGCCGTACTTGCGGCTGACGTCCATCGCGGCCGAGGTGCCTACGGCGTGTGCGGCGGCTCCCATCGAGAGGCCTTGCGCCATGGGACTCTGCACGCCCGTCAGGCGCATCATTCGGAAACCGAGGATGCCGCCCAGCAGACCTACACAGACGACGACGGCTGCCGTCAGCGAGGGGATGCCGCCCAGCGACTTGGCCACCTCCATGGCGATGGGGGTAGTGACGGACTTAGGCGCCAGCGAGTAGATGATTTCGTTCGAGGCACCCATCAGTTTGGCAATGAGCACGACGGAAACGACGCCCACCACGCATCCGGCCAGCTGCGACAGGATGATGGGCAGAATCTGCTTCTTGATGGTCTCCAGTTGCAGATACAGGGGCACGCCCAAGGCCACGACGGCCGGTTTCAGCCAGAACTCGATGAGGTGGCCCGCCTCGTTGTAGGTGGTGTATTCGATGTGTGCCATCTTCAGGAAGATGATGAGCACAGCTATAGTAATCAGGATGGGGTTGAGCAGCATGATGCCGGTCTTCTTCTGCAACAGCTTCGACAGGAAGAAGACGCCGAAGGTGACGGCCAGCAGGAAAAAGTTGTTTTCGAGATAATTCATTTCTGTTTACGGGTTAAGGGATGACGATGGAAATAACGGTGCAGAAGCTGGTGTACCCAGCCGGTCGAGACAAGTACCAGGGCGGTGCTGGCTACCGTAGCAATGACGATGGGCCAGAACTCGGCGGCGATGACGTCGAAGTAGAGCATCAGTGCCACGCCGGGCGGCACGAAGAAAAATCCCAGATTGGCTACCAGAAAGTCGGACATGCCCTGCACCCAGTGCAGCTTGATCCAACCCAGTTTCAGGAAGAGGGTGAGCAGCAGCATCCCGATGATGCTGGACGGCAGTTTGACGCCCGTCAGCCAGACAATCAGTTCACCCAAGGCAAGGCATCCGAAGAGGATGGCGCATTGACGAATCATAATACTGTTAAGCTAAAAAAAAGTAATACCTTATTGTACATTTCGCTCCGGCGGAGTCGCTCCCCGTCGGGCGGTTATACTGAAAACGGCTGCAAAGGTAGCGATTCTATCGGTCGGTTGTGCCGTCGGAAGGGGAAAAAGTTATCGTTTGTGGCGCACTTGTGTGGCTCGCGAGCAACACTTGCACGGCTCGCGAGAGACACTTGCACGGCTCACGAGCGACACCTGCACGGCTCGCACCCCCGAAGCGCGGCTGTCGGCCGTCGGCGGTTTGTGTTAAATTTTCCAATATTTATCATTTCTCCCACAAAATAGCCCCGAATTGCAATGTTGATATTGCAAAATTGTGTATTTTTGCAGCGTGAATTACACAGATTACTTCCGGTTATTCTTATACACTATATATTATCATGCAAAGATTAATTAACGAAATCGTTGAGCGCGCCAAAGCAAACCGCCAACGCATTGTTCTTCCCGAAGGAACCGAAGAACGCACCTTGAAAGCTGCCAACCAGATTTTGACAGACGGAGTAGCCGACCTGATTCTGCTGGGTAACCCGGCCGAAATCGAAGCCTGCGCCAAAGAGTGGGGCTTGGGCAACATCGGTAAAGCCACCATCATCGACCCCGCAAACCATCCTAAGATGGAAGAGTACGCACAGTTGCTCTGCGAACTGCGCAAGAAGAAAGGCATGACCATCGAAGAAGCCCGCAAGCTGGTGCTCGACCCGCTCTACCTGGGCTGCCTCATGATAAAGAACGGCGACGCCGACGGTCAGCTGGCCGGTGCTCGCAACACGACGGGCGACGTACTGCGTCCTGCCCTGCAGATCATCAAGACCGCTCCGGGCATCACCTGCGTATCGGGCGCCATGCTGTTGCTCACTCACGCTCCCGAATACGGTAAGAACGGTGTCCTCGTCATGGGCGACGTAGCCGTAACACCCGTGCCCGATGCCGGACAGCTGGCACAGATTGCCGTCTGCACCGCACGCACCGCACGCGCCGTTGCCGGACTCGATCCGAAAGTGGCCATGCTGAGCTTCTCGACTAAAGGTTCGGCCAAGCACGAAGTAGTAGACAAGGTAGTCGAGGCCCTGAAGATAGCCAAGGAAATGGCTCCCGACATCGCCATCGACGGCGAATTGCAGGCCGATGCCGCCCTCGTGCCCGAAGTAGGTGCCAGCAAGGCTCCGGGTTCGTCCATCGCCGGACATGCCAACGTACTCGTTGTGCCCAGCCTCGAAGTAGGTAACATCTCCTACAAACTCGTTCAGCGTCTGGGTCATGCCGACGCCGTAGGCCCCATCCTGCAAGGTATCGCACGCCCCGTGAACGACCTTTCGCGCGGATGCTCTATCGAGGACGTTTACCGCATGATCGCCATCACTGCCAACCAGGCCATCGCAGCCAAGGAAGGCAAGTAATTACGGTTTGCTGACGCGGATTGGCGCGGCGTTCAACCGCCCATCCGTTATTCATTTTTAATTTTTAATTCTTAATTCTTTATGAAAATCTTAGTTCTGAACTGCGGAAGTTCATCCATCAAATATAAGCTGTTCGACATGGACAGCAAGTCGGTCATCGCACAGGGCGGTATCGAGAAAATCGGCTTGCCCGATTCGTTCCTGAAGCTGACTTTGCCCAACGGCGAAAAGAAGATTCTGGAGAAAAACATCCTCGAACACACCGTAGGCGTAGAGTTCATCCTCAACACGCTGACCAGCCCCGAGTACGGAGCCATCAAGTCGCTCGACGAAATCAATGCCGTAGGCCACCGCATGGTGCACGGCGGCGAAAAGTTCAGCAAGTCGGTACTGCTGACCAAGGAAGTGCTCGATGCCTTCACTGCCTGCAACGACCTGGCTCCGCTGCACAACCCCGCCAACCTGAAAGGCGTTCATGCCATCGAAGCCATCCTGCCCAACGTGCCGCAGATTGGCGTCTTCGACACCGCCTTCCATCAGACCATGCCCGACTACGCCTACATGTACGCCGTTCCCTACGAACTGTATGAGAAATACGGCGTGCGCCGCTACGGCTTCCACGGAACTTCACACCGCTACGTATCGCAGCGCGTATGCGAGTTCTTAGGCGTGAAACCCGAAGGACAGCGCATCATCACCTGCCACATCGGTAACGGTGGTTCCATCACCGCCATCAAGGATGGCAAGTGCGTAGACACCAGCATGGGTCTCACTCCGCTCGAAGGTCTTATGATGGGTACACGCAGTGGCGACATCGACGCCGGTGCTGTCAGCTTCATCATGGAGAAAGAAGGACTCGACGCACAGGGCATCTCGAACCTGCTCAACAAGAAGAGCGGTGTGTTGGGCATCTTCGGCAAGTCGAGCGACATGCGCGACCTCGAAAATGCCGTTGCCGAGGGCGACCCGAAAGCACGTCTGGCCGAGAACATGTACTTCTACCGCATCAAGAAATACATCGGTGCCTATGCTGCCGCACTGGGTGGCGTGGACATCATCGTCTTCACCGGCGGTGTGGGCGAGAACCAGGCTTCGGCCCGCTGGGGTGCCTGCGAAGGCCTCGAATACATGGGCGTGAAGCTCGATGCCGAGAAGAACAAAGTACGTGGCGAGGAAATGGTTATCTCGACCGAAGATTCGAAAGTGAAAGTAGTAGTCATCCCTACCGATGAGGAACTGATGATTGCTTCAGATACTGTAGCTATCCTAAATAGCTGAGATTGAAAGAATGTTTTTTCATGTAAAATTGAATGTTAAACAAGACGAAGGGTGAGTCCGTGACGGATACACCCTTTTTTTGTATGCTTCCCGTCCTTCCCCCATCTGCAAACGGTGCAGGTCGGCTTTTGCTGAATTTAATACGCTTGTCACACCGTCAATCAAGCAAAATCGTTATCTTTGCTGTTCAACAGAAAACATTCTAATCACTAATTAACAGCACTATCTATGAAACGATTAACGTATTTAATGCTTTTCATGTTGCTGGCCGTCGTGGCACAGGCCCAGCAGGCAAAGTATGTATTCTATTTCATTGGCGACGGCATGGGCCTGAACCAGGTGAACACTACCGAAATGTATCTGGGCGAAAAGCAGGGACGCATCGGCACCGAGCCACTTTGTTTCGCTTCTTTCCCCGTGGCAGGTATGGCCACCACTTTCTCGGCATCCAACTCTATCACCGACTCGTCGGCAGGCGGAACAGCCCTTGCCACCGGTGTGAAGACCTATAACGGCGCCATCGGCGTAGACGCCAATAAAGAACGGGTGATGAGCGTAGCCGAACGCGCCAAACGTGCCGGCAAGAAGGTAGGTGTAACTACCAGTGTCAGCATCGACCACGCCACTCCGGCAGCCTTCTATGGCCACCAGCCCGACCGTAGTATGTACTACGAAATAGCCCTCCAGCTGCCCGAAGCCGGTTTCGACTTCTACGCAGGCAGCGGCTTCCTGAAACCCGCCCGCACGTTCGACAAGAAAGATGCTCCCAGCATCTACCCCATCTTCGAGCAGGCCGGTTACACCATTGCCCGCGGACTCGACGAATATAAAGCCAAGGCAGACGATGCAGGCAAGATGATACTGATGCAGAAAGAAGGTGCCAACTCTTCGAGCCTGCCCTACGCCATCGACCGCAGCGAAGGCGACCTGACGCTGGCACAGATCACCGAGAGCGCCATCGACTTCCTGTCGCGCGACAATAAGAAAGGTTTCTTCCTCATGGTCGAGGGTGGAAAGATAGACTGGGCTTGCCACAGCAACGACCCCGCCACGATGGTTAAGGAAGTCATCGACATGGACAACGCCGTCCGTGTGGCTTACGAATTCTACAAGAAGCACCCCAAAGAAACCCTCATTGTGATTACAGCCGACCACGAAACCGGCGGACTGGCCTTGGGCAATAGCAACTATACGCTGAACCTCAAGTCGCTCGATTGTCAGAAACAGTCGGTTGACCTGCTTTCGCGTGCCCTTACCGACCTTCGCAAATCCAAAGGCAACAAAGCCACTTGGGAAGACGTGAAAGCCTTGCTGACCGAACGTATGGGCTTCTGGGGCGAACTGACGCCCACCTGGGAGCAGGAGAAGATGTTGCGCGACGAGTTCGAATCGTCCTTCGTACGCAATAAGATTGTCTTCGAAGAGAGCCTCTACTCGAAGACCGAACCGCTGGCCGCCGTTGCCAAGAAGGTACTGAGCCAGATGTCGAAGCTGGGCTGGACCACCGGAAGCCACTCGGCCGAATACGTACCAGTATTTGCCGTAGGTGCCGGTTCGAAGCTCTTCATGGGTAAGATGGACAATACGGACATCCCGAAACGTATCGCCAAGGCTGCCGGTTACAAGTGGTAACACACCGCCAGTCTTGCGCCGGGCGCAAGCTGAAGAGGGTGCATTAAGCACAAGAACAGATTTTTTAGGCACGGATTACACGGATTTTCACGGATTGTTTTATTCTTTTCACCGTGATTTTCCGTGTAATCCGTGCCTGAAATTTGTTGTTTGTTCTCGTGCTTAATACACCCTCTTTCCGTATATAATATACAGTTGGCTTTTACAGCTTCGTTTCCCCCTCGACAAACTCTTCGAGGAAAAGGTTTTCACCGTCGAACACGGCGTACGAGAAGTAATTGATCCAGTCGCCCAGGATGACGATGCGCGACTTGGCGCTCAGCATCAGGTCGAGCTCGATGTGACGGTGTCCGTAGATGAAGAAGTTGATGTCGGGATGGTTCTTCAGATAGTCCTTGGTGTAGAGCACCAGAAACTCGTTGTTCTCGCCCATGTAGTCGGGTTCCTTGCCGTTCACGCGCTTCAGACGGCTGTGCTTGGCCCAGTTCAGCCCGAACTCCATGCTCCAGCGCGGATGCAGGGCCGAGAAGAGGGTTTGCAGCGTGCGGTTGTGGAATATGGCGCGCAGCATCTTGAACTTGCGGTCGGGGTCGCCCAGCCCGTCGCCGTGGGCCAGGTAGAACTCCTTTCCGTAGATTTCGGTGGTCAGGGGGTGGCGATGCAGGATGACGCCGCACTCCTTGGTCAGATAATCGCCGCACCAGATGTCGTGGTTGCCCGTGAAGAAGTGCACTTCCACGCCCAGGTCGGTCAGTTCGGACAGTTTGCCCAGGAAGCGCGTATATCCCTTGGGCACGACGGTTTTGAATTCGTACCAGAAGTCGAACATGTCGCCCAGCAGGTAGACGGCAGCTGCCTTGTGCTTGATGCTGTCCAGAAAGTTGACCAGGCGGCGTTCCTGCGTCCGCCCGTGTTCGATGGCCCGTGAGCCGAGGTGTGCGTCGGAAAGGAAATATACGTTCTTCATATCAGGCTTGATGTTAGGGGTTGGCGTTTATCTCTTATTTGAACAGTTCGTCCAGGTATTTGTAGAAGGCGGGGTCTTCGCCTACCACTACTTTGGCGATTTTGCCTTGCGGATCGACGACGATCTTGGTGGGATATCCCTGTATGCCGTACTTCACGGTGATGTCTGCCTCGTCCGTATTGCGCACGTGCAGCCAGGGCAGTTCGTGTTCCTTGACGGCAGCTTTCCATTTCTCTTCCGTGTCGCGGCAGTCGATGCCCAGTATCTCCATGCGGTCTTTATACTTGGTGTAGTATTTCTTCATGTCGGGGATGCCTTTGATGCACCAGCCGCACCAGCTACCCCAGAAGTCCAGCACCACGTACTTGCCACGCAGCGACGACAGGGTGAGGTCGTTGCCCTGTAGGTCTTTCAGGGTGAAGTCGGGGGCGTCGGCGCCTTCTGTGATGTTCTTTTGTGCTTCTTTGCGGGCTTTCTGTTGGGCGATAGCTTCTATCATGGCGCGATAGAGCGAAGCCATCGGACCATTCTGTGCCTTTTCGCCGACAATGTCGAGCAGGTCGCTTGCGGTTCTGCCCATATCGGATATCAGATAAACGGAGAGGTCTTCGTCGGGGTGCTGACGGATGTAGTCTTCCTTCACCTTTTGCATATCGGCATGGATGGGTTCATAGAGCTGTCGCAACGAGTCGATGCGTTCGGGCGTCAGTGTTCCTTTGTTCTGCATGTCGATGATGACTTGTGTCACTTTGTGCATCTTGTCCTCATAGGGCTTGTACTGTTTGCGCACTTCTTCGTAGGCCTGGTGGAAGGCATTTCCTTTCAGATGGTAGTCGTCCATGGAGCCGCTTACCTCCACTGTCTCGCCGGGGAAGGCTACTACGCCGATTGTCTGGCGAAGCGATGCTGCTTCGGCACCATTACTGGGTTTGGCATAGAAATAGGCCTCCATCGGTACGCTGTCGTTCTTAAGCTGGAAGGAGAATTGCCCATTCTGCATGGCTATTGTATCTCTTTGCACCGCGCTTCGGCTCAGGTCCGACAGGGCAAAGTAGTTTACTATCAGTGTATCACTTTCTATACCGGTCAGGTTGCCGGTGATGGTAGTCTGTTTCGGTGCGGGCTGGCAGGCACAGAGCAGTGCGGTGGCGGCCAGCAGGCTAAGTTGTTTCTTGTTCATGGTATGTAGTTTTATTCGTTATAAAAATCCCAGTTCCAGTTTGGCTTCTTCGCTCATCATGTCCTTGTCCCATTCGGGTTCGAAGACGAGGTTGATGGTGGCGGCACTGACGCCTTCGATGCTCTCTATCTTCTGGCGGATGTCTTCCATGATGAAGTCGGCCGCGGGACAGTTGGGAGCGGTGAGGGTCATGTCGATGTTGACGCTGCCGTCGTCGGCTACGTCTATCTTGTAGATGAGGCCCAGGTCGTATACGTTGACGGGTATTTCGGGGTCGTATACGGTTTTGAGCATGGCTACTATTTTCTCTTCTATTTCAAATCGGGTCATACGAATTGCGTTGTTAAGGGTTGTTTATGGTGGCAAAGCTATGTATTTTAATTGAAACGACAAAATCGTAGACCGTGGTTTCTTGTGTGCTGTGCGGGTCAGAGGACACCTTCGTCGGCGAAGCTGTAGTAGCTGCCGTCGGTGACGATGAGGTGGTCGGTGAGGCGTATGTTCATGATTTGCGCGGCCTGTCGGATGCGGTCGGTCAGGCGGCGGTCGTCGTTGCTGGGGCGGGTGTTGCCCGAGGGGTGGTTGTGGACGAGTATCAGTTGGGTGGCGCGGCGCAGCAGGGCTTCGCGCAGGATGGTGCGCACGTCGGCGGTGGTCTGGTCGATGCCTCCGCGGCTGATGCAGACTTTGTCGATTACTTTTCCGGCCTGGTTGAGGAGGAGTATCCAGAACTCTTCGGTGGGCAGGTCGCACATCAGGGGGTAGAACAGCTCGTAGATGTCGGTAGAACAGCAGATGGCAGGGCGTTCGGCAGGTTGGCTCAGCTTGCGGCGTTTACCCAGTTCGAGGGCGGCCATGATGGTGATGCTCTTGGCAGGGCCCAGTCCCTTGAAGCGGGCAAAGTCGCGCATCTCCCACTTTCCCAGTTGGTTGAGGTCGTTGCCGCAGTCGTTCATCACGCGTTGCATCAGTGTTACGGCGCTTTCTTCGGCATTGCCCGAGCCGATGAGGATGGCCAGCAGTTCGGCGTCGCTCAGGGCTTCGGCACCTTTCAGCATCATCTTTTCGCGGGGGCGGTCTTCGGCAGCCAGTTGCTTGATGGTGAGTTTGTTCATAGTTTTTTTAGTTGACGAGTTGACAAGTTAACGAGTTGACAAGGGGACGAGTTGACAAGTTGACGAGGGGACGAGGGGCGAGCTTTTTAGTGGAAGGAGTTGACGAGTTCTCAAGTAGCAAGGCCTTGTGCCCTTGTTAACTTGTCAACTCGTCAACTTGTCAACTCGTCCCCTTGTTCACTATTTATAAAAATTCTTCTTGAATGCTTCGAATTCGCCGCGGCCGCATATACAGCGGTTCCACCATGCGCGCCAGAAGCCTGTGCCGTAGCCGATGAGCTGGATGTAGGCAGCAGCGATGGAGTAGAGCCCGATGCGCAGGCTGTGGTTCTGCACAGTCGAGTCGGTCATCACCAGCAGGGCATAGAGCAGCAGGGGCAGGGGCGACCAGGGGCAGAACAGGGTGCCCAGCAGCAGTATGGCGGTGCCCAGCGTGAAGAGGGCGGGCAGCAGGTGGACCAGCTTCAGCGATTCGGGGTACTTCTTGTAGAGATTGATGCGGGCGATGCCCGAGTTGTGCACCTGCTTGAAGAACTTCTTCAGGTCGGTGCGCCGCTTATGATAGACCCATGCGCCGGGAAACAGGCGGCAGCGGTACCCGCCTTTGAAGATACGGATGCTCAAGTCGATGTCCTCGCCGAAGCGCATGCGCGAGAAGCCGCCCAGGGCCTGATAGACATCGCGGCGGATACCCATGTTGAAGCTGCGGGGGTAGAACTTGTCCATCTTCTTCTTGCCGCCGCGGATGCCGCCGGTGGTGAAGAACGAGGTCATGGAGTAGTTGATGGCCTTCTGTATGGGGGTGAACGACGCGTGTGCACGGTCGGGTCCGCCAAAAGCATCGGCAGGCGCGGCTTGCAGTTCGGCTTCGACGGCGTCCAGATAGCCGGGGGGCAGGATGCAGTCCGAATCCAATATAATAAGGTATTCGCCGTGGCTGCGTTCGGCACCGTAGTTACGGGTCTGGCCGGGGCCGGAGTTGGGCTTGGTGTAGTAGTGCAGGTCCAGCCGGTCGGCGTACTTCAGCGTCACGTCGCGGCAAGGCACCGACGAACCGTCTTCCACCACAATGACTTCGAAGTCGCGGAAGGTTTGCTCCAGCAGGCTTTGCAGCAGTTCGTCCACTTCGTCGGGACGGTTGTATACGGGAATAATGAAGGAATAGCGCATGGTGTGTTTCTTTATTCTTGACGGAGGCAAATGTAGGAAAAATATTCGGTTATCGGGGAATAATGCGGGGCGATATTCGTTTTTCTGTTCCGCTCCCTCCGGGCAGCACGGACGGCACTGCTTCCGGAGGTCTGCTGAGGGGTGTGTCGCAGGGCTTTTGTGGGACACTTGTACGGCTCGCGAGCAACACTTGCACGGCTCGTGAGCAACACTTGCATGGCTCGCGAGAGACACTTGCACGGCTCGCGGGGGTTGCGCGACCGCTTACCGGCCGAAAGATGGGCGAACAAATTATGCAGCATTTATACTCCATTTAGATATATTTGGTTACTTTTGTAGTTGATTATGTTCTAACCCACGGTATGGCTATGAAAAGAAAGAAAGCAAAGATGAGTATGAGGTGGTATGTATTGTTGGCGTTTTTCCTGTGGACGGTTCCGTCGCTGGCCGACGGGCTTCAGTTTTTGGGAAATTCGTACCGCATGGAGGACCGCACCGCATACAAAGTGTTTGCCGAGGAGGCTGTACCCGAGTTTGAGAACGAGCTGGTGCTCGACTTCGAGGTGCAGATTAAGGAGTTCAACACATTCGGATACATCTTCCGGATGAAAGACCTGAACTCGAAAAGTGTCTTCAGCTTTATCTTTACCTATAAGAACGATCGCGAAAGCGTCTTCCAAATCAATTCCGACGGAAAAGCCAGCTATGCTTCGGTCAGCTTTGTCAACGACTCCATCCGTTGCCGCTGGTTGCCGGTCAGCTTCGGTTTCGACTTGCAGAAGAAAACCCTTCGTCTGTCGGTTGGCGGACAGGAAGCCGAGGTGACGTCGGTCTCCGAGTTCGGACAGGCGATTTGTCCGGACATCTATTTCGGGCGCGACGAATTTACGGTCGACCTGCCTACTTTCGCCCTGCGCAACCTGACGGTCAGGGGCGGCGGACGCCAATACCGTTTCCCCCTGTCGGAGAATGCCGGTACGGCTGTGCACGACGCTTCGGGCACGGTGTACGGTGAGGTGCAGAACCCGATATGGCTGGTCAACGAGGCTTACTACTGGAAACCGGTCTTCACACAAAAGATACTGGGTCCCTGCGGTGCCAATTTCGACAGCAGGGGCAAGAAGATATACGTCTTCTCGGCCGATTCGCTTTACGGCTACGACTTGCAGCGCGGCTCGATGCAGTCCGTGCCCTGTGCCAACCCGCTGCCGCTGAAGATGCGTCTGGGGACGAACTTCCTGCCTGCGGGCGACAACCGGCTCTACGTCTACGAAATCAACGGCATACCGCCCGGCAACACGACTGTGGCCTCGCTCGACCTGACGCGGGCCGAATGGTGTCCCACCGATTCCGTGTCGCTGCCCGTGCAGCTGCACCACCACAATACGTACTGGGACGCGCGCCATGGACGACTGCTGATGTTCGGCGGTTTCGGCAACCAGCGCTACAGCAATGCCCTGCTTTCCTATCGTCCCGATGCCCGTTCGATAGACACGCTGCGCACGACGGGCGACGTCATTTCGCCCCGCTTCAATGCCGGTATGGCCCACGTGGGCGATACGGTGCTCTACATCCACGGCGGTGTGGGCAACAGCAGCGGCGACCAGTCGCTTGGCCGAATCTACTATAACGACCTCTACAAAGTGAGTCTGCCTTCGTGCAGAGTCAAGAAGTGTTGGGAACTGCCCTCGCCGGTCAAGGAGGTAGTGGGCAACAATATGATCTACTCCGAGGCCGAGAACGCGCTGTATGCCTTGCGCTACAAGGAGTACAACCGTAATTCGTCCGTCCAGCTCTACCGGATAGCGCTGGCCGACGGGACAGCCGTTCCCGTGGGCGACTCCATTCCCTTTCTGGCAGTGGCCATCGAAACTTCGCTGACCCTGTACAAAAGTACGATGCCCGACAAGCTGTATTGCGTCATTCAGGAACACTATAATTCGCAGCCCGACACCGTGCGGGTTTCGGCCTACGAACTTGCTTTTCCTCCCCTGACACAGGACGAACTGGTGCCACACTACGCTGCACGCCGTTCGGCGGGATTGTGGTGGCTGTTGCCGGTGGTTATCGTGCTGGCCGTTGGTGCATATCTGCTGTACAGGCGTATGACCGTTAGCCGGCAAGTAGCTGCCGTGGCGCCGTCTGCCGCACCTGCCGCTGCCGAGGCAGTAATCAGCTCGGCGGCCGAAGAAGAAGTAACGGTCAAGCGAGGCAGTGCCGTCTACTTGTTTGGCGACTTTACGGTGTACGACCGCGCGGGCCGCGACATCACCTACATGTTCAGCAACAAGCTGAAGCAGCTTTTCATCTACATTCTGGTAGAGAGTGCCGAGGGCACAGGCGTATTGTCGTCGTCGCTGAACACCCTGTTCTGGCCCGACAAGGACGATGCCAAAGTGAAGAACCTGAAAGGCGTCACCATCAACCACCTTCGCAAGACGCTGGCCGAGATGGACGGCATCACCCTGAACTACAGCAAAGGCTTCTTCAATATCACGCTGTCCGACGAGTGTTTCTGCGACTACATGCATGCGGCCGAATATGCCGGTCAGCCGGAACGTGCCAAAGACCTGTTGCCGCTGCTGTCAAGAGGAAAGTTTCTGAAAGGAATCGACGATGATCTCTTCGACCAGATTAAGGGCCGGACCGAAGACCGTCTGCTGGGCTGGCTGCTGTCGTGGCTGAACCGTCAGGACGAATTGCTGAAGCGAAGCGACGTCCTGTCCGTCTGCCAGCTGGTGTTCGAGATTGATCCGCTGAACGAACAGGCGTTGCAGGCCGCGCTGAACGTATGCAAGGAGCAGAAGATGAGGGGAGAGGCACAGAAGATATATTCGCAGTTTGCACGCGAATACAAGCGGATGCAGGGAAAAGAATACCCCCTTTCGATGGACGAACTGCTGAAAGGCTGATATTCTTCTGCCTGCAAGTATGATAGGAGTGACGGCGTCAGCGCTTTCCGCCCAGCGGCACCGGTGCTACGCCTTCGAACGTGATTTTGACAGGCTTGATGTAGCCTTGTTCGTCAAACTCCAGCTTGTCGATGCACACCTGCCGTTCGCCCGAATGGGTGCATCCCAGCGGACGACGGTGATAGACGATGTAATACTCGTCCTTTCCCGGTATCTGGATGACGGAGTGGTGTCCGGCTCCGGTAGCCACCTGCTCGTCCTGCTGCAATATCTTTCCGATACGCTTGAAGGGGCCCGTAGGCGAGTCGGCGATGGCATAAGCCACGCTGTAGTCCGGACCGCCCCATCCGCCTTCCGACCACATGAAGTAGTATTTTCCGTTCCGTTTCATCATGAAGGGGCCTTCCACGTAGTTTTCGGGAGTCACCTCGCGATAGTATTCTCCGTTGTCGAAGGGTTTCAGGCTCAGCAGGTCGTCTTTCAGCCGGACGACATTGCAGTGGCGCCACCCGCCGTAGTACATGTAATACTGTCCGTCGTCGTCGCGGAATACGAACTGGTCGATGGGCTGTGCCCCGTTGACGAACTTCGAGATGAGCGGTTTCCCCAGTGCGTCCTTGAACGGTCCTTCGGGACGGTCGGCCACAGCCACACCGATACCTCCGTACTCGTTGTCGCTCTGGATGTCGTTGCCTCCGAAGAAGAGGTAGTACTTTCCGTTGGCCCGGATGATGGAAGGTGCCCACATGGCATACTCCACCCACTTGACGTTTTCGATGGAAAGCACACTCGGATGCTTGGTCCAGTGCACAAGGTCCTTGGACGAGAATGCGTCGAGGTGAGTCTGCTGGTTGTAGTCGGGATTGATGGCACGGGTTTTCCGTCTGGCCTCTTTCCGGTAGGTCAGCGTGTCCTCGCCATGCAGCATGGAGACGGTGGGATATATCCAATAGGTATCATCGAAGACGATGCCTTCCGGGTCGGCATACCAGCCCGGAAATATGGGGTTGCCGCTTGTGACGTTCCCCTGCTGTGCAGACAGCGATGCCGCCAGCATCAGACATGCAAAGAATACAGGTTTTCTTTTCATTTTCCGTTAAGTTTATATATGATTGAAAAAATGTCGCTGCACATACTTTGTCTCCGCCATGGAAGTTGCGGAGCAGGGGAAGGATTCGTGTGCAAATGTACGCAAAAAAGCTGTTGCCTCCAGCCGCTCGCTGTAGCTTTTTACATGAACCGTATGCCCTTTGGAGGCTTTCTGGGGCGGGTTAATAAAAAAGTCGGGTTAATTAACCCCTTTTTAATCGCCGGGTTAAGGCTGTGGGGTTTCTTTTGTGGAAAAAAGATTTTCTGGGACGATGTAAAACTTGTGATCTAGTTTTTTATGTGTATGCAGCGATTTGTATTTAGTTTGTGCGTGTCGTTTCTGACCGTTTTTTCCGTACTGGCACAAGGCCGGGTATGGAGTGTAGAAAAAGCCAACCAGTGGGGAAAACAACATCCCTGGTATTGCGGTGTGAATTATATTCCGGCCAATGCGATTAACTATACGGCCATGTGGGATAAGACAAGTTTCTCTCCGGATGTGATCGACCGCGAAATGAAGCTGATGAAAAAGTTAGGTATGAACTGTGCGCGTGTGGTCATGCAATATGTGGTATACGAGGATGACCCTGCTTATTTCCTGCGTACATTCGATACCTTTTTGGGTATATGCGACAAGTACGGCGTTAAGGTGATGCCTATCTTTTTTGATGACTGTGCGTTCGGTGCTAATACCGACCCCGTTGTCGGGAAGCAGCCGGAACCATTGGAAGGCTGGTATGCATGGGCGTGGTCTCCTTCTCCGGGTTACTCAATGGTGATAGACGAACGTACGCACGTCAAACTGGAGAAGTATGTGAAAGACGTCATGACCCGTTTCAAAGACGATAACCGTATTTTCATGTGGGACTTGTATAATGAGCCTACCAATACTACTATGCCCGAACGGAGTTGGCCTCTGCTGCGTAAAGTGTTTGCCTGGGCACGCGAGGTGAATCCGTCGCAACCCATAACTTCGGGCATGTGGAACGGAGTGAAAGAGCTGGATGATTTTCTTTCTGCCAACTCGGATATCATCACTTTCCATTGCTATGCATCGAAAGAAGAAACGGAAAAAGTGATGCGGAAACATCTGGCCTTGGGCCGTCCGGTGATTTGTACAGAATGGATGAATCGTGTTGCGCAGTCCACCATTCCGGATATCCTTCCGATGTTCAAAGAAAATCATGTCGGCTGTATGATGTGGGGGCTGGTTAACGGAAAGACACAGACACATCTTTGCTGGGGACACCGACCGGAGCATCTGCCTTATAAGGGTGTGTGGCAGCATGACATCTATAAGGGCGACTTTACGCCTTACGATGCAAAAGAAATTGAGCTGATAAAACAAATGACCAGATAAATATAAATATATGTTCCGGATGGTGCTGACCGATGAACAGGACTGTGAATCCGGGAGACTGTTACTGAAGTATCTTTTTTCAATTAAATAATAATACCGACATAATAATGATGAAAAGAAATGTGATCTTGTTGTTTTGCCTGCTGTTTTCTGCTACCTTGTGCAGGGCGGCGGCAGGAGGTGACGACCGTTACGGGTGGCCGGAACAGAAAGCACCCGAAAAGTTGATAGTGTGTAAAAATCCTGCCAACAGTGCGGAACGGATGTTGTTGGAATCGCTTTCGGGCCTGGCAGCCAAGGCTGTCAACGAGGAACGCTTTGACCGGATGGTGTGGATGGAAACCGGTAACGAAGCCTATCGCAGATTGTTCAGGGAAAGTCTGGAGGCACTGGACATCCGTGAAATTTTTCCGATGGACACTTGGGAGCTGGTGGACTATCTGAAGAAAGAAGGCGTGGTGAAAGGCTACGTGCTGTACGAGGCAGACAAGGGTAACGGTACCAAGATAGAAAATTACTCCAGCAACGTGGCAACGGTATACGCTTCGCTGCTGTCGGGAGTCCTTATCGACGTTTCGCTGGAGCAGGAAGCCCTGGCTCACGGGTTGGTGAAACTGAAAGACGCACGGGGCGAGACTACGATCGAATGCTTCAGAAAGAACCGCCGGCTGCTGAACAACACCTCGGCACTGAGCATTCATCCCGCCGTGTCGAATATGCGCGACTATGCCATTGCCCACCGCCTGATGCTGTATGCCGACGAAATAGAGACAGCCAACGAGATACTGGAGTGGGTAAAACCGCTTTCGCCCATCGTGGGATGGGGATGTGGTGACGAATTCAAGTTCACCAAGCTGGTGACGGAGTGGGGACACTTCAATACAGCCTCCAACTGGTGCATGAACTTGCCTCTTATTTCGGCGGCTGCTCCCCGCATTCCGTTGCGCAAGGTCACTGAGGTAGAGCCGGAACAAATCAACTTTGCCGATTCGTCGTATGTACATGCCTTTGTGATGAGCGACGGCGACAACATGCAATGGACCATGGGCAACTTCATCGACAATCCTCACTACCTGGGACATCCGCAGGCTGCGGACCAGGGAATGAACTGGACCCTCTGCCCGGCCAACCTGTCGGTGATTTCGCCTGTCAGCTGGAACGAGATGGTGGCCAGAAAAGGCAACGGCACCTTTATCGAATACGGTGGAGGCTACCAGTATCCGGACCTTTTTGCAGTGAAGCGTAAAAACCGTAAAGAACTGTTGCGACGCTTTGCCCGCAGAGTGAACAGTTTCCTGCAAAAGACCGGTGTTAAGGTGTATGGCGCTATTTGCGAGAACGTACAAAGCCCCGAAGCACAGGAGGCTTTCCAGATCTATGCCGAAGAAATGACCGACATAACCGGAATGATAGCCATCCAGTATTTTCCTTACGAACTGGGAAAGAAAGTATTCTGGTTCCAGGACAAAAAGGGAATGCAGATTCCGCTTCTTACGGCTACTTTCTCGTTGTGGAACGAAGTGAATCCTGCCCGTCCGGCTTGTGGCACTCCCGAATATGTTTCATCGCTGATCAACCGTGACGAGAAACTGTCTGTAGCAGAAGACCGTTATTCGTGGACGATTGTTCATGCCTGGTCCGACTTTGGCCAGACAAGCAAGGTGAGCGGAGAGAGTGCGGTGGGTGTCAGCCCCATTGTGGCAACCGAAGAATTGCTCGATGATGGCATTCGTCCGGTGTCGCTCAACGAACTGTTATGGAGGGTGCGCATGAGCTATTATCCGGAACAGGTGAAAAGCATCATCGACGCAAACCAGAAACTGATGGGAGCTGCCGATTCGGTCCGCTCAGTCCGGAAGGGGGAGAAGCGCTAACAATCTTAAGTTTCGGTTTTACCGAAACTTGTAGGAGTTAAAGGAGTTAAAAGGAGTTATCGCCCGTCTTGGATGGGCTTAGGAGTTAAAAGCCAATAGAGAGTAAACGGTTTACAAGGTATTGGCTTAACTTCTTAACTCCTTAACTACCAGTTGGAACTTTACATACTAAACTTAAATAATTTTAGAAATATCATGAAAAAACTCATTATCACTCTTTGTTGTGCGGCTGCAGGCCACGTGTGTGCCCAGTCGTTCTATCCCGTAGCGGAAGGGCAGAAGTTTGCTGCAACGCCCCGGGGCGAGGTTGCACTTTATGATTTTCCGCTGAAAGACGTTGCCCTGACCGACGGCGTGTTTCGCAACGCCATGATGCTGGATGCCAAGTGGCTGCTCGACCTGAAGCCCGACCGTTTCCTGCATCGTTTCCATAAGTTTGCCGGACTACCCGTCAAGGGCGAAATTTATGGAGGCTGGGAAAGTGAAAATGTTTCCGGACATACGCTGGGACATTACCTTTCGGCCTGTTCCATGCAGTATGCAGCCACGCAGGACGTACGCTTCAAGGAAATCGTAGACTATACTGTAAGCGAACTGGCCAAGTGTCAGGCGCACTACACGGGTGTCATGACCGGCTATGTAGGTGGTATTCCCGAGCAGGAGCGTATTTTTACGGAAATATCCGAAGGCAAACTCTATTCGTCCGGTTTCGACCTGAACGGCGGATGGGTACCGCTTTACACACAGCACAAGCTGTTTGCCGGACTGATGGATGCTTATCTGCATACGGGCAACAAACAGGCACTCGACGTAGTCTGCAAGCTGGCCGACTGGATGGTGAACCTTTCCGACCGCTTGACCGACGAGCAGTTCCAGCAGATGTTGCAATGCGAGTTTGGCGGTATGAACGACAGCATGTATGTGCTGTATACGCTGACTGGCGACGAACGCTACCTGAAACTTGCCGGCCGCTTTTATCACAAGGCTGTGCTCGATCCGCTGGCTGCCCGTCAGGACCGTCTGAACGGGATGCACGCCAATACCATTATTCCTAAAATCATCGGCTGTGCCACCGGTTCGTGGGTAACGGCTTCCGACAGTCTGTACGATATTGCCGACTACTTCTGGCACACAGTCGTAGAGCATCATTCGTATGCCAATGGCGGTAACAGTAATTTCGAACGTTTTACGCCGGTCGACGAAATATCGGAGCACTTGAGTTCCAATTCTACCGAGACGTGCAACACGTATAACATGCTGAAGCTTTCGAAGAAGCTGTTTGCCTTTACGGCCGATTCCCGCTACATGGACTATTACGAGCGGGCGTTGTACAATCATATTCTGGCTTCCCAACATTCTAAAACTGGTATGGTGGTCTACTATCTGAACCATCTGAACGGCGGTCACAAAGCGTTCTCTTCGCCTTTCGATGCTTTCTGGTGCTGTGTCGGTACCGGCCTGGAGAATCATGTGAAGTACGGGGAAGCTATTTATAACCATACGGGCAAGAAACTGTATGTCAATCTGTTCATTCCCTCAACCTTGGATTGGGAAGACCAAAACGTACGGATTGAGCAGCATACTTCCTTCCCCTTTACCGACCGTACGCAGCTGCGCATTGCCGAAGGACGTAAGAAGCGCTTCAGCCTGTATATACGGAAACCCTCCTGGCTGGCTGCCCCGTTGGAAGTGGAAGTCAACGGTGAACGCCTTTCAGATCTGAAAGAGGAAAAAGGATATGTCGTACTGGACCGCAAGTGGAAAGCCGGCGATGTGGTCGATGTACGTTTGCCTATGAAATTGGAGACAGTGCCCGCTCCTGATAAGGAAGAATGCCGGGTGTTTATGTACGGTCCGGTGTTGCTGGCCAACGTACTGGCGAAAGACCGTGATCCGCTTGATTCCGATCCTGTCATCGTGGCCGACCGTTCAACCGACTATATGCAGTTGATGGATAAGGCCGATCTGAGCAGACTGGAATTTGTTTCGGACCGTCTGTCGGACAACTGCCGACTGAATCTGCGTCCTTTATTCTCGGTGAACGATGAAGATTATGCCCTTTACATGAACTTCTTCACACCTGCCAGATGGAAAGCAGAGAAGGTGAAATACGAAGAACGGAAGAAACGGGAAAAGGAAATCAGAAGCCGGATGGTGGATGAAATCAGATTTGAAATGCAGTCGGAAAGAGACCACCGCCTTGTCGGCGAAAAGACGAATGCCGGAATGCTGAATACTTACAGCTGGCGTGATGCTGTTGACGGAGGATATTTTGAATTTGAAATGTCTACACAGCAACGCACCGACTTGTCTCTGCTGGCCCGTTACTGGGGGCGCGACGGAGGAAACCGTTCCTTCCGCATCGAAGTGGACGGAACAGCCATAGCCGAGGTGACTTTGAACGATACCGGCAAGAATGAAGTCTACGAAGTGGAGTATCCGATACCAGCCGATTTGTTGGAAAATAAGGATAAAATCAAGATTCGCTTCCAGGCAAATCCCCGACAGACGGCAGGAGGTGTATTCGGATGCCGGTTGGTGAGACAAAATGCAAAAGATTAATGCGGGTTAATAAATAATCTGGGTTAATTAATCCGCTTTTAACCCTTTTGTTAAGGTCTGGAATAGTTCTTTGCACATGTCAACGGGTAAGGCGGTGGTGAGTGACGCCTTGCTGTTAACCGACAGTTGGACGGACAGACTCCGGCCGGATACTCTGAGAAAGACTCAATCGAACTAATGAATTATTTACTTAAACTATCAATAAAAAATATTATGAAGAAACGAAATCTTTACTGCTTATGCGCGGCATTTCTGGTGGGCCTGAGCGCTTGCGAATCACAAGAGCCGGAAATGACCTTGAATGTAGATTTGGCTTCGCACGAAGCGGATGTTCCATCCTCTATGTATGGTATCTTTTTCGAGGAAATCAACCATGCGGGCGACGGAGGACTTTACGGTGAAATGCTGATGAACCGTAGTTTCGAAGAAAGAGTGTTGCCCGAAGGTTATACGGTAGAAAATGGTGAACTGGTACCTCCGCAGGTTATTAATCATATGGTGGGAAAACCTACAGTAGGACGTTTCAAATGGGGAACCGATCCTTATCCCGGCTGGGAACTGGTGCAGAAAGATGCTGCCGGTGCAACAGCTGCATTGGTGACGGAACAGCCCAACTTCAAGACAGCTCCTACTTCGATGAAGGTCGAGGTGGCCAAGCTGGGCGAGGGTGTTTCGCTGGTCAACAAAGGATATTGGGGCATTGCCTTGCAGAAGGACGCATCTTATAAGTTGCGTATGTTTGTCCGTAACACAAAGAGCAACGGTGAGCTGAAAGTACGTCTGTTGGGTAAGGACGACCGTGAACTGGGTCAGGCTAGTTTTACCCTTACTCCGGGAACATGGCAGGAGTACAAAGCTACGATCGAAGCTTCGGACACAACCTCTGTAGGACGTTTGTCTATCGATTTGCCTGCTGAAGATACTTATTACTTCGACTATGTATCCCTCTTCCCCGAAGATACTTATAAAGGACGCGAGAACGGAATGCGTAAGGACGTGGCACAGATGCTCGAAGGTCTTCGTCCCGCTTTCATTCGCTGGCCGGGAGGATGTATCGTCGAGGGTATTACGCTGGTCAACCGTGTGGAATGGAAGAAGACGCTGGGCGATCCGGCAGCCCGTTCGGGACAATATGATACGTGGGGATACCGCAACACATATGGTTTTGGTTATAAAGAGTTCCTGGATTTCTGCGAGGATATCGGTGCCAAAGGTATGTATGTGTGCAACGTGGGTATAGCCTGTCAGGCACGTACCGGCGAAGCTTGCTCCGACAAAGAGGCCGAGGCTTATCTGGAAGACGCATTGGATGCGATCGAATATGCTATCGGTGACACTGATACGGAATGGGGAGCTGTCCGTGCCAAGGAAGGACATCCGGCACCTTATCCTCTGGCTTATGTCGAGATTGGTAACGAGAATTCGGGACCGGTATACGACCGTCGTTTCAACATGTTCTACGATGCCATCAAAGCTAAATATCCGCAGCTGACATTGATTTCCAATCATGGTATCGGTGGTATCGGCGAAGCTCGTAAGACGGACATGGTAGACCCGCACTGGTATGTAGAACCGGAGTATTTCTTCAAGAATGCCAATATCTTCGACAACCACGAAAGAGGTAAGTATACGGTATATGTAGGCGAATATGCTTGTAACCAGGGTGTAGGAGGAGGCAATATGCTTGCTGCATTGAGCGAGGCTGCTTTCATCACTGGTATGGAGCGCAACAGCGATCTGGTGACAATGGCTTCTTATGCTCCGCTGCTTGAGAACCGGAATGACCGCGGTTGGCCAACCAACCTGATCTGGATGTCAAACAATCAGGTCGTAGGACGTTCTTCGTATTATGTTCAGAAACTCTTTGTCGAGAATAAGCCTACCTACAACTTGAAGGTTGAAGGTACAGTCGAACCCGAAGCACTGGAACCCTTTATCGACTACGAAGGCTATGTGGGTATGGGAACCTGGAGCACACAGACTCAGTTCCGCAACCTGAAAGTGACCGATGCTGCTGGCAAGATCTTGGCAGCTGACATGACAGACGACTCTCAATGGGAAGTGAAGCATGGAACCTGGAAACAGGAAAACGGAGTCTATACTCAGACAAGTGGCGAAAACCGTACGGCTTTGCTCTGGAAAACGGGTAAGGTGAACAAGGGTAGCGTAATCGAGTTTGAAGTAAACAAACTGAGCGGTAACGAAGGCTTCCTGTTCTATTTCGGTTTGCAAGACCTCAGTCTGCGCAGAGGCTATATGCTGAATGTGGGCGGTTGGAACAATTCATGTTCTGTCATCGAAACAGTACACGACAACAATTCTTCTACATTGTCGGAGAAGGTAACAGACAAACTGGACGAAAACAACTGGCATAAGGTACGTATTGTCATTACAGAAAATGGTGCAGACTATTACATGGATGGCAGACAGGTTCTGACTCACCAGAACGAGCCTTTGAAACGTAAGTTCTACATTGCCGGATACGATGAAAATGCAGGCGAAGTGATTATGAAAGTTGTGAATGCTTCCGATAATCCGTGTCTTACCCAGATCAATCTGGCAGGCGGAGAAGTGGAAAAGAACGGCCGTGTGATTACGCTGAGTGCTGCTTCTAAATTGGAAGAAAACTCATTCGAAGAACCGTTTAAGATTACACCGGAAGAAACTACATACAACAAGTTCTCAACTTCATTTAAGTATGAGTTCAAGCCGAATTCGGTAACTGTACTGAGAATGAAGAAAAAATAATAGCAGGGTTTGAAGAGGAATGTACCGGAACTGTCCCGGTACATTCTCCCTCCAATAAAAGTCTATGCTGTGATCCTTAAACTTGATTATAAATAATGCAAATCAGAGGTAGGAAGCCCGTCGGAATGTGTTGGTTGGCTTCATGTGCCGCATTCTTGATGGCTGTTGTGACGGACAATACTTCTTCAGGCTTCTTTAACTTCTGATTGGCAAACAGAACCGCTATTTATGAAAAGGTTGTTGACTTTGTTATGTCTGTGCATTGGTTATCTGCATCTTGCTGCTGGTGTGCTTCCCCGCTCGGAATATCCTCGTCCTCAGTTTGTAAGAAACGATTGGGTGAACCTGAATGGAGAGTGGAGCTACGAATTCGATTTCGGAAAATCGGGTACCCATCGCAATCTGCAGAATAGCAATTGCTTGAAGGACCGTATACAAGTACCCTTCTGCCCGGAAAGCAAACTCTCGGGAGTGGAACATACCGACTTCATCAATTGCATGTGGTACCAGCGCATGATTGATATACCCGAAAACTGGACGGGCAAAAATATTTATCTGCATTTTGGTGCCGTAGACTATTATGCGGAGATTTATCTTGATGGAAACTTTGTGCAGCGTCATTATGGAGGCTCTTCTTCGTTTTCGGTCGATATAACCCGTCAGGTGAAAGCGGGCATGCGTCATAATCTGGTTATCCGTGTAACCGATGATTTGCGTTCCGGAAAACAGACAGGAGGCAAACAGTCGCCAACATTTTATTCCAACGGCTGTCTCTATACGCGTGTAACGGGCATTTGGCAGACTGTATGGATGGAAGCGGTGGACAGAAAAGGCTTGAAGTCGGCTGTTTTGCGTCCGGATATCGATCAGGAACAGCTGTTTGTTTCGCCGGAGTTCTTTCAGGAATCCGATAATGAGATTGAAGTTATTCTGAAGGAAGGCGAGAAAACAATAGCCAGCCGGAAAGCATCGTGTGTCAACGGAACCATGTTTGTACTCCCGGTCAGGAAGATGAAGCTCTGGTCTCCGGAAAATCCTTTCTTGTACGATATAGTCTATCGGATAAAGGACAAACAGGGAAACTTGCTGGATGAGGTGACCTCGTATGTGGGGATGCGTAAAATTCATACAGCTGATGGAAAGTTCTACTTGAATAATCAGCCCTACTTCCTGCGTCTGGTTTTAGATCAGGGATATTATCCGGACGGCATCTGGACGGCTCCGTCGGATGAGGCTTTACGAAAAGATATCCAGCTGGGCAAGGATGCCGGCTTCAATGGTGCCCGTTTGCATCAGAAAGTATTTGAGGAACGGTATCATTATTGGGCCGACAAATTGGGGTACCTCACATGGAGCGAAAGTGCAAGTTGGGCGATGAATCATGATGATGAACTGGCTGCACGCAATTTCATTGCAGAATGGACCGAAGTGGTGATACGCGACCGCAACCATCCTTCTATCGTAACATGGACTCCTTTTAATGAGTCATGGGGAGCCGGTAATGTCGTATATCCAAGACTGGTACGCGATGTTTACCGCATTACCAAGGCAATTGACCCCACGCGTCCGATTAATGACGCCAGCGGCGACAAACACATTCTTACAGATATATGGGGAGTGCATAACTATCAGCAGGATCCAAAGATTTTGGCTGATGCTTTGATAGGACGTGAAGGTGAAGAGCCTTACCGGAACATTCGCGATGACAAGTCGCTGGCCGTATACGAAGGTCAGCCTTACATTGTCAGCGAATTCGGAGGTATAGGTTGGATGAAACCGGAAGAAAATGGCACTTCGTGGGGATACGGCTCAGTTCCGGAAGCTATGGAAGATTTCTACAAACGTTTGGAGGGATTGGTACAGGCTATGGGCAGTTCCAATATTGTTGTTGGCTTTTGCTATACGCAACTGACGGATGTAGAGCAGGAGAAAAACGGCATTTATTATTACGACCGTACTCCCAAATTCGACATGAACCGTATTAAGGCTATTTTTCAGTCGTTTGACTATTCACAAAAGAAATGATTCTTAAGGCTAGTGAATTTCGAATTACTGCGTGTCGGAAATAAACAAGTTGGCGAAGGTTATTCTCACAGTTATGAGAATGCCATTCTTATAGTTATGAGAAAAGTATTCTCATAGTTGTGAGAACACCATTCTCATAGTTACGAGAATACTATTCTTTAGTTTGAAGAATCAAGTTACGTAGGTTAACTACATTGATTACTCAAAAGGATTTGGCTTTTGAAATTTGAGTGAAGGTAAAAGATGATCGGGATAAGAAGGTAACAAAAAGGTAAAAGGATGTTTTTAGGATACAATGTTTTTTTGAATAGTAATTGCTTAATAAAACTTTAATACTAATAATTATGAAAGGAATGAGATCTTTAGGATTTGCAGTGGTTGCTGTAGGTTTATTGGCAGCTGCTTGCGACGACACGGAAGCTTATAAAGTTCCCGCTGGAATTCCGCATGATCCCTCCAAACCGATCGAATTTTATACATTCGAACCGGATTCGGGAGGCATGCGTACGAAGTGTATCATCAAAGGTGCTAATTTTGGAACTGATATTGAAAACATCAAGGTTCTTTTTGATAAGACACGGGAAGCTCGTGTTATATCATCCAATGGAGATATGATTTACTGCCTGGTGCCCAAACAGCCGACAGGAGACAACAGTGTAAGTGTGGTAGTAGGTGAAGATACGGTTACTTGCAAGGATAAGACTTTCGGTTATTCGGTGAAAGAATCCGTCACGACTGTTGTAGGAAAAAATGACGTGGGCGGCGATAATGACGGTACACTGACGGGAGCCCGTTTCAGATGGACTTGCGGAATAGGAATGGTTACCGGCAACAACCTTCTGATCAGCGAGCGTTTCGACTGGAGAATACGTATGGCTGCCTTGAACGAGAATACGGTAGTTACGTTGGTTACAGGAATACAGGTAGGAAAACCTGCTGTCACCAAAGACGGCAAGACTGCATATTACATCCGTTACGGAACTCCTCATACCATTTACAAGCTGGAGCAGGACAATCTGTGGTTGCCGCGTACGGTGGCAGAAGATATACCCGGATTCCCCGGAAACATACAGTGTGCCTGTTTCGGACCGGATGAAGAGTGGCTGTACTTCAGAGACAATACGGGGAAGTTTGGACGTGTAAACCTGAGCGACCCCGGCCTCGTTGAACTGCTGAATGATAATTGCGGATCTACTATTAATGCTACCGACAATCACCTGGTATGGCATCCGCAGATGAAGTGCTTCCTGATGTCTTTGGAGTTTGCCCATGGCATCTACAAAATCAGTCAGGATGGCAAGACTGTTGAGGAATATGTAGGATTTAAGGGCGTAGGCGGACAGGATGGCTATCTGAACGAAGCGCAAATGACTTCGCCCATGGGTATGACGGTCGATCGGGACGGAAATATCTATGTGGCTCAGGTTCAGTGTCACACTATCCGAAAGATCGATTATGTTTCGGGGCTGGTATCTACTGTAGCAGGCCTGTATGGTAATCCTGGGGCAGTGGACGGTGTGCCATATCTGTCTCGATTTAACGGTCCTTGGGATATTGTGATGGATGCAGAAGAGAATTTCTACATTACACAGTTTTGGGGAGTAAGTGTTCGTAAATTAGCAATAGAATAAGAGATATGAGAAACACATTTATAATATTTATATTGTTGCTGTTGTGTGGTCAGGTATCATACGCGCAGCAGGGCTATATGGTAGCCGGAACTGTCATGGACGAAAAAGGTGAAACCATGATAGGAGTTTCAGTGGTGGTAAAGAACAATCCGTCAAAAGGCGTTGTGACTGACTTGGATGGACGTTTTCGTATTTCCGGGCTTAATAAGAATGATATACTTCAGTTCTCTTTTATAGGTTATAAGACGGAAGAATATAAGGTTACCAACTCGAAAGAACGGGTTAAGATTGTTTTGAAAGAGGATGTTGGAACCTTGGATGAAGTGGTTGTTGTAGGACGTTCTACAGCTCGTAAAGTGAGTGTGGTAGGAGCTGTAACGAATATAGCTCCGGCAGAATTGGATGTTCCGGCAACTTCTGTAACCAATATGTTGGGAGGTCGTGTTCCGGGTATTATTGCTGTAACGCGTAGTGGTGAACCGGGAAAAGACTTTTCAGAATTCTGGGTCAGAGGTATCAGTACATTTGGTGCTAATCAGGGTGCATTGGTGTTGATTGATGGTGTAGAAGGAAATCTGAATGACTTGGATCCTGCCGATATCGAAAGTTTCACCGTATTGAAGGATGCTTCGGCAACAGCAGTTTATGGTGTGCGTGGTGCCAATGGTGTTGTGGTAGTGACAACCAATCGTGGTAAAGCCGGAAAACTGAAAATAGAATTTAAGACTAACGGAACCATTTCGTATGCGGCACGAATGCCGGAATATGTAGATGCATCTACTTATGCTGCTTTGGCTAACGAAGCCCGCCTTTCACGAGGATTGAAACCTCGTTATACCGATGTTGAACTGGATTTGTTCGAAAGTGGAATGGATCCGGATCTTTATCCGAATGTGAACTGGAGAGATGTGATACTGAAAGATCATACGTTCAGCAACCAGCATTATCTGAGTGCCAGTGGTGGTGGCGAGGCTGCACGCTATTTTTTAAGTATCGGTGTACAAAACAAAGACGCTATCTTTAACCAGGATAAGTCGGCCAACAAACATGATACAAACGTAAAATACAGAAAATACTCGTTCCGTGCCAATATTGATGCCAATCTGACAAAGACCACCGTACTTTCTTTGGGACTGGATCAGGTATTCACAATGCAGAACATGCCCGGTTACGGTGACAGTGACAATAATGATGCTCTTTGGACAGCGCAGGCCAATCTGACACCGGTAACGGTACCTGTACGCTATTCGGACGGAAAACTTTCGGCTTATGGAGCTAATGGTGATCAGGTTTCTCCTTATGTCCAGCTGAACCATACCGGCTATAAGGAACGCGACCGTTCTACTTCGAAGATGAATCTGAACCTTCGTCAGGAGTTGGACATGATAACCGAGGGACTTTCGGTCAGCACACTCTTCTCTTTTACCGGAAACAGTTATCATAACATTTATCGTCTGAAAATGCCGGACCTGTATTATGCAACCGACCGCTCTTTCTATGATGGCACTCTGAATACAGAATTGACTGTTCCTAAGCAGGATGCTACTTATAGTCGTACAACAGGTGCTGACAAGAAGTTCTATTTTGAAACACGTGCCGACTACGAAAGAAAGTTTGGTGACCATCGGGTATCTGGATTGGTACACTATTATATGGAGACTTACAAGACATCGGATGCTGGGGATGCCATTTCTTCGATTCCGGTACGCTACCAGGCTCTTTCCGGTCGTGCTACCTATTCTTATAAGGATACTTATCTTGTTGAAGCCAATATCGGTTATACGGGCTCAGAGAACTTTAGACCGGGAGAACAGTTCGGATTGTTCCCTGCAATAGCATTGGGATGGACTCCGACTCAGTATGAATGGGTACAAGAACATTTGCCGTTTATTAATTACCTGAAGTTCCGTGGTTCTATTGGTACTGTTGGTAACGACCGTGTTGCCGGAAACCGCCGTTTCCCTTATTTGACTACTGTTGGAGGACTGAATAGTTCTTGGGGAACAGGTATTGGAGAAGCCCAGATGGGAGCTGATAATTTACGTTGGGAAACTGCGAAAAAATATAATTTTGGTATTGATGCTCAGCTTTGGGACAATAAGATTGAATTGACTACCGATTTCTTTAAGGATATTCGTACTGGTATTTTCCAGGAACGTGCTTCCATTCCTGAAGAAGCAGGATGGGTTTCATTGCCTTTCTCAAATGTAGGCTCAATGGAAAGTTCCGGTATCGACGGTAATGTTAGTTTCAATCACTCTTTTGGTAAAGACTTGCATCTGACTTTACGTGGAAACTATACTATTACAAGAAATGAAATCACGAATTGGGAACAGGCCAATATTCGTTATCCATATCAGGCCAATACGGGTTATCCGTATGGAGTATTGCGTGGATTGATCGCATTGGGATTGTTCGAAGATGAGGAAGATGTAGCCAGCAGCCCACGACAGACTTTTGAAAAGGAAGTGTTGCCGGGAGATATCAAGTACAAGGATGTAAACGGTGACGGATTGATTAACGATGATGACGTAGTTCCCTTGTCTTATGCGAATACACCTTTGATACAATACGGATTTGCAGCAGAACTTCGTTATAAGAACTGGACTTTCAGTGCATTTTTTGAGGGAACAGGCAAAGCGAACTTCTTCTATGGTGGGTCTGGTTTTTATCCGTTTGTCGGCGGAGAGACAGGTAATGTATTGTCGATTGTGGCCGATCAGAAGAACCGCTGGACCAGCGCGGAAATTTCGGGTACAAAAGAAACAGAGAATCCGAATGCCCGCTTCCCGCGTCTGTCTTATGGCAATAATGCCAACAATAACAGGGCTTCTACTTTCTGGATGGCCGATGCAAGTTATCTGCGTTTGAAGAATGTGGAAATCTCTTATCGCTGGACAAACGCTTGGTTGCGCAACAACATCGGCATGGAGAGTGCGACCATCAGCCTGATAGGTGATAACTTGGCTTGCTGGGACGATGTGAAGTTGTGGGATCCGGGACAGGCTTCCAGCAACGGTGCTGTATATCCGTTACAACGCTCTTTTACATTGCAGTTGAATGTTAAATTTTAAAAGGTAAGAAATGAAAAAGAATTTTTATAAAATAGCTCTTTGCTTGGGATTGTGGGGATGCAGTCTGGTATCTTGCGATTTCCTGAATGTGGACCGCTATATTGATGATATGACCAGCTTGGATTCGGTATTTTCCCGTAAAAACTTATTGGATCAGTATATTAAAGGGGCAGCTGCTTATCTGAATGATGAAAGTCGATTATATTCTGTAGCTCCGGATCCTTTTCAAATAGCCAGTGATGAGAATTTTGTCGCTTGGAATGATGCACGTCATGCCGGAACGAAATATCTTCGGGACGAACTAAATGAATTTACAACTGAATTTGCTCGTTGGGGTGAGTTTTATAAAGGAATTCGTAAAGCTAATGTGGTCATTAAACGCATCAATGAATGTCAGGATATTTCTGAAATCGATAGACGTGATTATGCTGGAAAGGCTTATTTTTTAAGAGGATATTATTATTATCTTTTGATTCGTCAATATGGTCCGGTACCTATTATTCCGGATGATCCGTTTGAAACAGATGAAACTGTTGAAAATATGGCCATAGAAAGAAATACGTTCGATGAATGTTGTGATTATATTTGTGAAGCCATGGAAATGGCCTCGCAAATGTTAGTACAGCGTCGTTCTGCAACTTCTGAAATCTATCAGCCGACTAAAGGAGCTGCGTTGGCTGTGATTTCGCGGGTGCGTCTGATGCAGGCCAGTCCGTGGTTCAATGGAAATACGGCTTACAGCGGTTGGCAAACTTCGGATGGCAGGGACTTTATTTCTCAAAATTATAATTCTGATAGATGGGGGCAAGCGGCTTTAGCTTCCAAAAAGGTGATAGATATGGGTGTATATAAACTTCATACTATTCCTAAAAATACTAAGACCCCTGAATTACCAGCCAATGTTTCAAAAGAAGATTTTCCGAATGGGGCAGGAAATATTGATCCGTTGCGCTCATACAGTGAGCTATTTAATGGAGAAACTCCTTTGCAGTCGAACGACGAAATAATCTACGCTTGTGACTCGTGGAGAGGAGGTGATGAATCGGTCAACTGGATTGTAATGCCACAGGCAATGGGCGGAGCAAATGGATTGAGTCTGACACAAAGTCTGATTGATGCTTATTACATGGTAGATGGTCGTGATATCAACAATTCGAGTGCCGAATATCCTTATCCGGGTCCTGATGAAGCTTGGCAAGAGATAGGCTCAAATTCTGGTGCTTTGCTTGAGTTTTCAGGATATGAAATTATGCCGCGTACAGCTAAAATGTATATTAATCGAGAACCTCGTTTTTATGCTTCTATTGGTTATTGCCATTGCTTCTGGCCGGGTTCTTCTTATCTAGGTACGGAAACTAATTATAAGAATATAGAAGCTACTTATTACAAAGATGGAACGGTTCAGCCTGCTGCTCAATTTCCTGATGATAAGTGCTTTAGCGGATATACATTGAAAAAGTATACTAATCCGGAAGATAATTTGAAAGGGACTAATCGTGCAAAGGCCTTCCCCATCATTCGTTACGCTGAAATCCTGCTGAACTATGCGGAAGCTTTGAATGAAATGGATGGTACGTATACCGATCCTGAAAGTGGTGAAACGATTACGCGTGATCCGGCTGAAATTTGCAAGGCTTTCAACCAAATACGTTACCGTGCCGGTCTGCCGGGTATAACGGAAGCTGAGGCCAGCAATCGTGAGGCAATGCGTGACCTGATAAAGCGTGAACGCCAGATTGAGTTTGCATGCGAACATATGCGTTTCTTTGATTTGAGACGTTGGGGTGATGCTATGGAGATGTTGAATAAACCTATTATGGGTATGAATGTGGAAGCAAGAACTAACGAACGCCAGCTGTTCTATACGCCGACTATTGTTAATTACAAGTATGCGCGTCGTTCGTTCTCGTTCAAGATGAACTTCTTCCCGATTCATAGAAATACGCTTGACAAGAATCCCAAACTGGTACAGAACCCCGGTTGGTAATTAATGAAGTTATTGTAAATAATGGAAAATAATTATGAGAAAATTTATATATTTATTGGCCGCATCCGGATTGATGCTTTCTTTTTCCGGATGTATTGAAGATCCGCTGAAGGATGAGCAGTATGTGAAGAAAGTATTCATCGTTGGTGCTGCTGACGAGGTACAGACGAAGAGTGTATATTTTACTCCGGACGAGGAACAGGAGACTTATATTTCGGTTGGGGTAGGCGGAAGCCTGGTGATCGATTCAGATGTACAGTTTACTCTGGTAGAGGCTGACGATGCAATTGATGAGTACAATCAGCGATATATCGGTGAAGGGCAGCCTCGTTATCATAAGATTGATGAAGGGTTATACAGCGTTCCTTCCATGTCTGGGGTGATTAAGGCTGGCGATACGTATGCACGTGTGCCTATTAAGATTAAGGCACGCGAGTTGGAATGTGATTCGCTTTATATGCTGTCTTTCAAACTGGCTTCAGCTTCCTGCGAGATTTCGAAACCGGATACGATTCTGCTGTTTACGTTCAATATGGCTAATCAATATTCTGACAGTTACCAGTTGAACGTCATTAAACAAGAGTTGCAGGATGGTCAGCCGGTGGGAGATCCGTCAATGGTAGCATCGGTACGTACGCTGAAGGCAATAGATGAGCATGAAGTGCGTTTCTTCAATCTGGCTACTATTGAAGAAAACCGTAACATCGCCAGCTCCTGCATCCGCATGAAGATCAACCCCGAAGACAATACGCTGAGTATGTCTGGTTGGGATAAGCTGGAGGTACTTTCGAGCGAAGGTGTGTACGATCCCGAGACAAAAGGCTTTACGTTCAAGTATGTATATCGCGATACTGACGGAAAGACTTATAGTGTGGACGGTACGCTGAAACAGCTTGAAGAAAATTAAGGGGTGGAACGGAGATTATTCGTCGTGCACTGCATTCTGTATGTCGGATTGCGTGCCGCGGATAATCTTCCGTTGCTTAGATAAGCTTGTTAATATACAATGAACTTAAAAACTGTATGATCAAAAAAATCTTTCTTCTCTCCCTGTTGCTTCTGACTGTCAGGCCGGATGCCTTTCTGCGTGCGCAGGGACTTGTTGACTATGTCAATCCCCTGATGGGAACACAATCCACTTTCGAACTTTCGGCGGGAAACACTTATCCGGCCATTGCAAGGCCGTGGGGTATGAACTTCTGGACTCCGCAGACGGGAAAGATGGGCAACGGGTGGCAGTATGTCTATACGTCGAATAAGATACGCGGCTTCAAGCAGACGCACCAGCCCAGTCCGTGGATGAACGATTACGGACAGTTCTCCATTATGCCGCTGACCGGTAAACCCGAATTCGACGAAGAGAAGCGGGCCAGCTGGTTCTCGCACAAGGCAGAGGTGGCAAAGCCCCATTATTATAAGGTATATCTGTCCGATTACGATGTCCTCACCGAGCTGACGCCTACCGAACGGGCGGTGATGTTCCGTTTCACGTTCCCCGACAGCGAGCGTTCGTACATCGTGGTCGATGCCTTCGACAAGGGTTCGTACGTCAAGATATTGCCGGACGAGAGACGCATCGTAGGCTATACGACACGCAACACCGGCGGGGTGCCCGACAACTTCAAAAACTATTTTGTGATAGAGTTTGACAAACCTTTCACCTATACGGCTGCGGTAGACAACGGCAACTTGCGCGAGGGTGTCTGCGAGCAGCAGTCTGCGCATGCGGGAGCCGTTATCGGCTTCTCTACCCGTAAGGGCGAGAAAGTACATGCGCGGATAGCTTCTTCGTTTATCGGTTACGAACAGGCCGAACGCAACCTGCTGGAACTGGGTTCCGACGGCTTCGACGCACTGGTGCAGAAGGGAGCCGAGGCTTGGAACGACGTACTGGGACGCATCGAGGTAGAAGGTGGCAGCTGGGAGCAACAGCGCACGTTTTATTCGTGTCTGTACCGTTCGCTGCTTTTCCCGCGGGCGTTTTACGAGTTCGATGCCGATGGGAATCCGGTGCACTACAGTCCTTACAACGGACAGGTCTTGCCCGGCTACATGTACACCGATACGGGTTTTTGGGATACATTCCGCTGTCTGTTCCCTTTCCTGAACCTGATGTATCCTTCTGTGAACCGTCAGATGCAGGAAGGACTGCTCAATGCGTATCGCGAAAGCGGCTTCTTCCCCGAATGGGCCAGCCCGGGACATCGCGACTGCATGATTGGCAACAACTCGGCTTCGGTGCTGGTCGACGCTTATCTGAAAGGAGTGCAGGTGGACGATGTGGAGACGCTTTATCGCGGCTTGGTGCATGGCACGGAGCATGTGCATCCGAAGGTTCCTTCCACTGGCCGTCTGGGACATGACTACTACAACCGTCTGGGCTATGTGCCTTACGATGTGAACATCAAGGAGAACACGGCCCGCACGCTGGAGTACGCCTATAATGATTGGTGCATCTACCGTCTGGCCAAGGCATTGAACCGTCCGGCGGAAGAGCAGAAGCGTTTTGCCGAACGTGCGATGAACTACCGGAACGTGTTCGACCCCGAAAGCCGTCTGATGCGCGGACGCAACAAGGGTGGCGATTTCCAGTCGCCTTTCTCGCCGCTGAAGTGGGGCGACGCATTTACCGAAGGAAACAGCTGGCACTACACCTGGTCTGTATTTCACGACCCGCAGGGACTGATCGACCTGATGGGAGGCCGTGAGGCTTTTGTGACGATGCTCGATTCAGTGTTTGCCGTTCCGCCTTTGTTCGACGACAGCTATTACGGACAGGTGATACACGAGATTCGTGAGATGACGGTGATGAACATGGGCAACTATGCGCATGGCAACCAGCCGATTCAGCACATGATATACCTGTATAACTATGCCGGACAGCCCTGGAAGGCGCAATACTGGCTGCGCCGTGTGATGGACGGACTGTATTCGCCTACGCCTGACGGCTATTGCGGCGACGAGGACAACGGGCAGACTTCGGCTTGGTATGTGTTCTCGGCTCTGGGCTTCTATCCGGTATGCCCGGGGACGGACGAGTACGTGCTTGGCTCACCGCTGTTCCGCAAGGCCACACTTCATCTTGAAAACGGACACACGCTCTCCATCGAGGCACCCGATAACAGTCGCGAGAATGTCTACGTGAAGTCGCTCCGCTGGCAGGGGAAGAACTATACCCGAAACTACCTGAAACACTTCGACCTGCTGCAAGGCGGACGACTGGTGTTCGGCATGGACGACCATCCGGCCACGAACCGCGGTACGAAGCCGGCCGACTTCCCGTACTCTTTCTCGAACGAACAGCAATGATTCTTCGGTGCAAAGGCGGCAGTCGGATGAAGAAAGAAATAGGTTAGTCACTGTCTTATCCCGAAACGGTCTTTGTGCAGAAACGAAAAGAGGCTGTCGGACAATCGCCGACAGCCTCTTTCTTTTGTTTTTTCAGGCTTGTATTTATGCCTTCACGCGGCCCACGTAAGAACCGTCGCGAGTATCGATTTCGATGGTTTCGCCTTCGTTGATGAAGAGGGGAACACGTACAGTGGCACCCGACTCAACAGTAGCAGGCTTCAGGGTGTTGGTGGCAGTATCGCCTTTCAGACCCGGCTCAGTGTAAGTAATCTTCTGCTGTACCTTGATAGGCATGTCGGCATAGAGTACGGTTTCAGTCGAAGCGTCGGAAACTACATCTACTACCTGGCCTTCGAGCAGGAAGTCAACACCGTTGATCAGGTCGTGAGCGATGGGAATTTGTTCGAAAGTCTCTTGGTTCATGAACATGTAGTCCTCGCCTTCCTGATAGAGGTATTGGTAGGGGCGGCGTTCTACGCGCACGTCTTCCAGCTTTTCACCGATGTTGAAGCGGCGTTCCAGTACGTAGCCGTTTACTACGTCTTTCAGTTTCGTACGCATGAAAGTGTTACCTTTTCCCGGTTTTACATGCAGGAAGTCGATGCAGAAATACAGCTTGCCGTCCATGCGGATGCAAGTTCCGATTTTAATGTCTTGGGCATTAATCATAACTATCTTCTTTTATTTATATATGTATTTTAATTTAAGTCTTTCAAGCAAGTTCGAGCCAGTCATGCGAGGCGGCGTCCTTCGGGTGAACACGGACTGTAGTGTGTTCTCTTCTTGCAAAATGCGGGTGCAAAATTAATGGAATTCGGTAAAAATCGCAAAAACTTTTGAGAGAAAATGAGTTATCTCTTGGTTATTTTGAAAAAAGTCTCTATTTTTGCAGCCCGAATTCGTGAGAATAATAACGTAAAAAAGATACAATAATGAAAAGAACATTTCAACCCTCCAACAGAAAGAGAAGAAACAAACACGGTTTCCGTGAGAGAATGGCTACAGCCAATGGCCGCAGAGTATTGGCAGCACGTCGTGCTAAAGGTCGCAAGAAACTGACTGTTTCTGACGAATACAACGGAGTGAAGGCCTAAGCCGTTCCCTTGTAACGAAAAGATAAAGAAGAGAGTACATCCGGTGCGGATGTGCTCTCTTTTTTTCTGCCCCTGCGTGTGGCGACGGGCCTTTTGTGGGACACTTGCACGGCTCGCGAGCGATGCAAGTGTGGCTCGTGAGCCGTACAAGTGTCTCTCGCGAGCCGTGCAAGTGTTGTATAAAGCCTGTTGCAGGCACTCGTGTCCTTTCCGCTGAAATTCCACCCTCAACTTTCGTGTTTCTTGCTACTATTGCGTATCTTTGCCCCAAATAACGCATCAATTATGACGATAAAAGAATTTTTCTCTTTCCGCCAGAACCGCTTTTTCTGGCTGAACATACTGGCAATGATTATCGTGCTCGTCGCCGTAGTCTACGGCGTGCTGAAGGGCCTCGACGTATATACCCGCCACGGACAGGCCGTCACCGTCCCCGACATCAAGGGGATGAGCGTCGCCCAGGCACAGCAGTTACTGCTCAACCGCGGGCTGTCCGGTGTCGTGTCCGACTCGACCTATGTCAAGAAGCTCCCTGCCGGAAGCATCCTCGACCACAACCCCTCGGCCGGACAGCGTGTCAAGCAGGGGCGCATCGTCTACCTCACCATCAACACCCTTAGCGTGCCCCTGTGCAATGTCCCCGACGTGGCCGACAACAGTTCCCTCCGTCAGGCCGAAGCCCGTTTGCTGGCAGCCGGATTCCGACTCGACTCCATCCGCAAGATACCCGGCGAAACGGACTGGGTGTACAGCGTCGAGTACAAAGGACGCCCCCTGGCCATCGGCGAGCAGGTGCCCGTAGGCTCCATGCTGCGACTCGTTGTCGGAAACGGTGAGAAAGAACCCGAACTGGAGACCGACTCCCTCGGACTGGAAGATACGGCCGGTGCCGAAACCGGTGCTCCTGCCGATGAAGACGAAGAATCCTGGTTCTGACACCGCCCATCGCTATAACGTACCAACAGACTGCAACTATGACTACTGACATACCAGCTGACAGAAAAGACATTCCGGCCGCGCTGCCCGACACCCCGCTGCCCGACACCGACCCCATCGATGCCGACGACCTTGACGACATCGAACCCGTGGGTGAAGCGGCACAGCTCTACGAACACTTCCGTGTGGTGGTGGACCGCGGACAGGAGATGATGCGCGTCGACAAGTACCTCTTCGACCGCCTGACCAACGCTTCGCGCAACCGCATACAGAAGGCTGCCGACGCAGGCTTCGTCATGGCCAACGGTCGCCCCGTGAAGAGCAGCTACAAGGTGAAGCCGCTGGACGTCATCACCATTATGATGGACCGCCCCCGCTACGACAACGAGGTCATCCCCGAGGACATCCCCCTCGACATCGTCTACGAAGACCGCTACCTGATGGTGGTGAACAAGCCCGCCGGACTCGTCGTACACCCCGGTCACGGCAACTACCGCGGTACGCTGGTCAACGCCATTGCCTGGCACATGAAGGACGTCCCCGACTACGATGCCAACGACCCCCACGTGGGCCTCGTCCACCGCATCGACAAGGACACCTCCGGTCTGCTCGTCATCGCCAAGACCCCCGACGCCAAGACCAACCTGGGCAACCAGTTCTTCCATAAGACTACGAAGCGCCGCTACCGTGCCCTGGTGTGGGGCAACGTCGAGCAGGACGAAGGAACCATAACGGGCGACATCGGCCGCAACCCGCGCGACCGCATGCAGATGGCTGTCCTGCCCGACGGCGAAGGAAAGCATGCCGTCACCCACTATCGCGTACTCGAACGCTTCGGCTACGTCACCCTCGTCGAGTGCATCCTCGAAACCGGACGCACCCACCAGATACGCGTGCACATGAAGCACATCGGCCACGTCCTCTTCAACGACGAGCGTTACGGCGGCCACGAGATACTGAAAGGAACGCATTTTGCAAAATATAAACAATTCGTAAACAACTGCTTCGACACCTGTCCGCGGCAGGCGCTTCACGCCATGACGCTGGGCTTTGTCCATCCCGTCACCGGCCAGGAGATGCACTTCACCTCCCAGCTGCCCGACGACATGTCACGGCTCATCGACAAGTGGCGGAGCTACATCAGTAACAGAAACTTAGAATGAAACGTACAATTGCCATCGTAGGCGGAGGCGATACCTCCGAATTTCATGTTTCCCTGCGTAGTGCACAGGGCATTTACTCCTTTATCGACAAGGAGAAGTACACACTCTATATCGTCCAGATGCACGGACTCGACTGGCACGTGCAGCTGCCCGACGGAACCACAGTGCCCGTCGACCGCAACGACTTCAGCTTTCAGCTCGACGGCCGCAAGGTGACCTTCGACTTTGCCTATATCACCATTCACGGCACGCCCGGCGAAGACGGACGTCTGCAAGGCTACTTCGACATGCTCCACATCCCGTACTCCTGCTGCGGAGTGCTGGCTGCCTCGCTCACTTACGACAAGTTTGCCTGCAACCAGTACCTCAAGTCTTTCGGCGTACGCATTGCCGACTCGTTGCTTCTGCGCCGGGGCCAGACCATCAGCGACGACGACGTCATTGAAAAGATAGGCCTGCCCTGTTTCATCAAGCCCAGCCTGGGCGGATCGAGCTTCGGAGTCACCAAGGTGAAGACGCGCGACGAAATACAGCCCGCCATCGCCAAGGCTTTCGACGAGGCACAGGAAGTAGTCATCGAAGCTTTCATGGACGGCACCGAACTGACTTGCGGCTGCTATAAGACGCGCCAGAAGTCTGTAGTCTTCCCCATCACCGAAGTCGTAAGCCACAACGAATACTTCGATTACAAGGCCAAGTACAACGGTGAGTCCGACGAGATTACTCCCGCCCGCATTCCCGACGAGCTGCGCGACCGCGTACAGCAACTCACTTCGGCCATCTACGACATACTCGGTGCACGCGGCATTATCCGTGTGGACTACATCGTCACCGCCGGCGAGAAGATCAACCTGCTCGAAGTGAACACCACCCCGGGCATGACGGCCACGAGCTTCATCCCCCAGCAGGTGCGTGCCGCCGGCATGGACATCAAAGACGTGATGACCGACATCATCGAGAACGCTTTCGAAAAATAAAGAACAGGGAAATGAAGAATGAGGAATGAAGTATGAAGAATTTCTTGCGGACCGACGGTCGCATGGCTTCGTTGCCTCACTATCATATTATCACATTAACTCAAAAACTTATAGTCATGAACGAGGAATTTGACGAAATCCGCCCTTACCACGACAGCGAACTCCCGCAGATATTCGAGGAGCTGATTGCCGACCCGGCATTCAGACAGGTCGTGGGCGCCGTAATGCCGGGCATCCCCTTCGAGGCCATTGCCGGACAGATGCGTGCCTGCAAGACGAAATTCGAGTTTCAGAAAACTTTCTGTTACGGACTGCTGAAGAAGATCATCAAGGAAGCTACCGACGGAGTGACGCTGGATATTTCTGCCCTGACCGACCGTCAGGCAGCCTACACCTACGTCTCCAACCATCGCGACATCGTGCTCGATTCCGGACTGCTCTCCGTCATGCTGGTAGAACAGGGACTCGACACGGTGGAGATAGCCATCGGCGACAATCTGCTCATCTATCCCTGGATCAAGAAACTGGTGCGGGTCAACAAGTCGTTCATCGTGCAGCGTGCGCTCACCATGCGTCAGAAGCTGGAATCGTCTGCCCGCATGTCGCGCTACATGCACTACACCATTCGCGACAAGAAACAGTCCATCTGGATTGCACAGCGCGAGGGACGCGCCAAGGACTCCGACGACCGCACCCAGGACAGCGTACTCAAGATGATGGCCATGGGTGGCGAGGGCGACATCATAGACCGCCTGTCGGAACTGAACATCGTCCCCCTGTCCATTTCGTATGAGTTCGACCCGTGCGACTTCCTGAAGGCACGCGAGTTCCAGCTGAAGCGCGACAACCCCGACTATAAGAAAACGCAGGCCGACGACCTGCAGAACATGCAGACGGGTATCTTCGGCTACAAAGGCCGTGTACACTTCCAGACGGCACCTTGCATCAACGAGGCGCTGAAGTCGTTCGACCGTTCGCTACCCAAGCCCGAACTGTTTGCCCGGGTTTCCGCATTGCTCGATGCTGGCATACATGCCAACTACCGCCTGTATCCCAACAACTACGTGGCTCACGACTTGCTGACCGCGACCCGCGAGTTTGCATCGCACTACACCGAAGCCGACGAGAAACGCTTTGCGGCCTATCTGGAGCAGCAGCTCTCGCGCATCGACCTGCCCGGCAAGGACGAGGATTTCCTGCGCACAAAGCTGTTGCAGATGTATGCCAATCCGTTGACCAATTACCTGAAAGTGTGACGTTATGAAGAAAGGTTGCTTATACGGGCTGATGCTGTTGCTGGCCACTCTGTTTGCGTCGTGCGGCGACGATGACGACTATTACTACCCTTCGGTGAAGCTGGAGTTTCTGACTGCCTACTCGGGAGCCGACGGCACGTTGCAGTCGGTGCAGACCGACGACGGAGCTCGCTACACCGTGTTGGCCGACGACTCGGGCACGCGTATCAATGCCGACTCGCTGGTGCGCGTTATCAGCAATTATGGCCTGGAGACGGCAGCCGATGGTGGCGAAGGTGTACGCCTGTATGCCTTGTCCAAGGCTATAGCACCTCTGCCCAAACCGGCCGACAGCTTCAAGGGCGGTGTAAAGACAAAGCCAGCCGACGTGACGAGCATCTGGCTGGGATGTGGTTACCTGAACATGGTGCTCTCGGTGAAGCAGCAGGCAGTACATACGCTGGGCTTTGTCGAGGATGAGGTGACTGTCGACGACGAAGGTTGTGCCACCGTCCGCCTCACCCTCTATCACGACGCTACCAGCGATGTAGAAGACTACACCAAGCGCGCCTATGCATCCGTACCCTTGCGGCAGTATCTGGACGACGAGGATGTGCGCAGCCTGCGGGTGTACTTCAGCGTGCACACCACGGACAACGACGAGGGTGTGAAGACCTACGAATTCGACGTGACTGAATAACAGGTTGCAGAAAGCCGGAAGAAGCTGTTGCAGGTTGAAGAACATGCTTCGGATGCGGGCGATGCGGGTGGCGCAGATTTACGTCTGTGCCCGTTCCCGTCGGCTTGTCAACATGTTTGTTTGCCAACTCAAATCATTAAACGTATGAAGATATTATTCCTGAATTTGTGCGCCTGTGTGATGGCGCTGTTTTCGTGCCAGCAGAAGGGGGGCGACTACCAGTCTGTCTCGGTTGATGAGTTTGAGTCGCTGATTGCCAATCCCGAGGTGCAACGCCTCGACGTACGTACCGTGGCCGAATATTCCGAAGGACACATTGCCGGTAGCATCAACATCAACGTGCTCGACAAAGGGTTTGTGCAGGTGGCCGATTCCCTTTTGCAGAAAGAAAAGCCCGTAGCACTGTATTGCCGCAGCGGTCGCCGCAGCAAGGAGGCAGCCAGTATTTTGAGTAAAAAGGGCTATAAGGTGTACGACTTAGACAAAGGCATCACCGGATGGGTACAGGCCGGAAAGGCGGTCGAGAAGTAACGGAAAACCGGTATACACCACAGTATAAACAGAATTACGCGGATTATTACAGATTCTATCACATGGGGCTACCCGATGGAATGAATCTGTGATAATCCGCGTAGTCTGTATTGAACCTTCTGTTCGTAGTATCTTATTTCAGTCCTTCAATCATTCGTTTCAGCACTACCGTAGCCGATATTTCGCGGTTGGCAGCTTCGGGGATGACGATGCTTTGCGGGCTTTCGATGACGTCGTCGGTCACAATCATGTTGCGGCGAACGGGCAGGCAGTGCATGAAGTAGGCGTTGTTGGTGACGGCCATCTGACGGTCGCTCACGGTCCAGGCGCGGTCCTTGCTCAGTATCTGTCCGTAGTTGTCGCCGGTATAGGCGGCCCAGTTCTTGGCGTAGATGAAGTCGGCGCCTTCGAAGGCTTTCATCTGGTCGTATTCCACACGGGCGTTGCCCACAAACTTCGGATCGAGTTCGTAGCCTTCGGGATGGGTGATGACGAATTCATAGTCGGTAGCGTTCATCCACTCGGCAAACGAGTTGGGCACGGCTTGCGGCAGCGGACGCGGATGCGGAGCCCAAGTCATGACTACCTTCGGACGGGCAGTCTTCTTGTATTCCTCGATGGTGATGAGGTCGGCGAAGCTCTGCAGCGGGTGGCGTGTGGCGGCCTCCATGGAGAAGACGGGGCGGCCGGAGTACTTGATGAACTGGTTCAGAATGACTTCGTTGTAGTCGTAGTCGCGGTTTTCGAAACGGGCAAACGAGCGCACGCCTATCACGTCGCAATAGCAGCCCATCACGGGGATGGCCTCCAGCAGGTGTTCGGGTTTGTCACCGTCCATGATGACACCGCGTTCGGTCTCCAGCTTCCAGGCACCTTGGTTGATGTCGAGCACAATGACGTTCATGCCCAGGTTCAGTGCCGCCTTCTGGGTGCTGAGGCGGGTGCGCAGACTGGAGTTGAAGAAGATCATCATCAACGTCTTGTTGCGGCCCAGTTCTACGTATTTGAAACGGTCTTTCTTTATCTCAAAAGCTTCGGCAAGTGCGGACTTCAGGTCACCGATGTCCTGCACGCAAGTAAAATTCTTCATAATCGGCTTCTTTAGTTGATGTATATGTATGGATAGCAAAGATAGCGATAATTTGTGAAAACCAGCCATTTTTCCGTCAAGAATCCGTTGTCCGTCGCTGGCTGTCATCTCTGTTGAGGTAGGCCGTTCCGCACCTGCCGTGAAGGCTGTTTGCGGGGCACTTGTTCCCCATTTGCAGGACACTTGCATTCCATTTGTTCCACACTTGCACGGCTCGCGAGCCGTACAAGTGTCCCACAAACGGGGTTTGTGGCTCGTGTTTCCGGGCGTTTTCGGGCGGGGAGGAGGGCTTCTGCCGGATGTTTCAGAACATACCCGGCGGAAATACTGCCTCTTTCTGTTTCTGTTTCGGAATGAAAACCTTACATTTGTAAAGAGGGCAGGAGCGGGGCATTCTTTCTCCGGCCTGCCCGGCTGAACCAAGAATCTGCATACCGATATGAACAGACACTGTAACTATCTGACGAAAATCCTGTTCGGCGCCTGCCTGCTGGCGGCCTGTACGGGGATGCGGGCACAAGACCCGCTGATTGAGCCCGAAGAAGGGCGAACGCTGCTCGAACGCTTCACCAAGGGCGGAAAGTCCATCAGTTCCAGCAGCATGAATCTGCAATTTTACACCTCGGCGGCGGCCCGCTTCAACGACGGCTCGCTCGAAGAAGCCGCCTTCAAGCTGAACGGCGTGCGGCTGGAGTTGCTGGGCGACTTCGGCAAGGACTTCTCGTACCACTTCAGGCAGTCGTTCAACAAATACAGCAACCCGCACGCGCTCGACAACCTTTCCTCGTCGGTCGAAGTGGCGTCGGTGGCGTGGCGCATGGCTCCCCGCTTTGCCCTCACTGTGGGCAAGCAGGCCATTCAGCTGAGCGGTTACGAATACTGGGTGGATGCCATCCGCGTGCGCGAGTTCAGCGACTTCAACAACTACATCGAGTGCTATCAGGCGGGTGTGAACGGAGCCGTCAGCCTTTCGCCCACGCAGACGCTGAACCTGCAGGTGGTGAACAACTCCGCCGCCAAGGACGATGGCGCTTTCCTTTACGGTGCGCCTCAGGACGTGGGCAAGGTGCGTGTGCCCGTACTCTCCACCCTCAACTGGGACGGCTACTTCCTGAACCGTGCCCTGAACATGCGTTACTCCGTTTCGTGGGGCGAGCTGGCCCGCAAGCGCGACATTCTCTATCTGACGGCAGGCAACGTATGGGAGAAAGGTCCCGTCGTGGCCTACGTCGACTTCATGTACTCGCGCGAAGGGATTGATACGAAGGGGCTGGTGAGCGAACTTTCGGCCTCGCTGCCCGACGGCGGTGTGACGGCGCAACACGTATCCTACTTCACCACCATCCTGAATTTCGACTACCGCCTGCACCCCAGTTGGAACGTCTACGTGAAAGGTGCTTACGAAACGGGGAGCGTATATAAAGAAAACGGCCCTTACGAGAAGGGCCTGTACCGCCGCACGTGGAACGTACAACTGTGCGGGGAATATTTTCCGATGAAGAACAGCGAATTGCGCATCTTCCTGCATCTGCTTTACAAGAACTACGGGCTCACCGCCCGTGCCCGCTCGCTGGGTGCCGAGGGCTATTCGGCACAACGCGTTTCGCTGGGGCTGGTCTATACGATACCCGTGTTCTGAGTCTATTTCCGTATCTGGCCTTCGCCCTCGATGATCCACTTGTAGGTGGTGATTTCCTCCAAAGCCATGGGGCCGCGGGCGTGCAGCTTCTGGGTGCTGATACCTATCTCGGCACCCAGTCCGAACTGTGCGCCGTCGGTGAACGAGGTGGGCGCGTTGACGTAGACGCAGGCGGCATCGACGTCGCGGCAGAAGCGTTCGGCGTGTTCGGCGTTCTCAGTCACGATGCACTCGCTATGCTTCGAGCCGTAGCGGCGGATGTGCTCCAGGGCTTCGTCGATGGAGTCGACGGTCTTGATGGCCATCTTGTAATCCAAAAACTCGGTGCCGAAGTCTTCGGGGCTGGCAGGTTGCAGAAGTTCGGGCAGGTAAAAGTTCTCCAATGCCTCATAAGCACGCGGGTCGGCGTAGATGGTGACAGAATAGGGGTCGAGCGGCATGCAGAGTTCAGGCAGGTCGGCCAGACGCGAGGAGTCGATAATCAGGCAGTCCAGCGCGTTGCAGACACTGACGCGGCGCGTCTTGGCGTTCTGGATGATGGGGGCACCTTTCTTCAGATCGCCGTAGCGGTCGAAGTACGTATGACAGATGCCTGCGCCGGTCTCGATGACGGGGATGCTGGCGTTCTGTCGCACGAACTGGATGAGGCTGCTGCTGCCGCGCGGGATGATGAGGTCGACGTAGCCTTCGGCGTGGAGCAGTTCGGCTGTGGCTTCACGGGTGGCGGGCAACAGTTCGACCACGTGCGGATTGACGCCGAAGCGTTCGAGCACCTGGTGTATCACGCTCACGATGGCGCGGTTGGAGCAGTCGGCGTCGCTGCCACCCTTCAGGATGCAGGCGTTTCCGCTCTTCAGGCACAGGGCGCTGACGTCGAAGCTGACGTTGGGCCGTGCCTCGTAGATGATGCCGATGACACCGAAAGGCACACTGACGCGGCGCAGCCGGAGGCCGTTGGGCAATACGTTCTGCTTGAGCACACGACCCAGAGGCGACGGCAGCGAGGCTACCTTGCGCGTGTCGGCGGCAATGTCGGCCAGGCGTTCGGCAGTCAGTTTCAGGCGGTCGTACTTGGGATTGTCAGGATCCATGCGCTCCAGGTCCTTGCGGTTTTCCTGTAGGATGTAGTCGGTGTTGGCCAGGGTGGCATCGGCCACGGCCAGCAGTATGTCGTTGATAGTCTGGTCACTCAGTGCCAGTAGTTCGCGACTGGCCGACTGTACGGCGGCGAATGTATCGTTCAAATTCATGGTGTAGACATTTAAAAGTTAATAATTAATAATTAAAAACGAAGGGGATGGGTTGGAATTATTCTTAGGACGTTATAGCCCATTGTTCATTCTTCATTCTTCATTCCTCATTCTTCATTTTTTTATTCCTCATTCTTCATTTACTCAATGTACAGGTAGTCGTAGTGTACCACGGGTTTCTTGCCGTGCTTGCCCATAGCTTCGCGGGCCTGTGCGGCGTCGCAGTTGGCCTTGCCTACGCCGATGGGTGTGCCGTCGGGGGCAATGATACGTACCAGGTCATCGCGCTCGAAGTCGCCTTCGATGCGGGTGATGCCTACAGGCAGGATGCTGGCCACGCGGCTCGATGCCAGTATCTGTGCCGCCTGCGGGTTGAGGTGCAGCCGGCCTTTGGCAAAGCCTTCGCTGTGGGCTATCCACTTCTTGACGCTCGACACCGGTTGGGGCGAGGCTACGAAGCGGGTATACAGCAGGTCGGGGTGGGGCAGCGGAGTTGCCGGTTGGCTGTCGGCCGGAGCCGTCAGTCGTGCGTTTTCGTTGTCCACGATGTCGTTCAGGATATTGTCGCGCTTGCCGTTGGCTATGATGACGGTGATGCCCTCGGCTGCCACCTTGCGGGCGATGTTGGTCTTCGTAAGCATGCCGCCGCGTCCGAAGCTGGATTTCGATGCCTGTATGCAGTCGGACAGGTCGCGGTCGTGGGCTATCTCGGTGATGACTGCTGAGCCAGGGTCGGAAGGCGGCCCATCGTAGATGCCGTCGATGTTGCTCAGTATGATGAGGGCCTGTGCGTCCATCATAGTGGCGATAAGTCCGCTGAGTTCGTCGTTGTCGGTGAACATAAGTTCGCTGACGGCGATGGTATCATTCTCGTTGACGATGGGGATGACACCGTTCTCAAGCATGACGGTCATGCAGCTTTTCTGGTTCAGGTAGTGGCGTCGTGTGCCGAAGCTCTCTTTCATGGTGAGCACCTGGCCTACGGCTATCTTGTGTTCGCGGAAGAGCTCGTAATAGCGGTTGATGAGTTTGGCCTGGCCCACGGCAGAGAACAGCTGGCGCTGCTCGACGCTATCCAGCCGTTTGGCCGGGCACAGCTCGCTTCGCCCTGAAGCGACGGCTCCAGAGGAAACGAGAACCACTTCGGTACCTGCCTTGTGCAGGGCTGCTACCTGGTCGACGAGTGCCGACATGCGTGTAATGTCCAGTGTGCCGTCGCGGCGTGTCAGTACGTTGCTGCCTATCTTGACGGCTATTCTTGTCAGTCGATTCATTATTTGTGATTCTGGATTGTTGTGTGCAGGGTTATTCTGCGATTTTCTTCTTTTCGTATTCGCGCACCACTTCCATGGCCGCTTCAAAGTCTTTCTCGTTGACCAGCACACTTACGTCGATTGCGGTAGCGGGCACGGCTACGTTCACCACCATGTCGTCTTTCAACGCGCACTCTACTTCTGCGTTTCCAAGCAGGCTTTTCACCAGTTCGGCTTCCCACAGGGAACCCTTGAACACTTCGATGAGTTTACTTGTGTCTTTTTCTTTCATATTATTATGAATTTGATGGTTTTTCCCACAAAGTTAGTGCAGTTTGTGAGAAAAACAAGGGTTTGAATGAAAAGCTTTTGCCGGCGGGACTGATTTATTCCAGTGTGATGTGTTGCACGTCTATCTTCTGGTTGAGGAAAGTGGAGGCCGACTCGGAGAATTTCTCGGTAGCTTCGGTGGTGTAATACCTGCAGGTGCCCTGACGGGTGCAGCGGGCGTCCATCTCGGGATGGCGGTGCAGGTAGTCTTTCAGGCTTTCGGCTACGAGTCCACCCTGGGCCACGGTGCGGATGTGGGCGGGCATGTATTGCTGTATCTTAGGCAGCAGCAGCGGATAGTGGGTGCAACCCAGAATGACGGTATCGGTCAGCGGGTCGAGGGTGAGCAGCTGGTCGATGTACTTGCGCACGAAGTAGTCGGCACCGGGGCCGGTGGCTTCGTTGTTCTCCACCAGCGATACCCATAGCGGGCAGGCTACGCCGCTGACGCTGATGTCGGGGTAGAGCTTGCGGATTTCGAGGGGATAGGATTCGGACTTGATGGTGCCGGCGGTGGCCAGTATGCCTACGTGTCCGTTGCGAGTGATGTTGCCGATGCACTCGACGGTGGGACGGATGACGCCCAGCACACGGCGGGTGGGGTCGAGCGTGGGGAGGTCGTTCATCTGGATGCTTCGCAGGGCTTTGGCCGAGGCTGTGTTGCAAGCCAGGATGACGAGGTGGCACCCCATTTCGAAGAGTTTGGTGACGGCTTGCAGGGTGAACTGGTAGACGATTTCGAACGAGCGTGTGCCGTAAGGGGCACGGGCATTGTCGCCCAGGTAGATGTAGTCGTATTGGGGCAGTGCCTCGCGAATCTTGCTGAGGATGGTGAGTCCGCCGTATCCGGAGTCGAAGACGCCGATGGGGCCGGGCGTGGTGGGGAGGTTCTGTTTCATAGTGGTACTAAAACAAATTCACCACAGACGGTCGCGGCTGTTGCACGGGTTGCCGCAGGATGTGGGCGTGTGCTGGCCGGTGGCGGTCTGTGGTGAGTAATGTAAGGAGGGGCTTGTTATTTGATGCCCAGTTGTGTCTTGACTTTGGCTGTCAGGTCGATGCTTTCTGTTCCGATGTAGGGAATGGAAGTACGTGCCAGGTCGAAGATGTAGATTACGCCTTCTGCCTTGCCCACTGCCTGAATGGCTTCATCGAGCTTCTTGTAGATAGGTGCCATAGCATCAGTCTGTGCTTTCTGCATGGCCTGTGCAGCTTCCTGCTGGAATTGTTGCTGGCGCTGTGCCATGTCCTGAATTTCTTTCTGACGTCTTTCTGCGATGTTCTGGGGCAGTGAATCTGCCTGTTGCAGGAATTCCTGATACTTCTTGTTGAGTTCGGCTTCACCGGTTTCCATTTCCTTCTGGTATTGTTTGGCCAGTGCGTCGAGGTCGGCCTGTGCCTTAGTGAATTCGGGCATTACGGTGATAACTTCCTGTGAGTTCATGTGAGCGAACTTCTGTTGTGCCATAGCTCCCAGCGGGAGTGCGAACAATGCAATGGCAAGTGCGAATTTTTTAAGCATAACGTTTATTGTTTTAATGATTATTATTCTCTTCTTCTTCAGTGTTAACCAGTTGTTCCGGCTATCGGTAGCAAATTTATGAAATTAATTTGAATATCCCATCTTTGCGAGGACTTCATTGCTGATGTCGATGCTTGGCGAGGCAAAAATGATGCTGCTGGCCGAGGCGCGGTCGATGACGGCAGCATATCCCTGCTGGGTGGCAATCTGCTTGACGGCGTTGTAGATGTCGTCCTGTATGGGGCGCATCAGTTCGTTGCGCTGTTTGGCCAGTTCGCCTTCGGGGCCGAAGTATTTACGTCGCAGTTCGGCGGCCGATTTCTCTTTTTCTACAATCTGGTCTTCTTTCTGTTTCCGTTGGGCGTCGGTCAGTTTGCTGCCGGCGTTCTGGTAGTTCTCGTACAGGGTTTTGGCTTCCTGGGCAAGTTTGTCCACTTCGGCCTGCCACTGGCGTGAGGCCTGTTCGAGCTGGGTGTTGGCTTCTTCGTAGGCGGGGATGTTCTTCAGGATGTATTCCATGTCGATCAGTGCGAACTTCTGCGCCTGGGCTGTCAGACACATGGCCAACAGCGTAAACATTAGTAAAACACTCTTTTTCATAACGTCCGTTCTTTTTAGGTTATTATTGTCTGTTGGCTTCGGCCGGAGGCTTTCGCGTGGGCCGAAGCTGTGTTTTTTGTCTTGTTCGAGCGGTGCAAGCATGGCTCGTGAGTAATGCAAGTACGGCTCGTGAGCAATGCAAGTGTGGCTCGCGAGCCGTGCAAGTGTGGCTCATGAGCCGTACAAGTGTGGCTCGACGCACCGTTTTGCGGGGTTCCGCAGGGCGGTTTAGAACTCTTGTCCCAGGATGAAGTGGAACTGGCTTCCGCCGTATTGCTTCGATCCGAGCACGGGGTCGAAACCGTAAGCCCAGTCGATACCCATCATACCGATCATCGGCAGGAAGATGCGGACACCAACACCGGCCGAACGCTTCAGGTCGAAGGGATTGAACTTGTTCACGTCGTGCCATGCGTTACCTGCTTCGGCGAAGGCCAGTGCGTAAATGGTCGTACTGGTTTCGAGCATCAACGGGTAGCGCAGTTCGAGTGCCAGACGGGTGTAGGCGTAACCTTCGTTGCCGTAAGGTGTTAATGAGCTGTTTTCGTATCCGCGCAGGGCGATGGTCTCGGTTGCGTAGTAGGAGTAACCGGTCATACCGTCACCACCCACGTCGAAGGTACCAAAAGGCGACTTCTTATACTTGTTGTAGTGGCCCAGCAAACCGAATTCGGCACGTCCCATGATGACCGGCGTACGTTTTACGGTGATGGGGTCGGCCAGCGGGATGTAGACTTTCGATTTGAATTTCCACTTATGGTATTCTACCCACTTGTGCATCTTGTTCATGTCGTCCTGGTTGTTGGTGTTGTACTTGCTGTAGTCCACTCCGTCGAAGGCTGAGTAGGGCGGTGTGAGCTGTGCAGACAACGAGAACTCGGAACCGGTACGCGGGTAGATCGGGTTGTCGATAGAGCTTCGCGACAGGGTGAGGATGATACTCAGGTCGTTGCACTTACCGTTGGTGACGGGGAAGTACTGCCAGTCGCGCATGTGGTAGCGTTGGTACGACAGCTCGGCGGTGAACTGGAAGTAGTCGTCGGGCCACTTCAGACGTTTACCGAACATGGCCGAAAGTCCCCACATCTGTATGGACTTGTCGGGGTCGTAATAGTTTTCGTAGCTGGTATAGTTGCCGTAGTTGTACATACCGTAGCCGTACAGTCCGCTGTAGTAGCTGTTGTAGTAGCTGTTCAGGTAGGCATCGTTATAGTACTGGCTGCTGATGTCGGTCTGGCGCGAATAGAATGCCGATACGGAGAAGGCATTGGGTCGCTTGCCGCCGAACCAGGGGTCGTAGAACGATATGCTGTACGACTGATAGTACTTGGCGTTGGTCTGTCCGCTGATGGTCAGTGTCTGTCCGTCGCCCTGCGGCAGGATGCCTCGGTAGTTTTCGCCCGGGTGCAGCAGGTTGGCCAGTGAGAAGTTGGTGAACTTCAGACTCAGCTTTCCGATGATACCCGTCTGTCCCCATCCGGCCGAGAATTCTACCTGGTCGTTGGCTTTCGAGATAAGATTGTAGCCTATGTCCACGGTACCGTCTTCGGGGCGCGGCTGTATGTCGGGCGTGATCTGTTCGGGGTCAAAGTGTCCCATCTGCTGTATTTCACGCATAGAACGCATCAGGTCTTCGCGGCTGAACAGCTCGCCGGGACGTGTACGGAGCTCGCGGCGTACTACGTTCTCGTACAAGCGGTCGTTACCGTTGATGCTGACTTTGTTGATGGTGGCCTGGCGTCCTTCGTAGATACGCATTTCCAGGTCGATGGAGTCGCCAACGATGTTCACTTCCACGGGTTCGAGGCTGTAGAACAGGTAACCGTTGTTGTAGTAAAGGTTACCGATGGCGTCGTCGTCCGAGTTGAGTCGTTCGTCCAAAAGTTTCTGGTTGTATACGTCGCCCTTCTTCATCTGCAACAGGAAGTTCAGGTATTCGGAGGTGTATAGTGTGTTACCCACCCACGTTACGTTGCGCAGGTAGTACTTCTGGCCTTCGTCGATTTGCATGAATACGTTGACGGTACGCTCGTCATAGGGGCTTACGCTGTCCTTCACGATCATAGCGTCGCGGTAACCCAGCTCGTTATACTTGTCTATAATGAGTTGCTTGTCGGCTTCGTAGTTCTCTTCAACAAACTTCTTCGTACGGAACAGGTTGATGAGCTTGCCTTTTTCGTTGGTCTTCTTCATCACCCGTTTCAGCTTCTTGGTGGTGAGGGCCTGGTTGCCGACGATGGTGATTTCGTGCACTTTCACTTTCTCCTTCTTGTCGATGGTGATGTCGACGATAACTTCGTTCTCCTTGTCGGGGTTGTCCTTCTGTGTGATGAGGACTTCGGCGTTCTTGAATCCCTTATCGTCAAAGTAACGCTTGATGAGGGTCTTGGCGCGGTCGATGGCGTTGGGGGTGATCTGGTTTCCCTTGAGCAGTGCCACACGTGATTCGAGGTCCTCACGTTCGGACTTCTTCACGCCGTGGTAGCGTATGTCTGACACACGCGGACGCATGGACAGGTGGATGGTCAGCCAGATTTTGTCTCCTTCTATCTTGTCGGCTTCGATGCGGACGTCGGAGAAGAGGCCGTGCCTCCAGTAGCGGCGGCATGCTTCGGTGATTTCTTCGCCGGGGATGGTGATGACTTGTCCTTTCGACAGTCCCGACAGCCCGATGATGACATAATCTTCATAGTTCTTGGCTCCTTCTATTTTGATGTCTGCAATCTCATACTTCTTGGGTTGTCCCGAGTAGAGAATGACCGGTTTTTCATTCTGTTCGCCGGCAGTGGCTGTAGAATCTTGTTGTTCTTGTGCCGCAGTGGTCATTGCGCAGCCGAAGAGGCAGATAAACGCCACGAATAAGGAGAAAATACGATAATGCATTTATAGTAATGATTAAATATGTTTTGGTTTATTTGATTTGTTCACTGGTTTTTCCGAACCGGCGTTCCCGCTTCTGATAGTCGCAGATAGCTTTCCGCAACTCTTCGGCATGGAAGTCGGGCCAATAAGTATCGCAAAAGTAGAGTTCGGAGTAGGCGCATTGCCACAACAGGTAGTTGCTCAGTCTGATTTCTCCGCCGGTACGTATCAGCAAGTCGGGGTCGGGCATGAAGTTGGTGGCCAGATGCTGCGAAATGAGTTCGCTGTCAATCTGCTCCGGCTGCAGCGTTCCGTCCTTGATCAGGCGGGCTATCTGCCGGGTGGCTTCGGTGATTTCCCATCGTGCCGAATAGCTGAGTGCGAGGACCAGACACATGCCGGTGTTGGCCGATGTATGTTCCACACAGGCCTGTAGCCTTTCCTGCACGTTGGCGGGCAGTTTGGCTATATCGCCGATGATGCGGAAGCTGATGTTGTTCTTCATGAACGTCTCCTCTTCGATGCTCTCGAAAAGCAGGCTCATCAGTGCGGCCACTTCTTCGGAGGGGCGGTTCCAGTTCTCGGTGGAGAAGGTGTACAGCGTCAGGTACTTGATGCCCAGCCGTGCCGCTTCTTCGGCGATGATATGCACGGTTTCGGCTCCGGCCTGGTGTCCGAAACTGCGTTCGTGTCCGCGCTGTTTGGCCCATCGCCCGTTCCCGTCCATGATAATGGCTACGTGTCGTGGTATCCGGTTTAAATCTATTTGCTCTGTATCTTGCATCTCTCTTGCTTCTTTTGGTGTTTTCCTATTCCTTATATATATGTAATGGAAAAAAGGTGTGCGGCTGGTGCCGCTGTCCGGTTATTGTTGTTTGAATCCCAACCGGTTGAGACGTCCGCGCCAAACTTCGTTCGGTGTGCCGCTCGACTGGCCTATTACCAGCCAGATGAAGTTGTCGTTGTCGACGGCCAGCGAGTAGTTGCCTCGCAGTTCTACGTCCTTCGGCAGCAGGAACATGCTTTCGGTCTTGTACCATGCCAGTCCGGCATCGGACTTGTAGAAGTTTTGCAGCCGTTCGCCCGTGATGTAGAACTGTCCGCCATAATAGATGATGGACGGATAGTAACCGATGTTGGCGGTCAGGCAATAGCTGTCGTACGAAGTTCCGGGATCCATCTGTGCCCAGTTGTGTCCGTCGTATGCCCACGGAATGATTTTCTCTCCGGTGGTTTTGCCCACGATCATGATTTCATCCAGCATGTTGGCTGTCTGGAATTCGGTGGAGTAGATGTTTTCGGTGGGGAATTCTTCGGGTACGGTCGGTGTGTTGCTGTCGATGGCCGGCCAGGCGGTATTGCCTTCCTGTGCTGTGACGAGGTAGGAATTGCCTTCGTGGCCCAGTATACCGATCAGTTGTCCCTGGAAGCTGCTTATCAGTGTTTCTACGTTGCCGCTCAGTGCTTCTACAAGGTTCCAGCTGATACCGTCGGTCGAGCGGTAAACGTTGCCATCGCCGGTCGAGGCGTACAAGACGTCTTCGGCATCGGCTTGCGGGCTGACTGTTTCATTGCTGTTCTTGACAAAGGCGGGGATACGGTCGAGTGCGGGAAGTCCCTGTACGCTGATCTGCTCCCAGCTGTTGAATGTCTTGGTCGAAGTGCGGTATGCGGTAAGCGATGTACCCTCCAGTACGTATACCAGCAGGTTGTTGTCCAGCGTCACGGCTTTCTGGCGGTTGGCGATGGAGACGGAGGGGAATCCGGCAATGCGGTCGGTCATGTTGGTCCATTGCAGGGAGTCGGGTTCCTGTTGATGGATGTTGATGCGCAGCGTGTAGTCACGGGTTGTGAGTCCGTCGGCTGCGTAGATTTTGAACTTCAGACCTTCGACGGTTGCGGCTCCGGTCAAGTTCTGATAGTTGTTGATGTTCAATATGGTGTCGGTGATGTTCCCTGAAGTGACATAGCCCGTGACGTAGAAAGTATCGATGAGGATACTGTCGATGATGGTGTCGGAGCCTACCGGCAGGGAGTCTATGTTGTAGATTTCTCGTTTGACTTGGTCAATAGTGAATGGATAGTGTTTTCCGTGGATAGTGTCCAGACCGAAGGCATGTACGGTGGCATCGGAACTAACCTCGTATTCGTCGTCCGAGCTGAGGCACGAACTGATGGCTATAGACATGAGCAGAAAACACGCAATAACAGATAAAAATTTTATTCTCATTTCTTTTTCGTACGATAGTGTTTATTTACAAGTTGCAAAAATAGGAACAATTTTTTCTCTAAACAGCTTTATGGAGAAGTTTTATATAAAATTATAGATAATGAGGCCGTTTTTGCCGACCAAAAACTTCTCGATGTAGGCTATTTACAGAGCCTTTCTGCATAGTAATGACGAACGTCGTGCCCGAAATGCTGCACGGTGTCGTAAAAAAAATGACTGTCCATGCGGGGAGCACTGACGCCGTTGTGCAGCATCAAGGGAGTCTTTTCGACGAAGGCTTCGTCCCACAGCGAGCTGTCGATGAACGATTGCAGCAGCTGGTTGCCACCCTCGACCAGCAGCGATTGCAGGCCGCGCTGATACAGTGTCTCCATGATTTGCGGAAGCAGGGGGCGTGTGTAGTCGGCCTGGATGTACTCTACGTTGTGGGTCGATGCGGCTTGTCGGGCGGTGAAGACCAGTGTGGGGACGATGCCGTCGAACAAATGCAGACTGGTTGGCAGCGACAGATTGCGGTCGAGCACGACACGCACGGGCGAACGGCCGTACCAGTGTCGCACGGTCAGCGAAGGATTGTCGAGCAGGGCGGTTCGCGTGCCTACCAGGATGGCGCTGTGCTCGGCGCGCTGTTTGTGTACCAGCATGGCGGTCAGCGGGTTAGACAATACAACGGGGCTTCCGCCGTCGCGAAGCGTGTCGATGTAGCCGTCGGCCGATTCGGCCCACTTCAGTGTGACGTAGGGGCGGCGGTGTGTGTGGAAGGTGATGAAGCGGCGGATGAGGTGCCGGCACTCGGTTTCGAGCACGCCTACCACGACTTCGCGTCCGGCATCGCGCAGCTTCTGTATGCCCCGACCAGCTACTTTCGAAAAGGGGTCCTGACAACCTACGACGATGCGGGGAATACCTTTCTCGATGATGAGGTCGGCGCAGGGAGGCGTCTTCCCGTAGTGTGAGCAAGGCTCCAGGCTGACGTAGATGGTGGACCGTCGCAGCAGGGAGGGATCTTTCACGGAGCGGATAGCGTTGACTTCGGCGTGGCCCTCGCCACAGCGCACGTGGTAGCCTTCGCCGATGATGCGTCCGTCGCAGACGATGACGGCGCCTACCATGGGATTGGGGGCTGTGCTGCACAGGCCGTTTTGGGCCAGTTGGATGCAGCGGCGCATGTATTTTTCTTCTTCCATTACAGTGTCGTTTTTCGGATTTTCGTATTTTTGCGGGCAAATTCAGCCCGACCCGTTCATGAGTGTAACCGTTTCGTATATTCGCCGCCGGCTGCAGGAATGTTATTCCCGGCAGGAGGCTGCCGCTTTGTCCAGGATAGTCTGTTGCGAACTTCTGGGGCAAAGCACGGTCGACTATTACCTGGGCAAAGATATGATTTTATCTTCAAACGTTGAACAGGAATTGGAAAGCATTCTTTCGCGCTTGTGTAATTTTGAACCTGTGCAGTACGTTCAGGGCTTTGCCCGTTTTCTGGGACGGACGTTCCGTGTGAAGCCCGGGGTGCTGATTCCCCGTCCCGAAACCGAAGAGCTGGTGGAGAGGATGTTGAAGCAGGTATCGCCCACGGCGCGGATATTGGATGTGGGTACGGGCAGCGGGTGTATCGCCGTCAGCCTGTCGTGCGAATTGCCCGAGGCCGACGTACGGGCATGGGACGTGTCGGACGAAGCACTGGCCGTGGCGCGCGGCAATAACGATTCGCTGGGCGCGTCGGTGCGCTTCGAGCAGCATGATGTGCTGGCTTATCAGCCCGATGGGCGCGAGTGCTACGACGTGATTGTGAGTAATCCGCCATACGTGACCGAGGCCGAACGGGCCGACATGGAGCGTAATGTGCTCGACTGGGAGCCGGCTTTGGCCCTGTTTGTGCCCGACAATGACCCGCTTCGCTTCTACCGCCGCATTGCGCAGCTGGGCATCGACTTGCTGGTGCCGGGCGGCAGACTGTACTTTGAAATCAACCGGGCTTTCGGCCCCGACACCGTAGAGATGCTGCGGCAGATGGGGTATGCCGAAGCCTTTATCGAACAAGATATTTCCGGAAATGACCGGTTTGTAATAGCTAAGAAATGACAGAAATCACAGAAAATGACGCTTTCCGCAAAGTGGCGGCTTATTGTGCCGCTGCCGAGCATTGCCGTGCCGAGATTGTAGAGAAGATGCAACGCTGGGGACTGCCCTACGAGGTCGTAAACCGTGTGGCCGACCGCCTCGAACAGGAGAAGTATATCGATGAAGAACGCTTCTGTCGTGCTTTCGTGCGCGACAAGTATCGCCTGGCCAAGTGGGGCAAGGTGAAGATAGGCCAGGCCCTGCAGCTGAAGAAGATTCCGAGACTGGTCTACCTGCCACTGCTCAACGAGATAGACGAGGCCGACTACCTGAGCGTGCTGCAAGGCTTGCTGGCATCCAAAAAGAAAAGCGTGCATGCCGCAAGCGAATTCGAACTGAATGCCAAACTGATACGCTTCGCCCTGAGCCGTGGTTTCGAGCTGAAAGACATACGGCGATGCATCGATATCCCCGACGAGGAGCTCTGTGAGGCGGACTAAAAAAAAATATCGCCTTTCCTTTTTCAAATATCATTCTCTTTCCTTACTTTTGCATTCGTATTTATCATAAGTTAGTTTGCTATGAAAACTTTGGAAAGATTGTTTGCAGAAAAATTGCTGAAGATTAAAGCGATCAAGTTACAACCGGCTAACCCTTTCACTTGGGCTTCCGGATGGAAATCTCCATTCTATTGTGACAATCGCAAAACATTGTCTTATCCTTCTTTGCGTAACTTCGTGAAAGTAGAGATTACGCGTATTATCCTGGAACGTTTCGGACAGGTCGACGCCATTGCCGGCGTAGCAACCGGAGCCATCCCGCAGGGTGCACTGGTGGCCGACGCGCTGAATCTGCCGTTCGTATACGTACGTTCCACGCCGAAAGACCATGGATTGGAGAACCTGATTGAAGGTGAACTTCGTCCGGGAATGAAAGTCGTAGTAGTAGAAGACCTTATCTCGACAGGCGGAAGCAGCCTGAAAGCTGTCGATGCCATCCGCCGCGACGGATGCGAAGTTATAGGTATGGTAGCTGCCTACACGTACGGTTTCCCGGTTGCCGAAAAGGCATTCAAGGACGCTAAAGTGCCGTTGGTGACACTGACCAACTACGAAGCTGTCATGGAAGTGGCTTTGCGTACCGGTTACATCGAAGAGTCTGACATCGAAACGCTGAACGAATGGCGTAAAGACCCCGCTCATTGGGATGCCGGTAAATAAATACTGTTTGGAAAATATTTTTGTATGATGAAAGAATTGTTCGGATAGTTATTGTCCGAATGATTCTTTTTTTGTCTTTAAAGAACCCGTGATATATGATCAAATTCGAAAGTAGCGTTAAGATGATAGCCGCCTCGCAGGCTGCTGTCTACGAGAAACTGTCCGACCTGAACAACCTGGAGAAAGTAAAGGACCGCCTGCCCGAAGACAAGGTAAAGAACCTGACCTTCGACGCCGAAAGCCTGTCGGTAGAAGTGCCGCCCGTAGGAAAAATCACCTTGCAGATTGTGGAAAAAGAACCCTGCAAATGTATCAAGTTCGGCACCACCACCTCGCCGCTGCCCTTCAACCTGTGGATACAGATATTGCCCACGGCCGAAAACGAATGCAAAATGAAACTGACCATCGGCCTGGAGCTGAACCCCTTCATGAAAGCCATGGTGCAGAAACCCCTGCAAGACGGCGTGGAGAAGATGGCCGAGATGCTGTCGATGATACCCTATTGATGCACGAAACGTTTCATTAACCCTTAAACACCTCAATACAAGATATGGCTCAGAAACTTTGGGAGAAATCCGTTCAAGTAAACAAAGACATCGAACGCTTCACGGTGGGACGCGACCGTGAAATGGACCTCTACCTGGCCAAGCACGACGTACTTGGCTCCATGGCCCACATCACCATGCTCGAAAGCATCGGTCTGCTGACTGCCGACGAACTGAAACAGCTGCTTGCCGCGCTGAAGGACATCTACGCGCAGGCCGAAAAAGGAGAATTCGTGATAGAAGAAGGAGTGGAAGACGTACACTCGCAAGTAGAACTGATGCTGACCCGCCGCCTGGGCGATGTTGGCAAGAAGATACACAGCGGACGCTCGCGCAACGACCAGGTGCTGCTCGACCTGAAACTCTTCATCCGCGCACAGATTAAGGAGATAGCCGAAGCCGTCGAACAACTGTTCCACGTCCTCATCCGCCAGAGCGAACGCTACAAGGACGTCCTGATGCCCGGCTACACCCATCTGCAGATAGCCATGCCTTCGTCGTTCGGACTGTGGTTCGGTGCTTACGCCGAAAGCCTGGTCGACGACATGCTCTTCCTGCAAGCCGCCTTCAAGATGTGCAACCGCAATCCGCTCGGCTCTGCTGCCGGATATGGTTCGTCCTTCCCCCTGAACCGCACGATGACCACCCGTCTGCTGGGCTTCGACTCGCTGAACTACAACGTGGTCTACGCACAGATGGGACGCGGCAAGATGGAGCGCAACGTTGCCTTCGCCCTGGCCACCATCGCAGGAACGCTGTCCAAGCTAGCCTTCGATGCCTGCATGTTCAACAGCCAGAACTTCGGCTTCGTCAAGCTGCCCGACGACTGCACCACCGGTTCCAGCATCATGCCCCACAAGAAGAACCCCGACGTCTTCGAACTGACCCGCGCCAAGTGCAACAAGATACAGTCGCTGCCCCAGCAGATTATGATGATAGCCAACAACCTGCCCTCGGGCTACTTCCGCGACCTGCAGATCATCAAAGAAGTCTTCCTGCCCGCTTTCGAGGAGCTGAAGGATTGCTTGCAGATGGCCACTTACATCATGGACGAAATCAAGGTGAACGAGCACATCCTCGACGACGACCGCTACTCGCTCATCTTCAGCGTCGAGGAAGTCAACCGCCTGGCGCGCGAGGGCATGCCCTTCCGTGACGCCTACAAGAAGGTGGGGCTCGACATCGAAGCCGGACGTTTTACGCCTCACAAGCAGGTGCACCACACCCACGAGGGCAGCATCGGCAACCTGTGCAACGACCGCATCGCCCAGTTGATGGATCAGGTCGTCGAGGGCTTCAACTTCTCCACGATGGAGCAGGCCGAAAAAGCTTTGCTGGGACGGTGAGGTGACGGCCTGACTGAAAAAAATATGTCGGAAAAGTTTGGCTGTAATATCGAAACTGCTTATCTTTGCACCCGTTCTTTCGGATGCAATCCGCGGAAATAGCTCAGTTGGTAGAGCACAACCTTGCCAAGGTTGGGGTCGCGAGT
>ENA-OPBO01000129-OPBO01000129.1-human-gut-metagenome-genome-assembly--contig:-NODE-129-length-64997-cov-6.524145_pt1 | contig 64997 bp, 75 predicted proteins | sample MGYA00241071_ERZ501458 | MGnify/ENA primary metagenome ERZ501458 (study PRJEB25962, sample SAMEA2042509) | human gut metagenome | biome: human gut; feature: human-associated habitat; material: faeces... | reverse complement strand
GCAGCACCAGTACCCGCCAAGCCTCTCAACGATGCTCAAATGTGCGGGTCGTTTTTGTTTTATAATTTGAGCATGTCGAAGTACATGGTTCTAATGTGTTAAAACGATGACAGGTGGATCAGCTCCATAAAGTCAGCTATCAATGCCCATCTAATGAAAACAGCCAACTTTCAATAAAAAAACAGTGATATATTGTTAATAAACAGAAAAACACTTGCTTTCTGAAATATTATCTGTATCTTTGTACCTAGATTATAAAGAGTAAGATTATGGCTTCAAAGAGATATCCTTTGGGAATACAAACGTTCTCCGAAATCGTGAAGGGGAATTACTTCTATGCTGACAAGACGGCTATCGTCTATCAGTTGGCTCATTATGCCAAGTTTCATTTTCTGAGTCGCCCACGTCGATTCGGAAAATCCTTGTTTGTATCTACCCTCCAGGCTTATTTCGAGGGTAAGAAAGAACTGTTCAAGGGCCTTGCCATCGAACAGATGGAGAAGGAATGGACGGCATATCCTGTCATCCACTTGGATTTGAGCTGTGGTAAGTATTATAGTTTGGAGAATACATATTCAATTCTAAACGGAATACTAGAAATAGAAGAGAAAAAATATGGTTTAAAGGTTAAGCCGATAGATGAGAAGTCTTTTGGAGGCCGTCTCAAGAACATCTTGCTGGCAGCTGCTGCTCAAACAGGTAAACAAGCAGTCGTTCTCATCGACGAATATGATGCTCCTATGCATGATTCTGTCAGTGACGAAGACTTGCAGAAAACCATCCGCAATATCATGCGAGATTTCTTCAGCCCCTTGAAGCAGCAAGAGGGAAACATTCGCTTTGTATTCATCACAGGCATTTCCAAGTTTAGTCAGCTCAGCATCTTTAGCGAGTTGAACAATCTCAAGATTCTCACGTTGAAGGATGAATACAGTAGCTGTTGTGGTATAACCAAGAGTGAATTGACTCAGTATTTCCGTGAGGGTATCGAGGAGATGGCTGAACATAATGGGCTTACTTATGAGGAGACCTTAGGGCAACTCAAGCAGCATTATGATGGCTACCACTTCAGTATCAATAGCGAGGATGTCTTCAATCCTTACAGCATTATCAATGCTTTGGATGATAAGGAGTTTAATAGCTATTGGTTTACATCTGGTACACCTACGTTTCTGATAGAACTGATGCAGCAGAAGAATTTGGATATGCTCAATCTGGACGATCTGTGGATACAGGCATCACGTTTTGATACACCTACGGAAAGGCTTGCTGATCCTATTCCTGTCCTTTTCCAAAGTGGCTACCTTACCATTAAAGGATATGAGAAGAAAGGCAAGTTGTATCATCTCTGTTTCCCAAATCAAGAAGTAAGACAAGGTTTCTCGGAAAGTCTCGTCTGGTATTATTCTGCGCAAGACATGAACAGATATGATGCCATCGTGTATGCTTATTCCAAGAATGTGCTCATCAATGACGACATGGGAGCCTTTATGCCTCACTTGAAGGCATTCTATGATAAGTTCCCATATACGATTATCAACAATAATGAGCGTCACTATCAAGCCGTGATATTCACCATCTTCACCATGCTTGGCGAAGATGTGAAGGTGGAGCATACCACTTCGGATGGAAGAATAGACCTTGTGCTCAAGACGGATAAGAGTATCTTTATCTTTGAGTTGAAATATAAGAAGTCTGCCGATATCGCCATGGCGCAAATCAGCGATAAGAACTATGCCAAGGCTTTTGCCGATGATGGGCGAAAGGTTGTGAAAGTGGGTATTAACTTCTCGGAAAACCAGCGAAGTATAGAGAATTGGGTGATAGAATAAATGAAATAGAAGAAAGTTGGTGACCTTCATCTATGAAGGTCACCACACTTATAGATAAAAATATGCCTGAACAGGGGCGGTAACTCGATTTTTAAGGCAGTTACCGCCCCAATTCAAGCATGTTTTGTTCTTTTGTACAGTCGCAGAACTTAGATAATCACCGCCGTTCCGCTGCATGTTACCATCAGCATGGAACCGCTGTTGCCTACGGTTTCGTAATCCAGGTCGATGCCCACGATGGCGTTGCAGCCCAAGGATGCGGCACGGTCGGCCATCTCTCTGAGGGCTGTATCCTTAGCCTCGCGGAGGGTGCTTTCGTAAGAACCGCTTCTGCCGCCGATTACATCACGGACACTGGCAAAGAAATCCTTTACAAAGTTGGTACCGATGATGGTTTCGCCGGTCACTACGCCACGGTATTCACGGATAGGGTGGCCTTCTATGGTTGGAGTGGTACTTAAAATCATAACGTATGTTTTAAATAATTGAAAATTAAAAACTTATGCAGACTGCTTTTTTCTTGTGCAGTTTTTATTCAGGTTTTTCACGATTTCTGCCGTGAAGCCAGTCGCATAGAACTCACCAGAGCCAAGGAGCAGCCAGTATGGGTTGATGTGGTAATCACGGACTAGGAACTGAACCCAAGACGGACGAAAGCGACCGTAGTACTCGGCAGGCTTTTCTCGCAGGGACATGATGTTCCAGCGGTTGATACCATACCGGTCTGTTATTGTCTTCAGACCGCCAATGCAATCATCAGCCTTCAGGCGGTCGATGGCAGAGAAGAAACGAACTACTATATCCACATCAGCGGACATCAGATTTTTATCTTCCATATTATTTTATCTTTTTGTAGGCTTCGCTGAAAACGCTTTCCAGCCTTGCCCGGTGGTTATTCAATCTTTGCGACCAGTCCTGCAACTGAGCCAGCGTTGGGCGAGAAGCCAGCAGCCCATCCACCTCGGAAGGGGTGAGCACTGGTAAATATTTCTCGTAGGCGAGAAGAACACTAAGATACTTCATTCAAACAAGAATTGCCGAGGTTGTTTCTTTCTTTTAATTTCATCAAAGCCACCTTTGGCAACATCAGCTAGACTTTTGTAGGTATAGAATGATGAGGATGGAAGAAACCCTTTTTTGTTTTCGATGGTAACACCTTCTGCGGATGGGATAAAGAGGAAACCTTCTACCTTTCCAGTTGTTACCTCGTTTCCGTCAATCGTGTCGTCAAGCCTGTAAGTCCTACCCTTTTCTTCACCTTCAAGTGAGACAAGAAACTTGAGCGTTCTTTGCAGTTCGTTTCTTCCACGAAACCTAAGATAGAAAGATTCAATCATCTTAGCTGAATTAACATTGTTTATCTGCCAGTAATACACCGTGTCTTTTTGCGGCTCAAAAACGGTGTAGCTAATAACTGGAGAAACATCATAACTCCTAGATAAAAGTGTTTGCGAACGCACACCCACGCACGCAAGCGCAAGCACGAATAACATTATTATCTTTTTCATATTACTTTTCGTTTAAATGATTAATATTTCTTTCATAGAACTCATTCCAAGCCTTTTTCTTGATGAAGACGAAGAAGAGCAGCAGCCCTAGGGCGACCATCAGCAGCTGCAGCGGTTGGCGAGAAACACCGAACCCGAAAGAACGCTGGAAGTCGATGCAGAATGAAATCAGCACTCCGTATGTAGCGAACGCTCGATGCACCCAGCAGAAGCCATAGGCAAGGCTGACGATGATCCAGGCGATGAAGCCAAAGAGCGAGCAGTCGAATATCCACTCTGTGAGTTTTGCCCTATAGCCCAAAGAGAGCAGGGTGCAGTGAATCAGCATCACAAGCGCACCCACTGGAGGGATGATGCCTATTATCAACCTGCTGGCTTTCCATAGCCAGCTTTTCCCGAGGGCGGCAAGAAGAACCTTCTCCTTCCGCTCTATGAAATCCTCATCTTTCATCGTTACTTAGAATTTTAGTTGATATTGTACCTTGAGCGAGAACTAAAGTTCACGCAGCCATTTCTCGCCAGATTTCGTCTTAGACCAAATCACGAGACCTGTGCCGATAACCGCACCTATGAACATAAATAAAGTTGCTAGTTCCATAATCTAAACATTTGAATTATTATACTTCATTACATTATTAGCGAAATAAGCGAAGGCGAATGACGCTATGACACCGAAGGCAATAAAAAGGATATTATACAATCCTATCTCATCGCCAGTAATCAATGGAGAGAAACCACCGATACCCGTTCCGCTTATAAACAGATTGGAGACACCATACAGATACGTTGCAAGCAGCGTCCTGCGGTCGTGCTCTTTAATTAACTTACTAACCATACTTTTTCATTTTGCAAAGTTACAAAATTATTTCTGTCCCACAATGGCAAGCAGGGTTTCAACTTGCTTTCGAAGAAAAGAATTTTCACTTTCCAAGCTTTCGACCCTAGCCTGCAGTGCAGCATCACTACCAAGCGACTGGGAGACGTTTGAACTGTTCGAACCATTGACATTTGAACCGAAAACAGCCTCTTCCATCTCGGCTGGTAGGGGAGGGGCGCATCTGTCGATGATTGCCTTTATCTTTTGGATAAAATCAATTTTTATAGTTTTGCGACCAAGACGAGCCTGCACATTCTGTGGTGTAGTCCCCAGTTCTCTAGCTACATCGCTCATTGTCAAGCCCGAACGCTTTATATACTGCTTTAATTCTTCTCCACTCATAATTGTAAATCAATTTAAAATTAATTAAAAACTTATTAAAAACAACCGCAAAACAATTGTTTTTCAATTTTCTTTTTGTATTTTTGCAACCGAATTACAAAGCGAGTTTAAAAACTCTTTTGCAAAGATAAAGAAAATAATTTAAAATACAAATAAAATGGGAGAAAATTTTAATTATGATTTTCGAACACCGTTGCAGAAGCAGCAGGACGAAAGAAAGAAGAACATCATAGCGATGTTTGCAGATTTCCGAGCAAAAGCACCTGCCGAGACCTCAGACAGCAGAATAATGCTCGCAGTATCACAGCGTGTTGGTTGCACCCAGCAGAACGTGCGTGTTATCCTCATCAAAGCCGGATTGATAACACCAAAGAAGAGACGTGCAGCCGTACGCAAATAATCAAGTAGAACCAATTTAAACATTCAGAGCGTATGAAGAAGTTTATCGAGATTATCACAAGTGACGAAGTAATAAGCCTGGCAGTTGCCATCGTATTAGTAACTTTAATCTTTTGGAGGGCTTAGTTATGACGAACGTAGAACCAAAGGTAGCGGATGCAGGCAGATACACCATGACAGAGACCTGCAAGGTGCTTGGCATCCATCGCAACACCCTGCGCAGATGGTTGCAGGCTGGTAAGATTAAGGTCAAGTTCCGCAGAATCGACAACCGCAAGGTTTTCGAGGGCAGCGAGATTAAAAAAGTCTGGAGGATTGCCCTATGAGCAAGTTATCAATCAATATGCGCAGGATGATCGTGAAGTACACAGACATCTGCTGGCTTATCACTAACTGGAAGGCGAACCGCAAGACCAGAAAGCAATGCGAACTGAACAACAAGTGCTACTTCGAGGCAGAGCGGAGAATCCAGTACAGAGAGTTTGAAGGCAACCTTTGCGTGGCACTGGATAACATACCGCTCATACCAGTGGACGAAATTGGCGACAACGAGGTATTGAAGTCGTGCCGTGAGACCTTCCAAAGTTACATATTCAATAAGAGAGGAGGTAACGAATGAAGAAGATAATAGAGGATTGCAGAGAGAAAATGTACGATGCCATTTGGCTGGAGTTAGACCGTGAACCGCAGCGACCAGCGGTTGCAAGGGTAGACATCAAGACCAAGGCAGGCGACATTTCAGTATGGTGCGACAGAACCGGGAACACAGCGGTCGTGTCGCACAAGAATAACAACAACGACAGCGAGCGGCTGGAGGAAGCTATCGAGGGTTGCGTTAACTATCAAGACGTGATGGACGACTGGCTGGAGGAGAACAGCCAATACGCAGACCAAGACCCGATGGACGCCTTCGAGGAAAGCAGGCTCGACAGCCTTATGGCTCAACTGGTTTGATTACGATGTTAAACAATTATTATATGGCTTTCTGCAGCGGCAGGGCAAAGGGCGCACGCAAAACTCATTTTTCAAAGGTTATCTAAAATTAGTTGTTTTTACCATGTAATATGCGGAAACGACAGCGTGCGCCCTGCAACGGAAGGGCATCCCTCGGCAGCTGGCAAGGGGGGGTAAGTTTTGGCAGTCAACTGGGGTTCGAATCCCCAGCCTTCCACTAGAGTTAATGAACAATAAGTTGAACAATAAAAAGAACGAATTATGGAAAATGAAATTATTCAAGTGAGCGGTGGCGAAATGCTGGAAGCTATCAACCGCTCGGAGATTGACGGACAGATTGCAACAGCGCACAAGTTCCCGAGAGACATCATGCAATGCAAGAAGAACATGGTATCACTTGCAGCGATGGACGATGATGTGGCCTACAACTGCTTCTATCATCTGGAGCGCAAGGACAAGGACGGAAAGACAACAGTAATCGAGGGTCCTAGCGTCAGGTTTACGGAAATCATTTCCGCCTGCTGGAAGAACCTGCGCATCGCTGGCCGCATCATCGCAAACGATGGCAAGACCATCACGGCACAAGGCGTATGCCATGACCTAGAGAGCAACGTTGCATACTCTACCGAAGTAAAGCGAAGCATTCTGACCTCGAAGGGCTACACCTACTCGCAGGATATGCAGGTGGTGGTTGGCAATGCGGCAGTTGCCATTGCTCAACGCAACGCAATCTGCAAGGTCGTGCCGCAGGTCTTAATTGCAAGCGTGGTGAAGGAAGTGCAGGCAAAGGCACTCGAGCACATCAAGCAGACTGGCGTACAGAGCCAGTGGAAGAGCTGCGTAGCCTGCTTCCAAGTGTACCAGGTAACAGACCTTATGCTGCTGGAATACCTGGGCAAGAAATCAGCCGAGGAAGTCACGGCAGAGGATATTCAGAAGCTGGCCGGTGTGTACAACGCCATCAAGGAAGGCACGACCACAGTAGAGGAGACCTTCAAGAAGTTAAAGCAGCAGGAAGCCATCGCACAGCAGGCGCAGGCAGCAGCCGATGATGCCAAGAACAAGGCGCAGAAGGCAATGAACCGCAGCCAAGGCAAGACTGGCACAGCCGCGAAAAAGTAGTTTAGTTTATAATGTTATAGCGTTTCCCAATTAGCCGCAGGGCAACCTTCAGGGTGGGAACCTGACCAGATTATAGGGAACCTGCGGCAACTATTAAACATTCAGCAAAATTATGGCAGAAAAAGAAAACAATCAGAGACACAAGAGCACCATCGACAAGTACTTTGACAGAACCGCCAAGGCATACAAGACATGGGTCGAGGAAAACGAGGAAGAAAGAAATTTTCTACAGATTGCAGCAGAAGATAATGGGGATATAAGCGAAGAAGGTGGCAAAGGTTTCGATTTCCATATTGCCTATTCCGGAAAAGCCGATATCCTCGCAAGTGGACTTGTGCATTCAATGAAGAGGGATGAATTCGTTCGTCAGCTTATCATTGGAGCAGCGAAAATGTATTATACCGCAAACATAAAAATAAAAGACAATGAAGCAGATAATTAAATATAGAAGCAGAGAGGAGTGGTTGCAGAACCGCTCGAAGGGAATAGGTGCATCAGAGGCAGGCACAGTACTGGGACTGAATCCATGGGAGACACCATACCAGTTGTGGAGACGCAAGAAGGGTATCGACCCACCAAAGGTTGAGAACTTTGCGATGGTTGCAGGACATCTGCTGGAGGATGCCGTGGCGCAGTTCTTCAAGCGAGAGAGCCACTGCCACATCATCAAGGCGAGCACGGACGACTACACCATCACGAACACCGATACTCCGTATCTGCGTGTATCTCCTGACCGCACTTTTTGGAGAACCGGAGCAAAGCACAATGAAGTGGAAAAGTCTATCCTAGAGTGCAAGACCACGCAGATGCAGATAGATGCAGACGACCTTCCGAAGCATTGGTTCTGCCAGCTTCAGATGAACCTAGGAGTGGGCGAATACAAGGATGGAGCACTTGCCTGGCTGACAGCAGGCAGGGAGTTCGGCTACCGTGACATCGACTTCGACCCCGAGTTCTTCGGATGGATGAGGGACGAGATAACCAAGTTCTGGCTTGACTACATCGTGGGCAACCAAGAGCCGCCAGCCTACAGCGCACAAGACGTTCTCCTAAAGTCTCCTCTACATGTAGCTGGCAAGGAAGTGACCGCAACGAAGGAGATACTCGAACAGATTGCTAGGCTCAAGGAACTCAAGGTTCAGAACAAGAAACTGGAGACCGAGCAGGATGAGATTGAGAACAACTTGAAGCTGTTCTTCGGGGACGCAGAGAGCATCGTTTCGGATTCCGGAAAAACGCTGGCAACATGGAAAGCACCGAAGGCAAGCGAGAAGTTCGATGCCAAGGCTTTTCAGGCAGACCATCCTAAAGCGTGCGCCAAGTACATCAAGCAGGTGCAAGGCGCAAGAAGATTGCTCATTAAGTAAAGGCAGGGCTTATGGCTGTTCTTATATCAAAAACCGACCTACGGAATATAATTTCCCAACTGGAGAATTATATTTCCCTAGGTGGGGAAGTGACAGTACCGACCGACACAAGCCAGCGGAACAAAATCCGGATGGCCACCGTGCTCAAACGGAAGCTGGAAAAGAAATTATCATTATCAGAATAAAGCATCATGAACGATTCATTCATCTTATACACATCATACTACGCTCTTATCGAGGGGCTGACCGATGAACAACTCGGGCAACTTACGAGAGCGATATTTCTCTACGCAAGGGATGGGGAGACTATTAGTCTCGAACCAGTCGTGCGTATGGCTTTCGGTTTTATCGTTGACGATATGAAACGGAATAAAGCCAAGTACGAAGAGAAGGTCGAACGATGGAGGGCAAACGGTAGAAAGGGTGGTGCTCCGAAGGGAAATCAGAACGCAAGAAAGAAACAACCAGTTGGTTGTGAAAATAACCAAGAGGTTAAAAAAACAACCCAAAATAACCAAGAGGTTAAAAAAACAACCTTATATGATAATGATAATGAATATGTAAATGATAATGTTTATGATAATGATAATGATGTTTCTAAAGAAACAAATATATTAGAACCTTCTAAAGAAGCTTCTATGCAAAGTTTTTCAGCGAAAAACGTTTGCGCTGCAGAAGAGCCGCAAAAAAGTTCTGAGAAGAAGAAATCCAAGAAAGGCGAAATCGACTACGCAGCCATCAAGGACTACTGGAACGAGCAGCACGACAAGACCAACAGCGCAATGCGAAGGCTGACGCTGATGACGGACAACCGCAAGGAGGCAATCAGAGGAAGGCTCAAGGACTGCAAGGGAGATATTTCCAAGATTTACCTGGCCATCGACAAGGCTATGGCCAGCGACTATCTGAACGCAGGGCATTCCTGGGCATCATACGACTGGGTAATGACAAGGAAGTATTTCCCGAAGGTGCTGGAGGGCAACTACGACAACACCAAGCCAGCCACAAGCCAGCAGCCGCAATCGGCAGCAGCCAGGGCGCAGGATCCAGCGGCAACGGCAAGACCGAGCATCGGGGAACTCTACAAGCAAGCCAAGCACCAGCAGCCAGCGAGCCAGCAGAGCCAAGACAGCAAGTTCCGGTGGGTAATCCAGCAGAACCTCGAAGACTTGAAGAAGAACCCGAACAACAAGCCAGCCAAGGATTCGCTGACAAGATACTACGAACGTGGAGTTCTGCAGCGGCTGGGCATCGACTGGAAGCCCGAAAAATAACGGATGAGGGTAAAATCAGCCGCTCTGGGACGTTTTCATGCTTCGGGCGGTAAATTATAAGGCAAACAGATTTTAAACACTTAAAACAAAAGAATTATGGCAAAAGAAGTATGTATTGTAAACAGCGAATGCTTCAAGACAGAATACCCGGTAGGTTCGACAATTAGCATTGAAGGTGTAAATTGCAATGTGGTTGAGGATATAGGCTTACCTGTGGAGAACTGCCACGAGTGCATCTTGTACGGTAAGAGAAAAGGCATTATGTGCAGGAATCTTGCTTGCCTGGACACCGAAAGAGAAGACCACAAGTTCGTACACTTCAGAAAGATTTAAAGCCATGAATGAATTATTTTTTCACGAATGCAGAGCCGCAGGGCTTGTATTCAAGACCTCAGACGACTGGTTCAAATGGCTGACCGATAACAGCTACGACATCAAGAAGCCGGTCGCAGAGCATGAAGGCTTCCAATACAACATTAATGATACTTGCATCAATCCGCACATAATCGAGTATGCCGTAGAGGGTGCAGACAACTGGGGATGGAAGGTAATGACCGCCAACACCCAGTTCGGCTGGATATGGGGGTGCGATATTCAGAACGGAAATACCGAGTGTAATATTTGTCCGGTTGGCTACCCGAGCAGATATGACGATCTCAGCATCTTCTACGGTAATGAGAAAGAAGCGGTTCAAGATGCTCTGACCTACATCATCAAATACCTCGGGAAGAATGCTGGAACCAAGAACACCAACCTACTTCTCTGGGCAGCTAAGAAGAAGCGAGCAGACATCATTCATCCACAGCAGGAACTTTTTAAATAAAAAAATATGAAAAAGATAGAAATCATCACGGACGAACACCGACATCACGTATACGTTGACAACACCGATTTCTGGCTCAATACTCAGGAACTGTTGGAACTTTATTTTAAACTCGGACACGTTAAGTTATAAACAATAAAAAACATTCAGACAATGGAACAGAAAGATATTGATATTTACGAGATACTCAAAAATGAAGAGTACGGTACAGAATTGTACACACCAAAATGCGGAAGGGTGTGGCACAGTGGAATGGCAAACGACAAGGACAGTGCGAAAGCAATCTGGACTGAGGACGAAGCTGGAAGAGAACACTTTTTCGACAAGAACGGAAAAATCTATAAAGAAGGAGAAATTCTGCTCTTCCCTTCCAACGAAATGAGAGATTGGAGCAAGTTCTTTAAGAAGGGAGACGTGCTGGTTAGCAATGATAGCGACAGCCATATAATCTTTAATGGTTTCTCAAAAAATGATTATACTACATTTGAAGGTAAACACTGGATTAGTGTAAGTAAAAAGAGACATGTATCTTGTTTGAAAATGCAGAATGTACAAGACTATCATATTGAAGATAACAAAGATTCTGCTCAGACCTACATCAACGCTATTGAGAAATTTTGTGGTGGCAAGTTGAACCGGGAAACACTGGAGATTGAGAAGCCAGCGAAACTTACGTTTGAAATTGGCAAACTCTACGTTTTCAACGAGGACGATGAGGACGGAGAGTTGACTATCATCGGCAAGCTCATTGATAAGAACGAAAGCGAGGACACGCTGACATTTGGCGACCAGTACGAAATCGAGAACCAAAAGTTCGTGACCGACCAGACATTCGACCTGCGTATCAGCGTTAACAAGGAACTTCGAGAAGCGACAGATGGCGAACTTCTCATGTTTCAAAAAGCTCGTACCCTCTGGAAGAGAGAGAAGGAAGAGAGGGAGCATCCAGCCTTCAAGGTCTTCGACAAGGTGCTGGTAAGGAACGGAAAGAGATTCAAGTGGCAGCCAGCCTTCTTCGTTCGTGACCGTGGAGAGGAAGCAATTTACAGATATAAAGTCTTGCTTATCGAAAAAGGAAAAGTGGGAGACTTCACCAGCTGCATCCAATTCGAGGGACACGAGAATATCGCCTTCACTGACTACGACATCGAGAACCTTCCTTTCTAGTGGGCGTATGGCGAGTGAATTATGCAAGGCTTGCGATGCCGGGCGAAACTGCTTAAACGGCATCTATTGCCCGGAGCGCAAGCAATATGTAGAACATCAGGTAATACTTGAATGCAATGAGCGATTTCGCAACAAGGGAGAAGAACAGAACGTACTACCAGGAACACCGGGAACAGATCCTCAGAGCCACGAAGGAGTGGAGAAAAAGGAATCGGGAGAAGTATCGGGCGTACCAGAAGGAGTACTGGAGTAAGCACTACCGGAACTACGGTACCAAGAACCGGGTAGCCGACAGAGCGATGCGTGAGAGGAAGAAGCTGGACGTAGAGAAGGCTCTTTCCATGTTCAAGAATCCGCAGCAGGCAGCGCATCTGGCATGGCTGCTCGAAAACAAAAAAGAATAATCGGTCGTGAGTTCAATAATAGAGTTTTTAACCAGCGAGGACAGAAGGGGATGGCTCCCTATCAAAACAAATAAACTTATAACATCTTGAAATTACGATATGAGAGCCGGAAACGCATTTCCCGAAGTCTGACAACAAACAAAGAAAGCGAGGTGGTACATGAAGAAGTAAGAAAAAGAAATCGTTAGAAATTATGCTTTTATTCATTCGGCTGGCGGTGGAAGAAGGAAGAACCCTGCAAAAATTCATTCATTGTTATTCTTATTTTGCCCGCAGATAACTTCCGGAATCCCTGCCAGCTTTCTCTATCGCAACCCAAAAGAAGGGAAAGAAAGGGGTAGGGGAAAGATAGGGATAATAACGCATGTGTGTACGTATGTGCGCACGTAAAGGGTGTTGGATAATAAACTCACCAGCAAAACAAAATAAACGCTTATGCGTGAAATTTAAACAAAATAAGTACTTTAAAGAAAAAATGGAAAAAGGAACAGTTATAATCGGAATCGACCCCGACAACCAAGAAAGCGGAGTTGGAGCAGTCTTTGACGACAAGAAGTTTCTCGCCTACAAGATGAACTTCCCAGCTTTGATAGATTACCTCAAGGCTATGAACGAGAGTTGCAAAAAGATTAAGGTCGTTATTGAAGGCGGCTGGCTCAACAAAAGCAACTGGCATGTTCTTAATCGGTTCATGACAGCAGTCAAGGCAGCAGCAATCGGACGCTCTACCGGAATGAACCATCAGACCGGAATCTTGATTGTCGAGTGCTGCAAACACTACAATATCCCCTGCGAAATCATCAAGCCACTAAAGAAGTGCTGGAAGGGTAAAGACGGAAAAATCACCCAAGACGAACTTGCTTATTTTGTAAGCGCAGGAGAGAAATTGCCGAGAATGAACCAAGACCAGAGAGACGCACTTCTCCTCGCATGGGTCTGTGCAGGATACCCGGTCAGAGTGAAGCCGCAGAAACCACAGACAACCCTGCAGAAGACCATCAGAGCCTTTGATGGATAAGATAAAAACGAAGTGTTGGAAAAAGTTAAAAGTGTGCAAAGAACAAACAACTAAAGCAAAAAAGTCGTATCTTTGCGCCAGTGTTTATCAGATAAGCATGAATTTCGAACTTAAAACAAGAAGAAAATGAAAACAGAAGAAATCGCACTATCGAGGGTCAGCGAGAACGAAGCGAACCCGAGAACCATAACTGAGGCGAATTTCCAAAAGCTGGTAAAGAGCATTCTTGTATTTCCTAAGATGCTCCAGCTTCGCCCTATAGTCGTAGACGAGACCTACAAGGCACTGGGTGGCAATATGAGAACGAGGGCACTCTGCCACATCGTGAGCATGACACCGGAAGCCATCATGGACGTTCTCGACACAGACCAGCGGCTGACCGATGCAGAGAAACTGGCAATCGCCAACTACTGGAGCCAGTGGAAGGAGCAGCCAACTGCAACGATCGTCAAGGCATCAGACCTCACGGAAGGACAGAAGAAAGAATTCATCATCAAGGATAATGCTGGCTTCGGAGACTGGGACACCGATGCACTGGCAAACCAGTTCGGAGACCAGCCGCTGACGGACTGGGCAATCCCACAATGGATTCTCGGTATGGCAGGCATCAGCAATGAGCAAAAGGAGGGGGGCGATACTCCAACAGAAGGAGAAGGAGCACCGAAACCAAGCCTAGTGGATAAGTTTGTCGTTCCTCCCTTCTCAATCCTCGACACACGCCAAGGATACTGGGTAGAGCGAAAGAAGCAATGGCGTGCCATCGTTTCCAGCAAGGACATCGGGGCAAGCCGTGAACAGACACTCGTCCGCTCAAAGGAAATGCGATACAAGGAACTGTACAGCAAGAGCGAGAAGTTCAGAAAAGAGAAAGGCATCTCTTTCGATGAGTATCTCGAGAACTATGTATCGCCCGAAGAGAAAGCCAAGGCAGACCGTAGCGTATTGGCGCAAGGTACAAGCCTTTTCGACCCAGTGCTGGCTGAAATCATCATGCGATGGTTCTGCAAGCCACACGGAAAGATTATCGACCCATTCGGAGGAGAGCAGACAAAGGGCGTTGTCGCTGGCACGCTAGGCTACGACTATCAAGCTGTGGAAATCCGCAAGGAGCAGGTCGACATCAACACAGAAGCGACCAAGGACTACGGCAGCGTGAAATATTTCTGCGGTGATTCAAACAACATCGGGCAGATAATCAAAGACAGCGATTTCGACCTCTGTTTCACCTCGCCACCATACTACGACCTGGAAGTCTACAGCAAGGAAGACATGAGCGCACTCGGCACATACGAGGAATTTATGAGCCAGTACGAAAACATCTTCAGACAATGCGTAGACAAAATGAAGGATGGCTCATTCCTGGTTGTCAAGATTGGGGAGGTGCGAAACAAGAAGAACGGAGAGTACCGGAATTTCGTTGGAGACAATATCTCCACTTTCCTGCGGCTCGGTCTTCACTATTACAACGAACTCATCCTGATCGAGCAGGTCGCATCCCGATGCTTGAGAGCAGACGGAGGCATGAAGTCACGCAAGACACAGAAGTGCCACCAAAACGTGCTCGTTTTCTATAAAGGCGAAATGGACGAAATCAAGAAGACGTTCGAGGATATGAAAATGCCCGAAAAGATGCACTCCAACGTGCTGGTATTCTACAAGGGCGACCCGAAACACGTTCAAGACCATTTCCAGCCTATCGAATACAACGAGGAAGAAGCGCAACAGCTTGCGGACACCTTCAACAGCGTAGCACCACCAGCAGGAGAGGAAGAACAACCAGCAGAGGAAGGAGGGCAGAGCGATGAAGACACTGACGATTGACATCAGCCAAAGGGCAAAAACAATCCGTGCCTGCATCATCAAGCGGCACATGGAAGAGAACCACATCGACCGCTGCGTCTGTTTCTCCTGCGGCAACGCATCAAGAGCCATCAAGGAGGCAGGCATCCCCTGCGTGGAAATTTCTCCCGGTGGCGATTTGAGTGCGAACCGCTGGTGGAGCATGAACGAGATACGCAACACCTTCCCCGATTCCTTCGATGCAACCAGCGGACACCTGCCCATGGATATGATGAACCAGCTGGCAGCGGAATACAGAATGACTTTTTCCGACATCATCAAGAAGGGACAGACCTACACCATACCGACCGGAAGCGGTGAGACCGTAATCTGCCTGCGGATGGCTTTTCCTAAGTCGCATTTTATTGCGCAATGGGATAACCAGGATCCAAGCTGCGAGTACTCAGACCAAGCACCGATGGCGCAACTGGTAAAAGCAACCGGGGAATGGGAGATAATAAACGGATGAGACGATATGCGGGCGTATGCGGCACGTTCTCAAACCATGCGTATAACTAAGCGTGATTGAAATGTTCGAGCCGTGTGCACGAAATTCGCAGAAAATAACCTCCAAGGGAGCGGAAACGAAAAAGGCAGGAGATTAACCCCTGCCCATCGCTTTAATAATACATTGATTGATGAAGTCGCTTCGGTCTTTCTTATCGACCCCTGCCAAGATGTTAGCCACGTCCTCGGTAGCACCGAAATAGAATGTTGCAGCGTATTTCTTCGTTCGCCCTGCACCCTTGCGAGCACCTCCCCAAGATTTGGAGGTAGTTTCATTCGTAGTACTCATAATGTTAAAAATTTGGTGATATGAAAATTAATTCGTAAATTTGCAAACGAAATCCCAAAGTGGGGTGGTGGTTCGAGCACCACCCCTTGGAGTTAGAATAATCTAATCGTAAATGATAAGATTTCTATTTTCCAAATCTTTAATGAAATTTTCAGTACGTTCATAAGACTTTGGGATTTCATTTTACTTTTCCCTCATCCTCGGAGGGTTTCAGTAAGTAAGGACACTTCCCTTATTACGTTTGCAAAGATACGAAATTTATTTGAAATATGCAAGTTTTTCAAGTAGAATTTTTATAAAAAATCAAATAAATTTCAAGGAATCAAAATATGCCACAAGGTAACAACAATAAACATCGAGCGCAGAAAATCGACATCGAGAACCGCCTGCAGATTATCGCACCCCTATACCGCAGAGGGTGGACGGAGCGAGAAATCACGGCAGAGGTTCGCAAGCGGCTCGACAGACCGAAATACAATCAGGCACACTGCGACATTCAGCGGTTATTGAAGGAGTGGAGGGAAGAGAGACTTACCGACACAGACGAGAAAATAACCAGCGAGGTGGCAAGGTTGAAGCTGGTAATACGTGAAGCGTGGGAAGCCTGGGAGAAGTCCAAGGAAGACTACCACGAAAAGACATCGAACCAGCAGGGACTGCCAGTCGTAGATGAGCGAGGGAGGATGGTTTCTATCGAGACCGTCAAGACGATGATGTACGATGCCGAGAAGCGAGGATTCGGAGAACCACGATACCTCGACATCATCATCAAGGCAGAGACGCAGATTTGCAAGTTGCTCGGACTGGATAAGGTCGTGCTCGACCTGAACGCAGGCTTCCAAGGCGGCATCGAGGTACGCTACATCAACTCTGGACACCAGTGTGCATCCAGCGAGCAGGAAGTAATCGAGCGTGAGGGATTGAACGAAGAATAATTTTTTACCATAATTTTGTTTTAAGTTTTATTGTTTTTAAGAATGGCACTATTTGACGTTATTGGTGAACTGTATGACCCGAATGCGGACGTGAAGCCAAGGTTTCTCGTAAACCAAGGAGGCACGTCCTCGGGGAAGACATACACCATCATGCAGCGTCTTATAGTGCTTTCTTTTGAACACCCCATGGCAATTATCACGGTGTGCGGTCAAGACCTCCCGAACTTGAAAGTGGGAGCCATGCGAGACCTCGACACCATCCTGCACACAAGGGCAGAGCTGCTGGACTGGTTCAAGAACAACAAGAGCGACAGCAGCTACCGAGGAAAGAACGGCTCCATCATCGAGTTCAAGAGTTATCAAGATGCGCAGGACGCAAAGAACGGTAAGCGAGACTATCTGTTTGTTAACGAGGCGAACGGTGTGCCCTACGAAGTGTTTTGGCAGCTTGCCATCCGAACCCGAAAGCAGGTGTTCATCGACTACAACCCAAGTGCAAGGTTTTGGGTGCACAACAACATCATCGGAAGGGATGATTGCAGATTGATTCTGAGCGACCACCGAAACAACCGATTCCTGACTGAGCAGGAGCACAAGAAAATTGAAGAGATTGACGACCCCGAACTTTGGCGAGTTTACGCAAGAGGACTGACCGGAAAGATAACCGGGCTTATCTTCACAAACTGGGGCATCGTTGACAAGCTGCCACCAAGGGATGAGTGGAAGATGGAATGCAGGGGTATGGACTTCGGATTCACCAACGACCCAACTGCGCTGGAGCACGTTATATTGGCGCACGGAGAGTTATGGGTGGACGAAGAAATCTACCAGCCTGGAATGACGAACGATGACATCGCAGACCGATGCAAGGAACAAGGACGGACGAAACGAGACCTTATCATTGCGGATTCGGCAGAGCCTAAGAGCATTCAGGAGATACACAACCGAGGGCTGTGGATAATCGGCAGCACCAAGGGAGCGGACAGTATCAACAACGGTATCGACATCTTGAAGCGTTTCCGCATCAACATAACAAGACGCAGCCACGGCATCATCGGGAACATGCAGCAATACAAGTGGAAGAAGTCAAGGGATGGAGAGACCACGAACCAGCCTATAGACGCATTCAACCACGGCATAGACGCAATACGATACGTAGCCTTGAAGAAGTTATCCGTAGCGAGCCACGGAACGGCTAGGGCGCATGTATTAAGGCAAAGATAACGACAAAAATATAAAGCGTATGGATAATAACACTACATTCAAGTACTGGCTGGCAGTTGCTAGGCACACCAGCTATAAAATCGGCAAGCAGCCACGACCAGCTTTCGTTGGAGGAAAGCAAGTGCCCGACAATCTCAACCAGCTATCCATCGGGCAGCTGATAGACCTTTCCCAGCTATCAGACAGCGAGGAAAGTCTGTATCAGATAGTGACAACCGTCCTCGGTCTGAGCCACAAGGAAGTGGAGCAGGCTAGGGCGGTTGATGTCGTTATGCTCATCGGCTGGGTAACAGCAGAGGTCGAGCGCATCAACAAGCTCTTCGAGAGCACAGACACAGCGAAGCCAACGAGACTGGAGAAGGAGGCAGGCATCGATACCCTGCGGTTCGGACTGTTCGGCATGCTGGACTGGTATGCGGTAAGGATGGGCATCAGCGACCACGACCAGGTTCTGAAAACACCATGGCTTCGCATCTACAAGTGCATGGAAATGGACAACAAGAGAAGCGTGTACGAGCGGAACCTGCAGAAGTTGCAAGCGGAAGAAATGAAACGTAAATCTAGATAATTATGGCAACAATCAGAGAAACATTAAAGCAGCTGGCAGCAGACACGCTACCAGACTACACCTACCTATTTGAGGACTGGGACACAGCAGACACCAAGCTGGAGAAACTGAACTATCCGGCAATCGTCTGCATCATACCAGCAAGCGGCACGACAGAGATACGAAACGGCAGGGTATACGACACCGTGAACGTTGCCCTGGCTTATCTCGACACCGTACCGAGGGCAGCGGAGGGAGAAGAAAACGGAGAGTGCATCGACCGAATGAAGGTGGCAGGGGCAAGGATGATACGAGCCATCAACCAGTCGCACCAGTTCGAACCATTGGAAGGGCAGCAGTACTACGAGACCATCATCGAGCGTTTGAGCACGATCGTTTCGGGCGTGATGTACTCCCTGCAACTGACACAGAGCATAGGAGGGTGTGAGGTATGAGCAAGGGAGGCATTCAATTCGACCCCAAGGCGGCATCGCTCATCATGCGTGAGGAAGTGGAGAGAGCACGGCAGCTTATCATCAACCACATACGTATCAACGGACAGGACGCATCAGGGCGAACGATAGCGAGCCTAAAGGTGGAGCAGCCCAGCGAGGACGAAACCATCCTATGGGGACACAAGCCATTCGGGGTTCTCGAGACCGGACGAAGGGCAGGAAAGATACCATACGGCTTCCGTGGCATCATCCGGCAGTGGATGAAGGACAAGGGACTGCATGGCAGACCTATCCCCTACAAGACCCAGCGGCAGCACAAGTATACACCACAAGAGCGTGGCGACATGAGCATGGCAGGAGCCATCGCCCACACCATCGCCAACAAGGGTTCTAAACTGCACCGGACTGGCGGCAGGGCTGACGTATACAGCAACGTTGTGCCCGACACAATGAAGCGGCTGGGGCAGCGACTTATTTTCTTAATCCACCAGTCGGTGGGAAGTATCAAACTAAATAATGAGACGGTATGAGACAGACAGTGAACAACGGATATTCTTTTTTTTACCCCGATGAAGTATACTTTGCATTTTTGCCTTGCATTATCAAAGCAAGTGGAAGTAACCTTTCGTGGATTGAGGTAATAATCAGATGTGGCAACAAGGAACGAGCCTACAATGTGGAGGCGTTCAACGGTGAGTGCATAACAGACTTCAAGACATACGTGCAAGCTCTTTTTGACGGACGTATCAATGCAGCCTATGATTGGACAATAAGCTATGACTCCAGCGTTCTAAACATTCTAGTTGGCATCGAGGTCAACGCATACGATGACAGAGACGAACAGCTTGCGAGCATCGATTTCACCACGAACATGGTTTGGGGCGCACCAAAGTATGGGGAGAACTGGAACGGCTACAAACGGCTTACATGGTTTACTCATTATCCGTTCTCCTTTGGCATATACTTAAGCAGGTTGAACACCAAACTACTAATCGGTTACGAGGGAGCACCCAATAAGCTACTGGAGATTCCGACTTACGGTATGATGGACTTCAACGCAGACACATTGCCGAGTGGTGCAAAATACTGGAACATATACGATTATGATGGAGAGATTCAGCAGGGAACGTTTGACAATACTTTCGACCTTACTTTCAGATTAACCACCGGAGGTAAGCAGTCACTATTGTTACGCATCGACAGAGACGATGCTGAGAGTGGTATCTATCTGCGTTGGATTGACCGGCACGGATTCATCCGCTATTGGCTCTTTGCGGCTGGGGAGGAAACGAGGGAGATAGCAAGCGACCTGAGTTTCATACGCAACAATTTAGCCGATTATCTATACGGCTACTATGGCGATAATGGAAGAAGGCAGGGATACGAGCGTACGGATTCAATCAAACTTTGTGCTCCGTTGGTTGACAGTGATACGTTCGATATGCTACAAGACCTAGCCAGCAGCCCGGTCGTTGACATGTACCTAGGGGGAGACTGGACGCAAGAGGAAGACATGTGGATGAGCGTAACAATCAAGGCAGGAAGCTACACGAAGAGCACAGCTTGCTTGCAGGATTTCGTGTGCGAAATGATTATTAACAACATTAACGTTCAGAGACTATGATAGACCAGCAACTTTACATTGACGGTGTTTTGATGGACTTGCCGGAGAACACCGATGTGGTGCTCGACATCAAGAGCAACCTTTTTCGTGACGTCACGAAAATGACCTCGAACTACACGTACACCATCCAGTTGCCACGGACGGTGCACAACCTTTCAGTTTTGCAGCAAGCGGATAGACCGAAGAGCGGCAGCAGATACCCCTATATTTTCCATAAGTGCAGTTATTTCCGTGGTGGTGTGGAAATTATCAAGGACGGACGCTTGAACGTTCTGAGCATCGAGGAAAATGTTGAGGTCTCAATCTATTGGGGTATAATGCCAGCGTTCACGAAGCTACTAGAGAGCGGAATGAAACTGAACGAACTGGGAGTGACAGACAGAGTGCTTTTTGAAAAGTACAACACTCCAAACACCAGGGAGGAAGCCGTGAGCAATGGGATATTCTTTGCTTATTACAATCCATACCGAATTGAGAGCAAAGATAACTTTGGCATTAATTTGGTGCAGAGGAATAAATATACCACGACACAATACTCGCCTAGCCGTGGACGCATCAGAACAGGTACAGAGGTCGGAAAGTATATAAGCGGAAATATAGAGAGCGCATCGAACATGATCTGTGCTCTTATCCCTTTCTTGCCATCATCAACGGCAAAGGTGCAAGCGCAAGGAAAGGGCGATTACAGAAGCTATGCAGTACTGGATAAGTACATGCGGGTTATATCCGTGAGCGGAGAAGATGAGACGCTGGAAGTATACACCATCAGAGGAGAGGCTAGAGCTGCATACCTCGTAGTGAATGCACCTGCCGAATATTACAGCACTCTGTCGCTATCAGTTACCGGGCTGACACCTATGCACGAAATGATAGATGGCGATAATAAGGAGGATTTCGTAGGCGATGATGTGGCGGTGGATGAATATAAAACGTCCCCAAAATTCTTGCAGCCATGTGTGACCGTAAACTGGCTATTGTCAAGGATAGCGAGGAAGTCGGGCGTATCTTTCGTTTGGCAGGATGATGAAGCAAAGAAGATGTTGAACAACCTCGTTGTGCCTATAATCAACAACAAGGCAGACGACAAGACAATCATCGGTAATCTGACCGCAGACGTTAAGAGCCGTGACGGACTGGGAGCACTTTCCTTTTCCGTCAACAACTCATTGACGTCAGTCACACCAAGCACTGGCAGCGATGTACAGAAACTGACGATAACGAAGGATTGCGAACTGACCTTTGATGTGCAAGTGCAATACTACGTCAGACATCAGTTTGAAGACGCAGCGGAGATTCAGTTGCCTATGGGCGTGAAAATGACCGTAACAACACCAAGTACCACCGGAGGTGAGGCATCCACGCAGGAATACGAGTTCGGAGATTTGAAGTACGAGGATGGACAGGTTAAGTACCCGGTCGTACTACGCAGATATGCTATCGATGGCTATCTTTATTTGCTTTCGGCAGGGACAAACACTATATCGCTAAAGAAGGACGATGTACTGACGTTTGAGACTATCATGCACGGAATAAACACAGTCAACATGCCTTCCGTTTATGGCGGCAAAATCACTGCGAGCGTCAAGAGTGGGGACAGCGTTCCGATTGGTGGAAGTTTCCCTATCGGCATAAACCTGCCTGAAATCGAGGTAACAAACTTCATTAAGTTTTTGGCTTTGATAACTGGCTCATTCCCTAGACAGCTGACAAATAGCACGCAAGTACAGTTCGTTATGTTTTCCAGCGTCTGGAGCAACAAGGCGAACGCCTACGACTGGAGCGGAAAACTCATTCCGTATGACCGCCAAGGTGCACCACGAAAAAGCGAGTATTCCGTTTCAGACTTCATGCAACACAACCGCTACAAGTGGAAGGAAGACGAAGAGACAACCGGGGACTATGATGCAGACCTCGCAATCAGCAACCAGACTTTGGACTATGAGCAGGACACGTGGACGCTACCTTTTGCAGCCAGCGATGACAACCGCATACCGATAAGAACACTGGATTCTTTCGGCATGAAGAATGGTGGAGAGTATAAGGGATGCAAGGAGCGAATAATGACGCTTAGGGATGATAAGGAGCAAGCGGCACTGCGATTCGGTATTGACCTTCAGAACATCTTCGATACGAAGTACAAGCAGCTTACAGCAAGCATCGCCAATGCGCACGTAATCACAGAGCGGCTCAATCTTTCGGACTTGGATATTCTGGATTTTGACGAAACGAAGCCAGTGTACCTTGCCCAGTACGGAGCGTATTTTGCGGTTTTAGAAATCAAGACAACAAACAGCGGATATTGCGAGGTTACAATGATAGAATTGAACAACTAAAAAGAAAGAACTATGGTAAGTGAAGACAAACAGCAGATTCTTGACATAAAAGTCAAGTACGAGGATGCAATCTATGGCATCATCAGATACAAAGAGAAGATAGACCAGCTAAAGGCAAGCATCAAGGACTTGCAGCAGCAGGAAAAAGACAAGACCATCACGACCAACGAGATGAAGGTGCAGACGGAAGCCATCAACGCAACCATCAAGGAGTATCAGTACAACGTGCGCACCTTGCGGAAGGAGATCCAGAACAACGTGCGCACAGAGAACGAGCAGGAAGGCAGCTTGAAGCAGCTGCGTGCCCAGCTTTCCAATGCCACCAAGGCTTACGATGAGATGAGCCGTGCCGAGCGTGATAGTTCCAAGGGTCAGGAGATGCAGGAACATATCCAAGACTTGATAGAGGAGCTGAAAGAGGCTGAGGAGGCTACTGGAAGATTCCAGCGCAGTGTCGGCAGCTATTACGATTCCATGATGAAGGCGGCTGACGACCTGCAGAACACCGAGTTTTTCGGTTTTGATGTTGTTAATGATACTGGAATCGGAAAGGTTATGGAAATGGGAAAGTCCGTGGAAGACCTAAGGGTAAAGTTTGGTGCGTTGAAAAATACGGCTCTTTCCTTATTGACCAACCCTTATTTCCTCGCCATGGCAGGTGTGGCTGGTGTCGGAATGGCTTTCAAATGGTTCTATGACTACAACAAGGGCATAGAGGAAGCCACACGCAAGACCATGCAGTTCACTGGGCTTTTCGGTGACGAAATGAAATCAGTGAGAAATCAAGCCTTGGCAATCAGCGAGACGTTTGGCGTGGATTTTGGCGAAACCTTGCAATCCGCAAATGTAATGAGCAAGCAGTTTGGCATAAGTGTATCAGAATCGCTAAAGCTCTTGCAAGATGGCTTTGTGGCTGGTGCGAATGCTAGTGATGGGTTCCTAGAGAACGTGAAGGAATACCCAACGTACCTGAAGGAGGCTGGATTGAATGCGGAGCAATTCGTGGCAATTTCAACCAACGCCACCAAGCAGGGAATATTCTCTGATAAGGGTCTTGACACCATCAAGGAGGGTAATCTTAGACTTCGAGAGATGACTACCGCAACAGCAGCCGCATTGGATGGCATAGGTATATCAAGCAAGAAAGTTCAGAAAGAACTGCAAAACGGTAGCAAGACCACATTCGACATCATGCAGGAGGTCGGTAACAAGCTAAAGGAGTTCCCTGCTTCATCAGCCAAGGTAGGAACAGCCATCGCAGATATATTTGGAGGTCCTGGCGAGGATGCAGGACTAAAGTACATCGAGACCCTCGGAGACATTGAGATGAACATGGATAAGGTCAAGGAACAATCCGGTGATGTTGCCAAGGCTCAGGAAAAGCAGGTGGAAGCCAACAAGCGTTTGAAGGATACCGCAAGTGCACTCTTTGACGTTACTGGTGGCGGCTTTGAAATGATGAAGGCTCAGGCGGCAACATTCGTGAGCAACCATCTAACGAAACTATTGAGGGCTATCATCAACCTTTATAACCAAAGCGTGGCATTTAGGGGATTAATTCAGTTGATAGGCTTTGCGTTTAAGTCTGTCGGGCAAGTTGCCTTGCTTGCCTTCAACATCATCATAGATGCCATTAAGCTTGTTGCAAGACCAGTGAGGGGACTGTTGCAGATGTTTGAGGGCTTTTTCTCCTTTGACGTAAAGCAGATGCGAGACGGCTTCAACTCCATCTTTTCGGGTCTTGGCAATACCGTGAAGGAGGCTTGGGGAGACTTGAAGAAATTCGGCAGCGGAATGGCTGATGCAATCGTGGGTGGCATGAAGAATACTTTTAACCATGCTAACATCAAGATACCAGTCAGCGCAGATGCGCCATCCATAGCGACCGCCACAACCGACAATACAAAGCTCAAGGATGGCACTAATATCGCCAGCACTACCCCTAAGACCAAGAAGGAGAAGGCAGCAGCCGACAAGGCGGCAAAGGAGGAAGCCGAGCGCAGGAAGAAGCAGGAAAAGGAATTGCAGGAAGCGATTGCGCTTATACAGTACAAGTACAACGAGCAGGTAATGGACGCAAAGAAGCGATACCTTGCAGGCATGTACGACAACGAGCGAGACTACAGCAACGACCTCGAACAGCTGGAGAAGAACATGGTGGCTAGGAGCATTGACGCATACGTGGCGGCTGGTGAGATAGGAGCGGAAAAGGCGCAGGAAATGCAAGCAAAACTTCTCGACATCATGATAAAGGCGAAAGCGGACTTGAAGAACCAAGCAAAGGAGATTGTGGACGAACTCAACAAGGAGTTCGAGGACGCAGAGAAGGCACGCAAGGATGCGGACATCATGAACGGTGGCACTGGAGAGGAAGACGATACAGCCAAGCTGGAGAGATACAAGGCTTTCCTGGAGCAGAAGCTAGCAACGACACAAGAGAATGTTGAAGCGCAGAAGCAGCTACAGCAGGAACTGCACGATACGACTTTGCAGTTGCAAGCTGACGAAAACAAAAACAAGCAACAGAAACTTCAAGAACAGAACCAAATGATAGCCGATTATATCTTGGCAATTGGTGATGGGTTGGCTGCGTTTTTTGAGAGCCAGGATCTGACTTTCCATAATTTCCTCAAAACCATGCTGACAACCTACCTAGATGCGATAGAGAAGCAAATGACTGCGACTTACGTGGAAATTCTTTCAACTAGCATTGCAAAGAGCGGATGGGCAGGAGTTGCGAGTGCAGCAGCCAAGCTTGCTTTAATCAAGGCAGCGTTTGCAGCAGCCAAGGCAGCAATAAAAGGCTTCTCCACTGGTGGCTACGTCCAAGGCTCGGGCACTGGAACCAGCGACAGCATCCCGGCAAGGCTTTCCAATGGCGAGAGCGTAATGACCGCCAAGGCGACTTCGATGTTCAGCCCTATATTATCCGCATTCAACCAGCTAGGCGGTGGTGTGCCTATCGTAGTAAACAACGGAGGCAGCAACATCGGCATGGATATGCTGGCGGCAGCTGTAGCAAGAGGGTATCAGATGGCTCCTCAGCCAGTAGTGAGCGTGGAGGAGATAAACCGCACCCAGCGGAGAGTGCAGACGATAGAGAATATCGGCAGGCTCTAAGGGTTACAGTTATTTTATCAAGATTTGCGTTCTGAGCGGTTTTCACTTAAAGGTGGTAAAGTTACACACCAAAGGTAATAAAAGCCGCTTAGAGCGCAAAATTTTGGCTTGTTTAGAAAAATTAACTGCTTACGAGATAAACATATATAAAAATATCGTATCTTTGCAGCGTTTTAAAACTTAAAAAATCACGATTCAATGGCAAAACTCAGAATATACAACGACATCGACTGCCAAGACAACAAGTTCTGGTATCAATGGTGGGGAGGTGATTGCGTATGCTTTCAAGACATAGATGCTTTTGCGGCAAGCATACCGAAAGACGATGACACCATCGATATGCGCATCTTCTGCAATGGCGGCTCTGTGGTCGAAGGTTGGGCGATATACGACCGACTGCGGCAGAGCGGCAAGAAGATTTCCTGCACCGTTGAGGGCAAGGCAGCATCCATGGCAACAATCATCATGCTCGCAGCACCAAAGGAGAGCCGCAAGGCATACGAGAACGCTGCATTCCTTCTGCACAATCCGTGGGTTCCTGGCTGGGGGTTGGGCGACCAGCTGAACGCAAAGGACTTGAAGAACCTGGGCGAGGAAATGCAGATGTGGCAGGATAAGATGGTGGACGCATACGTAGAGCGGTGCGAGTGCGATAGGGAAGAGATACAAGCCTTGATGGATAAGGACATCTTCATCAACACCAGCGAGGCTTTGCGCCTAGGTCTTATCAGCAGCACCATTGTACCACTCAGCGCAAGCGCATCAAAACGCAACATAGAAAATTTTATCAATTCAAAACAACAAAATCCAAAAGCAATGGAGAAAAAGACAGAAGTAAAGGCTTCTCTCCTCGACCAGATTCTCGCCAAGTTGGGCGTGAAGACCCTGGAGGAAGCAGAGCAGGCGGTGGCAGAGCCACAAGCCAAGGCAGAGCCAAAGGCGATGGAACTCAACACAGCAGACGGACAGACACTGACCGTTGAGCGTGAAGAGGGAGATCCACAAGTTGGCGACAAGGCAAGTCCGGACGGAACATTCGAGATGCCGGACGGTAAGACAATTGTTGTCGAGGACGGTGTAATTACCGACATTCAGACCGCAGGCAATGAAGGCAATGAAGGCAATGAAGGCGGTGAAGGCGGCAGCGCATCAAGCACCGACGACACCTTAGCCAAGTTGAAGCAGCAGGTAGCAGCACTCAAACAGCAGTTGAACGACACCAAGGCACAGCTGGCAGGCGCACAGAAACTCGCAAAGAGCAAGGAAGACATGCGCATCCTGAATGCCGTGAAGATGGCAGGCGGTGCTGAGAAGGTGTTGGCAGGCTACAGCAGCCACTACCAGCCAGCGCAGCGACAGCCAAGCGGCAAGGGCGCAGGCGACAACGTGAACGCTGTCGAGGAAGGCAAGAACGCCATCAAGGAGAGACTTGCCAAGCTCCACAAAAAGGGCAAGAAATAATCAAGTATTAACCCATTAAATCAAAAGAAAATAATGGCAGGATTTACAAAACAGCAGCTTGAGAACCTTAAACTCGAGCCAGAAAACCTCGCAAGCATCAAGGATGCCGTGCAGGAAACCTTCTACAACGATGAAGATTTCTCTTCATTCGTGAACATTCAGAAGGTCAAAGAGAAAGACCCTATCGCTCTTCTCGGAGAGATGGAAATGGTCGGTAAGAAGGGGGGCGGTTGCGACCCTACCTATGAGGAGAAGGGTATCGCAAATTCTCAGAAGCGTTGGGAACTCGGACAGTGGGAGATTCCTATTAAGATTTGCTACGAGGCATTGAAGGGAACCATCGCTGAGTATTCATTGAAGACTGGTACAGCCATTGGCGACCTCACCAGCACCGACTTTATGACAATCTATGCAGATGCACTCCAGCGAGCCATGGAGCAGATGATTTGGCGTTTCGGCTGGCTTGGCGACAAGGAAGCAGCACTGGCAAGTGAAGAAGGTGGCGGTGGCGGCAAGCTGACAGCAGGCTTAGATGTCAGTAATTTCAACGTCTGCGATGGTCTGTTCAAGCGCATCTTTACAGCCACAGCGACCAAACATACCGCCATCGCAGCCAACAGCGAAACCACGGCAGCATTGCAGATTTCTGCATTGCGCAAGAGTGGTGCGGCTACTACACTTGTAGACACCATTTTGATGGATGCAGACACACGTATCGTTGACGACAGCGATGCCGTATTGCTCATGACACGCTCGCTTGCTGACGCATTGACCTACGACCTCAAGAAGACCTACCACGACATTATGCCATGGGAGAAGTTGTTCGATGGCTTCGAAGTAGCGACCTACAACGGAGTGAAGATTGCACGTGTCGGCATCTGGGACAGAATGATTAAAGCATACGAGAAGGGCGCAACGACAGTCAACCTTCCACACCGTGCGGTATTCTGCAACCCTAAGCACCTTATGATTGGTACAGACGCAGACAATCTCATCAGCGACCTCGACATCTGGTTCGACCAGAAGGAGCGCAGAAACTATCTCTATGCTACTGGTAAGATTGGAACGGCTCTCCTCGAAGAGGGCATGATCCATGCAGCTTACTAATCGCTCCAAATTTTCAGTTTAGTATTAAGTTATTTTGACAATCCTCAACACCCACAAAACGGTGTTGGGGATATAACAATTAAAAACGAATTAATATGGCAACAACTTGCGAGAGCCTTATCGCTCAGGACATCATCATCCCTTGCGAAGACCAAGTAACAAAGGGACTGGAGGGCGATGGACTTATCATCAACCGAGACGACATCGACTTCACCAAGTCCGTTGTAGCGGGCAATATAATTAAAACATTAGTTTTGAAAACTGGCAAGAAAGCATACGCTATCCGGCAGGAAGGCAGCAAGCCATTCACTGGAACCAAGACCGAGCTGACCGTTGGCACGTATCGCAACAGCTGGAAGAATACCGTAGCAGTCGTGGTATTGGCAAACACACCTGACGTTTGCGCAAATATCATTGACGGACTGGCGAACGGAAAGTTCGTTATCATCCTGCGCAACCTCTCTAAGGGAGCGGACGGAAATGCAGAGTATCAGGTGTTCGGATATGCGCAGGCACTGAAGGCAAGCGCAGGCGAGAACGACAAGTACTCAGACGATACCGAGGGCGGCTGGCTTATCACGCTGGAAGAGGAGAGCGTACCAAAGGCAGCTTACTTCTTCTTTGACACCGACAGCGAGACAACAGCAGCCAAGTATCAGAGCCTTCTGACGGAAGCAGCAGCGTAGCCTATGACATACAAGGAAGCAACAGCCAAGGTCGGGGAGTTGAAGGCACGTTTCGACAGTCCCTTTGATGCAACTGACAAGGCAGTTATAGAAACTCTATATTTCGAGGTAACACGCAAGCGTTTTGTTCCGACAACCTGCCAGCAGTGTTACCACGATGCTTTAATCGAAATTTATCTAAAACTCAAAAAAGAAAAGGCAATGCCAAAAACATGTAATTACGCAATGAAGGCAGGTTTTATCATTTCCTGCCCGGACTTCTACCATGGTAAGATTTTCACGAACGAGAACCTGACCGACAAGGTAGCGCATGAATATCTGACGAAGTACCCACACATGGAAAGCTACTTTCAGAAGATACCCAGCGATGAACTCATCGAGAACAAGCAGCCGCCAGCAGGCAGCGACAGCGGTGCAGATGATACCACCGGGAAAGATCCTGCCGAAAAAGCAGCAGGCAGCGACAAGAAGAAAGACCTCGACCAAACCGAAAAAGCAGGCAAGGAAGAGTAACAAAACAACAAGTAAAACGACACAAGCAATATGAACGTTAAGACAGTTAAAAAGCCAAAGCGAAGAGTTGATATTGGCTACGTCAGCCGATTCAAGATGCAGGCATACGGATATGATAATCTATATCCGCAGAACCTCGCACGCATCACGGAAGCAAGCGGAACGGCAATGCTGTGCCTTAACCGCTACGCCCGATTTATTGAGGGCTACGGCTTTGATAGCGACATTCTAGCATCGTTGGCGATGAACCCACAAGGGGACACGGCAGACGATTTGCTCCGGAACGTAGCGCAAGACCTCGCACGCTTTGGAGGCTTTGCCCTTCACGTAAACTACAACGTTCTAGGGCAGGTGTCGAGCGTGAGCCACGTACCATTTGAGAACTGCCGCCTTGAAGAGACGGACGACAAAGGGAACGTGGCGCACGTCTTGCTGCATCCAGACTGGGAACAGAAAAAAACGAGGAACGGAAAGCGGTTGATGGTGAACGAGAAGACTATTGAGCGCATCAACGTTTTCAATCCCAATCCCGACATCGTTCTTGAACAGATTGAGAACGCTGGCGGCATCGACAGCTACAAGGGGCAGGTTCTGTGGATGAGCCTAGACGGAAAGTTCATCTATCCGACAGCCAGCTACGATTCAGCCATTACGGAGATTTCGACCGATGAGGGACTGGGAAACGTGAAGATGCGAAACGTCCGCAATAACTTCCTCGTATCGTGCATGCTCGTAACAAAAAAGGGCGTTCCAAAGTTCGATGAGAATGGCGAAGAGGTGGAGAGCGGACAGATGATTTCCGATGAAGACCTTTTGCAGTTCCAAGGGGACGAGAACACAGCGAAGATTCTAGCTGTAGAGGTGGAGAACGAGGAAGACGAACCGAAGGTTGTCGCCTTCCCGACAAAAAACTTCGACAAGGAGTTTTCTGTGACCGACAGCAGCGTTATCGAGCGCATCTACGCACAGTTCCACCAAGAACTCTTCTACTCCATCCGTATTGGCAAGCTGGGATTCAGCGGACAAGTGATGCAGGATGCCTACGAGTACTATGCAGGCGAAGTGACAACCGAGCAGCGTTTCATCGAGCGAGCCTTTAAGAAGATTTTTAAGAACTGGCAAGACCCAGCCATTCAGAACCTAGACCCCAAGCTACAGCCGTTGAAGTATATCAGCAGCGAGGTGGCAGGGAACAACACGATAGATTGATTGAGCCTATGGGAGAACAGAGAAAACAACTTATCACGGTTGATCAGTTCCGAGAACTGGCACGACCGACCAGCACACACCTAGATGAGGATGAAGTGAACGCATACATTCGGGAATGCGAAGATGCGAACATCATACCAGCCATCGGGTATGAGCGGTTCAAGGCAGCGACCGAGCAGGGAGAGTGGGGCGATTCAGTATTGCCCGATTTCCAGCCTGCAACTTTCCTGGACGGTGGCGAATACACCACCAAGAAGAATGGAGATTGCAGCCAAGAAGAAACCAAGGTGCAGAAGTACACCAGCGGAATACGCAAAGCACTCGCTTATTTCACGTATGCGAGGCTTTTTCGTGCCGATGGCACAATTATAAGCCGAGCAGGTGGAATGCGCCACAGAGACGATTATTCAGACCATGTTCAAGATTTGTCGAACAACAAGCAATACAACGACATCATGGACATGGCAGAAAGATATTTATCAGATGCACTCGAATATCTCAAGGCATTCACCTCGAAAGGAGAAGTGAAGGCACAGCGAGGAACAAGGGCACACATTCACGCAATAGGAAACTAAAAGCACATAAGGCATGAACGAGGATATTCAAAAAATGCTCCGTATGGCAGAGCTGATACGAGACGCAACGCAGGCTGGGGAGAACACAGCGGTGCGTGTCGGCACGGAAATTTACGACATCGTTGTCGAGTTAAACAAGATGCTCGCTATGATGGACGATAAACTGGAGAACGATGCGGTCGTTAAGATTATCAAGAGTGAACTCGCCAAGATAACAATAACGGAAGCGCAAATTGCTGATGGGGCGATAACGGCAGCGAAGCTTGCCGATGGCTCTGTAAAGAACAGACACCTAGCATCCAATTGTGTGACCTCAGATAAAATACAACCGGGAGCGGTCAAACACGACCATCTGACTGAGAACTGTATATCAACTGGAAATATTAGAGACGGCAGCGTGACAGCAAAAAAACTCGGCACGGACATCTACAAGGATATTTCAAACAGAGTGACCGACATCGTGACGAAGGACTTCCCTCCAGCAATCACGGAGGAACAGATAACAGATATTACTAGTAAATAACAATTTAAAACAATAGATTATGCAATTTTTAGACGCAATAGGACTTGCTTCCTTTTGGGAGAAGATTAAGGACTGGGTTAATGCTAGTTTTTTTAGCAAAGAAGGTGGTGAGATTAGCCCTAAAACCGGTTTGCGGTATTCGATTAACGGAGAACACCTAGGTATAACAATAAGTGGTAATGAAAATGAAACTATAGACATTTTCGATGTGGATGAAAATGGAATGGAAGCTATAGCTATCGTGAAGACTGGTGGCACTGCAACCCAAGTGTTGATGGCAGACGGAAGTGTGAGAACTTTGAATGCAGCCAACGGCATTTGTGGACTTGATGCCAACGGAAGAATCCCGCTCGCACAACTTGGCAACCTCGATACATCTTTGTTCAAGTTGGTAACCAGCCTTCCTTCATCGGGCGAGAGTAACAAGATATACATCGTTAAGGACGGAAGCGATGCCAACGATGTGTATCAAGAGTATTACTATACCAATGGTGCGTGGGAAAAAATCGGTACTCACACCGTGAAGGTCGATTTAACGCCTTACGCCAAAAAGACGGAAGCGGTAATAAATATGGATTTCAGAGGTGTAGCATCCGATGGGTCATCTACTACAAACACTTCAATTCGAAATCTTGTATATACACTAGGTGATGGGAGGGTGAAAGTAGCGGATGTACCTCTTGCTGAACCCAGAACTACTGGGGGAAGACCTTATGCTGGTCAAAACGGCTTCATGAGAGCCTCCGATAAGGCTAAGCTAGATGGCATTGCGGATGGTGCAAACAATTACACCCTGCCTACTGCCAGTGCATCGGTGTTGGGTGGTATTCTTATAGGTTATGGTACAAGTGGTCGTAATTATGCCGTCCTTCTAGATGGAAGCGGCAAGGCATACGTTAACGTTCCATGGACTGACACGAACACCACCTACGACTTGTCGCCTTATGCTAAGACGGCAGACGTAAATGTAGCTCTATCAAAGAAGGTTGACGTGGTAAGCGGAAAGGGGCTTTCGACCGAAGACTTCACGGCAGCACTCAAAACCAAGTTGAACGGCATCGCCACTGGTGCAACTGCGGACAGCGCAATCCCAATATCGGTAATTGATGCATTAAATTAGAAAGGAGGTTTGTATGAATTTCTTAGATGAAAGTGGAATAAAGAAGCTTTGGACGAAAATAAAATCGTATGTAAAAAATAACTATCTCCCGATTGTGTCGAAAGGTCGTGTCACCCCTAATCTTGTGCTGCAATTCCTTTCGATAGGAAATGATAACGAGATAAATGGCACGACGTACGATAGTGCTGGTAATGTATTTTATAACAATCAAGTCCACATTAATTATACAAGTAGTGGATTTGTAACGCTCGCTTATGGTGGTGGTTATGTTGTCGTACGCGGTCGCGAAAGACTTATGGGTGCTGCTTTATCCGTGCATGGAAGCATCGCGGCATCAGGTTCCATCTCGGGCAACACATCTTCCGATGAACGCTTGAAGGAGAATATCAAGGATATTGATTGCTTGAGCATCATTAATTCGATGGGTGGAACGAAGGCGTTTACGTACAAGGAGAACGGAGAGAAGAGCATCGGCTTCATCGCCCAAAATGTACGAAACTGCGAGTTCATGAAAGGTATCGTAACCGAGGATAAGGACGGCTACCTTGGCATTAATTATTGGGATCCAAAACTCGTTTCTGTATCCTTCGGTGCAATCGAGCAACTACAAGGCAAGATTGCAGAACTGGAGAAGAAACTTTCCGAGTTGCAGGGCACTGAGGTAAGCTAGGACAACAATATTCGGCTGGAAATATATACAATAATTTCGAAAAATAATATAATTGATGAATGACAAGGAGAAAGAACTATGGCGAGTTATAGACAACGTAATCAAGTGTTGCGCCATCGAACTGCCGAACGGAGAATTGAGTATTACGAGGGAAGACGTTCTCGGCAAATCGAGAGCCGAAAATCTCGTAATGACACGATGTATGGTTGTTGAACAGATGATACACGCAGGATTCAGCATAACGACCACTGCGACCGTATTAAACCGCACCGTTGCAGCAGTGAGACATCTGTGCAAGATGGCTTACACATACCTCAGCACTTCTCGAGTTTATCGACTTGCCACGGCACAAGCGACCTTGCTAAACAAGGACGTTGAGCCGATTTGTGTTTAATCAAGAAACAAAAAGAAAATAACAAAAAGCGTTCTTTTAAAATAATTCGATAAATACCCCTGCACTAACTTTTTGGAGCGAGCCAAAAATCAGAGTAACTTTGCAGCGGATTCCAATATTTGGCTTCCGTAACGTAATTAACTCAAAATTTTATGGCAGACACAATCGAGAAAGTTTATTGCACTGGGGACGGTGGCAATGACAACCTAGCAGCAGCGTTGCTCGCTAGAGGTAGAGACAATGATCCAGCGACTATGCTGGCAGCAATGAACGGTGGTATGGGCAACTGGATGAATAACCCGTTTGCCTATATGATGATGATGGCTTGGATGCGAGACTGGAATAACCGTGGCGGCAATTTGCAGGACACGGAATTGCAGAATCAGATTGCGAGCCTTCGCACACAGATGCAGGACGGCAATAATACGGCTCTCCTGATGGACGCAGTGAAGGGCAACAACGTTGCTCTTGGTCAGCTGGCGCAGAATCTTAACTGCGATATGAACCAGCTGCAGAATGCAGTCTGTGGCGTGCAGGCAGCAATCCAAGATGTAGGCGGCAAGGTTGGTTTCAGCGCAGAGCGAGTAATCAACGCAGCGAACCTCGGAAACCTCAACATCATCCAGCAGTTGAAGGACTGCTGCTGCACCACGCAGCAGAACATCAATCGTATGGGCTACGAGAACCAGTTGGGGCAGAAGGACATCATCAACGCAATGCAGCGAGGATTCGATTTCAACAACCGCAGCATAGAGCGAGGCTTCTCGGCACTAGGCTATCAGATGCAGCAGGACAAGTGCGACATCATCCGCTCGAACCAAGACAACACCCAGCGCATCGTTGACGTTCTCAACAATCACTGGCATCAGGATTTGCAGCAGCGGTACAACGATGCACGCCTGGAGTTGAGCCAGCAGCGACAGAACGCTGAACTTATTGCAGCGTTGAAGACCACCACAACCACCACTGGTGCGTAGGCGGTCTGAACAAAATCTATCAAGGGGCAACTCGCTGTTCTATCAGTGAGACCCCTTTTTGTCTATTTATCGAATTATCTAAAAAGAGCGCATTATGGAATTTAAAAATATTCAGAGAAATCACCCGGTCTATCTGCTAGACAAGCAGACGGTGGAAGTTAAGGAAGGCAAGGTCGTAGACAACCAGCCGCACATCAACACTGGCATCGCAACCATTTCCAGCAGCGGACAGCCAATGCGAGACGTAACAATCGAGGTGGAGGGAAAGCAGACAATCTACACTATCCCCGAACACCTGGGAGTAACCTTTGCAGGCGAAACCGTACTGGCAACCGACAAGGCAGACCTTTTGCCAGAAGTCGGGAAATTGGTAAATGAAGCCGATGAGATAATCAAGGCATACGAGCCAAGCAAGGAGCGGAAAGCCAAGGGCGAAGAACTTCTTGCAGCTTTGAACCCGGCAATCAAGGAGAAGCAGGAAACCGAAAAGCGTTTCAAGGCACTTGAGGGCGATATAAGCGGCATTCGTGGCATGGTTAAACAGTTACTCGACAAACTAGGATAGGAGGGCGCACAATGAAGAAAATAATCGTTATGCGCCATTCCTGCGATAGAGAGGAAGAGCGACACCAGCACCAAGAGAGCGACATCATCCACGGCTTACCATACGAGAAGGCAGCAAAGGCACTCATGGGAGCCAGTGGGTACGTGGCATACGTTGCCAAGCACGGCTACCATTTCACGAAGCAGCTAGCAATCAAGGCAAGCGAGCAGATGAAGAACGTAGACGGAACGAGCCACCGTTGGACGGTAGACGAAATCCGGCTGGCGACAAACAACGAGATAATCTCAAAGGGTACGACCCTCGGGGATATTCTCTATTTGGCAAATATGGCTTATGCGGACTTCTACCCGAAGGTAATCAAGACCGAGAGCGACTGCGTACAGTATGCTATTGCCGTAGCCAGTGATCCGGACGGATACGAGGGTATGGCATTCTGCAGGTGGACGGCAGACATCATCGGAAAAGGTGTAACCATCGACTGGGAAAAATTGGAATAAACCAAAAAATAAATTGATATGAGCGAAGTATTTCACGATTTTCAGGTGCACCACCTTTATTTGTGCGCCCTAGTAATTTTTATCTGTTTCACGACAATTCTGATAGCGATGACAATTGACCTGATAGCAGGCATACAGAAGGCGAAGGAACTGCATGTTGCAAGAACGTCAACCGGATTGAAGAAGACGTGCGACAAGGCGAAGAAGTATTTCCCGACATTCGGTATTGCTTCGCTTATGGACGTGGCCACGTGTATTATTTCTCCCTTCCCTCTGTTCGCCATTGCCTGGACGGTGTATCTGCTCTTGTGCGAGTTTAAAAGCATCCGGGAGAAAGCATACGAGAAGGCAGAGATACGCAAGCAAGACCGTACGATGCAGGTGATCCTCGAGAACAAGGACGAAATTGCGAAGGCGGTTGTCGAGATTATGAAGGAAGAAAGGAAGAAAGGAGGAGATAATGAGGATAACTAGAGCGCAACTTATTAAGGTAATGCCAAATGCAGGCAGCAGAGCAGACACCTACCTTCCAATCATCAACGGATGGGCAGAGCATTTCCACATTAACACCCCACTGAGGATGGCTCATTATCTTGCGCAAATTGCGCACGAATCCGGCGAGCTCAGATACACCAAGGAACTGGCAAGCGGCAGAGCCTACGAGGGCAGGAAAGACCTCGGCAACACCCAGCAGGGCGATGGCGTGAAGTATAAGGGTAGGGGATTGATACAGATTACCGGGCGAGCCAACTATCGGAAGTATGCCAATTATTGCGGCTTCGATGTTGTGGGAAGTCCCGAACTTCTGGAGCGTTCTCTGGGAGCGACAAAATCCTCGATGTGGGTATTCGACACCTTCGGCTGCAATGAGTTGGCAGACCAAGACAACTTGAAGGCTATCCGCAGAAAGATAAACGGAGGGTACAACGGACTGGCAGCCTGCGAGAAGTATTTGAAGCGAGCCAAGGAAGCCTTGAAAATCAAGGTGCTTGCGTAATAAACACATCAATCAAACATTTCAAAGTATGGAAAATTCAAGAAAAGGGCGAAATTTGCGTTCTGTGGCGTTATTTCTCGCCATGTTTATAATTACCCCACTTTTGATTTTTGGCTGTTCCTGCGCTAAAACAGCGCAAAATAACACGATTTATCACGACAGCGCACACACCAGTGTAAGACGTGACAGCGTGAACCAGCGACAGATCCACTGGCAGGACACCAAGCAGCATGACAGCGTAATCAAGCATGACAGCGTGCTGGTGTACATCAAGGGCGACACTGTAATCAAAGAGCGGTGGCACAATCTTACGACCACCAGATGGAAGACGACAACCAAGACGGACACCATCGTGGGCGATATTTACACATTCGTGACCGACACCGTAAAGGTAAAGTATTACGTGACCCGATACAAGACCAAGGAGGTAGAGAAGCCAGCGAGTACATGGCATAAGATAAGATTATTCGCTGGCGATTGCGTATTGCTGTTCCTGGCAATCCTTGCAGTTTGCCGGATAAAGGAGCGCATCAAGAAGAGAGTTCAATAGGTTCAATCATAATATCAATTTTTAGAAGGGCAGGAAGCGCAGGAGAGCGTTTTTCTGCCCATTTTTTGTTTAAAGAACACTTTTCATTGAGAGAAAAGGGGTAGGGGATATGAGAGTTAGATTATATTCATTCTAGCTAATGCGTGCAGGTTGTTATTATATAGAGCGTGGAAAACGTACCGGAAACGTACCGAAAACGTACAGAAAACGACCGAAAACGTACCGAAAACGACCGGAAACGTACCGAAAACGACCGAACACGACCGAAAATAGCAGTGCTTACGACATAAACAGCCAATAAAAGTTAAAATATTAATATCTTTCGGGAAAAGTTTTGGTGGAACCGAAAAATATTAATATCTTTGCATCGTGTTTAGGAGATAAGCACAATAAACATTCAGTAACTAAGCCCTAGGCAACACGGTCAAGCCAACGAAAATGAAAAAGTCAAGTTCAAACGTTTTAGAGTTCACAACAAAGTTTATCAACTCAAACTTCCGTATTAAGGTCTTCGGACGCACAGAGGACGGTAAGAAGATAAACACTCTCGTAGGTGTAAGCGGTATCTTGAAGCTCATCGGTGCAGAACTCTTCAACAAGTTCATCAAGCGAGCATTGAAGGCTGGTATGGACGCTTGCCGCTGCGCTTTGAGACGTGGACTTGTAGTTACATTGTATGCTAAGTAATCAAGGGAGGACAGAGAAATGAGCGACTGGAAAGTATGGAGAGTTATCGAGTGCTACGGAAGTTATACCGTAGCACTCGTAAAACCCGAAATCAACGGAAGAGACAAGGTTGTTGAGCACTCAAACAAGTGGTTCGGATTTTCAGAAATAAAAGAAGCCGATAAGCTTGCAGCCCAACTTAACGAGCGAGACGGATTAAAAGAGCTTTACGATTAAAGATAGGAGACAATTATGGAATTAGCACTTTTAAGAGCGGAAGACCGCAAGAGAAATGTTGTAGGGATAAAAGAAATTGAGTTCGACAACAAAAAACAAAGAATGATGCAAGCAAAGGCGTTCGGGCGCAAAGTAGGGGCATTTAAAGTTTACATTAGCTGGGCGACTGGCATGGAGATATATACACCTTCCGAACATTGCTTTGAGAGAATAAACAGATAACAATTTCAACAGAATTATTAACCAGCAGGGCGCAAGCCCTGCACAATATATCAAGATATGAAACAATACATTTTGAACGGCAAAAATAGCCTTGGGCAAGTTGATAGTCACATCGAAGACTACAGAACCAAGGAGATAATGGAGGAAAGGTTTTCTCGAATTAAGGAAACCTTCAGGAACAACCCATTTGCAGAAATGATGGAAGAGGGAGACCGACACTTCAAGGTTAAAATGGGTGGAGTTACATACAAGTATTACATCACTGAAAGAGAAATTTAAATTTGGCAAGATATGAAGGAATACGACAAGATACCAGCACAAGCAGTGGTCGAGGTAACGACCAGCTGGGGAAGAACCTGCCTGCGAGAGATTGGGCGAGACCTAAAGGAAGGTACGGTGCTCGATGGCTATTATTATCCGGTAAGCAAGGCTTTCGACTTTAATTGGAAGGGAGAGGGAGCAATGCTGTGGATCGGTGACAACGGAAGACTTGTCAGTCTCGGAGAAGGACAAAAGCATAAATACATGATGCTATCCCGAATGTTATCCGATTGCAAGTACTTCCTTCGCTACCCATACTGGCGACACCTCTATTTCCCGAGCATCGCCCGGCATTGCAAGGAAATGCGCCAGTACTGGCTGGAGTTGAATATCAAGCCGGAGTGGTTATCTTATAAGCAGATCGGCAGGATTGAGCACAAGATGAACAGAATGAAAACCAAGTTGGATAGACAACTGAAGATAGACCATTTAATGGAGAACCAGTAAAGAATAACGGATATGGAGAATAGAAGAAACATCAAGAGAACGAAGAAGGGTGCAGGCGCAACGGTCAAGCTAGTTGGCATACAGATAGACAACGACCTGCTGCCTTTCCTCAACGCATTGCCCAACAAGTCACGATTTATCAATGATTTGTTGAGGAAGAAATTTTTTGGCAAATAATTTGGTGGTTTCAAAGGAAAAGCGTACCTTTGCATCACTGAATGTTTAAAGTGGTCTCCACTTATTACCCCAGCGACTCGACTTTTTCACCGCTGGGGTATTTTTTGCCCATTTTAAGCCGTAAATGTAAAATAACATTAAAATAACAATAAAACAAAAAGAAAAACGTTTAAAAATTTGGTAGAACCGAAAAATATTAATATCTTTGCGGTGTGTTTAGGAAATAAGCACATTGAACATTCAGTAACTAAGCCCTAGGCAGCACGGTTAAGCCAAAGAAAATGAGAAATTCAATTGATACTTACGTTCAGTCAATCGCTAGTGATAACAAGCAGTTTATCCTCGAAGGTGGATATGAGTCTGTAGCTGATTATATTATCAGCGATGCCGAAAATGGTATAGGCTATAACGAATATTTCGATGATTCAGAACTTGATGAATCGGGAGAGCCAACACAAGAGCAGATTGATGAGTTGAAGAATTATCTGAATGATAATTACGATTATATGCCTGAGTAACGAAATCTAAGCCATCGACATCACGGATAAGTCAATAGATACGAAACGTTTATAAATTATATAAAAGGGGACTGACGAAAGCCAGTCCCTTTTTTTGTTCCGCAAGCAGCCCGACCACCTGCATTCTATCTATGTTTTTTGCTCTTTCTTTCTATTTACTCCGAATTTTGCGTTCTGAGCCGCTTACGTGGTAAGCACGTAAAACTATCCCCGAAAACAATTTGAGCCGTTTCTGCGGCAAATTCGCAAGAAATAAGGCTATTTTTTGTCGTACAGCACGTAATCAATAACCCTGCGGTTTGCTTCATCTACTCTCGATAGGTCTGCATTGATGTAGGTATCAGTTACCCGGACACCGAACGAGTGACCCAGCGCAAGCGACACCACGTCCTTTTGTATACCAATGTTGAAGGCTATAGATGCCCACGTATGGCGAGCGTAGTACGTAGTAAGCCCTGGGCGCACCTTTGCGAGTTTCTTATTAATCATGACCGTTGCAACATCAACGTTTCTGAAATGCTCCGAGAAACGAAGCAGCTTCTTTTCCCCTTTGTATTTCTCGATGATTCGGAGAGCTTCTGGATGAAGAAGGATGGAGTAATGCCTACCAGTCTTCGCTCGGTCGTATTCCAGTCTACCACGGACGATATTCTCCTTTGTCAAGGCGAACAAGTCACTTACGTTGATACCAATCAGCAGGAACATCAGCAGGAACATGTCGACCAGTTCATCACCACCAGCTTCGAAAACAGACCGGATTTCCTCAACAGACAAATCTCGCTTTTTCGTTGTCTCAAGCCGGAGACTGTACCTGCGGAAAGGGTAGTTTTTCGTTTGCTCATTATCTATCGCCAAGTTGAAGACAGCAGCGACACAGAGCATCCTGCTGGCTCTGGTATTCCTCGACAAGCCTTCCTTTGCCATGAACGCATCGAAATCTTCAAGCCAAGAGCGGTTAATCTCATCGTATGTAAGCAGAGCCGCTTTTTCCTTCCCTAGGAAAGCTTCAATCTTTGCCCAAGTATATTTATATCTGTTTATCGTGTTCTTTTTCAGATTCCTGCCCTCGTAGGCAATGAAGCCATCACGAAGCAGGGCGACTTTCTCCCTTGCAGGCTCGGCTTCAAGCATGATTAAGTCCCGGAGTTCCCTAGCCGTAATGTCGCCACGGTATGTTTCCCTGCATTGCGCCTTCATCATCATTCTATTATAGAAATTAAGACGGTCAAGAAGGAAGTCGTTGATAGCATCACGATCCGGACGCTTGCGCACCTTGCAAGCCCTTTTATCCCACTCGTCTTTCTTGCAGTATTGATTGAGGGAAATGAAGGCAGTCCCACCATGGTGGTTGACAGCAAGCCGGATGGAAAACGTACCATCCTGCCTTTTTACCCTTGTATCTAAATATAGTCTAAGTGTTGCCATAATTCCGTGCAGTATTTATTCAGTTTATTTTCAGCGTTAAGAGCCGCAATTGTGCAACATGGTGCATGATTGCGGCATTTTCAAGTTATACCAGCATCAGAGAACCCCTTTAAATACTGGGGAAGCCAGTAAAGTTGTACTTAAAATCATAATCTTTTCCTTTCTTTTTTATGTTATTATCAATGTTATTTATAGCTTAGACGATAAAAGTAGTGAAAAGGTTGCAGAAAATCCAAAAATAATTGTTACTTTTGCATCTGAAAAATAAATATTTATAGGTTATATGAACAAGAGATTGATGTTTTCGGCAGCACTCGTGATGGCGCTGCTTTCGGCAAACGCTCAGAAAAGGGCGTTTACCATCGAGGATTTGTACAGGGTGAAGGGCGTATCTTCGGTGAGCCTTTCGCCTGATGGTAAGACGGTTTGCTATACCGCCAGTTCTTCTGACCTGAAGAACCAAAAGTCTGGCTCCGACATCTACATCATGAATGCGGATGGCTCTCACACCAAGGCTCTTACCGAGGATGGAAAGAGCAGTTCTGCCGTATGGAGCAAGGATGGAAAGAGTATCTTTTTTACTAATTATGAGAAAGGGACGGCTCAAATCTTTCGCATGGATCTGACTACCTGCGAGACGGAACAGGTAACTGATTATGAGTTGGGTATCGGTAGTCCTGTCATCTCTCCGGATGAGCGATACATTGCCTTTACCGCAGAAGTATATCCCGACTTGGGGGCTGATGCCAAGGCTAACAAGGCCCGGATGGAGAAAAAGGAGCAGGGACCTGTACAGGCGCATATCGCCGACAAGTTGCTCTACCGTCATTGGACGAGCTATAATGATGGCAGATGCAATCACCTTATCCTTTTCGACACACAGACGAAGACTTACAAGGATCTGACTCCGGGCAATTATTCGCTTATATTCGTGGTTGGGGGTGGAATCACCTATCAATTTTCTCCTGACAGCAAGGAGATCTGTTTCGTATCCAATCATGATGAGCATCAGGAGGCTAGCACCAATGCCGACCTGTGGACGGTATCTGTGAATGGGGGAGAACCGGTCTGCATCACGAAGGAGAACAAGGCTTGGGATGGTACTCCAGCCTATTCGCCTGACGGCAAGTATATCGCTTACCGCTTGCAGCAAGTGCCTGGTTATGAGTCTGATCGATTCCGTCTTGCTATCTACGACCGGGCTGCAAAGAAGTCTACCATCCTGACAGAGAAGTTTGACAACTGGGTAGATGATTACAAATGGGCTCCTGACAGCAAGAGTATCTTCTTCCTCGGTCAGGTACAGGGCGCTCAGCCGCTCTACAAGCTCGATATAGCCAGAAAGACCATCTCGCCGGTATTGACGGGCAAGGCCATCTCGGAGTTTGATTTCGACAATAAGGGTATGGTATATTATACCTATAGCACGACAGGCAAGCCATCGGCTCTCTATCGCCAGCAGATGAAGAAGTGGAATGGAACTCCTGTAGCCAGCGGCAAGGAACAGCAGATAACCTTCCTCAACCAGCAGTTGGAGGATGAAGTGGATATCCGTCCATCTGAAAGTATCTGGGTAGATGGCGCTGGTGGCGACAAGGTACAGGTATTCATCGTGAAGCCACACAACTTTGATGCCAGCAAGAAATATCCGCTTATCATCAATGTGCATGGCGGACCACAGATGCAATGGATGAATTCTTTCCGTGGCGACTGGCAGGTTTATCCTGCTGCCGGTTATGTGGTGGCTTATCCTAATCCTCACGGTTCTACGGGATATGGTCAGGCTTTCACCCGTGCCATTTCTGGCGACTGGGGCGGAAAGGTATTTGAGGATGTGATGAAGGTTACCGATAAATTGGCAATCCTGGAATATGTTGATTCTACCAGGATGGGAGCGATGGGATGGTCGTATGGCGGTTACATGATGAACTGGCTGCAGGGACATACCAAGCGATTCAAGTGTCTGGCTTCCATGATGGGCGTATATGACTTGCGCTCTATGTGGGGCAGTACTGAGGAAGTATGGTTTCCTAATTTTGAGTTAGAGGGACAGCCTTATAATTCCGATCTCTATGAGAAGTGGTCACCATCCTCATACATCAAGAACTTCTCAACACCAACCCTCGTGATGACGGGCGAGCTGGACTATCGTGTACCGTATACCCAGAGTTTGCAGTATTTCACAGCTTTGCAGACCCTGAACATTCCTTCTCGACTGATAGTCTTGAAGTATGATGGTCACTGGCCAAGCAACCTGAAGTCGATGCCGCTCTATTACAACGCGCACCTCGACTGGTTCCATCGTTATCTCGGCGGTGCTCCTGCACCTTGGGATACAGAGAAGATGGTGAATAATGAGATAGAGTACTAAAATGCCCTATATATAATAAGGTGTAGAAAAACAAAATAAAAAGCTCCATTCGCAATCAGATGCGAATGGAGCTTTTTTCTGATAATTAAAAACTTACTTTGTTTCCTGTTCTTCCTGCATATCCAGATACTGGTTGTCCTTGTCGTAGAATTCGTACTGGAGGAATGCCAGTTTCTGTGAAGGAATCACATTGAAGCCGAAACCATACTTAAACTGCCATCTGCGCTTCAGGGAAATGAAGCCCTTGTTGATGAAGGCAGCCACGTAAGGATTCACATACAAAGTGAATTTCTTGACGCCGATCTTGTTGACTAGGCGGTCGATTTTTCTTTCCAACTGGTCGGTAAAGAGGATGCTAGACTTAATCTTGCCCGTACCGAAACAGGTAGGGCAGGTTTCATCTACATTCACATCCATAGCCGGACGTACACGCTGGCGTGTAATCTGCATCAGTCCGAACTTGCTCAATGGCAGGATGTTGTGCTTGGCACGGTCCTTCTGCATGTTCTTACACATGCGTTCATAGAGCAGCTGTCGGTCTTCGGCAAGATTCATATCGATGAAGTCGACAACAATGATACCTCCCATATCTCGGAGGCGCAATTGTCTTGCCAACTCATCAGCAGCGCCGAGGTTAACATCCAGTGCATTTGCTTCCTGACCTTTCTCACGAGTTCTGTTACCACTGTTTACATCGACAACGTGCAAGGCCTCGGTGTGCTCAATGATGAGATAAGCACCGTGCTTGTAGTTAACAACACGACCAAAGCCAGCTTTAATCTGCTTGGTAATGCTGAAATTGTCGAAGATAGGCACCTTACCGGTGTAGAGCTTAACTATGCCCGCCTTTTCAGGGGCTATTAGAGAAACATAGTTCTTCACCTCGTTCATCACATCTTCGTTGTTCACGTAGATGTTCTCGTAAGATGGGTTAAACAAGTCACGCAAGAGAGCAACGGCTCTTCCGGTCTCCTCGAATGCAAGTTGCGGGCGCTGCTGGGTCTTCTGTACCTTGGCGATAGCATCCTCCCATCGCTTCACCAGGACTTTCAGCTCAGCATCGAGCTCAGCGACCTTCTTACCCTCAGCCACAGTGCGGACGATAACGCCGCAATTCTTTGGTTTGATGCTGTGAATGAGTTGTTTGAGTCGGGAGCGTTCTTCACCGCTTTTAATTTTCGACGAGACAGAAACTTTATCACCGAATGGCATGAGTACCAGGTATCGGCCCGCGAATGAGATTTCGCCTGTGAGTCGAGGTCCCTTGGTAGAGATTGGTTCCTTTACGATTTGTACCAGCACTTCCTGTCCTGCTTTGAGTACATTCTGTATGCTGCCGTCCTTTTCCAATTCAGGCATTTTGCTGGCTTTAGAGAATGGGAAAAGTTTCTTTCTGTCGCTCTGTACTTGTTTAAGGTACTTCTGGTAGGAATTAAAATGACTTCCTAGGTCAAGATAATGAAGAAAGGCGTCGCGTTCATAACCTACATCCACGAAGCAGGCGTTAAGACCCGGCATCAGTTTTTTAACCTTTGCGATGTAGATGTTGCCCACAGAGAACGATGCCTCACGAGGTTCGTTCTGGTATTCCACCAGCTGCTTGTCCTCCATGAGTGCGATAGAGATGTCTTTCTGTTGGACATCAATTACAACTTCGCTTGTCATATCTTCAATAATCTTTTAACTTTAAATTAATACAAAAAAAGGGTATGTCATTCCATATCAGAACTGACACACCCCCTCAGTCACGAACTGACCGAGAGCTATAGTAGACTAGCTACAATGCTAGCTTACTTGCTCTTATGTCTGTTCTTACGTAATCTTTTTTTACGCTTGTGAGTAGCCATCTTGTGGCCCTTCTTTTTCTTTCCGTTTGGCATGATTTTAAAATTTTAAAATATTGTTATTATAAAAAATGATATTTCTCTCTTTCTGTCCAGCAGTATTACTGAGCGTTCTGCATCTCCTCGATGAAGCTCTTTGATGGCTTGAAGCTTGGTAAGTCGTGAGCTGGAATGGTGATGGTTGTATTCTTAGAGATGTTACGGGCAGTCTTAGCAGCACGATGCTTGATGTTGAAGCTGCCGAAGCCACGCAAGTATACATTGTCCTTCTTTTCGATGAGGCACTTCTTAACCTCTTCCATAAAAGCCTCTACTACAGTACCTACTTCTTTCTTAGGCATACCAGTAGCGATAGCTACCTCATTAATGATATCTGCTTTGGTCATTTCTTTATTTTTTACTAATTTTACTTGTTATTCTTTATTTCGGTGTGCAAAGATACAAGTTTTTTATGATATAACAAAATACTTAAGGCTTTTTTTGCAAAAATAATGCTCTAAGTATTTGCATATAAGGTTTTTATTGCGTATTTTTGCACCAAAATAGAGAAATTATGAGATTTAAGAGATATTTTTTGGCTTTGATGATGGTTGCCTTTCATGCATTGGCGTTGACGGCTGGGGAGGTCTGGACGGCGAAAAATGTACCGATTCCTTTCCTCAGTGATTCTACGCAATATGTTTCCGACCCGGATGGATATGTTGATAAGGCTCAGAAGGATTCTGCCAATTTCTATCTTCAGAAACTGAAGTTGGAATGTGGCGTACAGAATGTGCTCATCATTGTGGGAAAGGTTGACAACCAGGATGCCTTCCGGATGGCGCAGGATGTGGGCAACCAATATGGTATCGGTTACAAGAAGAGTCGGAGAGGACTGGTTATCGTCATCGCGGTGGAGGATCATAAATACTTTATTGCTCCAGGAAGTGGACTGGAGGGGGAGTTGACCGATGTGGACTGCGATGATATTGCCCGGGCTTGCATCGTGAAGTATATGCGTGAAGGCAATCCGGGCGAGGCGGTAGCATCTGTGAGCCGTGCTATATATAATAAGGTGAAAAGTGGACGGACGGGAATTGCGGATGTTGATGAAGGTTCGGTTAATGACGAAGAGGACTGGTTCCTGGTCATTATCCTGTTCCTTATCTTCTTCGGTATTCCTATCTATCTGTTTATCAGGTATATTCTGGAGATGCTCGGTATTGTGAAGCCAAGACCGAAGAGCAATCAGAGAAACCAGTCTCGTAGGAGAAACAATGACGATGACTGGATACCTCCTTTCTTTATGGGAGGTGGCGGTTCTTCCGGCGGCGGTTTCTCGGGCGGTTCTTTTGGCGGAGGTACCTTTAGCGGAGGTGGCTCTGGCGGAGGATGGTGATGACTGATTATAGTTAATAGTTTATAGTAAATAATTAATTAATAATAATGACAATGGAACAGACAATGAATTCAAACATGCAACCGGCAAAGAGAGGTATAAAGAAAAGTTGGATTATTCTGGGCATCGTAGTTGTGCTGGTACTATGGATGTTCAGTGGTTATAACGGATTGGTAGAGAAACAGGAGTTGGCTACCACAGAGTTGGCTAATGTTCAGACTCAGTATCAGCGTCGTGCAGACATGATGCCACAGTTGGCTAAGATCGTAAAGGCTTATGCCAAGCATGAGAAAGAAACCTTCGCCGAGGTAACCAAGGCTCGTGCTGCTGTAGGTCAGGTAAAGCTGGATGCCAATAATCTTACTGAGGCTAGCCTGAAGAAATATGCTGCTGCACAGGGTGAGTTGGCGAATGCATTCTCTAAATTGATGGTAGTGGCCGAGAAATATCCTGAGTTGAAAGCCAGCGAGAACTTCAAGGCTCTTCAGGTTCAGGAAGAGGGTACGGAAAACCGTATCAGCGAGGCACGCCGCAAGTATAATGAAGCCGTTCAGAACTATAACCAGACGGTTAGAAAAATGCCAAGTGCCCTTATCGCCGGCCTCTTCAATTTCAATGTGATGCCTAAGTTTGAGGCAGCAGCAGGAACTGAGAAGGCGCCAGATTTGGATATCTAATTTAGAATTGATCATTAAAAATCCTGTTTTTCAATGGGATTAATAGATTTGTTATCTAGTCAATGGGAACGAGAAGTGTCCCATTGGCTAGATTTTCTGTTTTATGTGCTTTCAATTTGAAAGTAACTTAATATTTTATATATATTTTGTATTTCAGATGTTTTTTATTTCAGAAATTCTTTGTATCTTTGCACGCAATTTAAGAAATATGGTAGAAATACCGCAAACATTGAAATTTCAATAAGGTTAATTACAAATATGAAACAAACAAAGATTGTCGCTTCCATCAGTGATCGTAGATGTGATCAGGATTTTATCCGAAAACTGTTTTTTGCCGGTATGAACGTTGTTCGTATGAATACTGCTCATGCCACAGAAGAGGGTATACGCACCATCGTAAAGAATGTAAGAGCCGTGTCTCCACATATTGGTATTATGATTGATACCAAAGGTCCTGAGGTGCGAACTACAGGTGTGAAGGAACCTATCCACTACAATGTTGGTGATGTAGTGAAAATCTTTGGACGTCCGGAAATGGATTCTTCTCATGATATTGTGAATGTGAGCTATCCTGACATCGCAGCCGATGTTAAGGTAGGTGATGATTTGCTCTTCGATGATGGTGAACTCGATATGAAGATTATCGACAACCAGGGGCCTATGCTGGTTGCCGAGGTTCAGAACGAGGGAGTGCTCGGGGCTCACAAGAGCGTGAATGTGCCGGGAGAGCATATCGACCTGCCTGCACTGACAGAGAAAGACCGCCGGAATATAGAACTCGCTATCGAGTTGGATATTGATTTCATCGCTCACTCTTTTGTGCGCAATGCAGCCGATGTGAAGGCAGTTCAGGATATCTTGGACGCTCACAACAGTGATATCAAGATTATCTCTAAGATTGAAAATCAGGAAGGTGTTGATAATATTGACGAGATTATTGATGCCTGCTATGGTATCATGGTTGCCCGTGGTGACCTGGGTATCGAGGTGCCAATCGAGAGAATTCCAGGCATCCAGCGCCGCATCATCTCTAAGTGTGTGAAGGCGCAGAAACCGGTAATCGTAGCAACACAGATGTTGCATACCATGATTAAGAATCCACGTCCTACTCGTGCTGAGGTAACTGATATTGCCAATGCTATCTTCTATCGCACCGATGCGCTGATGCTTTCTGGTGAAACAGCAAGCGGAAAGTATCCTGTAGAGGCTGTGCAGACCATGGCCCGTATTGCTGAGCAGGCAGAGAAGGATAAGTCTCCACTGAATGATATTGATCCAATGGAAGATGGTAAGATTGACCAGAAACTCTTTCTGGCTCATGCTGCCATTGAGGCTACTAAGAAGTTGGGTGTTGCTGGTATTATTACCGATGGCGAGACCGGTCAGACTGCACGCGACCTGGCAGCCTTCCGTGGTCCAAATCCGGTATTGGCTATCTGCTACAAGGAGAAACTTCAGCGCTGGTTGAATCTGAGCTATGGTATTATTCCAATTCATCAGAAGGATCAGGTTTCTACCAAGGCTATGTTTACCGCAGCGGTACGTATGCTTCGCCAGAAAGGCTACTTAGGTGAGGAGGATAAGATTGCTTATCTGAGCGGTAGCTTTGGAGAGGGTGGGGGCACAACCTTCGTTGAGATTAATAAAGTGAAGAAGATTTTCGATAACAGTTATAGCTTTAATTTGCCATCAAATGGCATCGAAGATAAGTAAAAAAGGCTATTATTTCAAAAAAAAATAGACGTAAATAGAATTATTGGTGCAAAAATTTGCAGTATTCAAAAAAATACCGTAATTTTGCACCAATATTTTAAAACGAAAATTTTAGAAAATGAAGAAACTCGTTAGTTCAGTTTTAGTCGCTTTGACTATGCTCTTAGTACTTGGCAGTTGTGGAAGTACTAAGAATGTAGCTTATTTCCAAAATGCAGATTCTATCAGCTTGGCTGCTTCAAGAATGCTTTATGAAGCCAAGATTATGCCTAAGGACGAACTTACAATTACAGTAATTACAACAGATCCAAAGGCTGCCATGCCTTTCAACCTCTCTGTCTCTCAAACATTGGGTACAGGCGGACAGCTGAGTTATGGTAGTGGTTCACTGCAAGGATATCTGGTTGATAATGATGGTAATATTGAGTTTCCTGTTGTTGGAACCTTGCATGTCGGTGGTTTGACCAAGAAGCAGGCTGAAGATCTCATCAAAAATAAGGTGAAGCCTTATCTGGCAGAAAAAGAAAATCCTATTGTTACGGTTCGCATGGGCAGTTACCATGTATCTGTATTAGGTGAAGTAGAAAAGCCAGGAATTATTTATGCTCCACAGGAGAAGATGAGTATTCTTGAAGCTTTGGCACAGTGTGGCGACTTAACTATCTATGGTAAGCGTGACAATGTATTATTGATTCGTCAGGATGCAGCAGGAGAGAAGCATACTTATCGTATGAACTTGAATGATGCAAATATTATTAATTCACCATTCTATTATCTGCAGCAGAATGATATTATCTATGTAGAACCAAATAAGGTGAAAGCTCAAAACTCATCTATCGGTTCATCTACTACATTGTGGTTCTCTGCCGTTGGTACATTGATTTCTATCGCATCATTGATTGTCAATATCTTGCGATAGCAGGTAATAGGTGGGAGTAAAATCAGGATACTACAAAAATAATAATATATATATGTGTGGCATTGTAGGATATTTAGGTAAGGGTGACGCTTATCCAGCCCTCATCAAGGGCTTGAAGCGTCTGGAGTACCGCGGATACGATTCTGCGGGAGTTGCCCTTATTGGCAATGACGGCTCTTTGAATGTATATAAGGCAAAGGGTAAGGTGGCAGATCTTGAAGCGTTCTGCTCTGATAAGGATATTTCGGGACATGTGGGTATTGCTCATACTCGTTGGGCTACCCATGGAGAGCCTTCAGCTGTAAATGCTCACCCGCATTATTCCTCTAGCAAAAACCTTGCCATGATTCATAATGGAATCATAGAAAACTATGCCGATATCAAGAAGAATCTCATTGCTAAGGGAGTAGAGTTTAAGAGCGAGACGGATACAGAGGTTCTCGTTCAGCTGATTGAATATATTCAGATAAAGAAAAATCTCGACTTGCTGACTGCCGTTCAGGTGGCTCTTCGTCAGGTAATCGGAGCCTACGCTATCGCTATTCTTGATAAGCGTAACCCTAATCAGATCATTGCTGCCCGTAAGCAGAGTCCGTTGGTTGTAGGTATCGGAAAGGATGGTGAGTTTTATCTCGGTTCTGATGCCAGTCCTATCATTGAATATACAGATAAGGTGGTTTATCTGGAGGATGGTAACATCGCTGTGATGCGCCTCGGTGAGGAATTGCAGGTGGTGAACATCCAGAACGTTAAACTCAACCCTGAGGTACAGACCGTAGACATTGATCTCGGTCAGATAGAGAAGGGCGGTTTCCCTCACTTTATGTTGAAGGAAATTTTTGAGCAGCCAGAGTGCCTTCGTAACTGTATGCGTGGCCGTGTAGTTAGCCGCACAGTGGAAACTCGCGTAATGACTGATGGCGACGATACAACCAGCAAGAAGGAGACTGAGATGGGTGTCGTGCTCAGCTCCATTACCGACCATCGCCAGCAGCTTCTCAATGCCAAGCGAATCATCATCGTGGCTTGTGGTACATCATGGCATGCCGGACTTATCGGCAAGCAGATGATAGAGAACTATTGCCGCATCCCTGTGGAAGTGGAATATGCATCTGAATTCCGTTACCGTAATCCTGTGGTAACGAAGGATGATGTGGTCATCGCCATTTCCCAGAGTGGTGAAACCGCTGATACCCTGGCTGCCATCAAGCTTGCCAAGGAGAGCGGTGCGTTTATCTATGGTATCTGTAACTCCATCGGTTCTTCCATCGCACGAGAGACAGATACAGGTACCTATATTCACGTAGGTCCGGAGATTGGTGTTGCCTCTACCAAGGCGTTCACTGGTCAGGTTACCGTCCTTATCCTCCTGGCACTTGCCATCGGTAAGGAGAGGGGAACCATCAGCGAAAATGAATATCAGAAGATTACAGAACAGCTTTGGAACATTCCTGCCAAGATGAAGGAAGTGTTGAAGCTCAACAATAAGATAGCTGACTTGAGCCGTACGTTTACATACGCTCGCAATTTCATCTATCTGGGCCGTGGATTCCAGTATCCTGTGGCCCTTGAGGGTGCATTGAAGTTGAAGGAGATTAGCTACATCCACGCTGAGGGTTATCCTGCAGCGGAGATGAAGCATGGTCCTATCGCATTGATTGACAGCGATATGCCAGTGGTAGTTATTGCTACCCACAACTTCATGTACGAGAAGGTCTTGTCTAATATCCAGGAGATTAAAGCCCGTCAGGGTCGTGTTATTGCTATTGTCAGCAATGGCGATGAAACCATTTCCAAGATTGCCGACGAAGTGATTGAACTCCCTGAGACCTTGGAGTGCCTGGAGCCATTATTGGCTACCATTCCTTTGCAGCTCTTGGCTTACCATGTAGCTGTATGTAAGGGCAAGGACGTTGACCAACCTAGAAACTTGGCCAAGTCAGTTACTGTAGAATAATATATAAAGGGATTCGTCATTTCTTGACGTTTCCCTTTTTTTGGAGGGGGATCCCTCGGATAGGTATATTCAAATTTAACTAAATAAGATAAGGATAATTGAGAGATGGAACCATTGAAACATGAGTGTGGTGTAGCAATGATCAGATTGCTCAAGCCACTGGAGTATTACCAGCAGAAGTATGGTACTTGGATGTACGCACTCAACAAACTCTATCTGATGATGGAGAAGCAGCATAACCGTGGCCAGGAGGGTGCTGGTATGGCTTGTGTCAAACTGGGCGGTAAGCCTGGTCATGAGTATATGTTCCGTGAGCGTGCAGAGGGCAAGAATGCCGTGACCGAAATCTTCGGCAAGGCGAATGCCAACTTCAAGAGCCTGACTCCCGAGCAGCTTGCTGATGCAAAGTTCGCTAAAGAGGAACTGCCTTTTGCAGGCGAACTTTATATGGGACACCTGCGCTACAGTACCACTGGAAAGAGTGGTATTCAGTATGTGCACCCATTCCTGCGACGTAACAACTGGAAGGCGAAGAACCTCTGCCTTTGTGGTAACTTCAACATGACCAACGTAGATGAAATCTTCGAGGAACTTACCAAGCAGGGCCAGAGTCCTCGCATCTACAGCGACACCTACATCATGCTTGAACTGATGGGCCACCGTCTGGACAGAGAGGTGGAGCGCAACTTCGTAGCTGCAAAGGCGATGGAGATGCAGAATACCGATATCACCAACTATATAGAAGACCACGTGAAGATGAGCAATGTACTCAAGACCACGATGAAGAACTTTGATGGCGGTTATGTGGTTTGCGGTATCACCGGTTCGGGTGAAATGTTCTCTATGCGCGACCCTTGGGGCATCCGTCCTGCGTTCTATTACAAGAACGATGAAATCGTGGTAGTAGCCAGCGAGCGCCCTGTACTCCAGACCCCCTTCGACCTGGAGGCTGAGGAAGTGCAGGAACTGATGCCGGGCACGGCGCTTCTCGTGAAGAAGAACGGAGAGTGCAGCATCGAGCGCATCATGGAGCAGAAGGGCGATTCAGCCTGCTCATTCGAGCGCATCTACTTCAGTCGTGGTTCCGACAAGGATATCTATAAGGAGCGTAAGCAGTTGGGCGAGCAGTTAACCCAGCCTATCCTGAAGGCTGTGGATTATGATGTAGACCACACCGTGTTCAGCTATATCCCGAACACTGCCGAGGTGGCTTACTATGGCATGTTGAGCGGTTTCAAGAAGTATCTTAATGAGACCAAGATTGAGCAGATTGCCAACCTCGACCATGTTCCATCAAAAGAAGAATTATACGAAATCCTCGGTGACTTCGTCCGCTCAGAAAAGATAGCATGGAAGGATATCAAACTCCGTACCTTCATCACCGAGGGCAACAGTCGTAACGACCTGGCGAGCCATGTGTATGATGTAACCTACGGAAGCATCGAGCCGAATGTGGATAATCTTGTCATTATCGATGATAGTATCGTGCGTGGTACTACCCTGAAGGAGAGTATTCTCCGCATCCTCGACCGTCTGCATCCTAAGAAGATTGTAGTGGTTTCCAGTGCCCCTCAGATCCGATATCCGGATTACTACGGCATCGATATGGCAAGACTGGAAGAGTTCTGTGTGTTCCGTGCTGCCATCCAGCTTTTGAAAGAGCGCAAGATGGAAGACCTTATCGAGCAGACCTATGAGGCTTGCAAGGCAGAATTGGCAAAGCCAAAGGAGGAGCAGATCAATCCGGTACGCTCCATCTACAAGCCATTCAGCACCGAGGAAATCAACGAGAAGATTGTTGAGATGCTTCGCCCAGAGGGCATGACCACTCCTATCCAGCTTGTATTCCAGAGCATCGAGGGCTTGCGCGAGGCGATTCCAAACCACAAGGGTGACTGGTATTTCACTGGTCATTATCCAACCCCAGGCGGCACGAAGCTCTGCAACCAGTCGTTTGTAAACTACATCGAAAACGTTTATCATAAATAAGTGAATAGAGAAGAACGAAGAGTGAAGAATTCATTTGCTCTTATAAGTATGAAATAAAAGAATCAAATGTCAGATATGAAAAAAGTAACCTTAGTTTTGAGCGATGGAACCAAGTTCCATGGCAAATCTTTTGGATATGACGCTCCTGTAGCGGGCGAGGTTGTGTTCAACACAGCCATGATGGGATATCCAGAGAGTTTGACCGACCCTTCTTACGCCGGTCAGTTGATGACACTTACATTCCCTCTCGTGGGTAACTATGGTGTGCCACCATTTACTTTTGAGGAGAATGGTTTGCCAACCTTCATGGAGAGTGACAAGATTTATGCTTCTGCCATCATCGTGAATGATTACAGCGAGCAGTACAGCCACTGGAATGCAGTGGAGAGTCTTGCCGACTGGTTGAAGCGCGAAAAGGTGCCAGGAATCACAGGCATCGACACCCGTGAGTTGACTAAGGTGCTTCGTGAGCATGGTGTGATGATGGGTAAGATTCTCTTTGATGATGAACCAGACAACATTCCTGAGGCTAACTATGAGGGTGTAAACTTTGTTGACCAGGTAAGCTGCAAGGAAATTATCCGTTACAACGAGGGTGCCGGCAAGAAGGTGGTTCTCGTTGACTGCGGTGTGAAGGCAAACATCATCCGTTGCCTCATCAACAGAGGCGTAGAGGTGATCCGTGTGCCATGGAATTACGATTACACCGATATGGACTTCGACGGATTGTTCCTGGCTAATGGTCCTGGTGACCCGGATATGTGCGAGGATGCAGTAAACATTATTCGCAAGCAGATTAGCCAGAGCCGCAAGCCTATCTGCGGTATCTGTATGGGTAACCAGTTGCTTTCTAAGGCAGCCGGTGCTACTATCTACAAGTTGAAGTATGGTCACCGTTCACACAACCAGCCTGTGCGCATGGTAGGAACCAACAATTGCTACATCACCTCTCAGAACCACGGTTATGCCGTTGATGCCAAGACATTGGGCAACGATTGGGAGGAACTCTTTGTAAATATGAATGATGGCTCTAACGAGGGTATTCGCCACAAGGTGAACCCTTGGTTCTCAAGCCAGTTCCACCCAGAGGCTTGCTCAGGCCCTGTGGATACAGAGTTCATGTTTGATAAGTTTGTAGAAACACTTAAATAATTAGGAAAATAATGAAAGACGAAAATATAAAGAAGGTGCTCCTCTTAGGTTCTGGAGCCTTGAAGATCGGTGAAGCAGGTGAGTTCGACTACTCAGGTTCGCAGGCCCTGAAGGCATTGCGCGAGGAAGGTATCGAGACTGTGCTCATCAACCCGAATATCGCAACCGTACAGACATCAGAAGGTGTTGCCGACCAGATTTACTTCCTGCCAGTGCAGCCTTACTTCGTAGAGCGTGTCATCCAGAAGGAGAATCCAGACGGTATCCTCCTCAGCTTCGGTGGTCAGACAGCCCTCAACTGTGGTGTGGAACTCTATCGCCAGGGCATCCTGGAGAAATATAATGTCAAGGTATTGGGTACTCCAGTACAGGCTATCATGGATACTGAGGACCGTGAGCTCTTCGTAGAGAAGCTGGATGAAATCAATGTGAAGACCATCAAGAGTGAGGCTTGCGAGAACATCGAGCAGGCCCGCAAGGCTGCTGCCGAGCTCGGCTATCCTGTCATCATCCGTGCTGCTTACGCCTTGGGTGGTCTCGGTTCCGGTTTCGCAGACAACGAGGAGGAGCTGAATAAACTCGCAGAGAAGGCTTTCTCTTTCTCTCCACAGGTATTGGTAGAGAAGAGTTTGAAGGGCTGGAAAGAGATTGAGTATGAGGTAGTTCGCGACCGTTACGACAACTGTATCACAGTTTGTAACATGGAGAACTTCGACCCACTGGGAATCCATACCGGTGAGAGTATCGTCATCGCTCCATCTCAGACCCTGAGCAATTCTGAGTATCATAAGCTCCGTGCCCTCGCCATCAAGATTATCCGTCACATCGGAATCGTGGGTGAGTGTAACGTGCAGTATGCCTTCGACCCTAAGAGCGAGGATTATCGTGTAATCGAGGTGAATGCCCGCTTGAGCCGTTCATCAGCCTTGGCATCTAAGGCTACTGGTTATCCTCTTGCCTTCGTTGCTGCCAAGCTCGGTATGGGCTATGGTCTGTTTGAGTTGAAGAACTCTGTAACCAAGACCACATCTGCCTTCTTCGAGCCAGCATTGGACTACGTGGTATGTAAGATTCCTCGTTGGGACTTGTCTAAGTTCCGTGGCGTAGATAAGGAGTTGGGTTCATCTATGAAGTCAGTAGGTGAGGTAATGGCCATCGGCCGCAACTTCGAGGAGGCTATCCAGAAGGGTCTTCGTATGATTGGTCAGGGCATGCACGGTTTCGTAGAGAACAAGGAACTTGAAATCGACGATATCGATGCAGCTTTGCGCGAGCCAACAGATAAGCGTGTGTTCGTGATTTCAAAGGCAATGCACAAGGGCTATACCGTAGATCAGATTCACGACTTGACCAAGATTGACAAGTGGTTCCTTGAGAAGTTGAAGCATATCATCGACATTGACGAGGCGATGAAGAAGTGCAATATCAATACTCTTGACCAGAATCTGCTCCGTACCGCTAAGGTTTATGGTTTCACCGACTTCCAGGTAGCCCGTGCCGTGGGCTTGGAGCAGGAGTTGGGCAACATGCACAAGGCAGCCCTCCTGGTTCGCAACAAGCGCAAGAGCTATGGCATCCTGCCTGTGGTGAAGCAGATTGATACCCTGGCAGCAGAGTATCCTGCTCAGACCAACTACCTCTATGTAACCTACGCAGGCGTGAAGAGTGACATCACCTTCGAGAACGACCACCGTTCTATCGTCGTACTCGGTTCGGGTGCTTACCGCATCGGTTCTTCCGTAGAGTTCGACTGGTGTGGCGTTCAGGCATTGAATACCATCCGCAAGGAAGGCTGGCGCTCAGTGATGATCAACTACAACCCAGAGACCGTATCTACCGACTACGATATGTGCGACCGTCTCTACTTCGACGAGTTGACCTTCGAGCGTGTGATGGATATCATCGAGATGGAGCAGCCTCATGGCGTCATCGTATCTACCGGTGGTCAGATTCCAAACAACCTGGCTATGCACCTGGATGCACAGAACGTGCCAATCCTGGGTACTGCTGCCAAGGACATCGATAACGCTGAGGACCGTGCCAAGTTCTCTCAGATGTTGACCAACAACGGCATCAACCAGCCAGAGTGGAGCGCCCTGACCTCTATGGAGGACATTGACAACTTCATCGAGCGTGTAGGCTTCCCTGTATTGGTTCGTCCTAGCTACGTGCTTTCTGGTGCTGCGATGAACGTATGTTCTAACGAGGATGAACTGAAGCGATTCCTGCAGTTGGCTGCCAATGTAAGTGAGGATCACCCAGTGGTAGTAAGTAAGTTTATCGAACATGCCAAGGAGATTGAGATGGATGCAGTGGCAAAGAATGGCGAGGTGATTGCCTATGCGATTTCCGAGCACATCGAGTTTGCCGGTGTTCACTCAGGTGATGCTACCATCCAGTTCCCTCCTCAGAAGTTGTATGTTGAGACAGTTCGTCGTGTAAAGCGAGTTGGTCGTCAGATTGCCAAGGAGTTGCACATCAACGGTCCGTTCAACATCCAGTTCATGGCTCGTGACAATGATATTCTCGTTATCGAGTGTAACTTACGTGCCAGCCGTTCGTTCCCATTCGTAAGCAAGGTATTGAAGATTAACCTCATCGAGTTGGCTACCCGTGTAATGCTCGGTTTGCCAGTAGAGAAGCCACACAAGAACCTCTTCGATCTCGACTATGTAGGTATCAAGGCATCTCAGTTCAGCTTCAACCGTTTGCAGAAGGCAGACCCAGTATTGGGTGTGGATATGAGCAGTACGGGTGAGGTAGGTTGCTTGGGCGACGATACATCTACCGCTCTTCTGAAGAGTATGCTTTCTGTGGGTCATCGCATTCCAGCCAAGAACATCCTGCTTTCTACAGGTTCTGCCAAGCAGAAGGTAGATTTGCTCGATGCTGCCCAGATGCTGGTTAAGCATGGTTACAAGCTGTATGCAACCGGTGGTAGTAGCAAGTTCCTCACCGAGAACGGCATTGAGAATACCCGTGTACTCTGGCCATCAGAGGAGGCAGAAGGCGGTGCACCAAAGGCTTTGGAGATGCTCCACAACCACGAGATTGATATGGTAGTGAATATTCCGAAGAACTTGACCAGCAGCGAGTTGAGCAATGGTTACAAGATTCGCCGTGCTGCCATCGACCTGAACGTGCCATTGATTACCAACAGCCGTCTGGCGAGTGCATTCATCTATGCATTCTGCACTACCAAGCTCGAGGATATCGATATCAAGGCTTGGGGAGAGTATAAATAATGTTTAGTGATTATTTATTAGTGATTAAGAATTGACAGTTGATAGTTAAGAATTGACAGTTAAGTCATTCTTGATGATTCCCAATAGAAAAATCCCTGCTGTAGGAAAGGCTTCCTATGGCAGGGATTTTTTAGATAATAAACGTCTTACTCAAATTCAATATGCTCTTGTGAAGGAATACGGAAAGAGAACCATGTTTCTCCATTTTTATTGGTGATAGCTAAGTCGCCTCGTGTAATAGTGTCCATGCCAATGATAATGTCATTGTCTTCTAAATCACACGCAAGAACTTCCAAATCTTTTATCCAAGCACCTTCTTTGGCAAAATATAGGCTTATTTTATAAGTGTAAGCCTCTACATTTCCGCCAATTCCTGCAATCATGACTTTTTGGATAGGTTCCAGTCCTAAAGCATCTGCTATGTTTCTTGATATAATAGTGTTTGTAGCACCTGTATCCCAAAGAACATCCTTGGCTTCGCAATATTCAAGTTTATTGTTAGTTGCAGGTTTTATCACAAAACAACTTGACAGAATGCTTTCAGCCTTTGCAGGATATTTTTGTGTAATAGACTTTTTCATCTTGAAGTTTTTATTGAGCCTTACCCTTGTGGATGGTAGCAAGTCGTGCTACGTGTCCTTTCGGAAGTGGAGACATTGTAATCTCGCTATGAGCAGGGAAAAACTTGTCGATGTCTTTGTAGTCTATGGTATGAACTTGTATCTTCTTGTCTTTTGTTTCCATATAGCTTTCCTTTCTTTTATTATTGTTGCAAAGATACGCTGAATATTCGAAACTGCCAAACTTTTCTAGTAATTTTTGAGATTTATAGTCAAATGATAAGGGTGTACCAAAAAAGCAGTGAAAACTTTGGTTGTTTCAAAATTTAATCGTAAATTTGCAGCAAAAACTATAATAATGAAGAGTTATGGAAGAAAAATTATCGACTATATATTTAAGAGATGGGCGGAACGCCCTGCAATATGTTATGAGCCTGAGCGAAAAGTACAGGCAGATAGCGACCGAAGCGATATTCGAGTGTTTGAGACTGGGCTATCCACTCAACAATATGGAGATAACAGGCAAAGCACGAGAACTGCAGAGGAAGAGGAATGCCTACGTTTGATAAAAATCGCCAAAGAACAAGGCTTGTATATAGATAAGTCGGACTGGGGTAAATTTGGTGACAGACGAATGATTCCTTAGTTCCATCTTTCTCTGTTCTTAGTTCCGTCGTTTACTCTTATAGCAAGTGATGTGAATCGGCGTTGATAAAAATGCCTTCACACTTAAGAGTATGAATATCAGTGTATTGTGGTTGCTGTGAAAGGAGAAATGATTTTGTAATGCAAAAAAGAGTTTTCCATAGATATTCGATTACTTATTTAATACCCAAGAGTAGATTCTAGAAGAAATGTTTGGAGATTACGAAAAAAATGATTAGTTTTGCAGTTGAATAGGCTGATAGGTTATTATCACCGGAAACTTAAAAGATAGAACAATGGCAGAATTGAAATTATATCCAGTAGGAATCCAGACATTCGAGGAAATAATCACTCGGAATCTTCTGTATGTAGATAAGACGGAATATGTCTATCGCATGACTCATAGCGGTGGCAAGCATTTCTTCTTAAGTCGTCCGCGCCGTTTCGGAAAGTCATTGCTTGTTTCAACATTCAAAAGCTATTTTCAAGGCAAAAAGGAACTGTTCAAAGGATTAGCCATCGAAAAGCTGGAAAATGAGTGGACGGAATATCCTATACTGCATTTCAGTATGGCAGGAGGTAAGCACATGGAGAAAGACCAGCTGGAAAGATATTTGGGAAGACGACTTGCTGAGCAGGAAAAGGTATGGGGTATTACATCTCCTGCAGTTGATGCGAATGACCGTCTCATTTCGCTCATTCAGACTGCTTATGAAAAGACAGGTAAGCAGGTTGTCGTACTGATTGATGAGTATGATGCACCTCTTCTTGACGTTGTTCATAGCGAGGTTAACTTGCCGGTGCTTCGCAATGTTATGCGCAATTTTTATAGTCCGTTGAAGGATTGTGAACCAATGCTCCGTTTTGTCTTCCTGACCGGTATTACGAAGTTCTCTCAATTGAGTATCTTTAGTGAACTGAATAATATTACGAATATAAGTATGGATGATGAGTATGCAGGAATCTGTGGTATTACCAGAGAAGAATTGGAAACACAGATGTCTGCTAATGTTGATGTGTTGGCGGAGAAAATGGGCAAGAGTAGAGAGCAGATGCTTGAATCCTTGCGAGAGTTTTATGATGGTTATCATTTTGCTGCCCAGTCACCTGATATATTTAATCCATATAGTTTGCTGAATGCCATGGCAAAAAGCAAGTTGGATTATTATTGGTTCTCTTCAGGCACACCAACTTATCTGATAGAAATGCTCAAGAAATTCCAGGTTATGCCATCGGAGATTGGTAGTTGTGAAGCCGACCAGTCGGAGTTTGATGCACCAACAGAAGGTATGTCATCTGTTATGCCTTTATTGTATCAGAGTGGTTACATCACCATCAAAGGGTACGATCCGGAGACGGAACTCTATACCCTGGATATTCCTAACAAGGAGATTCGGATAGGGCTATATCGTAGTCTCTTACCTAATTATATAGGTATGAATACGGTGAAGGGAACCACGACCATTGCCAAGATGTCAGCTCTTATCCGCCGCAACGATATGGATGGAGCCATGCAGATGCTTCAGGCTTATTTGGCCACGGTTCCGTATTGCAACAATGCGGACTCTGAGGGACATTATCAGCAGATGATGTATGTGATATTCTCTATTCTTGATAATTATGTAGATGTAGAAGTTCGCACTCCATCAGGGAGGGTGGATATGGTATTGAGAACAGCTACCCATCTTTATCTTTTTGAGTTGAAGCTCAATAAGGATGCTGATGCAGCGATGAAGCAGATCAATCTTAAGGAATATCCTAAGCGCTTCGCTTTAAGCGGCTTGCCAATCGTAAAGGTTGGGGTTAACTTTGATGTGGCAACGCATAATATTACGGATTGGAAGATAGAAATGGAGTAATTCCGCAACACTATTATAACTTAAACTTTTTGTTGCTCAGGTACTTAAAAAGTTTAAGTTATAATAGAGTTGCGGAATTAAGGGAATGTTATTGATTTTTTAACACGCATAATTTGCTAGTTTCCATCATTTTTCTTATTTTTGCAGGGATATTCTGTATCTCTTATGTAGAGATTCAGCTGACCGACATCAAAAACGAACTTGATTCGCATGATGAAAGAGACAAATATACAACCACAGGTTACGTCCACTATTGCAGGGACGACGGCGAAGCCGAGGGAATAAGTGAAGAAAACGCTTAGAAAATGGCTTCCAAAAAGCCTGATGAAGGGCTTAAAAACCTGATGATGCAGGATTGTATGTGGCTGTAGTGAGCCTCAAATCCGCAACTAAGATAAGTGAATTCTTTGACATGGCAAAATCCTTGGCAACTTTTTGTCGCTCAGGAACTTATAAAGTTTAATTTATAATAGTGTTGAGGAATTAAGGTTAGCAAGAAAGTATTGATAGAAGAAGATTTTGATTTTTAGTAATATGGCATCTTGGAAACATACAGATATAATCGTTGATGGGCAGCCTGTGAAAGCGCAGGCTCCCATCATCGTTTCGGCAAGTAGAAGTACGGATATTCCTGCATTCTATGCCGATTGGTTTTTTGACCGCTTAAAGAAAGGTTACTCAGCATGGACTAACCCATTTAATGGTGTGAAGTCCTATGTGTCGTATGACAAAACTCGCTTTATCGTTTTTTGGTCAAAGAATCCTCGTCCGGTTCTTCCATATCTTGATTATCTCAAAGAAAGAAATATCAGGTGCTATATACAATACACATTGAATGATTATGAAAAGGAAGGATTGGAGAAAGTTCCTTCACTTTCAAATCGTATTGAGACATTCAAAATGTTATCTGATAAACTTGGTGCGAACGCTGTTGTTTGGCGTTTCGACCCGATGATTCTTACGGATGACATTACTATAGATGACCTTATTCATAAAGTTGAGAAGATTGGTGACCAGCTCAAAGGATATACGGAGAAATTGGTGTTTTCATATGCTGACATCAAGCTTTACAAAAAGGTTAAATTGAATCTTGAAAAGAATGGCATTCCATATCATGAGTGGGAAACTGCCCAAATGGAGGAGTTCGCTATGAAATTATCAAAAATGAATAGCGAAAGAAACTGGAATTTCCAGCTTGCCACTTGCGGAGAGCAGATAGATATTGATAAATATGGAATAGCTCATAATAGGTGTATTGATGGGGATTTAATCACTCGCTTGGCGTGGGACGATAAGGTGCTTATGGATTTTATGAAGGTTAAAATTCAGCAGATGCCGGCACCGTCATTGTTTGATGATGCACCATCATTACCTGATGGCGCAATTATTCTGCCACACAATCAATTCTTCCTGAGTGCTCACAAGAAGGATCCTGGACAAAGAGCCTTGTGTGGATGTATGGCAGCAAAAGACATTGGTGAATATAACACTTGTCCACATTTATGTGAATACTGCTATGCAAATACAACTAAGCAAATAGCTCTGGAGAATTGGAAACGTCATCAGCAGAATAAAAATGCTGATACAATAACTGGAAAATAATTATGCCAAATTTTATAGATATATTCAGAAGAAACGGGAATATCTCGTTTGTCGGTATGAGAAATGCTGCATTGGCACTTCTTCCTACTGATCGAACGAGTCGTAATAAGTTGTACCAGGATTTAGAGCGTGGAAAAGGCATATTGGATGATGAAGACCATCTTAATATGTATCTACATAGCTTTGGTAAAATGCACAAAGCGAAGCTTGAAACTACTTTTAGTAGTATTCCTGATATTTCTGGAATCTTCTCTGAAGAAGTGGAGATTTACGACTGGGGTTGTGGTCAAGGAACAGCCTCTGTATGCTTATTGGATTTTCTCCATTCAAAGAATATATCACCTAATATCAAGCATTTTTGCTTGGTAGAACCATCAACTGCTGCTGTCGAAAGGGCAACACAGGTTATAGAAAGTTTCAGTTCTGAATATTCTGTAAAGTCCATTACTAAGGATTTTGACTCTTTGAGTCCGGAAGATTTCAAAAAATCGAATATAAGAAAAGTACATCTTTTCAGTAATATACTCGATGTAGAAGCCTTTGACCTTGCACGATTCATTCACTTGTTCCAACAGCTATTCGGAAGTGATAACTATTTTGTGTGCGTCGGTCCATATTATAGTAACAACAGACGTGTTGATGAATTTGTAGCTGCTACATCACCTGACATTATGTATGCCACGATGAACAAGGAACGTGGTACATGGCAGGGTGACTGGACAATTTCAATGCGTATATTCTTCAAACATTTCGGCCATATTGAGACTGTTGAGAATATTCGTAAACGTATTGAAGATTCGCATAAGAAAGAACAGTTCTTTGCAGGATTTGTACTTGATGCAGTCGCAGAGGAATATAGTAAATCAGATAAGGCAGATAATGCAGAAGGACTTTATCGTTCTCTTTCAGCTTTCGATGTCAAATCAAATATACCTCTTGCTTATAATTCAAACACAGACTCCAAACTTGCAGTCTTGGCGAATATCATATCAAGAGGTTTGCCAACAAAGGCTCCGTTGTTATTAGAGAATACTTTTGCAGAGTTATTCCATATTTCAACCAAGCCAAAGGAAGGGGCAATACTTGATTATAAGTCCAATCATAAAGTTTTGGTGCAGGAAATTTATGAAGCCCTGCATATTATAGATCCTCGTTTCAATGTAGATTTCTATAATGGAGATATGCTTGACAGCTCCTTTGAGAAAGATTTTATTGAAAAAGAATGACTAAAAAAGCGAAAAATAGCAGATTTGGGCTTTTGTTTTGAGT